>VOFC01006995.1_pt1 | contig 89673 bp, 130 predicted proteins | sample 5384161 | NCBI WGS metagenome assembly VOFC01 (sample SAMN12384722, study PRJNA508395) | human gut metagenome | isolation source: healthy gut B | host: Homo sapiens | reverse complement strand
TCTGCGTGAGCGCGATGGCGGTCTGGCCGCCGAAGGCGACCACGACGCCGACGGGCTGCTCCACGTCGATGATCTGCAGCACGTCCTCGGCCGTGAGCGGCTCGAAATACAGGCGGTCGGCGGTGTCGTAGTCCGTGGAGACGGTCTCGGGATTGTTGTTGACGATGACGACGTCATAGCCCATGGCCTTGAGCGTCCACACGCAGTGGACGGACGAATAGTCAAACTCGATGCCCTGGCCGATGCGGATCGGCCCGGAGCCGAGCACCATGACGACGGGCTTGCCGCTGCGCGGGAAGCTGCGCGCCTCGCAGCGCGCGTCCGCGCTGGCGTAGAAATACGGGGTCTGCGCGTCGAATTCGGCGGCGCAGGTGTCGACCATCTTGTAGCCCGCGCGGAAGGCGGGCAGCGTCTCGCTGCCGGACAGGCGGCGCAGCGCCGCGTCCGGATAGCCGAGGTACTTGCCGCGCTGGTAAAGCTCCGGCGTCAGGCCGTTTTGGATGCTCGCCTCGTAGTCCACGAGGTTTTGCAGCCGGGCCAGAAACCAGCGGTCGATGCGGGTGATGTCGTGGATCTCGTCGACGGACACGCCGCTGCACAGCGCCTCAAAGACGGTGAACAGGCGGTGATCGTCGCAGTCGGCGAGCCGGTCGCGCACCGGGCGGTCGGACAGCGGGGCGGCGTGCAGCGTGTCGAGGTGGATCTCGGCACCGCGCACGGCCTTGAGCAGCGCGCATTCAAAGTTCGTGCCGATGGCCATGACCTCGCCGGTGGCCTTCATTTGCGTGCCGAGGCGGCGGGACGCGCCGACGAACTTGTCAAACGGCCACTTGGGGAACTTCACGACGACGTAGTCCAGCGCGGGCTCAAAGCAGGCGCAGGTCTTGCCGGTGATGTCGTTCTGGATCTCATCGAGCGTATAGCCGAGGGCGATCTTCGTCGTGATCTTTGCGATCGGGTAGCCGGTCGCCTTCGACGCGAGCGCGGACGAGCGCGACACGCGGGGGTTGACCTCGATGACGGCGTAGTCAAAGCTGTCGGGATCAAGCGCGAACTGGCAATTGCAGCCGCCGACGATGTCGAGCGCGGAGATGATGTTCAGCGCCGCGCTGCGCAGCATCTGAAACTCCTTGTCCGAGAGCGTCAGCGCCGGGGCGACGACAATGCTGTCGCCGGTGTGCACGCCGACGGGGTCGAAGTTTTCCATGCTGCACACGGCGATGACGTTGCCGGCACCGTCGCGCATGGTCTCAAACTCGATCTCTTTCCAGCCGTAGATATAGCGCTCGACGAGGATCTGCGTGATCGGGGACGCATCGAGGCCGGTCTGCGCGACGAGTGCGCTCGTGAGCTCCTCCGGACTGTAGGCCACGCCGCCCCCCGCGCCGCCGAGCGTGAACGCCGGGCGGATGATAACGGGGTAGCCGATGCTGTCCGCTACCTCCAGCGCCTCGGCCACGGTGTTTGCGATGCCGGAGGGGATGGTCGGCTCGCCGATGGCGGCCATGGTCTCCTTAAAGAGCTCACGGTCCTCGGCTTTGTCGATGGCTGCGGCGTTCGTGCCGATGAGGCGGACGTTGTGCTGCTGCAGAAAGCCCTCCTTGTCGAGCTCCATCGCGAGCGTCAGCCCCGTCTGTCCGCCGAGACCGGCGAGGAGACTGTCGGGCTGTTCCTTTTCAATGATGCGCTTGACGGTCTCCGCGGTGAGCGCTCCAATAGATGGCGTCCGCCATGGCGTTGTCGGTCATGATGGTCGCGGGGTTGGAGTTGACCAGGACGGTCTCCACCCCCTCCTGCTTCAGCACCCGGCAGGCCCTGGGTGCCGGCATAGTCGAATTCCGCTGCCTGCCCGATCACAATCGGGCCGGAGCCGATGACCATGACCTTTTGAATGGATGGATCCTTCGGCATTACAAGCCCTCCTTCATCATGTCGGTAAAGCGGTCAAAAGCGGTCAAGGTGTCCAAGGGGGCCGCCGTGGGCCTCGGGGTGGAACTGGACCGAAAAGGCGTGGTAAGGTCGGGGTAATCGATGCCCTCGCAGGTGCCGTCGTTGACGTTGACGAACCGGATTTTCCCTGTCCCGTACCGGCCAGGGTGGTTTCGTCCACGGCGTAGCCGTGGTTCTGGCTGGTGATGACCACGGTGCCGGTGCCTCCAGGTCCATGGCGGGCTGGTTGGCGCCTCGGTGGCCGAACTTCAGCTTCTTGGTGCTTTGCGGCCCGGCGCCAGGGCCATGATCTGGTGGCCCAGGCAGACGGCGAACATGGGCATGCTTGCCAAAGAGTTTTTGGATCTGCTGGATGCAGGCTGACGTTGTCCGTCGGGTCGCCGGGGCCGTTGGAGAGCATCACCCCGTCGTGGCCGGCGGCCAGGATATCCTCAGCCGGGGTGTTGTAGGGGTAGATGGTCACTTCGCACCCCACGGGCCAGCAGGGAGTTGCAGATGCTCCCTTTGGCGCCGTAGTCCAGCAGAGCCACGGAGAACTTCTTTTCCCCTTCGGGGTGGCGCACCAGAATGTCCTTCCGGCTGGTGTTTTCCACCGACTCCTTCACCCGGTAGGCCTTGAGGGCATCCCAGTCCGGTTCCCCCTCCTCGGTGGTGATGACGGCGTTGAGTACGCCCCCGTCCCGGATCATCTGGGTGAGCATCCGAGTGTCCACCCCGGCGATGCCTACCACGTTCTCCTCCTTGAGGAAGGCGTCCACCGTCTCCCTCGCATCGGAAGTTGGAGGGATTCTCACAGGCCTCCCGCACAACTACCACGCCGCCCATCTGGCAATGGGGGCTCTCCTGGTCGGCCCGGCAGATGCCGTAGTTGCCAAACTGGGGGAAAGGTGTGACCACCAGCTGCCCGTAGTAACTGGGGTCGGTGAGGCTTTCCACGCAGCCGTTCATGCCGGTGGTGAACACCAGCTCGCCCATGGCGGTGCCGACGGCGCCGAAACTCCGCCCCTCCAGGACTTGACCGTTTTCTAAATAGAGATATGCTTTCTTCATCGTGTCCCTCCATCCATGTATCAGGAATCAAACAGTCGCTCTGGGAAACTCGCAATTTCTAACAGTTAAGTATACCGGAAAACCCCGTTGCCGTCAATGAAGAACTGGCGGGCGCCAGGAAAAACAACGTGGGTAAATTTCCGTGTGTTTTGGTAAAAATGACGGCATAAATGAATAATATTAAGAATATGAGGATAAATATTCAATTTCAGTTTAAACCAAAACCGGAAAAGTTTTTGCTTTTTCCGTCTGCGCCTGCCAGGGAGGCGTGGGGGCTTTGGCAACACAAAAGCCGGGGGAAATCCGATTGGATTTCTCCCGGCTTGGGGAAAGACTTAGTATAGGACCATGTACTTGGCAATCTCCCAGCTGGAGACGCGGGTGCAGTACTCCTCCCACTCCTTCTCCTTCCCGGCGATGTATTGGGGAGAATGTGGGGGCCCAGCACCTCGGCCAATAAGGGGTCCGCCTTTAACGCCACCAGGGCGTGCTCCAGGGAATCCGGCAGGTCCTCGATACCGTTGGCGGCCCGCTCCTCGGCGTTCATCTCGAAGATGTTTTCCGTGATTTCCTCCGGGGGCAGGAGCTTGCGCTCAATGCCGTCCAGCCCGGCGGCCAGGCAGGCGGCCAGGGTGAGGTAGGGGTTGCAGGAGGGGTCGGGGTTGCGCGCTCCACCCGGGTGCTGTTCCCCCGGGCGGCGGGGATGCGGATCAGGGCGAGCGGTTGGAGGCCGACCAGGCCAGGTAGCAGGGCGCTTCATAGCCGGGCACCAGGCGCTTGTAGGAGTTCACCAGGGGTTGGTGATGGCGCACATCCCCTTCACGTGGGCCAGCAGGCCGGCGATGAAATGGTAGGCCTCCTGGGAGAGCTGCCGGTCGCCGTTGGGGTCATAGAACACGTTTCGCCCGTCTTTGAACAGGGACATGTTGGTGTGCATGCCGGAGCCTGCGGTGCCATAGATGGGCTTGGGCATGAAGGTGGCATGAAGGCCGTTGGCATAGGCGATCTTCTTCACCGTCTGCTTGAAGGTGATGATATTGTCCGCGGCGGTAAGGGCCTCGGCGTACTTGAAGTCAATCTCATGCTGGCCGGCAGCGCTCTCGTGGTGGCTGGCCTCGATTTCAAACCCCAAGGCCTCCAGGGCCAGGCAGATCTCCCGGCGGGTGTGGTCCCCGTGGTCGATGGGGCCCAGGTCGAAGTAGCCGGCTTCGTCCCCGGTTTTGGTGGTGGGCTTGCCGTCCTTGTCGATTTCAAAGAGGAAGAATTCGCACTCAGGGCCCACGTTAAAGGTGTATCCCATGTCGGCGGCCCGCTTGAGCACCCGCTTCAGGGCGCCCCGGGGGTCCCCGATGAAGGGGGTGCCGTCGGGGTTGCACACATCGCACAGAAGACGGGCCACCTTGCCCTGCTGCTCGTACCAAGACAGGATGGTGAAGGTATCCAGATCGGGGTAGAGGTACTGGTCAGACTCATGGATGCGGGTGAACCCCTCGATGGAGCCGCCGTCGATGGAGATCTGGTTGTTTACGGCCTTTTGGATCTGGGAGGCGGTGATGGCCACGTTTTTGGCCTGGCCAAAAATATCGGTAAACTGCATGCGGATGAAGTCTACGCCCTCTTCCTCCACCATGCGGATGATATCTTCTTTGGTGTACTTGCTCATATGGTCGGCTCCCCTTTCGAAATGAAAAAAGGACCAGTAAGCTTCGGATTCCGAAGCACTCGTCCGCTCGACTAAATTATAGTATTCCCGTGCGGGGCTGTCAAGAAAAAATCGAGGAAGGGGGATACTTTCCCTGGCAAAGAAATAGGATTTGGATAGGATGGTGGGGAATGCTTCCCTTTGGGTTGGGAGCCTCGTGAAAATGTGAAAATCCCCGGGGAAAGGGGGCAAACCCCATTGCAAAAATCCGTGGGTTTGTGGGAAAATGAATGGGTATTTTATATAGGATAAGAAAGCGCAGGCGCACAGGCCCGCCGCAGGTGAATCCAAAGAAAGGGTCGATGAATATGAAAAAATTGGAACAGCTTTACGAGGGGAAGGCCAAAAGGTTTTCCAAACCGACGACCCCGCGTGCCTTATTGTGGAATACAAAGATGACGCCACCGCCTTCAATGGCCAGAAGAAGGGAACCATCCTGGGCAAGGGGGCCATCAACAACCGGATGACCAACCTGCTCATGCAGATGCTGGAGCACCGGGGCGTGCCAACCCACTTTGTCCAGGAGCTCAACGAGCGAGAGACCGTGGTGAAAAAAAGTGACCATTGTTCCCCTGGAGGTCATCGTCCGCAACATCTCTGCCGGCCATTTTGCCCAGAACTACAGGGGTGGAGGAAGGCATCGTCTTTGAGGAGCCCACCATCGAGTTCTCCTATAAGAACGATGACCTGGGCGACCCCCTCATCAATTCCTACCATGCCAAGGCCCTGAAACTGGCGACCCAGGCGGAGATCGACACCATCGTTCGTCTGGCCTTCCAGATCAACGAGGCCCCTGAAGGAATTCTTCCTGGCAGTAGGCATTACTTTGGTGGATTTCAAGCTGGAGTTCGGCCGTTTGGAGGATGGTACCATCGTCCTGGCGGATGAGATCTCCCCTGACACTTGCCGGCTGTGGGACAAGGAGACCGGAGAAAAGCTGGACAAGGACCGCTTCCGCCGGGATCTGGGCAATGTGGAAGGTGCTTACCAAGAGGTGATGAAGCGCCTGACCGGCAGCCAGCCCTGAGCCCTGTGCGTGGACCGATGTGTGCCCGGCACACAGGAAGAAGGAGGAAACACCTATGTGTGGAATCGTCGGATTTACCGGCAATCAAAAACGCAGCCCCATCCTGCTGGATGGGCTGAAAAAACTGGAATATAGAGGGTACGACTCCGCCGGCATTGCCGTGCTGGGAGAGGAAGGCATCCACATGGTGAAGGCCAGCGGCCGGATCCAAAACCTGGTGGAGAAAACCCAGGACGGCGCCGCCCTCCCCCGGCGGCACCGGGATTGGCCACACCTGTTGGGCCACCCACGGGGAGCCTACGGATGTCAATGCCCATCCCCATATGAGCAACGATGAGAAGATCGCCATCGTCCATAACGGTATCATTGAAAACTACGCCCAGCCAAGCGGGAAGAGCTTCAGGCCAAGGGCTTCCAGTTTAAAAGCGATACGGACACGGAGGTGGTGGCCCACCTGATGGACCTCTACTATGAGGGGGACCTGAAGAAGGCGGTGCTGAAAACCATTTCCCGCCCAGAGGGCGCCTATGCCCTGGGGATCCTCTGTGCCGAGGAAAAGGGGCGCATCATCGCAGCCCGCCACGCCGCCCCTCTCATCGTCGGGGTGGGCATTGGGGAAAACTACTTTGCCTCCGATGTCACTGCCTTGGTGGCCTACACCAAAAACGTCATCTATTTGGAGGATGGGGAGATTGCAGACATCACCCCCGAAAGTGTCACCGTCTACGACAGCCTGGGGAAAGCCCAGGAGAAAACCGTCACCCGCATCGCCTGGGACATCGCCGCGCTGGAAAAGGGCGGCTACGACCACTTCATGCTCAAGGAGATCTTTGAGCAGCCCAACGCCATCAAATCCACCATTGAACCCCGGATCAAGGACGGGGAGGTGGTGCTGGACGACTTCTCCCTCACCGATGAGGAACTGAAAAACATCAACAAGATTATGATCACTGCCTGCGGCTCGGCCTATTATGCCGGCGCGTGCGGGGCAAGTATGTCATCGAGGACCTGTGCCGGATTCCGGTGGAGGCAGACCTGGCCTCGGAGTTTCGCTACCGCAACCCCCTGGTGGATGAGCACACCCTGCTGGTGGTGGTCTCCCAGTCCCGGCGAGACGGCGGATACCATTGCCGCCATGAAGGAGTGCAAGGCCCGGGGGCCCGGGTGCTGGCCATCGTCAACGTGGTGGGCGCACCATTGCCAAACTGGCGGACGACGTGCTCTACACCTGGGCCGGGCCGGAGATTGCCGTGGCCACCACCAAGGGATACACCACCCAGGTGGCGGTGTTGGATCTGCTGGCGGTGTATCTGGCCCGCCGCTTGGGCCGGCTGGATGACCAGCGGTACCGGGCACTGGTGAAGGCCATTGAGCAGTTCCCCAGTCTGGTGCAGCGGGCCATCGACCTCAACCCCAACCTGCCTGCCCTGGCGGAGAAGTACCATGGGTACAATGACATCTTCTTCCTGGGCCGGAACCTGGACTATGCTTTGCCAGCATGGAGGGGTCGCTGAAACTGAAGGAGATCTCCTACCTCCACTCTGAGGCCTATGCCGCCGGGGGGAGCTCAAACATGGCACCATCGCCCTCATTGAGAAGGACCGGCCGGTGATCGCCCTGGCCTGCTACGAGCGGCTCTTTGACAAGATGATGAGTAACATTAAAGAGGTCAAGGCCCGGGGCGCCCAGGTTTTGGCCGTGGCGTTGGAGGGCAACCGCCAAATCTTTGCCGAGGCCGACGATGTGATTTCGTCCCGCGGACCGAGCCCCTCTTTAACACTCTGCCGGAGGTGGTTCCCCCTCCAGCTGTTTGCCTATTATGTGGCCCGGGCCAATGGGTGCGACATTGATAAGCCCAAGAATTTGGCCAAGTCTGTCACCGTGGAATGATCCTCTTCCGGGAGATTCCCAGCCGCGATATTCGGTGGCCCATTCTCCGGCCGCCCCAACCCCTGATGTGAAAGGAGCGATTCACCATGAGAAACTACGCGGAAGAAACCGAAAAGCGGGTCCAGTACATCCGGCAGGCGGTCGCCGACGCCCATGCCGACGGCATCCTCTTTGGCAACAGCGGCGGCAAGGACTCCGCCCTGGTGGGCATCCTATGCAAGATGGCCTGTGAGAATACGGAAGGCATCATCCTGCCCTGCAGCTCGAAGCGGAACTTCACCATCGACAAGGATGACGGCATGGAGGTGGCGGACCAGTTCGGCATCAAAACCCGGGTACTGGACCTAACCGCCCAGAAGGAACTGGCCATGGAGACTTTGGGGACCGTCACCACCCTCACCGACGCCGCTGTGAGCAACCTGGCCCCCCTGGCCGCGGATGCTCACCCTCTATGCCGTGGCCGCCAGTGAGAACCGCCTGGTGGCGGGCACCGGCAACGCCAGTGAATACTACATGGGCTACTTCACCAAGTGGGGGGATGGGGCCTATGACTCAATCCCATCGCCGACCTGACGGCGACGGAGATCTTTGAATTTCTTCGATATCTGAAGGCGCCCCAGTCCATTATCACCAAAGCGCCCTCTGCCGGCCTTTACGAGGGCCAGACCGATGAGGAGGACATGGGGGTCACCTATGCCGCCATCGACCAGTACATCAAAACAGGCCAGGCCAACGACCACGACAAGGCCATCATTGACCGGTACCATGCCCGCAGCGAACATAAACGGAGAAACCCCTTACGTTATCCGGATTGAATCGTACCAATGGTTTCTGCCGCCGCCGAGATCCTTCGGCGGCGGCAGTTTGCATTCTTAGAGCACTTCGTATGTACCGTAAAACCCATCAAAGAACTCGAAGAATAAGATACTATGTTGTTATGCTTTAATGGGTATTTCAATTTGAGTGATATAATCGTCGAAGGTATCAATGACAAGCTCGTTGATCCCTTTTTTCATATGCAAAACCGCAAAATTGTAGACGATTTTCCTTTGCATAGGTGAGAATTTCCATGTAGCGGCCAGGCAGCTTATCCCAGCTTCCCTTGCAAAAAGCCCTTAGATAGGTTCCTTTTGGCTGAATATGAAGCCCCTTTCGGTGGGTAGGAAACGGCAATTCCATATAAAGCGCCGAATAGTTATGGTAATGACCACAATACAGGTCTTCTACCGGCAGTATGGAACCATAGGAAGCGTCATGCAAACGTTTTAGCTGATATTTCTTTGCCTCCACCACCACCTTTTCGATTTCTTGCTCAAAAGGGATGCCTTGCGAGATAGGTACGGTTACAAGATAGTGTGTTTCTGGTTTTTCTACGATGGAAACCTCAGAGATCTAAGTTGCGGAGGGCAGACATATTCCAGCGGGTTTCATTCATAATGGCTCTGAGTGCTTTTAGATGAGATATGGTATCGTCCAATTCTCTTACTTTATCCGCCAACAGGGTTTCTAAAGAAGAAGCCGAGCGATTCTTCAAAAAGTCTTGTATTTCAGGGATGGAAACATTTAATTCGCGCAGCATCAGAATCGTTTCCAATAGGGAACTCTGGTGAAAACTGTAATACCGGTAGCCATTCTCTTTCACCACTGCGGGTTTTAGTATGCCGATTTGCAAAGGATTGGGGCGAAAACTATTTCAGACGGTGGTGGATTACATGAAGTCGAGAGGCATCTCTGCATTTTTATTTGTTTACCGACACCAGTTGCAACTATCCTTTCTACGAACACTTAGGACTCACAAGGCGCTGTGAGAAAAAACAAGTGGTAGATGTAAAGGGTGAGCAGGGAGAGGTGACCTGTTTCCTGTATGACTATCCGTGTGAAATGGCAAAGCCAGATGGGCCGGTCGGCGTTCAAGAGGAAGGCCTTTTGTAGGATTGCCATTCGTCATGCGGCCCTAGACAAGATTTTGAAGTTGCGCTGCTTTGCGATTGACAAGGGAAACGGAATTGAGTAAAATAAATGCGCAAAGCAAGCTGGACAGCCGCGGGGGCAGGCCGAAAGGCCGCCTGTGAGGAAAGTCCGGGCTCCACAGGGCAAGAATAACGGGTAACGCCCGCCGAAGGCGACTTCAGGAAAAGTGCAACAGAGATATACCGCCTGCCCCGTGCCCGGGTAAGGGTGGAAAGGCGAGGTAAGAGCTCACCCGACGGCGCGGAAGTGTCCGGTGCTGTAAACTCTATCCGGAGCAACACCGTGGAGGGGAATGTGACCGGCCCGGTCTCCCCGGGGAGGTGGCTGGAGCGTACTGGCAACGGTACGCCTAGATAGATGGCTATCAAGACAGAACCCGGCTTATAGGCTTACTTGCACCATATCTTATTTTTCAAAAGGCCCACGCGGTCCTGCTCCGGCGGGCCTGGTGGGCTTTTTGAAAGACATTTGATCCCTGTCCCGGGAAGGAGAAGCGCTATGAGCATTCCAGTTATTACCATTTCCAGAGAGTATGGGTCCGGCGGCCGGCCATCGGCGAAAAAAACTGGCCAAGGAGTTGGGGATTCCTTTCTACAACAAGGAACTGATTCTAATGGCAGCCAAGGAGAGTGGCCTGTCCGAGGAGTACATCAAGAAAGCGGAGCAGCAGAAATCCACCAGTTTCCTCTACGGGCTGTACATGGGGGCCCAGCAAATGCCCATGAACGACCAGATCTTCCTGATTCAAAGCAAGATCATCCGGGAGATTGCGGAGAAAGGGCCTTGCGTCATCGTGGGCCGCCGCGCCGACTATGTCCTGCGGGAACGGAAGGACCTGCTCAGTGTGTTCATCCATGCGCCGTTGTCTTTCCGGGCCCAGCGCGCCCAGAAGGTGTATGAGAAGACCGCCAGCAACATCGAGGATTTTGTGAAGAAAAAGGACAAGAAGCGGGCGGCTTTCTACAACTATTTCTCCCAGAATAAATGGGGGACGCCCGCCATTACCACCTGGCCATCAGCAGTGTGTACGGCGTGGACTTTGCCGTGGAGGTCCTCAAGCACGCGGCGGAATCCTTCCTGGGAGGGGGAGGCTCTGTGAGCGGACCGGTCCAACCACCCCAGGAAAATAAGATGGGGGTCATGCCCATCCGACGGCTCCTTCTGACTATGTCGGGGCCTATGATGGTCTCCATGCTGATCCAGGCCCTGTACAATGTGGTGGACAGTATGTTTGTCTCCTACATCAGTGAGGGGCGTTGACGGCAGTCTCCCTGGCCTACCCCATGCAAAACCTAATGATCGCCGTGGCCACGGGCACGGGTGTGGGCGTCAATGCTCTTCTCTCCCCGAAACTTGGGGGAGAAGAACTTTGAAATGGCAAACCGCGCGGCGGGCAATGCCATCTTCCTAGGCGTGGTGAGTTTTGCGGTGTTTGCCCTGGTGGGGGCAGTGGGATCCCGGCTGTATTTTACCGTCCAGGTGGATGACCCGGAAATCATCGCCTATGGGGTGGACTATTTGTCCGTCATCATGGTCCTCTCTGTGGGTTGCTTTGGGCAGGTGCTCCTGTCCCGGTTGCTCCAATCCACCGGCAAGACCTTCTATAGTATGGTCATCCAGTTGGTGGGGGCGGGGCTGAACATTGTTCTGGACCCCATTATGATCTTTTGGCCTGCTGGGCTGCCCCGCCATGGGCGTGGCCGGTGCGGCGTTGGCTACCGTGATTAGCCAGGTGGCAGGCACAATCTTGGGCCTTTACTATAACCTGCGGAAAAATCCAGAGATCCGTTTCGCTTGGACCTACCTGCGTCCCAGCAAGCCGGTGATTGCCCGAATTTATGGGGTGGGGATTCCGTCTATCCTCCTACAGACGGTCTCTTCCTTGCTGATCTTCGGGCTCAACCAGATCTTGGTGGTCTTTTTCTGAGACGGCGACAGCGGTGTATGGCGTGTACTTTAAGCTCCAAGGCTTTGCCTTCCTGCCCATCATCGGATGAACAACGGTATGGTGCCCATCATCGCCTACAACTATGGCGCGCGAAAGCCAGACCGTATTATGGAGACCATCAAGCTGGCCATCCGCTATGCCACCCTTATCATGGTGGTTGCGGTGGTGCTGTTTCAGATTTTTCCGGCCCAGCTGCTGGGCATCTTCCAGGCATCCCCGGAGATGCTGGCCATTGGCGTACCTGCCCTGCGGATTTTGAGTCTGTGTTTTCTCATTGGCGGGTTCACCATCGTGGCCTCTTCGGTGTTTCAGGCTTTGGGGAAAGGCTTCTCAGCATGTCCATCTCGGTGTTCCGGCAGCTGATCCTGGTCCTTCCGCTGGCCTATGCCCTGTCTTTGACTGGGGAACTGAACATGGTCTGGTGGTCCTTTCCCATTGCGGAGGTCCTGGCAGGGGGCTGCTGGCGCTGTACTACCTCCGGCGGGCCCATCGCCGGGTGATTCAGCCCCTGGCAGACCAGGATTATCGCTTCTAACCCATCCCTGCAGGGAAAACTGCATGTACTAGAAAAATGTAGTATAAAAAAAGTGGGAAGTTAGTTAATCAGCCCGATTTATTTTTGTTGAAATTAGGCAGTATGATTAGGGATGTAAATGAGTGATTCTGTGACGGGAGAACTGCGGGCAAAGGCCGGATTTTTTCCGTCCCAAGGCAGGATCCTTGGTCATATTTATGAGAACAATTGCCCCGCTCTGAAGACCCTTCGGAAACGGGCAGTGTTTTAGCTTGCTCTGCTACCAGAGCGGGCGATCTTTGTCAGCGAAACTTAATTTATTATGGAGGTAGATTATCATGCGGTTACTGACTGAAGAACAGAAGCATTGGGTAGAAGTGATTGGCGATTTCTGCAAGAAGGAAATCGAGCCCATCATGCTGGAGTGGGACAAGGTTGTGGATCCCTCCAAGGCCATCCCCTTCGAGCCCTATGCTAAGGCTTTCAAGCTGGGCCTGAACTCCTTCGAGATCCCCAAGAGTACGGCGGCAACAAGGTCGACCTGGCTACCGCTGAGGTTATGTACGAAGAGATGGGGCTACTATGACGGCAACTTCGCTTCCGTCATGCAGACCACCAACCTGGCTCTGAAGCCCATCCTGATCGGTGGTACCCCCGAGCAGGTGAAGTACTTCTCCGAGCACATCCTGAACGGCAAGGGCTATGTCGCTTTCGCTCTGACCGAGCCCCAGTCCGGTTCCGACGCTTCCAACGTTCTGACCACTGCTGTTAAGGACGGCGACGAGTGGGTCATCAACGGTGAGAAGTGCTTCATCACCAACGGCGGCGAGGCCGACATCGTCTGCGTGTTCGCTGCTGCCGATCCCACCGCTGGTGCCAAGGGCATCTCCGCTTTCATGGTTCCCACCAGCGTCCCCTGGCTTCTCTCTGTCACCAAGGCATGAGGACAAGAGCGGCTTCCGTGCCATCTCCACCTGCTCCCTGAAGTTCGAGAACGTCCGCGTTCCCGCTTCCAACCTGGTTGGTGGTGAGGCTGGCCTGGGCAAGGGCTTCAGCTTCGCTATGAAGACCCTGGACAAGTCCCGTGCTTGCGTGGGCGCTCTGGCTGTTGGTATCGCTCGCCGCGCTCTGGACGAGGCCATTGCCTTCGTGAAGGAGAGAGTCACCTTCGGTGCTCCTGTTGCTAAGCGTCAGGGCATCCAGTGGATGATCGCCGACATGGCCACCAAGATCGAGGCTTCCGTTGCCTGGTCTCCCACGCCAACGACCTGCAGAGCAAGGGCCTGCCCTTCTCCACCGAGGCTGCTATGGCTAAGATGTTCGCTACCCAGTCCGCTATGGAAGTCTGCACCGACGCTATCCAGCTGATGGGCGGCAAGGGCTACATGAAGGAAGACTGCGTTGAGAAGTGCTTCCGCGACATCAAGGCTTACTGCATCTTCGAGGGCACCAACCAGGTCCAGAAGATGGTTATCTCCGGCGCCATCATGTCCGGCAAGCGTCACTAATTGACGGCTTCTTTGCCTTCGGGCAAGGTCCATTAGAGACTGCAAAAGACCCAGCTGAGCAATCAGCTGGGTCTTTTTTTCTCTCCATCAACCAAAGTGCCCCGTCGCGGTCCGACGGGGGCGCTTTGGAGCAGAGGGTCAGTGGGGGACAGGGGTTTTCTGCTTACGCAGGTCAAAGCGGGTACACGGCAATGCAGAAGGAAATAAAGGCGCACACTTCCACGGCGGCACAGCCATAGGCGCCGGTGAGCAGATCATGAGGCCAGCATGGGGGGCGAGTTCACCAGGAAAAAGCAGCCGGGTTCGGGCCATGTTGTGGGTCCCACAAAGCCAGGGTGGTGCGGACATGGAGAAGCAGGGGAGCAGGCAGTAGAACCCATCCCAGGTGAGCAGGGCGCGCCCAGGTAGAGCCCTAGCGACAGGACCACCCAGCCTTTGTGCTTGGCCCAGGGGCGGTCGTTATGATAGCAGAGTATTGCCCGAAAAGAGCCCAACGGCATTGGTGAGCACTGCGGTGTAAGCCCCAAACCGTAGTGGCCGGCCCATGACGACGCAAAGAGACCATCTGCAATCGAAGGATTCGGCTTCGGGCTTCCGCTTTGCAGGGGAGGTAAAGCAGAGGATGGAGGAACCAAGCCCAAAGCCTGTATGGCGAAAAAAAGAGAGATCAGGCATAAAGACCTCCTCAGATTCTGAGATTGTCTTCATTTTTACGGGAGATCTGTGGTAAAGTAATAGGAGAAAATCTCACAGAGGAGGGACAAAGATGGAGGGAAAACCCCTGAAAGATTTGTTCTCTTTGACATCTCCCCCTATGTGCAGTGGCAGGTCTATCCCAGCGGTGGGGTGATTTTCCCCCGTGGGAGGAGCTCACCCAGCTGGTCTATCTGGTGGAGGGCCGGGCCAAGTGCACCACCAGTTTGGAAAAACGGGGCGGTGACCATCCTGGATTTCGCCCAGGGCCCCTGCTTTTGGGGGAAATGGAGCTGTTGGGGGTGCAGGAGATGAGCAGCGAGGTGACCGCGCAGACGGAATGCCGCGGCTGGGTGATCCAATGGGAGCATTGCCGGGAGAAGATGCTGGCCGACCCGGTGTTCCTTCGGGCGCTGTGCGTGGCATCCAACGAGAAAGCCGTACGGGTGACGGCGGCAGCGGTGCGGAACCAAAACTATCCTCTGAAGAACCGCCTGGCCACCTTCCTGCTGAACACCCAGCACCGGGGGGTGTATCGGGAGCCCCATGCCCAGGCCGCAGCCTACCTGGGGGTGAGTTACCGCCACCTCTTTGTCGGTGCTGGCGGCCTTTCAGCGGGAAGGGCTGGTGGAAAAAACACCGGAAGGGTACCACTTGCGAGACTGGGCAGGCTTGCGGGCCCTGCAAATTCCGGATGTGCTGTCGCCCCAAAAGGCGGTAGAAGGAGCGTATGATGCAGAAAAGTAAGGGAACCATTCGCCGGGAACGGCCGGCGGACTATGCCGCCGTGGAGCAGCTGACCCGGGAGGCCTTTTTGGAATGTGTACCGCCCGGGGTGCATGGAGCACTATGTGGTGCACGTCCTCCGGGACGATCCCGCCTTTGTTCCAGAGCTGGATCTTGTGCTGGAAAGGGAGGGGCAGCTGATTGGGCACGTCCTCTATATGCGGGCCCAGCCGCATACCGTGGATGGCCGCATCCTTCCGGTGATGACCTTTTGGCCCCATCAGTATCCACCCTGACTTTCAGGGGCAGGGATATGGTGCGCAGTTACTGGAGGCCTCCATGGAGTGGGCCAAGCAGATGGGCGCAGGGGCCCTGTGCATCGAGGGAAACCCTACGTATTATGGCCGTTTCGGGTTTGCGGCGGCCAGCGCCCGGGGATCCGCGCCAGGGGACCCCGGCGGAGGATCCAGCCCCCTATTTCCTGTGCAAGGAGTTGGTAGAAGGCTATCTGAGGGCTGTGCAGGGGTGTACCATACGCCGAAAGGGTACTTTGTAGAGGAGGAAGCGGTGGAGCGTTTCGACCAAGCTTTTCCCCCGAAGAAGAAGGAAACCCTGCCTGGTCAGTTGTTCTGACGGGCAGGGCAAAAGGGGCGCAATCAGGCCGACCTTGACAGCGCATCCAGGGTCTGCTATGATGACCTTGCCTGCTGGATAGTGGGCGGAAGCCAATGTACCTGGATAGGTTCTGGAAATGAGGCGCAATATCGTCATAGACTGTATTTCTACGGACCAACGAGGGTTGGTCCGTTTTTGCCTCCAGGACCCCACCGAAACGGGAGGAGACAAAGTATGGTTCCAAAGCAAGACGCAATCATCGTGAAGTTTGATTTTTCCAACGACCAGACCGTGGGGAGATCACAAAAAATCGTTGGCCTTGTACTGGCCAAATATCTGGTGCCTGTCATCGACCATTTGGATCTAGAGGCCAACCCCGTGCCTCGAGGACGGGGCCGGTCACTGCGGCCATCCAAGACTCCATCGAAACGGATCCCGCCACCTTCCCCTTTAAAACCAAAGGGGTGTTGCTGGCGGCCTCCCAGTATGAGCGCTTGGAGAGAAACCGGGTGAAGATCACACCGAGCAACCCTTCCATTGAAGGGATCTTAGATGGGGGCATAACACGCTGGCCATTGGCCTGTACATTTTGCAAAAATGCCATGGAGTATACCGGCGGCATTTTCCCCAAAGGGCCCAAGACGTGGCGGGATTTTAAAACATTGTGGCGGCAAGCATCGCGGTGAGGTAGAGACCTACCTGGCGGCCTTGAAAAAGGACCCCGACCACGGGGCACTGCATTTTTATGTGCCTGTAGAACTGCTGGTCCCCCGCAACCCCAACGACCTGGCCTGCGTAGAGAGTTTTAAGGGGAACTCCTGGAGATTTGTGCCGCCAGAAACAACAATGTACAGCTGCAAGTTTCAGATAAAGCCAACCAGCTGGGGTATTTCGATGTTCTGAAGGAATTGATGGATGCCCGCAACCCCGCAGTGAGCAGCCGGATCGCGTGGAAAACCAACGACGGCGGGGACATCAAAGCGCAGGATATCGTGGCACTGGCGTGGATCCCGCTGGGTTTGATGACCTCCGTCAAGGATCAAAACAGGAGGACCATGGAACCGGTTCCCCCGCAAAGCATCTATAAAAACAAAGGGGTGTGCTTAAAGCAGTTTGAAAAACTGATGAGTTCCTCTTCGGTGACCACAGAGAGCGGGGGAGGGCTATAAGCATGTGCTGAACAACAGGGAGGTCACCTCTGCTTTTCAAATTGCGGTGGAACTGCCTGTGCTGTACGACTATATTTATGAACGGTTTCCGCCTGCTACAATGCGGCAGGGGGGACTCTATGGGCGCATTACAGCGGTCAAAACCTTAAATGAGAAGCGGAAGGACAAAAAGAACACCGTTCGGTGGGAAAAAAAGTCGAAACCTTAAACCCAGAGGGGTTTATTATGCCTCTGGTGTACGGCCTGCAGGCCCTGATGGAAAACAAAGTGACCCATGGTCAGCACGAAATTGTGTGGAGGCAGCCTCCGATGGCCTTCCTCCAGAACCATCTGGAGGAGATTGTGGCCTACTATTCCGGTATTTTCAGCATGTGTGACTATGATCCCCAGAAAATTGGGAAAAACCATCAAAGTTATGCCCAGGCACTTTCCGGGTTCAAAATGGCCCTTGCAGGTATCCTGTAAGTGGTGCATGGTCCAGGATGCCAAGCCCCTAGAACATGGAAAAACGCAGACTGCATTGATGCAGTCTGCGTTTTTGGTCCGAGTGGGGCGACTCGAACGCCCGGTCTCTTGAACCCAAACGCTTGAACCAAATTTTTATGGTGATTTGTAGTGCTTTCTAGCACTTTCCGCTTGGTATTGAATATTTTTTGACGCTATTAAATCCGCTGTTTCCGGGTGCTCCGGTCCTGACTGTGGTCAAATATGGGGTCAAAACGCTTCCTGACCAGGGGCGGCAGGTGTCTGCCGGTCCCGGCCGGGAAGCGTTTTTTTCGTGGATCTGGGTTTGGGGTATTGTACCTCTTCCGTGGCGGTTAGGCAAGTCTTTTCTGCGCGACAGGCGTATCAATTTTTCACACGCCTATTCAAAGAATAAAAGCCTACGGACCGCAGTCTATCTGTTCAGCAGCCACTGAATGCCCGCAATGGTCCGTTCGCTTCCTTGGACAAAGTGGTTTCCGGGATTCAACTGGAACACCGTGTCGATGCCCTATGTTCTGGTAAAAGGTCTGGATCTCTTCTGTATTTTCCTGCACTGTTTTCAGAATCGGATTGCGTGTCTTAGCCTCTCTGTCTCCCAGGGAGAAGTAGATGCAGTCCGGCCGGCGCTTCGGCTCATGGGAAAAGATGTGCTCTTTAAAACCGGGAAACCACAAGGAGCCGGACATGCACCCCACCCGTGAGAACACATCTGTCTGGTAGATGGCATACAGGGCGAACAGACCAGCCAAAAGTATCCAGCGATCCCCCGCCATGCTGGAGGCCCGGCCAGCTCTTTTTTTCTGCCCTGGGTATGATCTCCTCCACCAGCAGCCGCAGATAGTCACCCGCCCCGCCGGTGAAAGGCTCCCCGTTCTTGAACGCCGCTGGGCTGTCCCACGGGGCCATATCGTGGTTCCAATCCAAGTCGCTAATCGCCACTAAAGTAAACGAAGGACAGCCAGCGGCCTGCGCAATATCAAACACCTGTTGCCCCTCGTCAGAGTAAGTATTCAAGTAGATGATTGGGGCACCCTGGGTTGTAGCGGAGAAAACAGATATGGTTTTGTTGACAACGGTTACGGTGTGCATCTATGGTCACTTGTCTCCTATTTTTATTTAGCGTGTTATTTTTGCGAGGATATTATAGAAAAATGAGAAAATGTATGACGAATAGAATAATTAATTTTTTAAATAAATTTTATATTCAAAAAATATGTTGACATATTTTCAGAATATTTGTATAATATGGTCAAAACAAGTCGAAGGAGCGATTGCTATGGAAAGAAAGTGTGAATCCAAGCGCGATAGATTTGTTAGGTTGGCAGAAGCCAGGACAAACAAAATCATCGATATGCTTCAATTGCTGGGGAACTGTGCAAACACTAATACCTATGAGTATACTCAACAGGATGTCGATCAGATTTTCTCTGCCATCGAAACTGAACTTCGTGAAGCAAAGAAAAAATACCAGAAAGTTGAAAGCAGCAGAACCTCCAGGTTTACCCTAAAGTAAGGATGGTGTTATCGAATGGCTCTATTCTCTCTTCACAGATATGCTTGGAATTTTCCGTCTAATAACCATGGTCAGATTTTTGGTATTGCAGATTCTGGCGTTGAAACCTTTAATGGCACTCCCATCAAATCCTTGGCGCGCGAGATTTGCCAGAATTCCATCGATGCAAATCTGAAGAACGGTGAACCTACTCGTATTATTTTTCGCACATTTGAGATTGCGCCGTCTGCAATTCCTGGCTTTGATGACTTGAAAGATGCGTTTTCCCGGTCATTGGAATACTGGTCTAAGCAGAAATCTACTAAAGCAAAGAGCTTTTTTCAGTCTGCTCTTAAGTTGGCAAAGCAGCCTAAGATTACCTGTTTAAGAATCAGTGATACCAACACCACAGGGTTGCTTGGCTCTGATGAAGAATACAATTCTCCTTGGTGTAATCTTACCAAGTCTCAGGGCGCATCTGACAAGAGCGGGTCTCACGGCGGCTCTTTTGGCATTGGTAAATTTGCACCTTATGCCTGCTCTGCTTTTAGAACTGTCTTCTACAGTACTTTGGATAGTGAAGGGGGTCGCCGCGTACCAGGGCGTAGCCCGTCTCACCAGCTTTAAAGACAAGAAAGGTGAGACCACGCAGGGGATAGGATTTTTACGGAGCAGATAAAAAATGCTCCCGTGAAACAGCAAATATCCATTGATCCTTCCTATAGCCGCGAGATAGGAAAGAGCGGCACAGACATCTTTGTTTTGGGCTTCAATGGCAGCAAGGATTGGAAATATGATATGGTAGCATCGGTCCTTGACGGCTTTTTGTATGCGGTATATACCGGAGAACTTATTGTTGAGGTCGAGGATATCATCATCAGCAAGGAGACCTTGCCAGAACTGGTTGCATCCCATCAAGCATATTTTTTTCCGAATATGCTGACGAATACTATCAGGTACTTACTGCGGACGAGCAAAAATCACCTACGTACCCAAAAAAGATATCGGTACAATGGGCAAGGTAACACTTCGACTCATGATGCAGCCTGATTTTCACAGAAGGGTTGCAATGGTTCGCCGAACAGGTATGAAAATTATGGATAAGGGTAATATCAACGGATTAATTCCCTTTGCAGGCGTGTTATACATCGAAGGTGACAAGCTCAACGAATATCTCAGAACCCTGGAGAATCCTCAACACACAAAATGGGAAATTGAGCGTGCTGAAAATAAATCTGAGGCTAAGGGTGTTCTATCCGCCCTTACTAAGTTTATCAAAGCCTGTTTGGATGAGCTGAAAAATGATGATAGCGAAGAAGCGCTTGACCCTTCTGTTGGAGAGTATCTCGCCGCTGAGCAAGATTCAGCACAACCGAGACCCGAAGATAAGGGCGAAAACATCAACGATGCCATACAAGTGATTGAAACAAAGACTGTGTCCCGCAGTCCCAAGCCGGGCAGTATGAGCCAAGCTGGTACAGGCACTACTGAAGTCGATGATCCCGATGGAGATATTATTGTAGACGATATCCCCGGTGAAGGCAGTCGCGGAGGAAATTCCACTGGAGGCGCGGCGGGGACGGCGGTGGAAGCGGCGAAGGCGGAGGAAAGGGTGACAGGCCTGCTGAACACCACAAGAGTTTGACCGCCGTGTCTGCTGTAAAGTCGCGCGTTATGTGTACGAACAAGAGCCAGGGTGAGTATACCGTAACTTTTCTTCCCAATGCATATGCAACAGACGGAATTATCCGCATTTTCATGTCTGCGGAATCCCAGAACTACGATGCAGCAGTTATTTCTGCAACCGCAGAAGGTGCTGAACTGACAGTGAGCGGAAATAAAATCAGCGGATTAACCTTTACCGAAAATGTTCCTGTGAAAGCTGTCCGTAAAGATTAATTTCCACGACTACTGTTCGATGGAGGTAAAGGCATATGGAAATAAGATATAAACTATATCCTTACCCTGTCTTGGCATATTATTCTGATGATTACAAAGACGGTAGTTTTGATACTACCATTGATTTGCAGAAAGATGGCTATAACATCCGTATTGACTTTATGGCCTCTCTTACCAACGAGGGACTGAAGAAATTGATCGAAGACGGACAGGCCCAGTATGTATATCACCTGGAATGTGCTCAGACTGGTTTCCGTGAAGTAGTGACTACTGAAAAGGTGTCGGAAAGCTACATGCTTTCCGACAAGAAGATATGCGGCAAACTACAGATATGTCCGTTTATCGTTGCGACTCAGGATATTACCGGGTATAGTAATCCGGGATTTCATGATGACTATAGTGGAGCGACCTTTGATATTGAAGCGGGCTGTGTTTTTAGCGGTTGGAAAGCAGGTCAATGCGACCATCGAAAAAGAAACGGAGGATTTAGCAAACACTCCGTCTGTTTTCAGTATCATTCGCAACGCAGATCCATTAGTGACACACATGATTGTGGGTATTGACGGTCAGAAAATCGTTGTGAAACTGCCGCTCAACGCCTACTACAGTTATAAGCAGCTCGCTAAGGCTCCTATAACACAGCCTGTTCTGAATGCTATTACAATTATTCCGGCTCTTACATATGCGCTGGAGGAATTAAAATGCAGAAGTATTGAGGAACGCGAGGAGTTGTCCGAGTGTGGCTGGTATAGAACTGTGCGAAAAAGCTCTGCTAACAAAATTTGATGTCGATATTGAAAACCCTGATTTTAACCAGCAGAATATGGTGGTACTGGCACAGCAATTGATTAATGATCCACTTGCTGAAGCATTCAAGGTTCTCTGTGAAGGCTTTGGAACAACAGGAGGGGATGACGAATGAATCTGCAATTTATAAGCTGGGATGATCTAAACGCTATAAAAGAAAATTTAGATCAGTATGTCAGCAAGTTTGCTCTGCCCTCCAATGCATGGATCGAAGAGGAACTGGGACATTCCCCATTTCTCAACACAAAGTATCCAATGCCGGATATTCACCTGGATATGTCTCAACCGATGGACAAGGCCTATTTAACAGATGCGGCTAATGTCCAGGAGTTTTACGGAAAACTGAGCTTCATTTCTGACTCCCAGGCGTCGGATGAACGCTTGTGGGCGGGTCTGTGTTTGGGACCGTTTTATGAGTACACACAATACAGATGGAAAATAGCGAAAAAATGCACTAAACAGGATATTAAAGCGCACTATTTCTTCGGATTCGGTGCTCGGCGTTCGCTGAGCAGAAACGCTCTTGCCCGCTTATGGTGGATTGGCAGACTTACTTATGATGACTCTCGTCCCGATCCTTATGAACTTACGAAGTTCGTGTGTGAAAATGCTGACCATGCGCTGCACATTATTGAGCGCAATACCTCCAACAGTCCTACCATCATTCGCGCATTTGTAAGTGCTATCCTTACCGCGCGTGCAGAAGGATTGAATATCAACACTGACATAGTTGGAGAACTATCAAAGTATCTAAACCTACTGGGTGGCACATATATTCTGGATTGCCTGCCTTATGATACTATTTACAACAAGATTCTGGCAAAGGCTCGTGAACTTACCCAATAGCAAAAGGCGGCCTAAGCGAATTGCTCAGGCCGCCCTTCTCTTATTTCTTCTCAGTGTCTAATGCTTTGACCAAACTTCGCGCAATTGCGTTTGACAAAAATGGAGGAACTGCGTTTCCTACCTGCTGATACTGTGAGTCTTTAGAACCTTCAAAAACAAAGGTGTCTGGGAAAGTCTGCAGGCGGGCGGCCTCTCGGATAGATATAGCTCGATCCAACTCGGGATGTACCCACATGGATTTTCTGACATTCACAACAGTACCAGAAGGCTCGTTGTATTTCAATCGCATATAAATAGTGTTTTGCGTTCTGTCTGCATTGCTGTACGTAGTTTTTAACTCAGAACCCAGATCATGAAAATTCTGGCCTTCTTTTAATGCTGCGAAACGGGCCTGTGCAACTTCGCGGGTTGCCGTGGCTACATGATTATACAGCAGCTTTCCGCGAAGGACTTGAGCCAAATGCACTCAAATTATCCATGCGCTGCAATTCAACAGGGGGTGTATTGACCTCTGTTACAGCAGGGACATCTTGCAAGTCCGCAATAGCGTCTCGCACAGTGCGGAAGGTATCACTTGTAAACTCGGGTCTCGGAGGATCATAGGCAATTCCCGCTTTTGTACCGACAATAATAAACCGTTCTCTCTTCTGCGGGGCACCGTAATCGAGAGCATTGTAGACTTTTGCTGTAATATCGTAATTGTACGGTGCTGCAGACAAAACACCATCGATATAATCAAAAACAGCATAAGACTGCACTGCTGCGATAACTGTACCATTTTCGAAGCGATATTCAGTTACGTGAATATTATTGTCCAACAGCTCCTGCATCCTATTTAACATACGCTGCACATAGAGAGGTATTTCGATAGCGCGAATTAATGCATTAAATTCAACCTCTTTCCCATGCATATAGTCAAGCAACAGGTGTGCCATTTCACGCTCCTGCGTCCGTACCCAATCGCCATCATTATCCGCAACAATATCTTCCAATAGTTTGGTGAGATACTTTCGATAGCGCTCTACAGAGTTGGCAAACTTGGGCCTGTTGATACGAAAGCGATATAACACGGTAATCGCTTTGAACTCTTTTTTCATCCCACATATAAGTTTTAATATTAGAGGGGTCTTTAGCAAAGCTGACCGCATTGGGAAAAGTAATGCCTTTCGGCAACAACTCAATTTTATCTTCGGAGAGAGTTAATCCCATAATGATGGGGTCATCGATGTCGGTTTCTTCTACCATAAATCGATGGATATTAGATTTGAGCATAGCCACATTTTCCATAACAAACGCTTCGGGCTCCAGCTCTCGAACCGCCCGAACATACTCCTTGACCAGACGATTGTTCATGCTGATAATGGTAGTATGCTGCCGATTTGCATTCGAGAATCCTTGGCAGGGAGGTCCGCCGATGACCACATCGATTTCACCGCACGATTCCTCTAATTCCCTGTAATCAATTGTACGGACATCAGGATATAGACGCGTCAACTTGTGATTCCGTTTGTAGGTCTTGCGTGCACCGGGATTGTTTTCTGCGGCTGCAACGATTTCAAATTTCCCTGTCTGCATAAATCCCAGGCTTAGTCCTCCTGCGCCTGCAAACAGGTCTACCACTTTATAAGCCATTTCAATTCCCATCTCTTCGTTTTAGTGACCATTCGATCCAAGACAGCATTGCGTTCATACAAAGGTGGGAAATCCGTTGAGGTATATTCGCTCTGTTCAACCAATTAGTCAAGCATCAAAATATACCAAAACAAGCGGAATCTAATCTGCATGTTATTGTCCTGTATTATCTGTGTTTTCGTAAACAATCTCTACAACATCAGAGAACTGAACGCCAAAAACAGCGCAGATTTTCATAAGTGCATACATGCTGATCATCTCGTCGCGCGACAATTTTGCAATGGAGGAGGCACTCAACCCGGTAAGGGCCTGTAAATCTTTCTTTTTCATGTTTTTATCAATCATAAGTTTCAGAAGTTTGTGGTAACTAATTTTCATATGCGCACCTCCCTTCAACTGCCCTATGATACATCAAAAACTGCAAAAAAGCAACAGGACTTGTGAGAAACTGAAGTTTTATTCTATATTCTTTGTAGTTTGCGCCTGTTTACAGATGATACAATACCGCTATCAGAAAACAGAGGGATGAATTATGGCGGATAACCATACTAAAGAAGTGCGAAGCATGAATATGTCACATATTCGAAGTAAGGATAATAAGCCAGAGGAACTTGTACGGAAATACTTGTTCTCGCAAGGCTTTCGTTATCGAAAAAAATGTCCGTAGCTTGCCTGGTTGTCCGGACATTGTACTTCCAAAATACCATACCGTAATTTTTGTGAACGGATGCTTTTGGCACAAACATGACTGTCCACGCTTTGTTTGGCCATCCTCGAATCAAGACTACTGGGAACCAAAGATTCTTGGCAATGTAGCGAGAGATAAGCGGAACAGCGAGTTATTGCGTAATGCTGGATGGAAAGTTATTGTGGTTTGGGAGTGTCAACTTAAAAAGAAATTCCGTACAGAAACACTCGATCGTTTGGTTAGTGATATAATCAACGGATAAGAAAAATAAAAAGCAAAAATATCCAGGCTAAACTCTCAATAGGGATTGGACTTGTTATTTCTATTTTTCTGAGATGCTGTCGCCAGCGAAGAGATGGTCTGCATGCTCTATTGCCAACTCTATAAAGAACGACGGTATAGGGTTGAATTTTATGATCTTGATGGAAATTTGTTTCCAACATCACACCGAGAGGAGGAAACGCAAGATGAATGTCGTCTGCTTTGGCGATTCCAACACCTACGGCTACGACCCCCGCTCCTATCTGGGTGGCCGCTACGTTGCGGACAGCCGGTAGGTGGATATCCTGGCCGAGGAAACCGGCTGGACCGTCCGTAACCGGGGGCAGAACAGTTGGGTATCCGCTTCACCGACGCCGGGAAGTGGGACATCCCCTTGGCCTACGACGGCGTCCACTTTATGGAGCAGGGGCACAAAGCCTTTGCCGCCGGACTTCTGGAGAAACTAAAATGAAACGAATCCTGCCTGTACTCTTATCTCTTCTGCTGTTGACTGGGTGCAGTGGAAACTCTTCGGATGGCTACCAGCAGATCACCCAGGAGGAGGCCAAAGAGATGATGGACACCCGGGATGTCATCATCCTGGATGTGCGGGAACAGGACGAATATGACAGCTGCCATATTTCCGATGCGGTGTTGCTTCCAGTGGGGAGCATCGACGAAGACACCGCCACCGAGGTGATCCCCGAGAAGGATTCCACCGTTCTGGTCTACTGCCGTAGTGGAAACCGTAGCAAGACAGCATCCTCCACCCTGGTAGAACTGGGCTACACCAATATCTACGAATTCGGCGGCATCAATACCTGGCCCTATGAGATAGAGTCGTGAGGTACTACCAAGGAAATTGAAGAGCAGTTAAATGACAGGGGTGAGCGCCACAATGTATCTGCTCACTCCTTGTCCCGTTGAATCCAGGTCTGAGAGTTTCATTAATCTCGCACCGAGTTTGACCGCTATGGTTTTCGGACGAAAACGATCGCGAGAAAAAATATCCGGTCTCCTCTGAGTATAAGATTGGATGATCCTGGTTGTTCACAATCCTTTCATCTGGTATAATATGTTGCACATTAGTTTGAAAGAGAATTTCTGCCTTAGAAATTTATATGCAACGATACAACGCTAAAAACAGAGGAGAGAGTTTTGTGGATGAAATCATGAAACTTGATGATTCTGGAGAAATTTCAGTTGGTGACACCAACATTCTCGAACTCACCGGTGATCTCCTGGCTGATGCTCGTGCGGATCTGACCAAAGCAACTACGCTGAGTGTCCCCATTGCACAACTGGCCACATTAGGGGCCGGGGTGGCCTCACTGGTTCCTGCACTCAACACAGTAACACAGACGATTAGTTTTGATACATCTGGATTGTATCGCATAGCCAATCAAGCCGTGGGAGACACCTTAAAGATTGCTAAGAATGGGAACTCCTGGGGTGCTTTAAAAACCGCAGATGGTGGTTCAAAGCTTGCCCAGCTTCAGTCTGCCGGCCCCCTGACCGCAACATCTCAGTCAGTCGCCGCCATCAATCCAGCAACTATGATGATAGCCGTGGCCCTGTTCTCCATCGAGCAACAGCTTGGCGAAATTAGTGAGATGCAGAAACAGATTCTATCTTTTCTGGAAATCGAAAAAGAATCTGAAATAGAAGCAGATGTGGAAACCATTTTCAGCATAGCATCCAAGTACAAACTGAACTGGGATAATGAACATTTTGTCGCCAGTAACCACAAGATGGTTCTGGATATCCAGCGCACAGCACGAAAGAACATGCTGAGCTATGAGAAAAAAAGTCAGCGATATTGTGAGAGGGAAAAAGCTGATTGTTGCCCATGCGCAGGTAAAATCTGCATTACAAGATTTACTGAAGAAGTTCAAGTACTACCGGCTATCTCTCTACACGTTCTCCATGTCCTCTTTGATGGAGGTTATGCTGGGCGGTAACTTCAACGAGGAATATGTCTCTGGTATCAAAGATGAGATCCGTCAGATGTCCGAGGCCTATCGAGACCTCTTTGCCAGATGCTCTGTATACCTGGAAAACTTAAGCAACTCATCAATAGAGAAAAATTTTCTGGCTGGTATTGGCACTGCAGGCAAAGCGGTGGGCACATTGATCGGCAATATTCCTGGCATTAAAGAGGGACCAGTGGACGAATTCTTGGTCGACCAGGGTTCACGTATGAAAAAAAGCGCTCATAGTATGCAGGCCCAGTCCATCAAAGAGTTTGCTGAAATCAGCAACCCCCAAACGGGCGTCTTTATTGACCGGCTGGAAGATGTCATACGGATTTTTAATCACACAGATCAAATTTGTTTTGATCGTGAAAATATCTACTTAATGTAAGCAGTACAAAATCTACATCGCCTATACAAAGAATAAGGGACCGACTTTACGAAAGGCAGTCCCTTATTCTTTTTCTTCCGTGGTTCAGGAGTTCTTCAGCCACTCCACATATTCCTCCAGGGTGATGACCTCCCGATCGCATTTCTTTTTTCATCTCTCTGGCCTGCTCGCTCCAGGCATAGAACTGCTCGTCGGTGATACGGCCGGCCTTAATCCAGGCAAAGCGCTTCTTGTATTCCTTTGCGGTAGGCCTTAAACACCGGATCGTCGGACTGTTTCTTGGTCCACTGCTGGAAGGCCCCCGGCCTCCCGGCAGGTCTGCTGGCCGGAGGCCACCGGGCGCTCACAGTACCCGCGCTGACCCGGCCGGTCTGTGGGAACCACCGTCCGCAGTTCTTGCACCGTCGGACGGTAATGCCGCGCTCCACACAGCTACGCAGGGAGTAGTCGATCATGTCCGAAATGTGGAGGGGATACAGAACCGGCGAGCACCGTCCCGGCTCCACCGGTTCAAAGCTGAGGGGATGGGCCGGAAGGAAAAACAGAGACGGGTCCTTGGGCGCATCGTAGAGATAGTGGGCCGATGCCTGCTGCTGGGGATCGCGTCCCCGCCTTGTCCACATCCAAGACAAGATCAAAGAAACGCTGTATCTGCTTTGCTGATACAACGGGAGCTGTTCCGGGAGGCCCTGCAGCTCCTCCAGCATCTGCTGATCCTCCCTGCTTCCCTGGTCCTGAGTGATCCCCATGCGTCCAAACCGCTCAAACCAGCGCACATACAGAAGATGCAGGTAGATGTGCCGGCTCCCAAGGTCACCCAGGTCCATCAAGGTACGGACCCCAGCCTCTTTATCATCCCGGTCGATCAGAAGGAACCAGTCCTCATAAGCCCGCCACAGCAGGGGCTCCAGCTCCTTACAGTCGGTCTCCAAAAAAGACAGCAGGCTCTCCAGGAACGGGAATTCTTTGTAGGTCGAGGGAACGCCCTGGACCCCGTGGCTATCAAATTGGAAAACCTCTTTTTTCTCAGAGAAGTACATCTTGGCATACCACATGTCGGCGCCCTCCAAAATAGACAATCATAAAAAATTTATAAAATAGTCTTGACAAGGGGGTAGGTTCACATGCTACAATACTCTCACAGGGAACTGTCAAAATAATCTTACAATAGTCTAACACCCGCAAATCCGATTGTCAACGGGGGAATTGGTCCCCAACATTCGGAACGGCACCTTGAAAAATGAATACCCATCACCAGAGACGATACTCTCCGGAGAAGCAGCGCCAGGACGTTGTCGCAGAGCACCGACAATTGAGCGTGCCAAGGGGAAGAAAACGCTGTGCAGGTCAAACAAGGCCGCAGGGCAGGAACGGGTACGGTGCATGGCCAAAACCAGAAAAGAAAAAAAGACAGACCCTGTAAAAAACCGCCGAACTGCTGCAACAGTTCAGCGGCCTGCCGCGTTTCGGAAAACACAGCCTGATCTGTGTTCCAGTTTAACAGAGGGACCTCCGAAACGCAAGTAATTTTTCTCTGAATTTGAAACACCGGAGGTACTAATCATTGAAACTGTCTGTCTACAAATCCTACGACGACCTGCCCCTGTTCCTCAACGCCAAGATGGTGGCGCAGGTACTGGGCGTGTCCATCTCCACCGCCTACGAGCTGCTCAATGACCCCGGCTTCCCCACGCTGCGGGTGGGGAGCCGTATGGTAGTTCCCAAAGAAAAAGTTCATTCAGTGGGCGGAGGGACAGTCGGGAGGTGCCAAATGAGAAAACAGCACTGGCCCAAGCGTGACCCTATCAAGAACTACTTCCCCCTCCCCAACGAGATCTTCTCCCTGGGACTGTCTGCCGGGGCAATTGCAGTCTACGGATTTCTCCTCCACCGGGAGGACCGGAGGACCTACCAGTGCGTGGCCAGCTACCGGACCATCGGAGAGGCGGTGGGGATGAGCGTCAACACGGTGCGCAAGTATGTGACCGAGCTGGAGGACCGGGGTCTGATCCGGACGGAGCGCACCACCGTCACCACCCGGGACGGCCGCACCTCAACGGCTGTCTGCGTTACTACATCCTGCCCATCCAGATGTCCATCGAACAGTTCTATGCGCGGCAGCTCCACGCGCCTGACCTGGCGCTGGAACGACAGAGATTGGAACAACGCCTTGCCGCGCTGAAGAGAAAGGAGTGTGCATCCAGATGCTGATGCAGATGATCGACTGCATGATCGAGCAGGACCCGTCTCTGTCAGCACGGCGCACCATAGACATGCGGCGATACATTGTCAACCGGTGGAACCGTACGCATGAGGCGTCTATCGACGAAGATGCCGTGGCGCTGTTCCTCTGCGATGAGAGCCGCGGCAACCTGACAGATGAACAAAGGCTCTTTGCGAGGGAGTGCCGTGAGGAGATCAAGGCCTGCTATCAAAATGCGGTGTTCCAGATGTTTCAGTGCGGCAAGATGATGCGCCGGCATCTGGTGTCCGGCCCGGAGGAATACTGCCGGATCTTTCTGCCGCAGTACGCCGTTCCCTGTAGCAAGCAACTTCCCCGTGTAACGGCCTGTGAGCCGCCATGTGCCCTCTTTGGGGGCAGGGCAGAGTCCCTGCCCCTCCAGGGGAGGTTTCAGGGGCAGATTGGGCCCGATTTCGGGCCGTGTTCTGGACAGGGCAAAATGGGGCCCCTGGCGAAGCCCAGCAGAGCGGGTTCGGTGGGGAAAGGCGGAGGCGCCGGAATGAGCGAGTTTTCACCCTGCGGGGCGGAAACGAGGGATATGGAGCTTGCGACGACGAGGAGCAGGAGAAAGCCCTGGCGCTTTTGTTACGCCTGGGCGGTCACTTCCGCCCGCAGTGCGGGCGGTTTCAGGGGTTGGAATTGGCGCTGTTCCGACCAACCCGATTTGAGATTGGCGCTGTTTTTTCTCAAAAGCCGCCTGAATCCCCGCTGTGACAGGCTTTCGGGCGGCGCTGATGCAATAAGGAGAGGATTTTGAATTTGAAAAAGGGAAATAAGAAACATTCCGTCTGGCTCAGTGAATTCGCCTGGACCGAAGTGGAATCGCGCTACCAGCAAGATAACTGCTCCACCAGAAATGAATTTATCGAAAAGGCCATTCGGTTCTACTCCGGCTACCTGGACACCGAGCACGCCGACGAATACCTGCCCCGGGTCCTGGCCGACGTGCTGGAAGGCAAGCTTGGTGCCCTGGGAAAACGGATGGGACACCTGCTGTTCAAGCTGTCGGTAGATCAAAACCTCATGGGGAATATCCTGGCCGCCGACATAGAGATCGACCCGGATGAGCTGCGAGAGGCCCGCGTCCGCTGTGTCAAAGAGGTAAAGGAAACCAACGGCGAGATCAGCTTCGAAGACACGGTCCGTTACCAAAAGGGGGCTGAGTGATGCCGGGACTGATCCAGAAGTCGGGCTACATCAAGCCGGGAAACGGCGGCGGACACTACGCCGAATACATCGCCACCCGGGAGGGTGTGGAGCTGCTTGAGGCTCCATCCCCCTCCCACGACGGCGGCGGATACCTGGAATATATGGCCCAGCGTCCCCGCTCCCACGGCCTGTTCTCCGCCGATGGCCCCGCTGGTTTGGAGAAGACCATGGAGGGGATCAACGGGCACACCGGGCCGGTATGGACCTTCGTCTATTCTCTGAAAACGGGAGGACGCCCACCGGCTGGGCTACGAGAACAGCGAGAGCTGGCGGAAACTCCTGCTGGCCCACCAGACGGAACTGGCCCAGGCCATGAAAATTCCTCCGAACAATTTCCGATGGTGCGCCGCCTTTCACAATGAAAAGCACCACCCCCACATCCACATGATGGTCTGGTCGGCGGACCCCAAGCAGGGTTTTCTAACAGAAAAAGGGTATCGAGAAGATGCGCTCCCAGCTGTCCAATGAGATCTTCCGGGACGAGCTGCTGTCCCTGTATCAAAAAAAGATTGTCCTACAGCCAAGTGCGGGACGCGGCGATGGAGGCCATGGGGCGGCTCATCTGGGAGATGGAGACAGGTCTGTGCCATAGCCCGGTCATTGCGGAGCAGATGGAAACCCTGTCTAAAATGCTGGAGGACCACAAGGGCAAAAAGGTCTACGGCTACCTGAAAAAGCCGGTAAAGGCGCAGGTGGACGCCATCGTGGATGAACTGTCCAAAATCCCCGAGGTGGCAGATTGCTATGAGCAGTGGAACCAGCTTCGTGGATGAACTGGAACGTTACTACAAGGACGTGCCCAGAGAACACCTGCCTCTCTCCCAACAGAAGGAGTTCAAAGCCATCAAGAACATGGTCATCCGGGAGGCGGAGCAGCTCCGGCTGGGGACGTTTACCTTCGAGGATGCCCGCGTGAGAGATGAAGTGGATGAGGACCAGGATGCGGTGTACTTCGCCTGGGACTCCAACTGGCAGATGGCCGAGGTCTACCAGAGCGCCAAGGAGGTACTGGAGGAGTACGAAAATCCGGAGGAGGAAAAAGCGGAGCAGGTGCGGGTGCTGGAACAGCTCTGGCAGAGAGGCTTCCCCCTGGCCGCCTACCAACTGGGCAAGTGCTGGCGGGACGGGCGAGGCGTTCTCCCCGACGACGAGCAGGCGGAACTGTGGTTTCGGCGGGCAGCGGATGCGGGGATATAACTTCGCCCAATACGCGCTGGGGAAGCTTCTGCAAAGTCAAAGCCGAATGGACGAGGCGGTATCCTGGTATGAAAAAGCGGCAGCCCAGGAGAACACCGGGGCCGCCTACCGCCTGGGAAAACTGTATCTTGAGGGGAAAGCTGTTCCGAAGGATGTGCCAAAGGCTGTGGCCTATCTCACCGAGTCCGCCGAACACGGGCAACCAGTACGCCCAGTACGCTCTTGGGAAAACTGTACCTCACCGGACAGGACGTCAAGCAGGACCGGGAGCAGGCCTGGGCGTATTTCTATGAATCGGCGGAACAGGGAAACGAGTACGCCGCCTTCTTTCTGGAACACTTCGATCAGACGCGCGGGCCCAATGTGTTCCTGGCGGCCACCCGACTGCTCCACCATCTGGGCCAGATCTTTCGTGACAACTCGGTGCCGCCCGCCGTTCCGGTAGGACAGCGGGTGGACCGAAAGCTGCGGAGGAAAATCCGGGAAAAGAAGATCGCCATGGGCCACAAGCCGGACGATCATGAGGAAACTCCCCGGCAGGACATGGGCGGCATGGCCATGGGGTGGTAGCAATCGCCAACGAAACCGCAGTAAAAAATGCTGTTGAATTTTACAGCAGATCGAGGTATACTAAGGGCAAGAAAGGGGCTGAATACCATGCCGAACATCAAACCCATCTCTGATCTGCGTAATTACACGGAGGTTCTGCATGACGTGGCAGTTGGCGCTCCGGTTTTTCTGACGAAGAATGGCCGGGGCCGCTACGCCATCGTGGACATGCAGGACTATGAGCGGACACAGGCCACCCTCCGGCTGATGAACGAGCTGGCCAAGGGCCGCAAGTCCGGGGAGGAAAAGGGCTGGTTGACGCTGGAGGCCGTAGAAAAACATCTCGGAATCGCAGATGAATAACCTGCATTTATCCGACGAGGCGCAGGCTGATTTGGCCGGGATCAAGTCCTATATCGCAAAGAATTTGGAAAATCCCAGCGCAGCGATCTCCACGGTACGGATCATCACAAAGGACATCCGCAGATTGCGAGAGCACAGTCTGATTGGCGCGTCCCTGTCCTCGATTGCCGATGTCGAGAGTGACTATCGTTTCCTGGTGACCGGCAGTTACCTCACTTTTTACAGAGTTCTTGACAACGATGTCTATGTGGATCGTGTGCTCTACGGCCGCCGGGATTATCTTCGCATCCTCTTTGGAGATGTGCGGGACGACGAAACAAACGAATAGAGACAATCTTCTCCATAGGGAGAAACGATTTGTCACCGGAACCGTCTGCAGAGATGCAGGCGGTTTTTTCTATGGCAGGCATATCAAAATCTGGACCGCAATACAAAGATAAAATCCTGCCCGCAGATGATAACTTTCTGAAAATAGTTGAAGTTTGGGGTGGCTATTTGGAGGAAGTTCGGGTATTGTGTGTTGCTGACAAAGGAGGCGGCACACATGAGAGACACACTGGAAAATCTGTACTTCGGAAACATCACCCCCAACGATCAGATCGTCAAATCGGGGACTGCCCTGAAAAAGGCTATGGAACAGTCAGCGGAGTGCGAGGAAAAGCTCACCGCTCTGCTGGAGGACAAGGAAAAAACACTGCTGCTCCGGCTCATCAACGCGGAGAATGAGATCGGCAGCACCATGGCCCTGGAGAATTTCATTCTGGGGTTCCGTTTAGGAGTCCGCATGATCCTGGAGGCCCTGGACGAGGACGACGGCAGTCTGCTCGACCCCAATAAGGAGGAATAGCCTATGGCAAAACGCAGGCCGTCCGGCGACGGCATGGTCCGAAAACGGGAGGACGGCCGGTGGGAGGGCCGCATCGTGGTGGGCCACAAGCAAAACGGCGAGCCCATCTTCCGGTATGTCCTGGCAAAAACGCAGAAGGGACTGCTGGACAAGCTCCACCGGGACCTGGAGGCCTTTCAGGACGTGGAGCTCACCGAGGACAGCCGCATGACTCTGGGCGAGTGGCTGGACCGGTGGATGGAGGACTACGGCGCGGCCACCCTGCGGCCCAACACCCTGCGCAGCTACGAGCAGTTCATCCGGTGCTACATCAAGCCCTATCTGGGGGATAAAATTGTGTCCCGGGTGACCCGCATGGACATACAGAAGCTGTACCGAAAACTGAAACACGAGGGCCGTGTCCGCGAGCACCCGGAATACGGGCACGAGTTGTCGGACACCATGGTGCTCCGCATCCACGCCATGCTCCATCGGTGCCTGAAGGACGCGGAGGCGGCCCATGTGGTCGCCCGGAACCCCACCGACGGGGCCGTGGTGCCCAAGGCCAGCCATAAGCCGAAGCAGGTCCTCACGAAGGAGCAGATGGCGACATTTCTGGCGGCGGTGGACCGCAACGAGATCTGGCGGGACTTCTTCTACACGGAGCTGACTACCGGCCTGCGCCGGGGCGAGATCTGCGGGCTCATGTGGCAGGACTTCGACGAGAAGGCCGGGACGCTGAAGGTGCTTCGGTCGGTGAACGTTCCCAAGGCCGGAGAGCTGGAGATCGGTGAAACGAAGACCAGCCAGGGCCGGCGGACCATCCGTCTGCCGCCCAGCACCGTCCAGCGGCTGCGGGAGCGAAACAGCACGCCGTCAGTCAGTGGATCTTCCCGGAACCGCTGGCTCCGAGAAGCCGGTGCGCCCCAGCGCCGCCTACTACTGGATGAAGCGAATCTTGAAAGAGGCAGGGCTTCCTGCGATCCGATTCCACGATTTACGGCACACGTTTGCCACCCACGCCCTCACCAGCGGCGTAGACGCCAAGACCCTGTCCGGCATTTTGGGCCACACCAACGCCAGCTTCACCCTGGACACCTATACCCACGTGACGCCGGACATGCAGCAGGAGGCCAGCCACATCGTGGGTGACTTTCTGGAAAATCTCCTGGGGAAAGACCTGAAACCGTGGCAGAGAGACACGCCGGAAGGAGGTGCACGCTATGGCTAAGCGCCGGAAAAAGGGCGAGGGCTCCGTCCGCCAGCGAAAGGACGGCCGCTGGGAGGGCCGGGTGGTCATCGGCTACGACGAGAAAGGCCTGCCCAGGACGAAGAATGTCCTGGCCAAAACGAAACGGGAGTGCCAGGAGAAGCTAAAGCAGCTTCGGGAGACGGTGACTGGCCCCAGGACGGAGAAGGTCCGGCCGGAGATGCCCTTTGGAGAGTGGCTGGACTTCTGGTATCAGAACTATGTGAAGCCCCAGATCCGCCCCACCACCCAGGCCAACTACGAGGCGAAGATCTATCAGCACATCATCCCGGAGCTGGGGAAGATCCCCCTGAACCAGCTGGCCCAGAAGGACCTCCAGCAGTTCTATGCCCGGATGAAAACGGCTGGACGGCTCATCCGCACAGAGCAGTTCGGCAAGGGCCTCTCCGACTCCATGGTGCGCGGCCTCCACGCCGCCTGCCGGTCTGCTCTGGAGAAGGCGGTGCAGGAGGAACTGATCCGCACCAACCCGGCGGTGGGCTGCAAGCTACCGCCCAAGCGGGGCCGGGAGATGCAGGTCCTTGGCCGGGAGGAGCTCCAGCGGTTTCCTCATCCAGGCCCAGGCAGAAGGTTACTTTCGAACTGTTTCTTCTGGACTTATGTACCGGCCTGCGCCGGGGCGAACTGCTGGCCCTCCAGTGGGACGACCTGGACTTCAAGACCGGGACCCTGATCGTGAACAAGCAGGTCTACGAGGTGAAGGGACAGCTCCAGGTGAGCGTTCCAAAGACCCGCGCCTCCATCCGCAGATTGGTCCTGCCGTCCGGCGTGGTGGAGGTGCTGCGGCAATATCGGGAAACGGTGAACTCCCGGTGGATGTTCCCCTCACCGGTCAAAGAGGACATGCCCATGACGCCGGGAGCGGTGCGCCGGCGGCTCCAGATCATTCTGGAGCGGGCCGGGTGTAAGAGAATCAGATTTCATGATCTACGGCACACTTTTGCAACCCTATCCCTGGAAAACGGCATGGATGTAAAAACCCTCTCCGCCATGCTGGGCCATGTGTCGGCCGTGACAACGCTGGACATCTATACCCACATCACCGGCGACATGCAGACCGAGGCGGCGGCGAAGATCGACCGGGGACTGGGCAACGCGGTGCAGGAGGAAGCCGCTCAGTCGGAGCAGGGCTCAGTCGAAGATTTCCGGCCGGTGCTGAGAAAAACCCGGAAGCCCGGCACCGGGTGCATCACCCAAATCAATGACCACCTGTTCGAAGGCCGCTACTCCCCCACCTGGCCGGACGGCACCAAGCATTCCAAATGCGTCTACGCTCATACCCAGGAGGCGTGCGAGAAGCTAATTGAAGGCGCTGATTCAGCAGATGAACACGGAGCGGCAAGCCCTGCGGGACCGGGCACGGGGCATCACTCCACCGGACAAGCTCACCAAGACCCAGAAGAAGATCTGGACGTACATGAAGTTCCACCCCGACGTGACCAGTTACCGGGCCATCGCCAGAGGCGCCGGAGTGACCCGGCACACGGCGGCGAAGTGGTATGAGCTGATACGGGGGATGCTGGGGCGGGCGGCGTAAAAAGGCGGCTTTCCCTGCCCATCCTATCAAATTTTATAATGCGCCATCAAAAGTATCATTCTGCCTTGCGGAGCACCACCAAATATCTCTTGGACACCTACATCCATGTCACAGCGCTGATATACAACAAAGTACGGCCGAGAAAATCGGCGGCTTCATAGAATCGGCTATGGCAATGCCTACCCCAGAGCCTCCCGACCCGTCGGAGGAAAGCTGGCGCAAGGTGGTACCGTTTGAGAAGGTAGGATAAAAGAAATGATGTCCAAGGAACAAGGTAATAACCCTTGGACATCATTTTTTGTTGAGAAGAATACTTCCTCGGTTTTTGTGTGCGGACAAGAATACACTTCGAGACTTAAGCACAGTGTAGATTTCTTTACATTCCTGCGGTATAATTTATTGAAATGAAGAGTTTACGGAGGGGAATCGTATGATTGATGATAATTTAGAGAAACTGATTTCTCAATTACCTGCGTCACCCACTGTGCTTGATAAGACAAATGTAAAGAAGATTCATGAATATATTCCTGTTCCAACAGATTATAAAATCAGGTGGGCAGATATATCGAGTTTTGGCGGTTATCCTGCAGGTATCGTGATTGCGGACCGTGGTTTGATTGTGAAAGCTACTCGTACAGAGGTTAAGCACAATAATGACCTGGCTAAAGTGCAGAAAAAAGAAAGCGATTCAAAGGAAAAAATCAAACCTGTTAAGGTAATCTATCAGATTATTCCGTGGGAATACTACTCCCCAGATGATTATGAGGTTGTTGCATTTAACGCTGGAAAAGGTAAGGTTCGATATACCCTGAAAGCTGGTAACACGGAACTTGCTCAGTTCGAAAGCAATGCCTTATATCAGATGCTCATAAAGTACAAAAATTTGGTCATTGAGCAGAGAACTCGCCGAGGCCACAGTAGAAAACTCGACATTCAGCGCTATCAATTCCGTGAATATCGAGGGCGCCATGTTTAATGCTGCATATGGAGCTGATCAGACGAAAACTGGTCACGGCATATATGCAGAGGAAGCTGGTACCATTTTAGATCGACTGGCCGGCGAACAGTCGACTGTTGTAGGTCGGGATAATGCCAAAAATGGTCCTGATAAAATTGTTAATGCATCGCCCATCCAATGCAAATACTGCAAGACGGCATATGCTACTGTTAATTCCTGCTTCAAAAGCGACTCTGTAACTGGCGCAAAAACTTTCCGCTACTATGACTTAGCTGGAAATGCTATGAAAATAGAAGTTCCGGCTGACCAATATTCACAGGCAATCGAATACATGAAAACAAGAATCAGTAACGGACAAGTGCCAGGGGCCTCTGACCCGAATATGGCATATGACATCATTCGGAAAGGTAAGCTGACCTACAACCAGGCACTTAACCTTGCCAAAGCAGGAACGATTGAATCTATCACGTTCGATGTAGCAACCGGCGCAGTAACTTGCTTATCTGCATTTGGCATATCCTCTGTTGCAGCTTTTGCACAGGTGTTTTGGGTGACCAAGGACTATAAGAAAGCGGCAAAAAGTGCACTGTATACGGGCATTCAGGTTTATGGTCTTGCGTTTGCGGGAGGGATCATTGCTTCTCAAATATCTCGCACCAGCTTTGCGGCTTCGTTCTATCGAATGAAATACGCAGTAAACTGATATTACAAGGCGTTCCATCAATATTTGTAACGGATTTTTTGAGCATTAGCAGAAATGAGCATTATTGGATATTGAAAAACAGACAAAGCACGCCCTCCGGCCCCTGTCAATGGCGGCTCTGCCGTTCATTTCGACCATTGACAGGGGACAGAGGGCGTGCATGGTAAAAAATTTTCTCGGTATGAGATAACACGGAATAACGCGATATAACTGCATATAACGTCATATAGCACAACATAGCCCATTCGTTCATAAACTGTTTACTTTTCGACGTATTGACAAACTTTTTGCATAAATTATACTGTAATTGCTGCAGAGCTAATTGATAGAATATGAATGAAAACAACTAACAACTCAAGAGGAACGCTGCTTTTGGCAGCAAAGTAAAGGACATGGGGGTGCTCTTTGAGCCGCCCAAATTGGCAGGGTATGGGAAAGCGGTTGCTGTACGCAATCCCGTTGAATGCCCGAAAGACGGAGATGGAATACGGCTCCAATTCTGTATTCCGATATAACATTGAATTATCGTGAACGGGTTTTGCGCGTCGGAGGTGGATAGCAACAACTATTCACCCAAGGCGTATTTCACGATAAGGAGGTGGTCGCTATGGTATATGTTCTTTTTCGCACACCCTTTCGCACCGATACCATAGTCCCCAGCGACGCAATTTCCAACGCGCCACCTCCGGCGTCAAACCCAACTAAATTGTAATCTGTAATCCGAGGACCGAGCTTTGGCTATTTATGTGCCAAAGCAAAACCCGGATTATAGAGTCGAATTAGCAAAGCTGATAAACGGATACTTAGCCGAACGGGAATGGAGTCCCGCACGGCTGGCAAGAGAATCCGGCCAGTCTAAAGCGACTATCAGCAGAATTACAAATTACAAGAACGGAAACCCCAAATACCAGCCATCGTTGAGAACGATACAGGCTATCGCCCCTGGCGCTGAAGCTCTCCCGCGAACAAAGGAAAGAACTGTTTGACACGGCTTTCCCGGAGTTCCGCGTATGGGAGGAGGCGGCGGAGCACGGCTATACTGTGGACGAAACCAACGATATTCTGTATGAGAAAGGTCTCCCATTACTGACAACTGAACGATAAACCGAAAGCCGACGCCCTATACAGCATGTGGGCGTCGGCTTTTTTGCACTCTTTTTCAAGTGTTTCACGCATGAAACAACATTTGAAAGTTTCTTTGCTATGATAGGCGACAACACAAGGCCGCGTGTTATGTACCTGTCAACCGATGGATGGCGCATTGCGCCGTAAGAAAGGATTTAGCAATGAAGCTGACTGATTTGATCGTTTCCCCTAAGAGCCTTGGCGATAAGCTGTGGCTGGTAGATGTGTCCCCGGCCTACGAGTACAAGGACAATAAGCGTACCGATACCGTCCTCGGCTATCGCTACTCTGTTGCCCTGCCCGAAAAGGGCCTGGATAAAGTCGATGTACGCATTGACGGACAGCAGCAGACAGAGGCCCCGAATGGCTATGTGGAAGTGCGCTTTGATGGACTGGAAGTGTTTATCTACTGGTCTAAGGGCGAATACCATGTGGGCGCAAAGGCAACCGGAATCCATATTGTGAATCCGAAGCCCTGACCCATTGGGCGGCGCTGGGGCGCAGACGGGGGAACAGATATTTTTCCCTAAGAAAAATATCCCCGGCGGCAGCGGCAGCGCCGCCCGCTTGCCATAAGGGTTAGTATTACCCTTATGGCAAATATGTAGCAAGTAGCAGAACACAACAAGGAGGCCAACATGGGATATAATGCACAAGCCCGTAAGTGGCTCATGGTCATCAACAATCCAGCCGAGGCTGGACTTGACCATGCTGCTATCACGGAAATCGTACTGAAATTTCATCCAACCTATTTCTGCATGGCTGACGAGATCGCCACCACGGGAACCTTTCACACGCACATCTTTTTCTGTACCCGCTCACCTGTGCGCTTTTCCACCATCAAAAAGCGGCTTCCAACGGCGCATATTGAACGGGCATACGGCACACCGAGAGAAAACAAAGAGTACATTTCCAAAACAGGCGTTTGGGCCGATACAGACAAGGTGGAAACCTCTGTACCCGGCACCTTTGCGGAGTGGGGCGAGCTCCCGGCAGACAGCGAGGACAAAGCGCCGGAAATGTTTCAACTTATGCAGGAACTGCGTTCCGGCAAATCCACCATGGAAGTTCTTGAAGAACATCCCAATCTTGCTTTCCGTATCCGGGACATTGAACTGCTGCGGCAGACCATCCTTGCGGAAAAATACAGTGCGGAAAACCGAAAGCTGGAAGTGACCTATTTGTACGGTGCCAGCGGAGTGGGCAAGACCTGGGGAATTTTTTGAACAGCATGACCCTTGGGAGATTTGCCGCATTACCAACTACCGGGGTGCAAGGGGCATCTCCTTTGACGGTTACAACGGGCAGGATGTGTTGGTGTTTGAGGAGTTCAACAGCCAGGTGCCTATTGAGGATATGCTCAACTACCTGGATATTTACCCTCTGCACCTCCCGGCCCGGTACAATGACCGGGTGGCCTGTTATACAAAGGTCTATCTTACTTCCAATTTGCCGCTGGAAAAGCAGTACCGGGCGGAACAGTGGGACAGGCCGGAGACCTGGCGGGCGTTCCTCCGGCGGGTGCAGAATGTCATTGAGTATCTGCCGGACGGCTCCACCGTCCAGCACAAGAAAGGGGGCTTTCCCTGTGACACAAAATGAAAAGATTCAGATCCGGAGAAGAAATGCGTTCCGTAACCTGTGGCAGAAATTGAACGGAACGCCAGATTTTTCCGTAAAGCTGGCGCTGGCTGCGCTGTACCTCGTTGGAGCGGTGTATGTCTGCGTCAGACAAGTGGCATGGCGCACACTAGCTGGGAATATCCCTCTGCTCTCTCCGCTGCTCAAGGCCGCGATGGAACACGCCTTGACCGCCTATCTGCTGGCGGGCGCTGCGACGCTGCCGGTGCTCCTGCTCTATCCCTTTGGCAGACGGGCGGCGAAAGACCAGCTTCAATGTATCGGCCTCATAAACCATGCGGGGATGCCGCCCGATTTGCTCCGCAAGCATCGTGACAAGGATAATCCCCGTGTCACGGTGTGGGAGTTCCGCAATCAGGGTATTCCGCTGCAAGAATGGGAGAAGAAACGCCCAGCCATCGAAACGGCGCTGGGGCTTATCATTGTCAAGCTGGCCTATGCCAAGGGCAAAAAGCCGAGTACTGGTTTACGCTGTCCCTGCGGGGGACGATTTGCCGGAAGTTCTAAAGTGGGAGGACAGCTACCTATCGTCAAAGAGTTTTGTGCTGGTGCTGGGCGAAAGCTATACCGGCCCTGTGACAGTCAACCTCGCCCACATCCCCCACATTCTGTTGGGCGGGTCTACCGGCAGCGGCAAAAAGCGTTCTGCTCAAGTTGCTGCTTATGCAGGCACTTCACAAGGACGCAGAGGTCTACATTGCCGACTTCAAAGGCGGCGTGGACTACCCGAAAGTCTGGCACGAAAAATGCCGGATGTGCTTCACAGAGGAAGATCTGCTCTACACCTTAAATCAGCTTGTGGCGGTATTGGAATACCGAAAAAAAGCGCTTAAGGAATTGGGTTCCCCCAATATTGACGCATACAACGAAACGACAGAAAACAAACTGCCACGGCTGATATTCGCCTGTGACGAGGTGGCGGAGATGCTGGACAGGACGGGCCGGAGCAAGGAGGACAAGGAACTGCTGGCCCAGATTGAAAACAAGCTCGCCACCCTCGCCCGCCTGGGCCGCGCCTTTGGTATCCATCTGATACTCGCCACCCAGCGCCCGGACGCAACGATTATTCCCGGCCAGATCAAAAACAACATGGATTTCCGGGTGTGCGGCAGGGCGGATAATGTCCTCTCTCAAATCATCCTGGACAACACCAGCGCCGCCGAGCAGATTCCCAAAGACGCGAGGGGCCGCTTCATCACCGGGGACGGGACGGTGTTCCAGGGCTACCTGTTCGACGAGGAACGTCTCTAAGACTGGGGGCGGCCCTATGGCAAGGAAAAAGAAAGTCAACGACTACGGCACTGGGATACCCTACCATGAAGTGGACGCTCTGGCCCGTGTCCTGCTCCCGGAGATACAAGCCTTTTTCGAGAGCGAGGAAGGACAGCGGGAGTTTGCCGAGTGGAAAGCACAGCAGAAAAAGGACAAGGCAAAACAGAGATAGCACAACAGGCGGGAACATCATTGAGATGTTCCTGCCTTAACTCAACTCATATATTTGCCAGAGAAAAAGAATCCATGGAACTTTTCAAGAGATTATATATTTCTTCTTTACTTAAATCCTCCAGGTGTTGACATTCTATCCATAGGATACTTGCTTCCTTCTTTTGTAAGTCTGCATAATACTGCTCCGCAAGTTTACCATAGGTATCTTCAGTAATATAATTTCCATACATATCCCAATGATCTACGCTGGTATAATTGCCATGATATACAGTCTTTTTGCACCCTAAAAGAATGCCCGTTGCTTCTCCGCCAGAAGAAATACCTGGTATTTCGCCACATCGCAGAGAAAATGACCGCTGAGTAGTAAATGCCCCTCTCCAGTCGTCAGGATTGTTAATCGACCCCTCATAAATATAGTAATACACATCTTTATTTTCATCATAATAGACGGGATAAGTCTGCGGTACACCACTCATTTCCTGGTGAGGCATAAGGAGCGGAGATTCCATAAGCAATCCTCCGTGGGATAGGGCTTCTAATGTAGCCAAGGCCTCACTGGATGTACCGTTGCATACTTCTGAAAAAAATGCGGGTGAATAGGGTCTATTTCATAAATGGATGTAGATGTGTAATGGCCTGTCCCGTGACATTCAGAAGATATTATCTCTAGGTTCCCATCTTGATCCAAGTCTGTGACTGCATAGCCCCACCAATCCTGCTCCTCCTTAACCTGCCAGTCCGTATAGTATTCGGTGAAAGCCGCCAACTGTTTTTCTGCCTCTGTTTGTGGATTCAGTTCGTCAGACTGTGGTGTATAAGCGGAAAATGGACACATCCAAAACAGGAATAGCATTTTCGTCAAAGATACCAGTATCCCCCCACATCATAATAGATAATAATTTGCTCATTTCCACGAATGTATATATCACCAAATAAACCGGAAAGGCATGAATCCGGTTCACCAAAAAGAACGAAGAATATCCTCGCGTTTAGTGCCGACTTCTATACTTTCAAAATCGGTAGATGTTTCTGGAAGGTTTTTATTTTCAGGAACAGGAGAGCTATTACACGCAGTCAATATAAAAGCACATGAAATCAATATAAATATAATACAGTGTCTTTTCATGTCATGTCCTCCTTGGATTGTCTTTGGTGAAACAAGTATAGCATATATCGTTATTATCATTTATTAAGATATTATGAATTTGGGTGGATGAATAGAAGATAGACAAGGGCGGAAATCAGTTCCCGCCCTTGTCCATCAAAGAATGTTCTCAATAGAAATGATAAATCCGAACACATTACCCACCTGGATAATGTAGTTCGGATTATCATTGTTTGGTCCGAGTGGGGAGACTCGAACTCCCGGCATCTTGCTCCCAAAGCAAGCGCGCTACCAACTGCGCTACACCCGGTCATGAAATTTTCCAACTGTGGTCAAATATGGGGTCAACGCCGGTTTTTGACCAGTTCCCGGCGAGGGGTAAAACTCCGTCGGCCTTAGCGTCCCAGAGCTTTCCGGGATTTGGGGGAAGTGCGGCTCGAACTCCGGCCTCACGCTCCCAAAGCAAGCGCGCTACCAACTGCGCTACACCCGGATATTCAGTTTTTCTGCATGATACCACGCGAGGAAGGAAAAAGCAAGTTTCTCGTGTCTGTGGGCGGCGCTGTGGTCAAGCCCGATTTTTCGGAAGTTTTTCAACCGGGGAATTTCCACCGCAATCTACTGTCCCAAGGACTTCCGGGAGTTCGCTTTCAGGGGAATGGATGAGTCGTCTATCCTCCCAAAGCAAGCGCGCTACCAACTGCGCTACACCCGGATAATTTGATTTTCCTGTAAGGAGTCAGTGCTCTGCAGATAAAGACTGTTACTGTTTCATAGTATAATATAAACGAGAAAAAGATTGCAAGTATTCTTTTCTTATGTTAAGATAGGGGACGACTTCCGACATGAGGTGACTGAGCTGTGAGAATGAGAAAAAGCCCAATCTGATCCCACGGATGGACCGATGCCGGGACCGGATGATCCCAGATCCGGTGGAGCTGCGGGGACACTGGCGGGACCTGATGCCCCAGGCGCGGGAACTGCGGGTAGAGCTGGGATGCGGGAAGGGACGCTTTACCGCAGAGACCGCAGGGCTGGAGCCGGATGTCCTGTTCGTGGCGGTGGAGCGGGTGCCGGATGCCATGATCGTGGCGATGGAGCGGGTGGTGGAGAAAGGGCTGTCCAATGTCTTTTTTGTGGACGGGGATGCGGCTCGCCTGCGGGACTATTTTTCCCCCGGGGAGGCCGACCGGATCTACATCAATTTCTGCGACCCATGGCCCTCCAACAAGCACGCCCGGCGGCGGCTCACCCACGAGAACTTCTTGGTGCTGTACCGGGGGGGTCCTGCGGGACGGGGACAGATCCACTTCAAGACGGACAACCGGGAGCTGTTTGAGTACTCCCTGTTCCAATTCCCCAAAGCGGGCTATGAGCTGTCTGAGGTGACCCGGGACCTGCATGGGAACGGGGTCTGCGGGATCATGACGGATTATGAGGAGAAGTTCCATGATTTGGGGACGCCCATCAACCGCTGCGTGGGGACCAAACTGCACCTGGAGCAGGAGCCGAAGTTTCGGCCCATCGCCGGGCCCCGGATTTGGCGCCGCAGGACGGCGGCAAGGTGCTGGCGGAGGACCGATAAAGAAAAAGCAGTACCGCGGCGGCCTTTTCCGCCGCGGTACTGTTTTCTGATAGACCGCTGTGTGTCCGGCCTTACTGCCCCTGATAGAGCGGATATTTCCCGGTCAGCTCCTTGACTTGGGCCCGCAGGCTGTCGATCTTGTCCTCAAAATCGGCCTGGGCGGCCTGACAGATCAGCCGGCCCACGGTCCGCATCTCTTCCTCCCGGAAGCCGCGGGCGGTAACGGCGGGGTGCCCACCCGGATGCCGGAGGTGACAAAGGGCTTTTCCGGGTCGTTGGGGATGGCGTTTTTATTGACAGTGATATATACCTCATCCAGACGGTGCTCCATCTCCTTGCCGGTGAGATGGGCCGGGCGGAGGTCCACCAGCATCAGGTGGTTGTCCGTGCCGCCGGAGACCAGGTCCAGGCCGCCCTCCATAATGGACTCTGCCAGGACGGCAGCGTTTTTGACGATCTGCTGCTGATAGGCCTTGAATTCCGGCCGGAGTGCTTCGCCCAGCGCCACCGCCTTGGCGGCGATGATGTGCTCCAGCGGCCCGCCCTGAGAACCGGGGAAGATGGCGGAGTTCAGCTTTTTGGCGATCTCCGGGTCGTTGCACAGCAACATGCCGCCCCTGGGTCCCCGGAGGGTCTTGTGGGTGGTGGTGGAGACCACGTCGGCGTAGGGGATAGGGGATGGATGGAGCCCGGCGGCCACCAGGCCGGCAATGTGGGCCATGTCTACAAACAGGTAGGCCCCCACCTCGTGGGCGATCTCCGCGAAGCACTGGAAGTCAATGATACGGGGGTAAGCGGAGGCACCGGCGATGATCATTTTGGGGCGGTGACGTCTGGCCAGATCTCGAACCTGGTCATAGTCGATGCGGTGGGTCACGGGGTCTACGCCGTAGGCCACCATTTTGTACTGCTTCCCGGAGAAGTTGACGGGGGAGCCGTGGGTCAGGTGGCCGCCATTGTCCAGGCTCATGCCCAAGACGGTGTCGCCATACTGGCAAAGGGCCTGGTAGACAGCATAATTGGCCTGGGCGCCGGAGTGAGGCTGAACATTGGCAAACTTGGCGCCGAAGAGCTGCCTGGCCCGCTGGATGGCGATGTCCTCCACTACATCTACGCACTGGCAGCCGCCGTAATACCGTTTTCCGGGGTAGCCCTCCGCGTATTTGTTGGTGAGCACCGTACCGGCAGCGGCCAGCACGGCGGAGCTGACCACGTTCTCCGAGGCGATGAGTTCGATGTTCTGCTGCTGGCGGTCATATTCCGCCTGAATTGCCCTGCCGACCTCGGGGTCGGCGGCGGTGATGAAATCCATGGCTTCCTGGACCAATGGGAACACTCCTTTGTCAGTTGATGCCCGGCGGGGCCGGGCCGTCTTCCCTATTATAGCAGATGGGGCGGAAATTACAATGAAAATAGGGAAGAAAGGAAGAAGAGCTTGCTTTACAAGGTCCGGGGTGCTGGTGTAAGATATGGGGAAGAAGCCCGATGTAAAGACCAGCAGGGGAGGCCGTCCTGACCTTTGGCCCCTCTGACTGGGAGCAGGGAGTGAGGGGCGCAGGCCCCGGATATGACAGGACAGGCCTCGCCTAAAGGGCGGAGCGGTCCGAAAGGTGTGAGACAGGATGAAAACCATAGAAGAGATCTGGAGCATTGTCAATGGGCTGAAGGAGCTCTACCCGGATGGGGTCTGCTCTCTGGATTACAGAAAGGACTATGAGCTGCTGTTCTCGGTGCGTCTGGCGGCTCAGTGCACCGATGAGCGGGTGAACAAGGTGACACCGGCCCTCTATGCCCGCTTCCCTACCCTGGAGGCGCTGGCGGAGGCGGACATCGCGGAGGTGGAGAGGTACATCCACTCCACCGGCTTTTTCCGGCAAGGCGAAGGACATCGTGCTGGCCTCCCAGATGCTTCTGCCGGGACTACGGAGGGCGGGTGCCGGACACCATGGAGGAGCTGCTGAAGCTGCCCGGGTGGGCCGGAAGACGGCCAACCTGATCCTGGGGGACGTGTACCACACCCCGGGGGTAGTGGTGGCGGATACTCACTGCATCCGCATTTCCGGCATGCTGGGTCTGACCGACGGCACCAAGACCCGGGCAAGGTGGAGACACAGCTCCGGGCGGTCCTGCCTCCAGAGGAATCCAACAACTTCTGCCACCGGCTGGTCCTCCATGGGCGGGCGGTGTGCATCGCCCGCCGGCCCCAGTGCCAGGACTGCGTCCTGCGCCCCTGGTGCGACCACTTCGCAAAGAGCGGGCAGACAGCCCGGGGACAGAAGGGAGAGAGCCAGCATGATCGGATACGGCGGATTCGGCATGGCCAACGCCATGTTCACCATTGTCCCCATTTTTATCAGGGGTTGTCTTCGTGCTGATCCTGGCGGGCATTGCAGTCCAAGCGGTCCGTGGGGCCGCCCAGTGGAAGCGGAAACAACGACGCCCCGGTGCTGACAGTGGAGGCGGAGGTGGCGGCCAAGCGCATGGACGTGCGCACCTACCGCCACGGGGGGACTGAGCACAGCAGGAGACATGCCTCCAGCCGGACCTATTACTACGCCACTTTTCAGGTGGAGAGCGGGGACCGGATGGAGCTGGAAGTGCCCGACATGGAGTACGGCCTTCTGGTGGAGGGGACCGGGGGCGGCTGACCTTCCAGGGCACCCGCTTTCAGGGGTTCCGCCGCACATGAGTGGAGAGACCGAATGAGGGGAGAAGCGGACCAGTGGAAAAAGTGAATCGCTGGATCTTTTATGTTCTGGGAATGGTGGTCCTGGCGGCGGGGATCACCCTGAACACAAAGACGGGGCTGGGGGTATCTCCCATCATCTCAGTGGCCTACTGTGTGTCCCAGATCTTTGAGCTGAATTTCGGCGACATGACCTTTGTGCTCTACGGGATCTTTGTGGTGGTGCAGCTGTTTCTCCGGGAGCGGCGGGAGCGGCTGGCCACACTGCTGCAGTTTCCCCTGAGCCTGGTGTTCAGCCGGCTGCTGAATCTGTGCAGCGCCTGCATCCCCTATCAGGCGGCGGCCCACAGTCTGCCGGAAAATCTGGCGGTGCTGGCCCTGGCCATCGTGCTGACGGGGGTGGGGGTGGCCCTCACCGTCAACATGCGGCTGGTCCCCAACCCGGGGGACGGCATCGTCAGGCGGTGGCCCAGAGGATGGGCCGGGATCAGGGCTTTGCCAAGAACGTATTTGATTTGGGCTGTGTGGCAGCAACGGTGTGCCTGGGCCTGCTGCTGACCGGGCGGATCGTGGGGATCGGCCTGGGCACTCTGCTGGCCATGGTGGGGGTTGGGCGGGTGATCGCCCTGGTAAACCATTGGACCAAAGCGGGCATGAGCCGGCTGGCCGGCGTAGCATAAACGGGAGGACAAGAAATGAGCGGAAAAGGATCAGAGGCCCGGCTGACCCACGGCGGGGACCCGCGCTTCCGGGAGCTGGTCCGGGCGATGGACCGGGAGTATGGGGAGCGGTTTGGGGCAGCGGCCCTGAAGTGCCGGAGCTGCCACGGCCTGGATGACATCCGGCAGGCCTGCCTGCTCCTGCGGGACGGGCAGGTGGTGGCCTGCGGCGCCTTCCGGGCGATGGAGGAGGGCACAGCGGAACTGAATTGGGTCTATGTCCGTCCAGAACACCGCCGCCGGGGGGTGTGCCAGGCAGGTGGTGGAGGTGTTGGAGCTCAGGCCCTGTTTCAGGGCTTTGGCCGCATGGTGATGGAGATAGGCCGGGATATTCCGGAAGCGATATCCCTTTACAGAAAAAATGGAATACCGGGAGATCGAGACTCTCACCATCATTGCGGACAACAAGGACACCCTGTGCATGGAAAAGGAGCTGCTGTGAGCGGCGGGTCAGGGGCGGGCGCCCCTGGAGGGAAAGGGGAGTGTTGGAATGGCTTACCGGCCATTGGCAGACGAAATACGGCCCCAGACCCTGGATCAGGTGGTGGGGCAGAAGCATATTTTAGGCAGGGAGGGCCTGCTCCGCCGCATCATCGAGGGGGGGACGTGCCCAACCTGATCTTTATGGCCCCTCGGGCACGGGGAAGACCACCGTGGCCAACATCATCGCCCGGCGGACCAACCGGCCCCTGCACCGGCTGAACGCCACTACCGCGTCCATCAGTGACATCAAAGAGATCATCGCAGACATCGGGACCCTGATGGCCCCGGAGGGGGTGCTGCTCTACCTGGACGAGATCCAGTACTTCAACAAAAAGCAGCAGCAGTCCCTGCTGGAGTTCATGGAGAACGGGAAGATCACCCTCATCGCCTCCACCACGGAGAACCCCTTTTTCTATGTGTTCGGGGCAGTGCTCTCCCGGTCCACCGTGTTCGAGTTCAAGCCCATCACCGCGGAGGACGCCCTGCCCGCCATCGACCGGGGGGTGTCCATCCTGGAGGGGGCGCCTGGGGGCGGATTGGTGCTGGAGGAGGGGGTGCGGGAGCACATTGCTGCCTCCTGCGGCGGTGACATCCGAAAGGCCATGAACGCCCTGGAGCTGCTGGCCTCGGCGGCGAAAAGGGAGCAAGGAAAATTCCTTGTCACTTTGTCAGACGCCCAGACGGCGGCCCAGAAGTCCGCTATGCGGTATGATCGGGAGGGGGGACAATCACTTTGATATTGCCTCCGCCCTGATGAAATCTATGCGAGGTTCAGACCCGGATGCGGCGGTCCATTATCTGGCCCGGCTGCTGGAGGCGGGGGACCTGATCACCGCCATCCGGCGGCTGCTCTGCTCCGCCAGCGAGGACGTCGGCCTGGCCTACCCCCAGGCGGTGCCCATCGTGAAGGCCTGCGTGGACAGCGCCCTGCAGCTGGGGTTGCCTGAGGCAAGGCTGCCGCTGGCCCAGGCGGCCATCCTTCTGGCAACCGCTCCCAAGTCCAACACGGCCTGCATGGCCATTGACGCGGCTATGGCCGACGTGAAGGCAGGACTGGCGGGGGACATCCCACGGGAGCTCCAGAATGTCCATGCCGACTCGGCGGGGATGGAGCGGGAGCAGGGCTACCTCTACCCCCATAACTTCCCGGGCCACTGGGTGCGGCAGCAGTACCTGCCCAATGAGCTGAAAGACAGAAAATATTATCAGTACGGGGACAACAAGACAGAGCAGGCCGCCCGGCGCTACTGGGAGGAGATCAAGAAATAGGAGACCGCCTCCAGCGGGCGCTGTTGAGCCAAAGGCCCCGCGGGCATAGCATCCGCCCGCGGGGCCTTTACTGGAAAGGCAGGACCTTTGTCTGCCGGGAGAGTCAGCGGTCTGTCACCACCAGGGTCTGAATCTCGTTGGAGCCGGAGCCCCCGCTGAGGACATACAGGGTGTAGGTGGACCTGGGCGCCGCCTCCAGCTGGAGGGAGGCCAAGGCAGAGAAGGGGGGGCCATCCCGATGAAGGCGGAGTCCATGGTTTCGATGTCCAGGTAGCTGGGCATGGGGAGAAGGTTGGTCTCCGCCAGATAGAACTGGTAGGTCCCGGGGCGGATCTGCTTGAAATAGGTGGTCTCCTTGAATTGCACGTCAGTATAGACCACCCGGCCGTCGGCCAGAAGGAGGTCCAGGGGCTGGCTGTTGTAGGCCAGGTTGCTCATCCGGAAGTTGGACAGAGCGCCGGCGTGGGGGCAGCACCCATCGGCGATGGGGCCCAGGTCCAGGCCGCCGGCGGTCTGGACCACTGCTACGGTGACAGGGGCGTTGTCCTGGCAGGGCAGGGTCTTTTGCAGGTAGATGTAGCCGTCCTGGCCCGACACGGTGACGGACCGGTATCCGGAAGCCATTCGGCGGTAAGAGGAGACCGCGGTGAACTCCAGGGAGCGAACCGCCAGCGTGCTGCCAATGAAGATGCGGAAGGGGGGATAGGAGCGGGCCGCGTTGAGAAAGCGGATGCTGCTCCAACAGGGGCCAGCCGGGGACCATGCCGATGCCGCCTCCTGGGGCCACGGGACCGCCCTCTCCCGGATTTGGGAGAGGGATCACCGGAGTACCCCGATGTCGGGCGCCACAGGACCGCCCTCTCCGGGGTCAGGCAGGGGATCACAGGGGTCTGGCCGCTGGAGGCACGGGACTGGGCGGCGTCGGGGGAGAAGGGTTCGGAAGAGAAGCAGTGGAAGGATTCCATATGAAGAGCCGAACAAGCTCGGCTTTCCTCCTTTCGGTTTGGGCTGCCCTATCCTATTCCGGGGACGGGAGAGGGGTGACAGGCGTGACCGCACCCTTTTTCCGGGAAAGGGGAGGGAAGCTGGCCGAAAGGAGCACAGGCCGGACCTGGAGGAAAGGATACCAGGAGGGCGCTGAAAAGCGGAAACCGGCGGCTGCCTATGGGCAGCCGCCGGTTTTTCACATCGCGGGGTCGGAGGACTGGCGCTGATCCCGGTCCCGGCACTGCGTGCCCTGGGCCTGGGCGCCCTTGCTGTTCTTCTTCTGCCGGGCCTGCTTTTTGGTCCTGCTGGTTGTTCTTAGGCATAAAATCTCACCTCAGCAGTAGTATTGCCAGGGAAAAGAGATCCATACCAGAAAAACAGCCGAACTGCAAAAAAAACTCAGAAGGACTTCCGGTACAGCTCGTAGCCGATCTCTTTCAGGTAGTCGGGGACGTTGCGGACGGACATCCGGATGAACTCCTTGGTGGACTCGTCCAGCTCCTGATAGGGCCGCATGTCTGGGTGGAGTTTCAGCTCGCTGTCCCGCTTGCCGTAGCGCCAGCCGTCAGCCCGCTTGTCCTTCATCCAGCGCTCGTGCTCCAGCTCAGAGAGCTGTTCCAACACTGGGCCGTAGAGATCCATGATGGTGTCCGCGGCCCCGGGAAGGACGGGGCGCAGGCCGATGCTCATGTTGAAAGATTCCAGCCGCTCCCCCCAGATAGCGGATCTGGGAGCGGTGGCCCTCCTTGTAGAACTCGTCCAGGTCGCTCCAGTCCGCCATCTCCGGTTCCTGCCGCACCAGGGAGAGCTCCTTGGGGGTGGCACCCCGGGCCTGGGCGTCGGCCAGGTGCTTCTGGCGGTACTTCTCGTGGGCAGTGAAGGCGTACTGTTCCACCGCCTCCCCCCATCATCTGCTCAAAGGACAGCTTGCGCATAAAGTCCTGGACATCCACATGGATGTCCAGCTGGGCAGCCAGGGAAGGCAGGAGGGGTGTACCGGCTTGCGCCAGCCAGCCGGCTCATACCCAGGATAAATTCAATGGACCGGGCCCCATGGCGGTACTCCGACACCCTCAGCAGAGCGCACAGCAGGCCCCGGGAGATGTCCACCCGTCCAGTATCCGGGTGGCAGATACCCTTCACGTTTTTTCAGGATCAGGCTGCGCAGCAGCATAGCACGGCGGATGATGTGCTTTTTGTCGGTAACGCAGGTGGGGTTGGGGCCCTTGATGTCCAGGATGCCTTTGAGGCGGCTGACGAAATCGGGGCCCTTGATGGCCTGGAAGCGGTGCACGTCCTCCGGGGCCTGGGGAAGAAATTCCGAGAAGGAGGAGGCGGTGGCACCCGCAAAGACAAAGACCGCCCCCGGGATGGGCAGGGGGCTGCCGTCCAGGGTGTATTCCCCGTCCTGCATGGGGGCCAGGAAATACTTCAGCCAGCCCCGGGAGACCCCGCCCAGCTCGGAGTCAAACTCGTCGAAGAAGATCAGGGGATCAGCCCGTCTTCATAGCGCAGAGCCTGATGGAGGGCGTGGAAGAGCTGGGGACCGAGTCGTACTGGGACAGGTTCAGGGAGGTGATGCGGAACCTGCCCCGGCTCAGGGCGATCTGCTTGACGCCGAAGGACTTGCCGGAGCCAGGAGGTCCGAAGACGGCGATGGAGATCGGCTTGGGGGCGTCCTCCCCTGCGTCCCGGTGGTCATAGGCATAGATGTACTCGTCCAGCAGGGTCTTGATGGCGTGGTAGTTCTCGATCTCCCCCCAGGTCTACCGTAGACAGCACCCGGTAGCGGCAGACGGGGACATGGCGGAACAGGTGGTCCGTCCCCTCCAGCACGATGTTCTGGGCCACTGCCAGATAGCCCCCGGGCTGAGATTTGCAGAACTCGTCCAGGATGCAGAAGGGGTCGGAACCGAGACCAGGGTCTTCAGGCTCCGGTCGGGCACCTCCACCCGGCAGACCTCACCGTCCTGCCGGCGCTGAGCCAGGCTGCACAGGACCTGATAGAGGTCGGAGGAGTCATCCAGGGTCCGCTTCTCGCTACGGTTGGGGGTGAAGAGCAGGGACCAGTGCCAGTCCTCCCGGATGAGGGCGCCCTCCTCGTTGAGGAGGATCACCATGTCCTTCCGGCTGCGCAGGGCCCGCAGGGCATCATTTACCGCCAGCTGGAGGAGGAATTCATCCACGGTACGCTCGTAGGAGATCTCCCCCGGCTGATGGGGAAGTCCAGCTGGCGCAGGTGCTCCATGCGGAGCAGGGGCGTCTTGGGGGGAGAAGGCCTGGGCCAGCAGCAGGCCGGACTGATAGGGCTGATAGTAGGCTCTGGGTTTCATGGCGGGCTCCTTTCTGAGCGGGCCGGACCGGGACCCGGCGGCAGGTGTCTTTTCTCTATTGTAGACGCTTTTTCCGGCCTTGGCAAGAGCTGGGGATGGGAGATGAAAAGAGAAAAATGTCATACAAAGAACAATAATTGTCATACAAAAGAAAGAAATCCTTGACGTATAGGGTATCGGGTTGTAGAATAAACACAATGACATGCCCAAAAGACAGGCGGAGGTGAGACATATGGAACCCATTTCCAGGGTCCCCATTGTCCAGCAGGTAGAGGAGAGGATCAGAGAGCTGATCCAGGAGGAGCAGTATCAGCCTGGGAAAAAGCTGCCGCCGGAGATGGAGCTGTGCCAGCGCCTGGGAGTGGGCCGTGGCACTGTGCGGGAGGCATTCCGGTTGCTCCAGGCCAAGGGTGTGGTGGAGATCAAGCCGGGACGGGGGGCCTTTGTGGCGGAGAACCCTGCAGAGCGGGATATCGGGGCCATCGACTGGCTGGTGGAGAACGAGCGGGAGCTGCGGGACTCCATCGAGATCCGCACAGCGCTGGAGCCTATGGCGGCCCGGCGGATGGCGGAGCGGTGCAACACCGAGGATATCCGCCGCCTGGAGAACATCCACCGCAGCTTCCTAAGCGCCATTCAGGAGGGGGACGCGGCTATGATCGGCCGCCTGGACGAGCAGTTCCACAGCGCCATTGTGGAGAGCAGCGGGAACGCACTGATGATCGAGATCAACAGCCATGTGTGCCAGGGAATGCAGACCTTCCGCAGCAAGACCTTCCAGGTGGAGCAGAACGTGAAGAACGCGGTCATGCCCCACAGCAATATTATGAACGCCATCCTGGCCCGGGATGCCGCCCAGGCGGGCGGGAGATGCGGGCCCATCTGGACAAGGTCCAGGAGGATCTGACCCAGAACATCCATGCCCCGGGACACGAGACAAAATAATCGGAACTGCCCAGCCCGGCAGTTTGAGCCCCCAGCCGTACCGGTGCGGCTGGGGGATTTCTTCTGTGTCCCGGCAGAGAAGAGGACACGGTCCGGCTCAGGCAGCGGTGTTTTGGACGTGCCAGGAAGGCGGGGCAGGGTCCAGGCGAAAACCGGCTTTGTACAATATGTTGAGAAATTTGAGAAAAAGAGAGAGCAGAGCGGAAATTAGCACAAAAATGAGAGAGGAATTTTGTCGGCTTTTTCCATTGACATCTTAATACAGTCTTAATATACTATAGTCAGATGTCATACAATCGTCCGTCTGACGAAAGGGGAGGACGGTGGTATGTAGCTTCGGACACAACGATAAGGAGGATCCTGTAATGAAAAACTTGCTTCCCTTGTGCTGGCCGGCGCCATGGCCTTTTCCCTGGCTGCCTGCGGAAACAACAGCACCCTGCCGGCGGCAGCTCCGCCAATGCCGGCACCAGCACTCCAGCCGCCAGCACTCCCGCCTCCGGCGGCATCGAGCCCATTGAGCTGACCATCTATTCCCCGGCAACGAGAACTCCGTCCCCACTAAGACAATCATTGAGTACGCCCGTCTGGTGAACGAGGCCTCTGACGGCGCCATCACCCTGGATGTCCACCACTCCAACGAGCTGGGCAGCGACGCCGAATCTATCGAGTCCACCCGCATGGGCACCATCGACCTGATCTTTGCCGGCACCTCCGGTTTTACCTCCTTCTATGAGAAAGCCAAGGTGCTGGACCTGCCCTTCCTGTTTGACAGCGCGGAGCAGGCTTATGAGGTGACCAACAGCGAGATCGGTGAGCAGATCTTCTCCGGCCTCGAGGAGTTCGGCCTGGTCTTCCTGTCCGAGGGCGATAACGGCATGCGCCACATCTCCACCACCAACCGGCCCGTCCACACCGCCGCCGACGTGCAGGGCCTGAAGATCCGCGTGCCTGAGAGCCAGCTGTACCTGGACGTGTGGCAGGCTCTGGGCGCCACCCCCGTGGCCCTGGCTCTGCCTGAGCTGGCCCTGGCCCTGTCCAATGGCACCGCCGAGGCCCAGGATAATGCCACCTATCACCTGGTCGCCAACGCCACTTATGACGACATCAAATACTTCTCCAACATCAACTACATGTGGATGGGCTGCACCATGGCCGCCAACGCCAACACCTGGAACGGCCTGGACCCCGCCGTACAGGAGATCCTGAAGGAACAGGCCAAGGCAGCTGCCAAGTACAGCTTTTTGACACCATCGCCGCCGACAACGAGACCGCCACCAAGACTCTGCAGGACGCCGGCGTGGAGTTCGACTTCGAGCCTGATGTCCAGTCCTTCAAGGACGCGCTGGGCGGCGACGCCTACTATGATCAGTATAAGGATGAGAGCTGGTACGACCAGGAGCTGCTGGACGCCATCCTGGCGGAGGTGCGCTGATCCAAACAAAATCTGCGCTGACAGCTGCATAGGCCCCTGCCTATGCAGCTGTCCTTTGTAGAGGGGAGAAATCGTATGAAATTGTGTAACAAGATCTCCAAAGGGGTGGCCAAGGGCGCGGAAGTGATCTGCATGCTCACCATTGCGGCCCTGGTGCTGGTCATCGTGGTGGAGCTGCTCCGCCGTAACTTCCTGGGCCAGTCCTTTGGCGGGAACGTGCAGCTGTGCGGCATCCTCTTCCTGTGGATGGCCTTTATCGGTCTGATCCCCTGTACCGGGACAGCGGCCTGATGCGCCTGGACTTCCTTGTCGCCCGCACCAAGGGCCCGGTGTACGAGGTGCTGTACTTCGCCAACAAGCTGTTCAGCCTGCTGCTGGGCGTGGTGATGGTCGTCGCCTTCGCCGCCCAGTATCCCTATGTCAGCACCCGCACCTATTCCACCTTCACTATCCCGGTGCCCTATACGGTGCAGTATTTCCCCATGTGCCTGGCTGGAGCCTATATGGCGCTGGAGTCTCTGCGGCAGATGGCGGAGCACGTGGCAGAAAAGGCCCGGGGCAGCCGGGCGCAGGTATAAGGGAGGGACACGGATATGGTAATTTTTCTGATAGCGTTTGTGCTCCTTCTGGTCATTGGTGTCCCCCTATCAGCATCTCCATCGGCGCCTCCGCCGTGCTGGGGTGCCTGTCTCTGGGGTATCCCTTGGTGGTCATCGGCCAGAAGATGGTCAGCGGCATCGACTCTTTCCTGCTGATCGCAGTGCCCCTGTTCATTCTGGCGGGCAACCTGATGAATGCAGGCAAGATCACGGAGAAGATATTTGATACGGCCAAAGAGCTGGTGGGCTGGATCCCCGGCGGCCTGGGCCATGCCAACGTGGTGGCCAGCATCATTTTTCGCCGGCATGTCCGGCTCCGCTGTGGCCGACGCCGGCGGCTTGGGCGCCATTGAGATGGAGGCCATGAAAAGAACGGCTATGACGAGGACTTCGCCGGCGCCGTCACCGCGGCCTCCTCCGTCATCGGACCCATCTTCCCGCCCTCCATCCCCCCTGATCATCTACGGAAGTGTGGCCAGCGTCAGTGTGGACCAGCTGTTCATGGGCGGCGTGGTGCCCGGCCTGCTGATGGGCGTACTGCTCATGGTGATGGTCCTTTACTTCGCCATCGTGCGCAGGTATGAGCGCCACCCCTTCCGCCTGCGGGCCCTGATCCGCCAGTTCCTGGGCTCCATCCCCGCCCTCATCACCCCCGGTCATCATCCTGTGTGGCTTCGTGGTGGGCTGGTTCACCCCTCCAGAGGCGTCTTCCATTGCGGTTATCTACTCCCTGCTGATCGCCCTCTTCCTCTACCGGACCCTGGACTGGAAGAGCTTCAAGAAGTGCCTGAAGGACTCCGCCATCTCCTCTGCCAACACCCTGTTCATCATCGGCACCTCTACCCTGTTCACCTACGTCATGGCAATGGAGGGCATCTCCCGCCAGTTCGCTGATGTGATCCTGGGCATCAGCAGCAATCCCAACGTGGTCCTGCTGGTCATCAACGTCCTGCTGCTCGTCCTGGGCATGGTGATGGAGCCCGGCGCCATCCTGACCCTGATGCTCCCTGTGCTGCTGCCCATTGCCAACGGCCTGGGGCTGGACCTGGTCCACTTCGGCGTTATGGTGGTGCTCAACCTGATGATCGGTCAGGTGACCCCGCCCTTCGGCGTGTGCCTGTTCGTCATCTCCGACGTAAACAAGCTGAAGCTGGAACGGCTGTATCGATCCATCCTGCCCTTCCTGGTCCCCCTGGATTTTAACGCTGATTCTGGTAACCTATATACCGGGGATCGTTACGGCCCTGCCAAACGCCCTGCTGAGCTGAGAACGTCCCCTGTTCCAAATCATCCAATTGTTAGAGAGGAGTACATCACATCATGAGCGATCAACTGTTCAGCGTAGAAAATAAGATCCGCATCGTCACCGGCGGCCTGGGGCAGATCGGCAAGAATTTCGTCCAGGAGCTCTGGAAGCGGGGTGCCAGGGTGGCCGTGTGGGGCCGCACCGTCAACGACGAGCGCATCGCCAAGACCCTGGGGAGGAGGCCCTGAAGACCTCCGCTCTGCGTTTTTACTCTGTGGACATCACTAAGAAGGAGGAGATGAACGCCGCCCTTGACGACATGGAAGCGGTCTGGGGGACGCCCTGACGTGCTGGTGAACAACGCCGGCATCGACACTCAGCCCTCTGCGCCTCCGGAGGTGTCCGGTCCCTTTGAGAACTTCCCGGAGGAGATTTTCCGGGAAGTAGTGGATGTGAACCTGGTAGGCACCTTCCTGGCCTGCCAGGCGGTGGGCGCCCGGATGGTCAAGGCGGGCAAGGGCGGCTCCATCATTAACATCGGCTCCATCTATGGAATGGTCTCCCCGGTGCAGGACATCTATGCCTATAAGAAGGAGATGACCGGCGTCCCCTTCATCAAGCCGGTGGCCTACTCTGCCGCCAAGTCCGGCATCTATAACCTGACCCGCTACCTGGCCACCTACTGGGGCAAGCAGGGCATCCGGGTCAACACCCTCACCCCCGCCGGCGTGTGGCGGGACACCCAGGACGAGATATTCCAGGCCAACTTCTGCGCCCGGATGCCCATGGGCCGCATGTCTCAGGAGAATGAGTACAACGGCGCCCTGATCTTCCTGGCCTCCCAGGCGTCCTCCTTTATGACGGGTTCCAATCTGGTGATCGACGGGGGCTGGACAGCATGGTAAACGTGAAGCCGGAGCAGTTCCAAAAGATCTGGTCGGCCCTCATCACCCCCACCAACGAGGACGAGAGCGTCAATTATGAGGCCCTGGAGCGCATCGTGGAGCTCCAGATCCAGGACGGCGCGGAGGGCTTCTACTGCTGCGGGTCCTCGGGGAGGGGCTGCTGCTCACCCTGGAGGAGCGCAAGCAGGTGCTGGAGCACGTGCTCAAGGCGGCGGACGGGCGGGTGCCCGTTATCTCCCATGTAGGTACCATCCGCACCCGGGATGTGGTGGACCTGGCCCGGCACGCCATGTCCGCCGGGGCCCTGGCGGTGTCCATGATCCCGCCCTACTACTATAAGTTTTCCATGGACGAGATCATGGGCTACTACGAGGACGTGATCCGGGCCATCCCCGATGTGCCCGCCATCGTCTATAACATTCCCCAGTTCACCGGAGTGGAGTTCAGCAAGGAAAACGCGGGACGGCTGCTGTCCAACGAGAACATCGTAGGCATCAAGCACACCTCCACCAACCTGTACAGCCTGGAGCGGATGGGGCAGGCATTCCCTGGCAAGGCCCTGATCAACGGCTTTTGACGAGCAGCTGCTGGGAGCTCTGGCTATGGGCTCCTGCGCCACCATCGGTACCACGGTCAACCTGTTTGCCCCCTGTTCCACCGGGTGCGGGACGCCTTGACCGGGGGGACATGGCCCAGGCCTACCGCTGGCAGCACGCCATCAATCTCCGGGTGGAGGAGACGGTGAAGCTGGGCATTTTCAACGCCATGAAATACGGCTGGACCCTGCGGGGGGTGGACTGCGGCTTCTGCCGCGCCCCCCTTCCGGCCCCTGGACGGAGCGGCCAGGGAGAAGATGGCCCAGCTGATGGCCCTGCCCCTGGAGCCGGTATGAGCTCCCGGCCCGTCAGATTCGTATCCTGATCGAAAAGAGAGAGACAGCGCCCGCCGCGGCTCCAGGCCGCGGCGGGCGCACAGCATTGAGGCAGCCGGACCCGCATCCCGGGAGCATGGGGAGAAAAGTCCTTTCAGGCCGTGGAAAGAAAAGATTTTTGTGGCATCCGGGGAGATCTTGTGGTAAAATGGGGCCGGTCATTCGGTCTGGGGCTCCGGACCCAGGCTTCTGAAAAGAAAGGAAATCCCAGATGATGATGAAACGATCCATATCCCTGCTCACCGCACTCTGTCTGCTGTCCCTCTGCGCCTGCGCCGCTCCTGGCGGAAGGGCGGTGTCCCCCCGCGTCGGCGGACGGGGAGATGGGGAGCTCTGTGAGCTTCACGGACAGCTTGGGCAGTACCATTACCCTGGAGGAAGCGCCCCAGCGGGTGGCAGCCCTGATCGGCAGCTACGCGGAGACCTGGGTCCTGGCAGGAGGGGGAGGACACGCTGGCAGTGGTGACCCAGGACGCCTACGATGAGCGGGGGCTGGAGCTGGGGGAGGATGTGACCAACGTGGGCTCAACCAGACCCCGGAGCTGGAGGCGCTTTTCGCTGCCCAGCCTGACCTGGTGCTCCTGACTCCCGATCTGGACGGCCAGCTGGCGCTGGCGGAGCCCCTGGCTGCGGCCGGCATTCCCCGCCGCTTGGTTCAAGGTGGAGTCCTTCTCCGACTACCTCTCCATGCTGGAGATCTGCACCCGTCTGACGGGGCGGGACGACCTGTATCAGGCCAACGGGCTGGATATCCAGGCAGAGATCGACCGGGTGCTTGCCCGTGTCCCGGAGGGGAGCACCCCACGGTCCTGCTGCTGCGGGCCTACTCCACCGGCGTCCGGGCCAAGAACAGCGACAATATCACCGGCGTGATGCTGAAGGATCTGGGCTGTATCAACATCGCGGACAGCGACAGCGGACTGCTGGAGGAGATCCAGATGGAGTCCATCCTGGCGGCGGACCCGGACCATATCTTCGTGACCACCATGGGCTCCAGCACGGAGAAGGCGCTGGACAGCCTGACGGAGCTGTTCCACAGCGATCCGGCTTGGGAGTCCCTTGCGGCGGTGAAAGAGGGGGCGGGTCCATATCCTGGACAAGGCCCTGTTCCACTACAAGCCTAATGCGCGATGGGGAGAGAGCTATGAAGTCCTTGCCGACATCCTATACGGCGGCGCGTAAGTGGGGGATCATCCTCCTGCTGGCTCTGGCCAGTCTGGGGGCGGCTCTGCTGAGCATGAGCTTCGGCTCCACCCAAGTCCCGTTTTCAGAGATCCTGACCGCCTTGATGGGCGGTGAGACCCAGGCATACAATATCGTGGTCTATGCCCGCCTGCCCCACACCCTGGCGGCCCTGCTGTGCGGCAGTGCCCTGGCGGTGGGCGGGGTCATCATCCAGGGAGTGCTGGGCAACCCCCTGGCGGGGCCCAATATCATCGGGGTGAATGCCGGCGCAGGCCTGGGGGCAGTCCTCTGCGCCGCCCTGATTCCGACCTCTATGACGGCGGTCCCGGTGGCAGCTTTCCTGGGGGCGCTGGGGGCGTGTATGCTGGTGTACACCCTGGCCCGGAGGACCGGGGCCAGCCGCATCACCCTGGTGCTGGCCGGGGTGGCCATCAGCAGCATGCTCTCCGCCGCCATCGACGCGGTCTCCATCCTGTTCCCGGAGGCCGCCCTGGGGGCAGGCAGCTTTATGGTGGGCCGGCTGTCTGGGGTGACAGTGGCCGCCCTGAAGGTGCCGGCCCTGCTCTCCCTCCTGGCCGGGGCGGGGGCCTTTGCCATGAGCTATGAGCTGGACCTGCTCACCCTGGGGGATGAGGTGGCCCAGTCCCTGGGGCTGTCTGCCCGGGCGGCCCGGAACCTCCTGCTTACCCTGGCGGCGGTGCTGTGCGGCGCGGCGGTGAGCTTTGCCGGGCTGGTGGGCTTCGTGGGCCTGCTGGTGCCCCACGCGGCCCGCTTCCTGGTAGGGGGAACACAAGTACCTGCTGGCTGCCTCCCTGTTCCTGGGGGCGGCGCTGGTGACAGTGTGTGACCTGGCGGCCCGGGTGCTGTTCGTCCCTTTTGAGCTGCCAGTGGGCATCCTGCTCTCCCTGATGGGCGGCCCCTTCTTTCTGTGGCTGCTGTTCCGGCAGAGGGGAGGGCGGCGGACATGATGGAGCTATGCCATATCACGGCGGGTTACGGCGGCCCGCCGGTACTGAGGACGTATCCCTGGCCTTTGAGCCGGGGAAGGTCACCGTCCTGGCCGGGCCTAATGGCTGTGGAAAATCCACTCTCCTGCGGGTGGCGGCCCGGCTGATGGCACCGGAACGGGGAGAGGTAAGGATAGAGGGGCAGGACGTGTCCCGGCTCTCCGCCAAGCAGTTTGCCCGGTTGGCGGCGCTGCTTCCCCAGAGCCGGCCGCTGCCCGGCATCACGGCGGGGAGCCTGGTCCTCCACGGGCGCTTCCCCTATCTGGGCTATCCCCGCCGCTACTCCAGGGAGGACCGGGAGGCGGCCCGCCAAGCCATGGAGCGCACCGGTGTGGCCGGGCTGGAGGGGTGCCCATGGCCCACCTCTCCGGTGGACAGAGACAGAAGGTTTATCTGGCCATGGCGCTGGCCCAGGACACCCCGGTGCTGCTGCTGGACGAGCCCACCACCTTTCTGGATATCGCCCACCAGCTGGAGCTGGCGGAGACCGCCCGGACGTTGGCGGGGGAGGGAAAAGCGGTGGTCATGGTCCTCCATGACCTGAACCTGGCCCTGAGCTGCGCACACCGGGTGGCGGTGCTGGAGGAGGGACAGCTGCGGCGGGTGGGTGCGCCGGAGGAGATCTACGCCTCCGGCGTGCTGGAGAAGGTATTCCAGGTCCGGGCCCACAGCGTGGAGACGGCGAAGGGGGAGCGGCAGTACCTCTTCAGCCGGCTGTGAGAGCGGAGGGGGGCCACCCTGCCCGTTTCCTTGTATGATAAAAAAGAGCCGTCCCCCTGAGATAGGGGAACGGCTCTTTTATGCTGATCAGCGGATCAGCCGGCTTGAGAGGGAGCCGCTGGAAGCCGCCCTATGAGAATAGCGGTGCCTGCTCCGGCGGGGAGGAGCCGTTCAGTTGTCGTCCTGGAGGGCATCGTAGTCCGTCTCACCGGTCCGGACCTTGACCACGTTTTCTACGTTGTACAGGAAGATCTTTCCGTCCCCCTGATTGCCAGTGCGGAGGGCTTTTTCCGCCGCAGCCACCACCAGGGCGGGGTCCACCCTGGACACCACGATGTCCACCTGAATCTTAGGAAGCAGGTTCATGCTCATTTTGACGCCCCTGTACTGCCCCACCTTGCCCAGCTGGGTGCCGCACCCCATCACGTTGCTCACCGTCATGCCGGTGACGCCGATGGCCGCCATGGTGTCCTTCAGGATGGAGAAGCGCTCCTCCCGACAGATGATGGTCACCTTGGTCAGCTTCCGGCCGGAGGGGTCAGGCGCAGGCCGGGATTCCAGCGCGGCCGGCACAAGTCCGGAGAGGTCCACCGGCCCGCCGGCCCCTTCTCCGCCTAGGGCGCTGGGGGCTGCGGGGCGGAAGTCGGCGTAGGCGGAGGCCAGGGCGTGCTCTGTGATGTCCAGGCCGATGATCTCATCCTCGGCGGATACCCGCAGACCGATGGTCTTGTCGATGAACTTGAACACCAGGAACATGGATACAGAGGCATAGGCGGCGATGGCAGCTACACCCATGCACTGCACCCCCAGGTGGTAGAGACCGCCGCCGTAGAGCAGCCCGCTGGAGGTGTTGAACAGGCCGTCCGCCAGGGTGCCCCAGATGCCGTTGGCACAGTGGACCGCTACAGCACCCACCGGGTCGTCCACATGGAGTTTGAAGTCCAACAGTTCCACCACCAGCACCACCAGGATGCCATCGACTGCGCCGATGAGGATCGCGCCCAAGGCGTCTACCGTGGCACAGGGGGCGGTGATGCCCACCAGGCCAGCCAGAGAGGCGTTCAGACACATGGAGACGTCCGGCTTGCCGCTGCGCACCCAGGTGAAGACCATGCAGGTGAAGGTGGCCACGGCGGGGGGCAAGGGTGGTGTTGCCCAGGATCTGGGCTAGCTGGGCGGCATCTGCGGCGGCGGCGCCGTTGAAGCCGTACCAGCAGAACCAGAGGATGAAGCACCCCAGCGCGCCCATGGTCAGGGAGTGCCCGGGGATGGCGTTGACCTGGATGCGGCCGTCCTTTTCCCGGGTGTACTTACCGATCCGGGGCCCAGCATCCACGCGCCGATAAGGGCAGCCAGTCCGCCCACCATGTGGATCACAGAGGAGCCGGCGAAGTCCACATAGCCGAACTGGACCAGCCAGCCCTGGCTGTTCCAGACCCACCCGGCCTCGATGGGGTAGACCACCGCGCTGATGACGCCGGAGTACACGCAGTAGGCCAGGAATTTGGTCCGTTCCGCCATGGCGCCGGAGACGATGGTGGCGGCGGTGGCGCAGAACACCAGCTGGAAGAAGAAGTTCGACCAATCAAAGGCGTAGAAATTGGTGAACATCTGATACTCCGGCATCCCGATCAGGCCGAAGAAATAGTTCTCACTGTTCATGATGCCGTAGCCCAGCAGGATGAAGACCACCGTTCCGATGCAGAAATCCATCAGGTTTTTCATGATGATGTTGCCTGCGTTTTTTGCCCGGGTAAATCCTGTTTCAACCATTGCGAATCCGCACTGCATGAAAAAGACCAGGATTGCGCCCATGAGATACCATACCGATAAATCCATCTTCTCTCGCTCCTTTTTACACAAGGGCGTGCGGTCCGGCACCTTCGCCGTCCCGCACGCCCTTGTGCGTTTGATTTTGGTTCATCTGCTGCAGCAAAAGAAGCAGGCGCCGCCGGGTCTGATCCCGACAGCGCCTTTGCTTGAGTGTGAGTTTATACCTCCGGTTTTCTCCTGTCAAGATGCAGGAAAAAAGTTTGTGGGACCCAATCAAAATGCGGGGAGACAGGGCAGACCCTCTTTTCCAAGTTCAACAAATTTTTTGCGTGCCAGAGTCAGAAGGAGAGGGAAGCGTTTCTCAAAAAATAGAAAAAGAAATAGTTGAATGTAAAAATTGCATAAAATAGGAGGGCGCTCCTGGAATTGGCCATATATTTGCAATAAAGATAAAATATAATTTCAAAAAATATTGACTTTCACGAAGTAGTGTACTATACTTTCGCCCATAGCTGAAAACAGAGGGCCTCATGTCTCTGATAGAGACATAATTTCGAGATGCCTAAACTTGAAAGAAGGAGGTGAGGTTCCTGCAAAATGACTAGGCTTGGGACGGGAGCCCTGCGGTGAAAGACGGCTATGTGCATATGGGAGAGACAGCGCAGTCTCGCGGCGGCAGTCCGGGAGTTTGACTGCCGTATTTTTGTAAGCTGACCTGGAAAGGGGAAATCGAGATGAACAGAGAAGGCTATCAGCAGCGCGGCTTGTATGACCCGGCGTTTGAGCACGATGCCTGCGGCATCGGAGCCGTGGTGGACATCAAGGGCCGCCAGAGCTATGAGACGGTGGACAGTGCGCTGAAAATCGTGGAGAAGCTGGAGCATCGAGCGGGAAAGGACGCTGAGGGAAAGACGGGTGACGGCGTGGGCATCCTCCTCCAGATCTCCCACCAGTTTTTTCAGAAGGCGGCCACGGAGTGCGGCATCCAGCTGGGGGAGGCGCGAGACTATGGCGTAGGTATGTTTTTCTTTCCCCAGGACACTCTCAGGCGCAATCAGGCTAAGAAGATGTTCGAGGTCATTGTGGCCAAAAAGGAAGGCATGGAATTTCTGGGCTGGCGGAAGGTGCCTGTCTGCCCAGAGGTGCTGGGCCAGAAGGCACTGTCCAAGATGCCCAACATCCAGCAGGCCTTCGTGAAGCGGCCGGGGGATGCGGCCCGGGGACTGGAGTTCGACCGCAGGCTGTATGTGGCCCGCCGGGTCTTTGAGCAGTCCAACGACAACACCTATGTCCCCTCCCTGTCCAGCCGGACCATTGTGTACAAGGGGATGTTCCTGGTGGGGGAACTGCGGCAGTTCTACCTGGACCTGCAGAACCGGGAGTACCACAGCGCCATCGCATGCGTTCACTCCCGCTTCTCCACCAACACCAATCCCTCCTGGGAGCGGGCTCACCCTAACCGCCTGATCCTCCACAACGGCGAGATCAACACCATCCGGGGCAACGCCGACCGGATGCTGGCCCGGGAGGAGACCATGTCCAACCCGGTGATCGACGACGCCCTGGACAAGATCTACCCCGGTGGTCAACGGGGCCGGGTCCGACTCGGCCATGCTGGACAACACCCTGGAGTTCCTGGTCATGAGCGGCATGGACCTGCCCCTCGCGGTGATGGTCACCATCCCGGAGCCCTGGACCAAGGACGGCAGTATCAGCCGGGCCAAGCGGGACCTGTACCAGTATTACGCCATCATGATGGAGCCCTGGGATGGTCCGGCCTCCATCCTGTTCTCCGACGGCGACGCCATGGGAGCGGTGCTGGACCGGAACGGGCTGCGCCCCTCCCGGTACTATATCACTGACGATGGTAAGCTGATCCTCTCCTCCGAGGTGGGTGCCCTGGACCTGGACCCCAGGAAGATCGTGAAGAAATCCCGGCTGGAGCCGGGGAAGATGCTGCTGGTGGATACAGTCCAGGGGCGTATCATTGATGACGCGGAGCTGAAGGAGACCTACGCCGCCCGCCAGCCCTACGGCGAGTGGCTGGATCGGGGGCTCATCCGGCTGAAGGACCTGCCGGTCCCTAAAAAAAAGGTGCCCGGCTACTCCCAGGAGGAGCTGGACCCGGCTGGAGAAGGCCTTCGGTTATACCTATGAGGATGTGAAAAACACCATCCTCACCATGGCCCGCACCGGGGCCGAGCCCACCGCCGCCATGGGCTCGACATCCCCTGGCCGTGCTCTCCGACCACAGCACCAGCCCCTGTTCAACTACTTCAAGCAGCTCTTCGCCCAGGTGACCAATCCGCCCATGGACGCCATCCGGGAGGAGATCGTCACCGACACTACCGTGTATGTGGGCTCCGGCGGCAATCTGCTGGAGGAGCGGGCGGACAACGCTCACGCCCTTCAGGTGGGCAACCCTATCCTCACCTCTCGGGTCCTGATGAAGATCCGGGGCATGAAGCAGCCCGGCTTCCAGGTGGAGACCGTCTCCATCCTATACTACAAGAACACCCCCTCTGAAGCGGGCGCTGGACCGGCTGTTCGTTACGGTGGACCGGGCTTACCGCCACGGGGCTAACATCGTCATTCTCTCCGACCGGGGGTGGATGAGAACCACGTGGCCATCCCCTCACTGCTGGCGGTCTCAGCCGTGGAGCAGATACCTGATCCGCACCAAGAAGTGCACCGCCGTGTCCATCGTCCTGGAGTCCGCCGAGCCGCGGGACGTGCAACACTTCGCCACGCTGCTGGGCTACGGCGCCCGGGCCGTCAACCCCTATCTGGCCCATGCGTGCCATCGGCTCCCTCATTGACCAAGGTCTGCTGGACAAGGATTACCACACCGCGGTGAAGGACTATAACCAGGCCATCCTCAGCGGCATCGTGAAGATCGCCTCCAAGATGGGTATCTCTACCATCCAGTCCTACCAGTCCGCCCAGATCTTCGAGGCAGTGGGCATTGACCGGGTGGTGGTGGACCGAGTATTTCACTGACCCTCAGCCGGGTGGGGGGCGTGGGTCTGAAGGAGATCGCTCAACTGGTGGATGACCACCACAGCCGGGCCTTCGACCCCTGGGCCTGGGCGGCGACCCTACCCTGGACAGCCGGGGCGAGCACAAGGCCCGCGGGCTGGTCAGGAGGACCACATGTACAGCCCCCAGGTCATCCATCTCCTCCAGGAGGCCACCCGCAGGGGGGACTACAAACTCTTCAAGGAGTACACGGCCCTGGTGGACGACGCCTCCAAGCCCCACACCCTCCGCGGCCTGATGGAGATGCAGTATCTGGACACCCCGGATTTCCCCTTGGACGAGGTGGAGAGTGTGGACTCCATCGTTAAGCGCTTCAAGACCGGGGCTATGTCCTTCGGCTCCATCTCCGCTGAGGCCCACGAGTGCATGGCCCTGGCCATGAACCACCCTGGGGGCAAATCCAACTGCGGGGAGGGGCGGCGAGACCCCGCCCGCTTCGGCACCCTGAAAAATTCCGCCATCAAGCAGGTGGCCTCCGGCCGCTTCGGCGTGACCAGCGAATATCTGGTGTCCGCCCAGGATCTCCAGATTAAAATGGCCCAAGGGCGCCAAGCCCGGCGAGGGCGGGCACCTGCCGGGAAAGAAGATACCCGGATTGGCCAGGACCCGCCATTCCACACCCGGGCGTCACCTGATATCTCCGCCGCCCCACCACGACATCTACTCCATTGAGGACCTAGCCCAGCTGATTTATGACCTGAAGAATGCCAACCGGCAAGCCCGCATCTCTGTGAAGCTGTGTCGCCGAGGCCGGGAGTTGGCACCATCGCCGCCGGCGTCGCCAAGGCCGGCGCCCAGGTGGTGCTCATCTCCGGCCATGACGGCGGCACCGGCGCCGCGCCCCGCAGCTCCATCCATTCTGCCGGTGTGCCTTGGGAGCTGGGGGTGGCCGGAGACCCACCAGACTCTCATCATGAACGGCCTGCGCTCCCGGGTGATCGTAGAGACCGACGGCAAGCTGATGACCGGCCGGGATGTGGCCATCGCCTGTATGCTGGGCGCCGAGGAATTCGGCTTTGCCACAGCCCCCTGGTCACCATGGGCTGCTGCATGATGCGGGTTTGCAATCTGGACACCTGCCCCGCCGGCATCGCCACCCAGAACCCGGAGCTGCGCAAGCGCTTTTCCGGCAAGCCGGAGTATGTGGTCCACTTCATGGAATTCGTGGCCCAGGAGCTGCGGGAGCACATGGCCCGGCTGGGTGTGCGCACCGTGGAGGAGCTGGTGGGCCGCACCGACTTGCTGAAGGTGCGGGAGCACGCCGTCAACGAGCGGGCCGCCACGGTGGACCTGTCCGCCATTCTGGATAACCCGTTTGAAGGGGCGCAGGTCAAGCGCCATTTCGACCCCGCGGACGCCTATGACTTCCAGCTGGAGAAGACGGTGGACATGAGGGTCCTGCTGAAGAAGATGAAGGGGGCGCTGGAGAAGGGGGAGAAGCGGACGGTGAACGTCCCCGTCACCAGTACCGACCGGACCCTGGGGACCATTTTCGGTTCCGATATCACCAGGCTCCACGGCAGCAGCCTGCCCGACGACACCTTCACTGTCAAGTGTACCGGCGGCGGTGGGCAGTCCTTCGGTGCCTTCATTCCCAAAGGGCTCACCCTGGAGCTGGAAGGGACTGCAACGACTATATGGGAAAGGGCCTCTCCGGCGGAAAAATTATCGTCTATCCCCCCAAAGGGTCCCCCTTCAAACCGGAAGAGAACATCATCATTGGCAATGTTGCCCTCTACGGGGCTACCAGCGGCAAGGCATTCATCAACGGCATGGCAGGGGAGCGATTCGCCGTGCGCAACTCCGGCGCCTGCGCGGTGGTGGAGGGCGTGGGCGACCATGGCTGCGAATACATGACCGGCGGCCGGGTGGTGGTGCTGGGACCTACCGGCAAGAACTTCGCGGCGGGCATGTCCGGCGGCATCGCCTATGTGTGGGATGAGGACCGGGACCTGTACCTGCGGCTGAACAAGGCGCTGGTCACAGTGGACCCGGTGACGGAGCGGCAGGACATCCAAGAGATCCGGACCATGCTCACCGAGCATGTGGAGGCCACCGGCTCCCCTAAGGCCCGGGAGATCTTGGACCACCTGGAGGAGAAGGCAGCCTGTTTCAAGAAGATTCTGCCTCGGGACTACGACAGAATGCTGCGCACCATCGCGGAATTTGAGGCCCAGGGCCTGAGCCACGAACAGGCTGAGGTGGAGGCATTCAGTGCCAGCACCAAGGAATAAGGGGGAGAAAGTGTTATGGGAAAGATCACTGGATTTCTGGAATATGACCGGCAGACTGATCCGGCGGAGCAGCCACTGGACCGCATCGAGCATTGGAAGGAGTTCCACCCCCGCCTGTCCGAGGCGGACCGCCGCCAGCAGGGGGCCCGGTGCATGGAGTGCGGTGTGCCCTTCTGCCAGTCCGGCGCCACCCTGGGCGGGATGACTTCCGGCTGCCCCCTGCACAACTTGGTGCCGGAGTGGAACGACCTGCTCTACACGGGAACCTGCCCCAGGCGCTGGAGCGGCTGCTGAAGACCAACAATTTTCCTGAGTTTACAGGGCGGGTGTGTCCCGCCCTGTGCGAGGCCGCCTGCACCTGCGGCCTCCACGGCGACCCGGTCACCGTCCGGGAGAACGAGCTGGGCATCATCGAGGCAGCATTCGAGCGCGGGGCTTGGTCCAGCCTCGGCCGCCCAGAGTGCGCAGCGGCAAGCGGGTGGCGGTGGTGGGCTCCGGCCCGGCGGGCCTTGCCGCGGCGGACCAGCTGAACCACCGGGGCCACAGCGTCACCGTCTTTGAGCGGGACGACCGGGTGGGCGGACTGTTGATGTACGGCATCCCCAGCATGAAGCTGGAGAAGAAGTATGTCATGCGCCGGGTGGAGCTGATGCGGGAGGAGGGTGTGTGTTTTGTCACCGGCGTGGATGTGGGCCGGGACAAGAGTGCCCAGGAGCTGCTGGACGAGTTTGATGCGGTGATCCTGTGTACCGGGGCCAAGGAGCCCCGAGATCTGGCGGTGCCCGGCCGGGAGGCCGGCGGGGTCCATTTCGCGGTGGACTATCTGGCCGCCACCACCCGCAGCCTGCTCAACTCCAAGCTGAAGGACGGCACTTATCTCAGCGCCGCAGGCAAGGACGTGGTGGTGGTAGGCGGCGGCGACACGGGCAACGACTGTGGGAACGGCACTGCGTCATGGCTGCCGTTCGGTGGTGCAGCTGGAGATGATGCCCAGGCTGCCCGACCAGCGGGCCGACGATAATCGCTGGCCGGAGTGGCCCCGGGTGTGTAAGACCGACTACGGCCAGGAGGAGGCCGTCGCCGTCTTCGGGCGGGACCCCCGGATCTATCAGACCACGGTGAAGGAACTGCTGACCGACAGCGAGGGGAACCTCCGGGCGGTGAAGGTGGTCCGGCTGGAGGCGGGGACGGACAAGAAGACAGGGCGCACTGTGATGCACGAGGTAGCAGGCTCGGAGGAGGAACTGCCCTGCCAGCTGCTGCTCATCGCCGCCGGCTTCCTGGGCCCCCAGGCCTATGTCGCCGAGACCTTTGGATTGAGCGCACCCCCGCTCCTGTGTCAGCACCGCCCCCGGCGGATACGCCACCAATGTGCCCAAGGTGTTCGCCGCCGGAGACATGCGCAGGGGCCAGTCCCTGGTGGTCTGGGCCATCCAGGAAGGGCGCGCCGCCGCCCACGAGGTGGACACCTTTCTGATGGGGTACAGCAATTAAAAAGCCTGACCGCAGGCGCGGTCAGCTGGGTGCCAGGGCGAGCACCCTGGCGCAGGTACGGCTCTGCCGGCCTGAGCATCTGGATCCCAGAAGGATGAGCCGCCCAGAGACGGCGGGATAAAAAAACGAAAGACACGCTTTTCAGCGTGTCTTTCGTTTTCAACAGCAGCTCTGAAAAAGATGCAGTGACTGTCGGTCTGTATCAAAATCCAAATAGAAGCCCGGCGGAGCGGATTCGATTTGAAAAGGAAGAGCAAGGGGCGGGCGGATGACGTCTTTTTTGCCTCAGGCATAAAAAGACGTGGTCACAAAGCGAACTTTGCCACCACGTGGAAAGGACGGTCAAAACCGATATTTTTACGAGGGCAAAAACAGCCGCCCACAGGGCGGACCCAAGCCGGAGCCCAGCGCAGCGGGTCCGGTTTGGAAGCGAGAAGCGGCAGAATGAGCGAGCGATGAGCTTTACAATGAAATGAAAAAGCTCGTCGCAAGTGATATGTCGCTTGCGACGAGCTGGTACGGGTAGTGGGACTCGAACCCACACGGATGCCCACTGGAACCTAAATCCAGCGCGTCTGCCAATTCCGCCATACCCGCGCGACCACGTCTATCATAAAGGATTGTAGGAAAAAGTCAATGGGCATTGCGGAGAAGGGGACGCCCCGAAAAGCCCCCAGGCAGAAGATTTTGGAATGGGGAAGATGGCTCACTCTCCAGGGGAATGGTGGTGCAGGGCGGCGGTCAGCAGGACCACGCCCGCAGCCAGGAGCCCGATTGACCAGGCACATGCCCCCGGGCAGGGGAAAAGGCCGGGTCCAGTGTCCCCAGGGACAGGGGGTACTGGGAGAAGAACCGGCCGTTCCACAGGGAGAGCAGCTCGGGAAGGGGGGAGGAGCTGGAGCAGGAAGGGCAGGGGCATCCACAGGTAGACGAGCCAGGGGCGCAGGCGGCCCAGCAGCCAGCCGCTGCCCAGGGCAAAGACCAGAGCTGGTATCAAGGATATGGCGGCGGGAAGGAACAGACTGCCCCAGCTGTACCACCGAAACATGCGGGCATAAAAGACAGCGGACAGCAGCAGGACGGCGAGGGACTGGAGGACGGTGCCGGTCAGTGCTGCCCCCAGCCGGGCCAGGGCGTATTGCCAGGGCCGCACAGGGGTGGCGGCGGTGAGGACTGCGGCCCGCCGCTCCGCCCCTGAAGTGAAAAAGGTGAGAAAGAACAGCACACCGATCCACAGCAGGGGAGCAGGCGGCTGAGGTAATCCCCGAAGGTCCAGGGGGAGAAGGGGGCAGTGTGGGACACCCCCAGAATGGAGGCGCCGGTGAGTACCTGCCAGCCGTAGAACAGGGTCACGGCCAGAATGCCGAAAAAAGAACTTGTTCCACAGCAGGCGTCTGCACTCATATCGAAAAATCTTGACCAAGGTCCAAATCCTCCTCCGTCAGCCCGCAGGCGTCCAAAAATTCTTGATAGGTGAGATAGGGATAGCTCCAATCGAGCTCACGGTTGAACAGGCCGCGCAGGATCTCATCCATGGCCTCCTCGCCGCCTACCAGCTGCTCTGCCCCTCAAAATTTTCAGGGGCATCTCACAGTACTGCCGCATGCCGGTCAGGCTGTTGGTGATGGCCAGCTGCTCCTCCTCGGGCAGCATGGCCAGGTACTCTGGGTTTCGGACGTAGAAATCCAGGTAGTAGTCCTCCACCTCCCGCTTCCACTTGTCCACGTAGTTTTCCTGCGCGTATTCCTCGCCGTAGAGCTCCTTGACGATGCGGTAGGTGGTGTACACCGTCAGCCCCTCGGCGGACCAGGGATCTGCGGGGTCCTCGGAGTCAAACATGTTGCCCAGGCCCCACCACTGGTGGACCAGCTCGTGGATCATCACCTCGCCGGGGACGGCCCCCTTTTGCCGCCGTCGCAGATTGGCGGCGGTAAAGTCCGCCTCGTCCAGCAGGCTGGCACCGGGGTGGCGTAGCCGCCGCCGGCCACCCGGCTCTGGATCAGCTTCAGAGCCGCCAGCGCTGAAGGACAGGGGCCGTAGCGCTCTGTGCAGTAGTCCACCACGGACCGCACCGCATCCGCCGCCCCGGCGGCCTCCATGACCGCCTGGTGCTTGCGGCCGTAATAAAATTCGATGGCCATGCCGCCGGCCTGGATATCCTGGCCGGATGTAGTCCCCGGCATAGAGAATGCCGCCGGCGCTGTCATCCTCATAGCGCCAGGTTCCGGTGCCGTCCGTGGGTCTCCACCACCTCCGCCTGCCTCGCTGTACCGAAGGGGATGACGGTCATGGAGCCGGGCACGGTGAGCTCCACGGTGGTGGGATAGCCCTGCCCCTCTGGGCAGAACATTGAGCAGATAGGGGCATCAGGTTCTGATTCTCCAGGCACAGATAGGCTCCGCTGATCTCGGGGGAGCCCTGCATGGTGGGCAATGTTCCAGTCCCTGGGGAAGCCGCCGTACTCCAGCACCAGCTCCACCGCGCTGTCCGCCGGGGAGGGCGTCTCCCCACAGAGCCATGTTGGACTCCTCGGTAGCCGGTGCACCGGACGGGGAGATCTCCGCCCCATTGGCACGGGCAGAAGTGATGTCGTACCCCGGGTCCACACCGAAGCAGACCGTCCACCCCTGGCCGGAGGTGTTCTGGAACTGATAGGCGGCTCGGCCCTCCACCGTGCCAGCGGCGGTGTCTGGGAATACCTGGGCGGTGCGCCTGGAACAGGTGACTCCCTCGGCATACTCCAGTTCGAAGGAGCCGGGAGGCGGTGAGGTCCGGATTGCTGTTGTCAAAGAAGGGCTGAGCTGCATAGGCCGCACCGGAACAGGCCAGGAGCAGCAGGGCGATCAACGGCCGACAGACCCGCCGGGCGCTCCGGGCCAGGGAACCCAAAGCCCCTTCCCATACTGCCGGATACACAGCCAGGAGAGGGTCCAAACCCCCGCCAGGGCTGCCAGCCAGGTCAGGCGCATCCAGGCCACCGACCGGTAGAGCCGGAAGTTGGAGAAGTCATCGGACAGGGCCCACACGCAGGGATTGAGCCAGCACAGCTGCCACTTCCCGCCCACACCGTCAGACTCAGGGCGGCGAAGGCGGCAAAAGAGGACCATGGACAGGTCAGCCCGCCGGGTGAACTGATAGGCGGCGGCCGCCGCCAGAATGGCCAGCCACAGGGCCAGCCCCATGAACAGCAGATAGGAGAGCAGGTAGTCCGTGCCGCCAAAGACGGAGCCGATGAGCTCCCGGCTGATGGGGAGCCAAACCAGCATGGTGAGGCCCAGACCCAGGACAGCGGCGCGGCGGTCCAGCAGGGCGAGGCAGGCGCACCAGGGCCATGGTCAGGGGGGAGACCGCAGCGTCCATCAGCATGCCCACCCGGCTGCGCTCCGTGCGGTCCAGCTCGTACACTGTCAGCAGGCCGAACAGGATGCCCCCCACCACGCCCCCCGGCCAGGGCGGGATCGCCAGATACATGGACAGCATGGTGTCGGCGGCGGTGGGGCTTGTACAGCACCAGCCCAGCCAGTGGGGAGAGCACAGTCAGTAAAATGACCAGCCAGGTCAGGCGGCTTTGGAATAGACGTCCCAGCTCCAGACAAAACAGATGCAGAGTTTCATTGTACCGCCTCCCGGGAGATGAGATAGAGGTAGGCGTCCTCCAGGGTAGGTTCTGCGGGCTGAGCGAAGCGGGGGAGGACATCGGCCACCGCCCGGCAGCGGATGCCCTGGCTGGTGTTCACCCGGGCCGTAATGTGCAGCCCCGCCTCCTGGGCCGCCTCCCGTTCCCAGAACACCCCCACACGGTCCAGCGGCGGACTGGATCAGGGCTTCCGGAGTGCCGGTGAACAGGACCCCTGCCCTGGTCCATAACGACCAGCTGGTCGCACACCGACTGCACGTCCTCGATGATGTGGGTGCAGAGGAGGACCAGACGCTCCTGGGCGGTGCGGGAGAACAGATTGCGGAAGTGGATGCGCTCCTCCGGGTCCAGTCCCACCGTGGGCTCGTCAAAGATCAGGAAGGCGGGGTCCCCCAGCAGAGCCTGGGCGATGCCCACCCGCTGGCGCTGGCCGCCGGAGAGGGTGCGAATCCTGGCCCTGGCCTTCTCCTCCAAATTCACCGCCCGGATGACCTGGTCGATGGCGGAGCGGCTGTTCCTCAGCCCCTTCAGGGCAGCCATGTAGTCCAGGAACTGATAGACGGTGAGCTCGTCATACAGGCCGAAGGACTGGGGGAGATAGCCCAGACGGGCTTTGAGCGCCCGCTGGGATCGGTCCAGCGGGCGCCCGTCCACCAGGATGGAGCCCTGGGTGGGCAGGAGGGCGGCCACCAGCAGCTTCATCAGGGTGGACTTCCCCGCCCCGTTGGGGCCCAGCAGCCCGACGAGGCTGGGGCTGGTCAGGTCCAGGTCCAGTCGCTGGAGGGCCTGTTTCCCGCTGGGATAGGTCATAGAGAGATCTTGGATTTGGATTTGCATGGGTCAACATCCTTTCGTCTTGGGTTCCATGTCAGGATACCGGTGCAATGTGGAGAGCGATTGAAGAAAAGATGTGTTTTGTATGAAGATGGCGGAGAGGCCAGGGCAATCATGTCCCCCCCGCCCGGGAGGCAGACGGGGACAGATGGCTTAGGCCTGAGAGATGGCCCGGAGGCGGTGATAAGAGGAGGCTCGCCTGGGGGAGAGAGGAGGTCTGGGAGGGTGCCCAGCTCCTCGTTGCTGCTCCCGTCGGGATTGAGGCCGAATACAGGGGGTGTACTGGACCAAGATACCGCTGTTGGGCAGCTGGAGAAAGACCGGGTCTGTCCCGATGCCGTCTCCGCTGGTGGCACTGCCCACCAGCGTGGCAAAAACCGGTCTGTTGGCAGAAGAGGGCGAAGGATTCGGAGGCGGAGTAGACGGACTCGTCTACCAGGACCCAGATGCGGCCCCGGAAGGGGCTGGGCTGATCAGCCGGCTCCACCCTGTGGCAGACTCGGACAAAGTGGGTGGCTAGATCCAGGTCCCCCGGCTCAAGATGAGGCAGACTGGGGAGCTGGTTCAGGGGAGGAGACACTCGGCGGGAAAGACCTGATCCAAATAAGGGGCGTTGTTGCGGCTGTGGCGGACCAGGGCCAGGTGCTCGCTGGACAGTGGCTCATCAATGTGGGGGGCGACCAACAGCTCCTCCCAGTAAGCCTCGCTCCCGCCGCTGTTGTCCGTCAGATCAAAGATCAGGTCGGTGCAGTCCCCACACTGCCGGTAGAAGTCAGACAGGATGGCACGGTCCGCCTCGTACTCGGCGGGAAAACTGTCGATTTTCACATAGCCCACCCCACTCTCCGGCAACAGGAGGGGAATCACGCCGCCAGCAGCGGGGCCGGCGTCTCCAGGGCCGGCTCCTCTTCCTCACTTGAGGAGTTAATGGCGCGGTCCAGGGCCAGGAGGGAGCGGTACTTTTCGCGGGTCTCTTTCCGCTCGAGAATGTCGGCCCAGGCCGTCTGCCCGCCCGCCGGTAGAGCCTGGCGGATGGGAGGAGACTGAAGTAGTCGGCGGGCTCCACAATGGACAGATGCCCGTTGTTCCCCAGCAGGAACAGGGTGCTGTAAACCGCTTGATAAAAGGTCTGATCGCTGTCGCTTTCGGCCACCATGTCCCGGTAGCTGGTGTAGATCCCTTCCACATCCACCCCTTCCCGATCTAAAATCCCCAGCAGGGATAGCTGTCGGCCAGAACAGACCAGAGATACTTGTAGTCCTCCATCCGCTGCTCTGCGGTCAGACCCAGCATGTGATCTGGAGAAGGGGTGTCCTGGGCCTGACTGAGCGGCAGACTCAGAGACAGGGCGGCGGCAGCTAGTACTGCCGCCGCCATCTGTTTCCTCAATTTCATACAAACACTTCCTTTCTGGAAAACAGGATATCGTGCCTTTATGAAAGGAGTGTGAAGGGGGCCTTACGACTTTCTGACACAAACCTTACAGAACTCTTACAGCATTTGAATGTTTTACCCAATAGGGAGTACAAACAGGAGGGCATTGATTTTCTGCCGGGGCATGTTATACTAAAAGAAAAATGGTGCAGGGAGGCGGACATGGTGGGGGAGAAGAGGCTTTGGAAGCTGGACCAGGGGCTGTGCGTGCTTTTGATGCTGTTGATCCCCCTCCAGCTGTGTCTCAGCATTGCCAACTTGTTTTACGGGATAGACAAGGGTTATGGACACAGCTTCCCACTATGGTCATATGTCCTGAGTGCGGCTTATCTGTGCGTCGTGTTGTCCGCCGACGGATTCATGATCTGCGTCGGACGGCTGGAGCTGTCCAAATTCGTGGGCAGGTACTGGCTCTCCGCCTGCGGGGCACTGGCGGCAGCGGCCCTGCTGAGGCTGGTGCCGGAGGGCGGGATGATCGCTCTGCTCCTGCTGGCATACACGCCTGTCCTGGTGTTGGTTCCACTGCTGGAAACGCTGGGGATCGGAGAGATATCTCCGATGATGGCAGCCGTGGGCATGTTCTGCTTGTGCAACTGGCTGATCTGCAGGTGCTTTGTGAGGAAGAAATAGGATGGCACAGGTCGGGGGCCAAAGCTCCGGCGTATAAACAGCATCCCGCCCGGCTATCAGCTGGGCGGGATGCTGTTTATATGGCAGGTGCGCCGGGCGGAGGGGATCAACTGGCCGTTTCCGTCGGAAAAATCACACGGGCCCGCACGCCGTCGGTGATATTTTCAATCTCGCACCGGGCCCCGTGCCGATCCAGGATCATCTTCACCAGGTAGAGCCCCAGACCGCTGCCGCCGGTGCGTCGGTTCCGGGACTGCTCCTCCCGGTAGAAGGGCTCAAACAGGCGGAGGAGGGCCTCCGCCCCAATCTGGACACCGGTGTTCTCCACCACCAGGGTGGGCCGCCCGTCCAGGCGCAGGGTGCGCACCCGGATGCGGGCCCCGGCGGGGGAGTACAGGGCCGCGTTGGACAGCAGATTGTCCACCGCCCGTCCCAGCAGGCTGGGATCGCCCCGGAGGACGAGGCCGGGGGCCAGGGACAGGGAGAGGTCCATCTCCCGCTGATCCAGCAGCTCCCTGTCCTGCTCCAGCTGTTCCTCCACAAGCCGGGAGAGGTCCACCTCTTCCTTCCGCAGACCCGTCCCCGATTCCATCCGGGAGATGGTGAGGATCTCCCCCACCAGGGCCTCCATCCGAGACGTGACCTGAAGGGAGCGGGCCAGATACCGGTCCCGGTCCCGATAGACGCCCACCTCGTCCAGCATCCCGGTGAGCTGCCCCTTCAGGATGGTGACGGGGGGTCTTCAGCTCGTGGGAGGCAGCGGCGAAAAAGGCGCTGCGCTGCCGCCCAGCTCCCGTTCCCGCTCCATCTCTCCCAGCAGGGCGTCGTTGGCCGCTCTCAGGTCGGTCAGGGCGGCGGAGAGGCGCTGGGACATACGATCCAGACTGCGGCCCAGGACGCCGATCTCATCCCGGCGGGTCTCCCCGCAGATCCAGCCAAAGTCCAGCTCTGCCATTTTCCCCGCAATGCCGCTGAGGCGGACGATGGGGCGGGTGATATAGCGGGAATAGACCACTGCGCACAGGGCAGAGAAGGCCAGCAGCACCAGCAGCACCCAGGGGGCCATCCGGGCCAGGGCCGCCACTGCCAGGTTTTCCGAGCGTACTCCGGGGGAGACATAGAGCTCGCAGGTCTGCCCGCCGGGAAAGGTGACCTCGGTGACCTGGGTGTCGCTGGCTATGGAGAGGGCGTATTCCCGGCCATCCTCCTGGATGATGGCTGCGGGTGGGTCCCCGTTCCACAGGGACTGGATCTCCGATGCGGTGAACATGGAGTCGGAGGTGACAGTCACTATCGTGCTCTCGTCCTCATAGACCGACTGGATGGAGAGCTGGGAGTTGGTGTCCTGAACGATGTGCCCATTGGCGTCCACCAGCATGACGGAGGATTTGGAGGCGCGGATGAACTCGTCCAGGATGGGGCCGCAGTCCTCCAGGGCGGTGACAGACAGGCGTTCCACCAGCAGGTCAGTCTGGGCCCGCAGATCGTCGCTGGCCGCCGCTGTGTAGGTGATGGGGGTGGCCCAGGCAATCAGGGCGAAGGTGATGGCCCCCGCCCCAAGCAGGATGAGGAGGGTAATGAGGAAGATGCGGACAGTGAGGCTCTCATGGAGCTTCCTTCGCAGCACGATAGCCCACCCCCTCACTGTCTCGATGCAGTCGATGCCCAGCTTGTGACGGAGATTCTTGATGTGGCTGTCCACCACCCGCTCGTCCCCGAAGAAATCGTAGCCCCACAGCTTGGCCAGCAGCACCTCCCGGGTAAAGACCCGGCCAGGGCTGGAGAGAAAGGTGTGGAGCAGCTCGAACTCCCGGGCGGTGAGCTCCAGAGACCGGCCGGCCAGCCGCACCTCCATGGCCTCCGGGTCCAGGGTCAGATCCCCGTAGCGGAGAAGGGAGGGCGCGGTGCTGACACCCCCGGCACGGCGGAGGATGGCGGCGATCTTTTTCAGCAGCACCGGCATGGAGAAGGGCTTGGTCACATAGTCGTCGATCTCCAGGTCAAAGCCCCGAAGCTGCTCCGCCTCCCCGTCCAGGGCGGTGAGCATGAGGATGGGGACCTGGGATTCCTGGCGGATCAGCTCGCACACGCCGAAGCCGTCTATTTTGGGCAGCATGATGTCCAACAGGACCAGGTCAAAGGAGGCGGAGCGGAACAGCTCCAGGGCCTCCACCCCTGTCTCCGGCCAGGCTGGTCTGGTAGCCGGCCTGCTGGAGATAGGCGGAGAGCAGCTCCTGGATGTCCGGCTCGTCTTCCACGATCAGGATTCGGTTCATTTTGTTCACCCCAATGACAGGATAACAGGAAAATATGAATTTTATATGGAGAGGGACAAAAACCAGAGCGGGAGGGAAGAGGCGGAAAAAGAGAACCCCGGCTGCCGGAGCAGAGGGCTCCGGCGGCCGGGGGGCAGGACAGGGTCAGTCCCCGTACATGGGGGTGGAGAGATAGTGCTCTCCGGTGTCGGGGAGCAGGGCCACGATGGTCTTGCCCCGGTTCTCCGGCCGTCGGGCCAGCTGCACTGCGGCCCAGACCGCTGCGCCGGAGGAGATGCCAACCAGCACCCCTTCCAGCCGGCCCAGCCGGCCGCCCATGGCCAGGGCGTCCTGGTCCTCCACCTGGATGATCTCGTCATAGATCCCGGTGTCCAGCGCCTGAGGGACGAAGCCGGCCCCGATGCCCTGGATGGCGTGGGGCCCCGGCGTTCCACCGCTGAGCACGGGGGAGGAGGCGGGTTCCACTGCCACGATCTGTACGTCCGGCCTGCGGGATCTCAGGTACTCGCCCACTCCGGTGATGGTGCCGCCGGAGCCTACCCCGGCCACGAAGATGTCCACCGTCCCGTCGGTGTCCGCCCAGATCTCCGGGCCGGTGGATGTGCGGTGGGCGGCGGGATTGGCTGGGTTTTCGAATTGGCCGGGGATGAAGCTGCCAGGGATCTCCCGGGCCAGCTCCTCCGCCCTGGCGATGGCCCCCGCCATGCCCAGCCGGCCCTCGGTCAGCACCACCTCGGCCCCATAGGCCAGCAGGAGCTGACGCCGCTCCTGGCTCATGGTGTCCGGCATGACGATGATGGCCCGGTAACCCCGGGCGGCGGCCACCAGTGCCAGACCGATGCCTGTGTTGCCCGAGGTGGGCTCGATGATGACAGAGCCGGATTTCAGAATGCCCCGGGCCTCCCCGTCGTCCAGCATGGATTTGGCGATGCGGTCCTTGGCGGACCCGCCGGGGTTGAAGCTCTCCAGCTTCCCCAGGATGCGGGCGCTCAGGCCCAGCTCCCGCTCAAGATGCGTCAGCTCCAGCAGGGGCGTCCCCCCGATCAGCTGATCTACTGAGGTATAGATCTTTCCCATAGCGCTTAGCCTCCGTTCTTTCTAACTGTCAGGTAGTTTAGGGGGATTATAGGCTTTTCCCCGGCAGGTGTCAAGAAAAAGCGGGGCCTGAGACTTCAAGGGTACGCCCAACACACGGGATTTGTGATTTTTGTTGCCGTGGCGCCGGATCTGTGTTATAATTTTGACAAAGATACCTGAAAAAGGAAGGGAAGGAGCCGGCTGGGCCGGAGCGGCCCGGGTCGGAGGAGAGACAAAGGAGGCCTGTTATGGTAGAAGTCACCACTCTGGATCTGGTCATTATTGGACTGTATCTGCTCTTCATGCTGCTGGTGGGTGTGTGGTTCGTAAAGCGCATCAAGAACACGGATGACTATTATGTAGCGGGACGCACACTGGGGCCGGTGGTCCTGGCCGCCACCGTGTGTGCCACCATTATCGGAGGCAGCGCCATGATGGGGCGGGCGGGCATCGCCTACACCACGGGCTTCATGGCCATTGCCACCGCCCTGCCCTATATGCTGGGCATGTTTATCTTCTCCGGCTACGCCGGGCGTATTCAGCAGGTGGGGGAGAAGTACCACATCGAGTCCATCCCCAGCCTGTTCGAGTACCGCTTCGGAAAGCCGGCTAAATGCGTCCTGGCTGCTATGGTGGCTTTCGCCATGGTGGGCACGGTAGCCGCCCAGGTCACCGCCACCGCCACCATCATCAAGCTGCTGGGGGGACAGGTGGGCATCAGCTACGAGATGGGGGCTTTTATCGCCACCGCCATCTTCATCATCTATACCGCCGCTTCCGGTCTGTTCGGTGTGGTGTATACGGACGTGGTGCAGTTTTTCATGCTCATCATCTTTGTCTACCTGATGATCCCATTTTCCAGTCTGGACTATCTGGGGGGCTTCGGGGAGCTTCTGGGCCAGCCTGGACAAGAGCTACATCACCCCTGCCATTGACGGCAAGATACTGGGGGACATCGTCACCTATCTGGTGTTCACCATGGCGGGGGCGGAGATGTGGCAGCGGGCCTTCGCGGCCAAGGATAAAAAGTCGGCCAAGCGGGGCATGTTCTGGGGGCACCGCCGTCTATGGCGTGACCATCGCCTTGCTGTTCCTGATGGGACTGGCGGCCCAGCAGATCCTGCCCAACGTGGTGGAGGAGTTTGGCACCGCCGACGCCGTGATACCTGCCTTGGCCATCAAAATCCTGCCCCCCCCGGCCTGACGGGGCTGGCCCTGTCCGGCATCCTCTCCGTGATGATGAGCACGGCGGACAGCTATCTGCTGGTCTCTGTCCAGACGGTGGTCAGCGACTTGGGCAAGACCTTCCACCCCGCCATGAAGGAGAAGCATGAGATCCTTTTCTCCCGCATCGCCTCTGTGGTGCTGGCTCTGGGGGCGCTGGTGATCGCCCTGTACATCAAGAGTGCCTACGACGTGCTCATGTTCGCCTGGGCCTTCTACGCAGCGGCGGCCGGACTGCCCGCCCTGGCGGCTCTGTACTGGAAGAAAGCCACCAGCGCCGGCATCATGGCCGGGATGCTGGGGGCTTCGTGGTCACCGTGGTCTGGAAGCTGGTGGGCGAGCCCATGGGTCTGGGTGCCACCGTCCCCGGCGCCATCGCCTGCGGCGTCCTGCTGGTGGGAGTCAGCCTGGCCACATACCGGAAGCGCCCCACTGTGATGGTGGAAGTGAAATAAGCGTCGAGACGGGCGAAAAAGAGGCAGTCTGCCACGGGCAGGGTTTGTCCGCCTGCGGACGCGAACTCTGCAAAGATTTTTTCCACAGAGCGCCGGCCCCGCCCCTTATTGGGGGGGGGGCGCCTGTGGAAAAAAAAGCATGGACGTTTTATGCCGTCTGGTCAGGCAGGTCCTCCAGGGAGGCGAAGGTAAAGCCCATTTCCTCCCACTTGGTCAGAAGGTCGTCCAGAATCTCCGCATTGGTCTTGGAGGTAGAGTGGAGCAGCACGATGGCACCGTCGTGGATACGGGGCAGAAGCTTGGAATAGGCCTGCTCCGGCGTGGGCTGGTCATCCACATACCAGTCCACATAGGCCAGGCTCCAGAACACGGTGCGGTAGCCCAGGGCCTGGGCCTGGCGCAGATTCTCCTCGCTGTATTTTCCCTGCGGAGGGCGGTAGAACCGGGGGAGGGTCTGGCCGGTGGTCTCCTGGTACAGCTGTTCCAGCTCCTCCAGCTCCTGCTGAAATTTGCTCTGGTCGAGATGGCGGACATGTCCGGGTGGTAGAAGGTGTGGTTGCCCACGATGTGTCCCTCCTGAACCATACGGCGGATCAGGTCGGGGGAGGACTGGATCATGTGTCCCACTACAAAGAAGGCGGCCGAGGCCTGATGGTCCTTCAGCACGTCCAGGATCTGGGCGGTGTAGCCGTTCTCATATCCGCAGTCAAAGGTGAGGTAGAGGACCTTCTGGGTCGTGTCCCCCACATAATAGGCGTCGTATTGGGCCAGGGACTGGGCGGTGGCGTTGCCCACAGGGGGTTCCCCCTCAGTCTGGAAGGACAGGCCCCAGTTGTCGGTGGAGGCGGCCACTGCCGCCGGGGCGGCAGCGGGGACAGGGGAGTGTCCTCCCGCACAGCCAGCCAGAACAGCCCTCCCAGTACCAGGCAGAGCGCAGCTGCGGACAGCAGCGCGGTTCGGCGTGTGTGGTCCATAGATGTTCCCTCCTGCGTGTTTTCGGTCAGGTCAGCGCTAGGATGTGCAGGAGAGAGGCAAAATATGTACCGCTTATGCTGGAAAAAGAAGGCGGAACGGCGGCCTTTTGGCCGCCGTTCCGCCTGGAGCCAAGCCGCTTTTTTGACAGATCTGTGCTTACCGGTCGGCCACTGCGGTCCGCATCCACTTTCCACTCTTCACCCGGAGCAGGGAGACCGCCGCGCCCACGGCCCAGCCGGCGGGAATGGACCACCAGATGGCGTTGGCGCCGAAGGGGGTCAGATAGACCAGCGCGTAGGCGATGGCCACTCGGGAGAACAGGTTCGCCATAGAGCTGAGGGTGAACGCCCCCATGTCTCCGGCCCCCCGGAGCATCCCGTTGGGAACAAAGAGAACGCCCATGAGGATGTAAAAGACGGAGACGGTGCGCATGTAGGCCAGCCCGTAGCCCATGGCGCCGGAGGTGTCGCCGGGATCTAGGAACAGGGAGAGCAGCTGGTCGCCGAAGAGGAAGATGATGACGGTGATGAGCAGGGAGAACACCACCACCATGAAAAGGCTGGCCTTCAGGCCCTCCTTCACCCGGTCGTACTTGCCAGCGCCGATGTTCTGGGCGGTGTAGCTGGACATGGCGTTGGAGAAGTTCATGTTGGGGAGCATGGCCAGGGTGTCGATTTTGGTAGCGGCGGTGTAGCCGGCCACCAGCACCTTGCCGTAGGAATTGACCAGGCCCTGCATCATCATCATGGAGAGGGACACCAAAGACTGCTGCAGCATGGAGGGCAGACCGATCTGGGCGATGCGCTTTACCGCCGTCATGTGGAACAGGGGGATCTTCATGTTGGCCCGCCCGGCTCACAGGGCAGCTTCTTCATCCGCTGGAACATCACCACCAGGGAGGCGATGGCACACATTCCCTGGGCAATCAGCGTGGCCCAGGCCACGCCGGCCACGCCCATGTGGAACCGGATGACGAACAGCAGATCCAGTACGATGTTGGTCAGGCTGGAGATCATGAGGAAGATCAAAGGTGTTTTGCTGTCGCCCCTGGGCATTGTAAATGCCGTTGAGGGTATTGTATAAAAACAGGAACACCGCTCCTCCAAAGTAGATCCGCAGGTACAGCCGGGAGTCATCCATAATGTCCGGGTCGGTGCCCAGCAGCTGGAGCAGAGGGCCGGCGAACAGCGTGCCCAGACCCATGATAATCAGGCCCAGAACGCTCAAAGAGATGATGGCGGTGGATACGGTGGATTTCATCTCATGGATGCGCCCGGCGCCGAAGAGCTGGGAGACCACCACGTTGCAGCCCATAGAGAGGCCGGCGGCCACCGCCACGGACAAAAAGACGATGGGGGAAGGAGGAGCCCACCGCTGCCACCGCGTCCTCGCCTACGAATTTGCCCACCACGGCGGTATCCACCATGTTGTAGAGCTGCTGAAAGAGGTTTCCCCGCCACCATGGGCAGGGAAAAGAAGAACAGCAGGTTGAGAGGCTTGCCCTCTGTCAGATTTTTAACCATCGTCCCCTTCCTCTCCTCTTTTGTATTGCATGACATTTTCGATGATCCGGGACAAAAAGCTGTTATACAGTGTCCGTTCCTCGGAGGAGAACCCCCGGCAGCAGATGTCGTTCCAGCTCTCCAGGATCTTCTGGACGGCCCCAGCGCGCTCCTCCCAGCCGGGGTAAGGGAGACCTGCTTCTCACGCCGGCACTGGTCACTCACCCAGCGCTCCACTAAGCCACGCTCCTCCAGACGGGCCACACTCCGGGCTACTGCCCCTTATCCAGGGCGGTCTGGGCCGCGATGTCCTCCTGACGCAGGCAGTTTCCGCCCCCCACAGAAGGTAGAGTATCATGCCGTCCATGGGCTGGAATCCCAGAGGCGCCAGCTGCTCTCGAAAATACTGCTGCTTGATGCGGCGGAAAATCTCGCTCCGGTCCTGCATGGTCCCTGCCTCCCTTTTTTATTGTTGTATCTATCAACAGTTGTATTTTACAATAATTTCTTAACAAAATCTATACACAAAGCTGACAAATTTAGCACTGCCGGGGAGACAGGGGAGGATGGGCCGGCGGTTCTTGGAGCAGAACACCACACAGTCCACCTTGTCCGGGAGCGGCTCACAGCAGATGAACCTGCTGGGGAACAGGGGGCAGGGGCAGGACGCAGCCCTCTGTAAAAAGCGCTCCTATGATATTGGCGGTGTTGATGGCCATTTCTCTCACCGGGATGTCCTCAAATCCCTGCTTCATATGCGGGGCAACCGGCGCAGTGACCCGCGCGAGCGCGGCAATTTCCTTACTGGGCAGCTGGGCCATAGCCTCGCTCTCCGCCTCGGCGGAGAGGATGATGCTTCGGGCGTAGGCGACGCCTGCCGGGGACAGGCAGAGAAAAATCCTGCCTAGGGCAGAAAATGGCCGTCATTTTTGTGATCCTGTGGTATAATAGGATGACCTGTAAAAAACGGGCGGATCATGGGAAACTCCCTGGGATCGCTCTGGAAGACTTGGAAGGCGGTGCAGCGATGGTCTATACCACCCACTATCAGTCCCCTCTGGGGGCTCTGCTCCTGGCGGCCAGGGGGGACGCACTGGCCGGCCTCTGGCTGGAGGGACAGAAATACTTTTGGGTTCCCTGAAGGAGCCGGCGGAATATGGAGGGCCACCCCGTGCTGCTCAGGCCGGGGATTGGCTGTCCCGCTACTTTGCGGGGGGCGGCCGGATTCCGGTGAGCTGAAGCTGGACCCCGGCGGCGGGGGAATTTCGGAGGACAGTCTGGGAGGAGCTGTGCCGCATCCCCTATGGGAGCGTGACCACCTATGGCGCACTGGCCCGGACCGTGGCTGCCCGACTGGGCCGGGCCAGCATGTCAGCCCAGGCGGTCAGGGGGCGCGGTGGGCCACAACCCCATCTCTATCCTCATCCCCTGCCACCGGGTGGTGGGGGCGGACGGCAGCCTTACCGGATACGCCGGGGAATCGACAAGAAGCTCTGGCTTTTGGACCACGAGGGGTGGAGACGGACCGCTTCTTCGTCCCCACAACAGCACCGCGCCGTAAGGGAGGGGCCCATGGAGAGAAGGCGATGCAGGTGGGTCAACTTGAAAAACCCCCGCTATATCCGCTACCACGACGAGGAGTGGGGAGGCCCCACTATGATGACGGCTATCTCTTTGAGCTGCTGGTGCTGGAATCCTTTCAGGCGGGGCTGTCCTGGGAGTGTATCCTGAACAAGCGGGAGAGCTTTCGGAGAGCCTTTGACGGTTTCGACTGCCGCAAAGTGGCCGCCTACACCCAGGAGAAGATGGACGCCCTGGCTGCCGACCCCTCCATCGTCCGCAACCGGCGGAAGATCGCTGCGGCGGTGAACAACGCCAGGATCTTTTTAACGATCCAGGAGGAGTTCGGCAGCTTTTCCAACTATCTCTGGCACTTCACCCGGGGGGAGCAGGTGGTCCACCGGGACGGGCTCCTCCGGGCATCGTCGCCCCTGTCCGACGCAGTTTCCCGGGACCTGAAGGGAAGGGGATGAGATTCGTGGGCTCCGTTATCATCTACTCCTACCTCCAGGCGGCGGGGATCATCGACGACCACGAGCCGGAGTGCGACTTCTGCTGCGGCCGGCAGAGGGGCAAAGGAGCAGCCTTTGGGGATAGAATAGAGGCCCTCCGGGGCAGGAGGGCGGAAAGAAGGCAGCCCCGCATGGCACGCCATGCGGGGCTGCTCAATGCTGCTCATGTCAGTTGAACTCATGGGGAGAGAGGTATTTCTGCGAACTCATCGCATAGCCGTTTTGATACTTGACAGTCAGGTAGACAGTCTCCTCCCCCGTTGGTGAGCTGTACATAACAAACGCCGTCATCGTCGAACTGATGGGTGATGTCCAGCTTCTCTCCGTAATAGTAGATCCACACCGAGCCGTCATCCTCATAGGAGACCTCCGGCGCGTTGAGATGCTCCATCAGCTCCTCCGGGGTGAGCGGCCGTTCGGTGCCATCCGGCTCAAAGGCCACACCGCCTCCGCCGCGCTGCTGTGTCTCGCCGTTTTCATCTGTGTACTCTAGCAGTGTACCAGCGGATTGACAAAACCGCAAACACATTTTATATTTATTTTATAAACAAAAAAGTTGTATTCGGGGAGGAGGCGGTGAATATCAGTCTGGAATACTTTCTGGCCGTGGCAGAGGAGGAGAGCATCAGCCGGGCTGCGGAGCGGGTCATGGTGAGCCAGCAGGATATGAGCAATCATATCCGGCGTCTGGAAAAGCAGTACGGGCTCCTGTTTGAGCGGCGGCCCAGATTTGCCCCTCACCCCGGCGGGGAGGCCGTGCTGGCCACCTACCGGCAGGTGCGGCTGCTGGAGGAGAGCCTGGAGGACCGACTCCGGGACCTGAAGGAGGATACGGAGGGGACCATCCGCCTGGGGATGCACATCACGCGGGCGCGCATCCTGGTCCCCGGCGGCGGCCAGATTCTGCCGGGAGTTCCCCACGTGCGCCTGGAGGTGGTCCACGGGGACACGGCTGTTCTGGAAGACAAGCTGGGGCAGGGGACGCTGCACCTGTTCCTGGGGGTAGATCCGGAGGAGCGTCCCCACTTCTGCTTCACGCCGGTGGGCTCGGAGACAGTCTATCTCGTGATTGCCGGGGCCCTGCTGGACCGCTGCTTCCCTCAAGGGGGCGCGGGGGATACCATTGACGAGACGCAGCTATCGCGCTTACCGTTGATCTTCAGCCCGACCATCAGCAAGACTCAGGCCCGGATCACAGACTTTTTCCGGCAGCACGGGCTCGCCACCGCATTTCAAATCACGGCGGGGGACTATGACCTCCAGCTCCGGCTGGCGGCCCAGGGCCTGGGGGCCTGCTTCTGCCCGGCTATGCACCTGCGGGACGTCCGGCACCTTTGGAGGGCCGGAGCCCATTCTTCGGCGGCTGTATGTCCCGGATCTAGACGTGCGGAACGAACTGAAGCTGGTGACCAACCGGCGGATGTATCACCCCCCGCTATCTGGACGTCTTTGCCGGGATACTGGAGGAGGAGGCCAGGCGCGCCCTATTCTGCTGAGCGTCCCATTCCAGGCCGGACATGGGCCAATGGGCTCCAAAGCCGCCCCCTCCGCCCGAACAGGGCGGAGGGGGGCGGCTTTGGGCGTTGGAAGTATGAATAGTAAGGGGAAAAGTAGAAAAAAGAAAAAATTATATGAAGTATATCACAACTTTACTTGTAAGTATACTCTTTTACCGTTCCCTTTCCAATTAACGGAACGCCTAAGTTGCTTGCCGGCCTCCACGCCGCTTCCAGATGTTCCGGGCTAAAGACCCGCTTGACTCGCTCATAGTCGGCGGAGACTCTCGGAGTCAGCAGTCTGATCTATGCAGAAGCTTTTCCAAATGAGAAGCTCCCATGTTTTATAGAAGGCTGTGCCCATGCTGTTTCATTTTATGGTGCTGTTACGAAATACTTTGTGCCCGATAACCTGCGAACTGCTGTAACCAAGCACACAAAGGATGAACTTATCCTGCAGTCTACATTTGCAGATCTGGAAGATTTCTATGAAACTATAGTTCTTCCACCACCCGCTAGAAAGCCGAAAGGCAAGCCTACAGTTGAAAATCATGTACGTTATCTTGAAATACACCTGGTTGAGAAACTGAAAGAAAAGATATATGTATCATTTGAAGACCTGAATGCTGAAATCAAAAAAATAGTAGCAGTCCTCAATAAACGATCTTTTTCAAGGCAAGGACTTCTCAAGACAGGATGCTTTCGAAAAGTATGACAAACCATGTATGAAACCACTGCCAGGCGGATGTTACACGGCTTGCGACTATAAAGCGGTCCTAAAAGTTCCCAACAACTACCACATCGAGTATGACGGCCACTACTACTCCGTATTGTACTCTTATTGTGGCAAGCCTGCAATCCTGAAGGCAACCGCTTCAGAGATCAGGATCTGTGATCAGTATAATCGGCTGATCTGTACACATAAGCGGTCTTATAGAGAGTTTCCGCTGTATATCACGGTAGATGAACATATGCCGCCAGAACACCTTTTATTACAAAGAAGTCAATTCAAAGGATGGTAATTATTACCGCCGCTGGGCTTCTGCCATTGGTCCTGCGATGTCAGAACTGATTGAC
>VOFC01002723.1_pt1 | contig 89947 bp, 102 predicted proteins | sample 5384161 | NCBI WGS metagenome assembly VOFC01 (sample SAMN12384722, study PRJNA508395) | human gut metagenome | isolation source: healthy gut B | host: Homo sapiens | reverse complement strand
AATGAGATTCTTTTCAGAATCAGCATCAAACAAATGCACCAGTTTGGCATCAAACCCAAACTTCACCGCCGTATGCCGTGCATACGCACCCGGATCAATATTCGCGGTGGGAATGACTGCCACAACATCCTGCCCGTTCGCGGCAAGGTGCAGATGCAGCTCGCTGCCCATCAGCTCGCTGACGTCGACCTCGGCAGGGATGCCGCTCTCGCCGAGCGCGATATGCACGGGGCGCACGCCCGCGGTGACGCTGCGGCTCTCGACGCCTGCGGCGGCGAGCTTTGCGCTCTGCTCCGCGGTAAGCGTGACGGTCTCGCCCATGACGGTGAGTGTATAGCCGCCGGCAGTCTTTGTGAGCTGGCAATTTTCAAAGAAATTCATCTGCGGCGAGCCGATGAAGCCCGCGACGAACAGGTTCGCCGGATGGTTGAAGACCTCCTGCGGCGTGCCGATCTGCTGGATGTAGCCGTCGCGCATGATGACGATGCGGTCGCCGAGGGTCATGGCTTCGACCTGATCGTGCGTGACGTAGATGAACGTGGTGTCGATCTTCTCGCGCAGCTTGATGATCTCCGCGCGCATCTGGTTGCGCAGCTTCGCGTCAAGGTTCGAGAGCGGCTCGTCCATCAGCAGCACCTTGGGGCTTCTGACGATGGCGCGGCCGATGGCCACGCGCTGGCGCTGGCCGCCGGAGAGCGCCTTGGGCTTGCGGTCGAGGAATTGGGTGATATCAAGGATCTCTGCCGCCTCGCGCACGCGGCGGTCAATCTCGTCGTTGGGCATTTTCTTGAGATGCGTCTTGCCGTCCGCGTCCGTCTCCGCGATCTTCTTGAGCTTGAGCGGGAAGGCGATGTTTTCATAGACGGTCATGTGCGGATAAAGCGCATAGTTCTGGAAGACCATCGCGATGTCGCGGTCCTTGGGCGCGACGTCGTTCATCTGCTTGCCGTCGATGAAGAGCTCGCCGCCGCTGATCTCCTCGAGACCGGCGATCATGCGCAGCGTGGTCGACTTGCCGCAGCCGCTCGGGCCGACGAGCACGATGAACTCCTTGTCGGCCACGTCGATATTGAAGTCCTGCACGGCGACAACGCCTTCGTCAGTGATCTCCAGATTGTTCTTCTTTTCGACGGCTTCGTCTTTCTTCTTTTTCTTCTTGTTTTCGGTGTTGGGGTAGACCTTTCGGACATTTTTCAGAATGACCTCTGCCATAATCGTGAACCGCAGCCCTGCCGCCTCCGCGATGCAGGACCTCGCAGCCGCCTGAGCGCGCCGCTTTACGGCAGGTCTCCACACTGCCGCACCGCCGGTTCGGCGGAAAACGTTCCTCCTTTTGTATTTCCCGCGAGCGGTACGTAAAAGGTGGAGTAGCGCAGGCGGGAGGGAATGGAAGTGAGCAAAATTGCCCAAATCCAGTATACGGCAAAGCGCGGCTTTCCACAATGGAAAACCGCGCTTTCATGCTGTATTTTGGTAAGATAGATAACAAAAAGAACCGAAATTTATGCCTTTTTACCACGGCGGCGGCGATAGACGACCGCCAGCCGGTCGATGAGCAGATCGTAGACAAAAAAGAGCAGAAGCCCCATCGCTGCCGTCGCCCACAGCAGCCACGTTGCGCTCTCGGAAAACTCCTGCACGACGGCGGGGAGCTTGAAGACAAAAATGATGAGCGCGTACATGACGCCCATGCTCACGGTGCAGAGACCGAGCTTCGCCAGAAGCTGCAGCGCTTTGGACGAGATCGCGTCAAGATTCGGCTTCACGAGGGGATAATAGCCGAGAAAGCAAAAAACGAGAGCCGCTTCCTTATCCGCGCAGAGAAGAAGTCCCAAGACCGCCGCCGCGGCAAAGCAGCTCCATGCGTAGCTTTTGCGGCATTCCTCGCGCGCGGGCAAAAGCGCAGCCGATGCGAGGATCGGCCAGGCGTAGGTCGAGAGCGGGATGACGCCGCTGAGCCAGAGGAAGGCGACCGCGAGCGCGCACAGTACGCCGCACAGCGCCAGTTCATGTGTTTTCTTTGCCAAAATTTACTTCACATCGCTTTTACAGATATTCCGGCTCCATCGCGTCGTGGAGCACGGTGGTGATCGCGTCGGAAAAGACGCTGTCGGAATGCGCGTGCAGGGCGTTGAGCGTTTCCGCCACGGCGGCGACCTTCACTTTGCCGGTGGAGTACACATCCTGATCGAAGATGAAGCGCACTTCCTTTTCCTGCACCTGCTGAACCTGATTGCCGTTGCGGATGTTGCGCTGGACAAAGCCGGGGCCCGCGTGCAGCTTGAGCGCCGCGAGCGCATCGAGCTTGCGCTCGACGTCGACCGAGCACTTGGCGACGCTCGCTTCGTCCACGTCGTCCTCGTCGAGAATGCCGAGGTACGGCGGCTGGAGCAGATCGTTCCAGCGGCGGCCCGTGAGGCCAAGCTGCTCGCGCGAAATGGCGTTGACAAAGCGAAGCCCCACGCGGTCAAAGCAGTTGGGACGGTAAATCTTGATAAACTGGCCGAGCGGCTCGTCGAGACGGGCGGCAAAGTCCTCCCAGTGCGTGTAGCGCATGGTGGAAAGGGCGATAAAGTCCTTCGTGAGGCTCAGCTTGTAGCCGCCGTCTTCGGAAATGAACGTGTGGTTGTTGACCGTCCGCGCGGGCGCGCCGTTCACGCCGGGCAGCTTTTCCACCTGGCACTGGTAGCGCGGAAATGCCGCGCGCACGGTTTCCTGAAAGTCGGCGGGCTCGCGTGTGTCGATCGAGAGGATCGTGGGGAAGCGCAGCTGGCAGATGACCTCGATGAGCTGAGATTTGCCGTAGGCGTAGCGGCGGTTATCGGAAGAGATCATAACGTAAATACCTCCGTCATGTTGCAATTTTGATTATAAATTATAGAGGAAAGAAAAACGATTGTCAAATCAGCGTTCGTGCGCGAAGAAGCGCTGATAAAACTTACCAGCAGAAAAACTGCATATCCGATTTTTTATGAGTCAAACTACCCTTGCGATACCCAAACCGCAAAACTCTTTCAAACAGGTGAAACCAAAAACAATTGTAGGAAAAGGAGAAAATCATTATGTCCAGCAAGAACAGCAACAAGCTCAACATCCCCGAGGCCAAGGCCGCTATGAACAAGTTCAAGATGGAAGCCGCCAGCGAGGTTGGCGTCAACCTCAAGCAGGGCTACAACGGCGATCTGACCTCCCGCGAGGCCGGCTCTGTCGGCGGCCAGATGGTTAAGAAGATGATCGAGAGCTACGAGAAGAACCTGTAAAAAAGGCTCTTTCGCAAAGCGCAGACAAAGGGCGCGGCCAACAGGCCGTGCCCTTTTTGCTGTGATGGACGAAATGACAGAAGATATTCTGCAAAGCCTTCCGGCACGCTCGCTCCGCGCGGGAATATTTTCCATTCCCGCGCGGAGGAGACAAAAGGGCAGGGGACTTGCCGCCCTTGGTGCTCATTTTGCGCAATTTATTTGCAAAAATACCTTATTGCATTTTCTGCTGATTTGATATAAAATTTCAATAACTGTGCATGTATTACTTCAAACGGAAACATACGCGCGCGGGAAAGCGGCGAACCGCGGCGGGCGGCCTGCCGGAATACGCAGGGAGGTGTCCGTATGCGCGCCATCGAGCACTTTAAAACCATCACGCATCATCGCCATCTGGTGCAGCAATACTGTTTTCGCCTCGGCCTGTACTATCAGGGGTTAACGCATGACCTGAGCAAATACAGCCCCTCAGAATTCGGGCGCGGCGTCAAGTATTATCAGGGCTACCGCAGCCCGAACGACGCCGAGCGGCGCGAAAACGGCGTGAGCCTTGCCTGGCTCCACCACAAGGGGCGCAACCGCCACCACTTTGAATACTGGATCGACTACTGCATCGGCCCGGACGGGCAGGTCTATATGGGCGGGTGCAAAATGCCGCTCAAATATGTAGCCGAAATGTTCTGCGACCGCATTGCCGCCTGCAAGGTCTATCAGGGCGACAAATATACCGACGCCTCGGCCTACGACTACTACGAAAAGTCGCGCGGCCATATCCTCATCCATCCCGAGACCGGCGAGCTCATCGGCAAGATGCTGCTCGTACTCAAGGAGCAGGGCGAGGACGCGGCGTTCGACTATGTGCGCGCTCTTCTGCGCGAGGAAAAGCAATGTCCGACAAAATGAGAAAACTGTCAGAAGATCGCTTGCAATCCTGCATATTTCAGAGTAAACTATTTTCATTATAGAATTTTAACAGAGGACGGACAAGAACCAATGACTCATCCCTACAAGACGCGCGAGGGCGGCGCGACGGTAACGATCTTTGTACCCTACGATTGCCGGAACCACTGCCCGTTTTGCGTGAACAAGCAGGAATACGCCCATGCTGAGGGCTTCAGCGTGGAGGCGATCCTCAAGAGCATCGCCGTGATGGACGAGATCACGCCGCGCTGCGATTTTGTTTTCACCGGCGGCGAGCCGTTTGCCAACTTAAAAGCGCTCCAGCGCATGCTCGACGCCATCCCCACGACCCACAAGGTCTATATCAACACGACCTTCCCCGTGCAGCCTGGATGCAGCGCGGAGGAGATGATCGCTTTCACCGAGCGCAATCGCGACAAGATCACCTGCATCAACATCTCGCGCCACCTGACGAAGTATGTCGAGGAGTCGCCCGACGAGGTCGTCGCCCGTATCGCAACGCCCAAGCGTGTGAACTGCGTGCTGTACATGGACTATCCCGCCGACGAGCTTGTGGACTACGCAGAGCGCTGGCGCAAGTACAACATCCCCGTGCAGTTCCGCTACGACTACACCGAGACGACGCCCGAGAACCTCTATCAGGAGGAGGGCGACAAGATTTTGGCAGACCTTAAAAAGCGCTTCACCTACAAGGGTCTTGACGGCTGCCGCATGCGCAACGGCTACCACTTCGACTACAAGGGCCTGCACATGACCTACCATAAGACGCTGCCCTATTCCACCATCGTGGAGACGGGTGACGACGGCGTGACCTACGATATCCTCTATGATATCCTCATCAAGCAGACCGGCGAGATCCACTCCGACTGGACGGGCGTGAAGCTCGACGTGGACGCGTACCGCAAGGTGGTCTACGAGCCCTATGATCTGCGCGTGCGCGAGGGCACGATCGACTTTTGAGAAAGGCGGCAATGCTATGAGCTATCAGGCGGCAGTCATCACCGTGAGCGACCGCGCGTCCGCGGGTGTGTACGAGGACAAGAGCGGCCCCGCTGTGGCCGCGATGCTGAAGGAGGCTGGCTACGAGGTCGTGTACACGTCCATCGTGCCGGACGAACAGGAGAAGATCAGCGAAGAGCTCATCTCCTGCGTGGATGAAAAGCACTGCGACCTTGTCATCACGAGCGGCGGCACGGGCTTATCTCCCCGTGACGTGACGCCCGAGGCGACGCGCGCCGTGCTCGAGCGCGAAATTCCCGCGATCCCGCAGGCGATGATCTATTACAGCTTGCAGATCACGCCGCGCGCGATGCTTTCCCGCGCCGTGGCCGGCACGAGAAGAAACAGCCTCATCCTGAACCTCCCCGGCTCGGAAAAGGCTGCGCGCGAAAACCTGAGCGCCGTGCTCGGCGCGCTTGACCATGCCCTCAAGATGATCGCCGGCGGCGGGCATTGAGTAAAAAGTATAAAAAAAGTTCCCACGTATGAACGCGGGAACTTTTTTTATACCTTTTGCAGGGGGATCATGATTTCAGTGACGAACTTTTCCGGGTCGGTCGTGAAGCCGTAGTCGATGACTGTAATCTCGCGCGAAAATCCGGCGGCGGTGTAGCCTTCCTTGCGGATGAACTGCATCAAGCGACGGTACTGCGCGGGCGACTCGGCGTGGTGTCCGCGGAAGCGCACGCATGCGCAGAGCGAAGCGGGCAGATCAATGACGTCGCCCGCAAAGCGGTCGGCCTCGTCAAGCACGAGGAATTCGCCGTCATACTGCCCGAAGCTGCCCTCGTTCAAGTGCTCCTGCGATACGCTGAAGCCGACCTTACCGAGGAAGACCAGCGCTTCGGCCTGCGCGGCGGCAAGACGGCTCGTGGAGAGCTCGAGCGCGGAGTAGTCCGGCGCGGTCAGCGCCGTGTCGATCCAGAAAAGGCGAAGCGCGGGCGAATGGATGAGCGTGATCTCGCCGAGCGGCGCATGCCGCACATCTTGGAGCTGGCTAAGGCGCGCGTCGAGCTTGCGTTCGATGCGCTTGAGCTCCTTTTGCTTCTGTACGACGGCGGCCTTCTGCGCGCGCAGCTTTTCTTCGATCGTCTCCACATCGCGGTTTTGCAGAAAATCGGCGATCTCGGTGAGCGGCATGTCCATCGCGCGCAGATACCGGATGGTGTTGAGCGGCTCGAACTGGCGGACGCTGTAGTAGCGGTAGTTCGTCGACGGGTCGACGTATTCCGGAGTAACAAGGCCGAGCGCCTCGTAGTGGCGCAGGCTGCTCACGCTGAGATGGAAAATTTTTGCCATTTCGCCGATGGAGAAAAGCTGGGGAAGAGCCATTTATGATGCCTCCTGCGCACGTTTTTCCCGCCGCGTGAGGATGGCGTAGGCGATCACGCAGACGAGGATGGAGAAAAGCGACCCCGCGGCGTTGGCAAGGCCCATGGGCAGCAACGTCTGCGGGAAGTATTTGGACGCAAGGTACGCCCCCGGCACGCGCACGAGCAGGATCGAGAGCGAATTGTGCAGAAACGAGATGCCCGACTTGCCGCAGGCGCAGAAATAGCCGCTGAAGCTGAACTGCACGCCGGCAAAGAAGCTGTCCCAGATGTAGCCGCGCAGATATTGCCCGCCCGCGGCGGCGACGGCGGCATCAGGCGTGAAGAGGCCGACGAGCGGCTCGGCGATAAACTGGATGAGGATGACGACCGCGATGCCGAACGAGCAGGCGATCATCGCGGCGTAGCGCAGCGTGAGACGCGCGCGCTCGGGCTTGCCCGCGCCGATATTCTGCGCGCCGAGCGCCGAGACGGTCGAGAGCATCGACGACGGGATGAGGAAGAGGAAGCCGATGATCTTTTCGACGATGCCGACGGCGGCCGCGTCCGTCAGACCGCGGCGGTTGGCGATGATCGTGATGATGACGAACGAGACCTGAATAAAGCCGTCCTGCAGAGCGACGGGCACGCCGATCTGAAGGAGCTTACCCATGACGGCGCGCTGCGGGCGAAAGTCCGCGCGGCGGACGGAGATGAGCCTGCGCTTCAAGATGACCGCGAGCGAGACGAGGACGCTCACCGCCTGCGAGAGCGTGGTGCCGAGCGCCGCGCCCGCGGGGCCGAGGTGCAGCGTGCCCATGAAGTAGTAGTCGAGCGCGATGTTGACGACGCAGGCCACGGCGATGAAGTACATGGGGCTCTTGCTGTCACCAAGGCCGCGGAAGATCGAGGCGATGATGTTGTACGCCGTGATGAACGGAATACCGATAAAGCAGACCGTGAGATAGGCGAGCGTGCCCTGCACGGCCTCCTCCGGTGTGGACATGATGGAGACGATACCCCCGCGCAGCGCGAGCAGCAGTGCCGTCAGCGCAAGAGACAGCAGCATGAAGAGCGTGACCGTGTTGCCGATGGCAGAGGCGGTGCGCTTTTTGTCGCCGCCGCCGGCGGCCTGCGCGATGCTGACCGTCGCGCCCATCGCAAGGCCGACGAGCATGACCGTCAGCATGTGCATGACCTGCGAGCCGATGGAGACGGCGGTCGTGCTGGCGACGCCCTCAAACTGGCCGATGATGAACAGGTCGGCCATGCCGTAGAGCGTCTGCAAAAAGTAAGAGAGCAGATACGGCAGCGAAAAGGACACAACGTTGCGAAAGACGCTGCCGGTGGTGAGATCGTTTTGCATCGGAAAGGATTCCTTATCAGTATAGCATGGAGTCATCATAAACTCTATAACAATTATAGAGTCAAGCGTAGATTTTTCCGCGCGGAAAAAAGTCTCACTTTCCCGGATAGCCCAGTGCGGCGGAAAGCATCTGCCCCGCGGCGACGACCGCGCGCTCGGCGTGCGCGAACTCGTCCGAGTGCACGGAGCGGAACATCCCCAGCACGCTGACGACATACTTGAGCGCGCCGCCGCCGGTGAACACCGGCGCGGAGATGGAGCGAAGACCGATCTTATACTCACCGTTTTCCACGGCGAAGCCCGCCTCGCGGCAGGCGGGGAGCGATGCGAGCAAAGCACCCGCGTCCGTTTCTGTGTGCGGGGTGTAGGGCGTGAGCGGCACACGGGCAAGGAGAGTCGCCGCCTCGCTCTCACTCATGCAGGCAAGGACGATCTTGCCCTGCGAGGTGCAGTGCAGCGGCAGCCGCGCCCCCGGCGCGGAGACGATGCGAAGGCTGTCGCGTCCCTCGGCCTGGTCGAGGGCGACGATGTGTCCGTTTTCATAGGTGGAGAGCATGGCGGAGGCGCCGGTCGCTTCTGCCAGATGCTCAAGGTAAGGCCGCGCGAGGGACGAGATGTTCCAGAACGCGCTGGCGCGGCAGCCGTATTCAAAAAGGCGCAGGCCGAGGGCGTATTTGCCGTCTGCGTGCTGTGTGATGACGTCATAGTCGCGCATGGTGGTCAAAAGGCCGAACACTGTGCTCTTGGGCAGCCCTGCGCGCTCGCTGATGGCGGTGAGCGTCATCGCCTCGCCCGCGTCGCTGAGGAGCTGCAAAAGCTCCATCGCCTTCGCCACGGAGCGGATGGTGTTGCCGTCAGTCATAAATCGGCCCTCCCGGTCAAAAATCGTTGCTTGTATTCTAAAAAATACTGCGGAAAAAGTCAAGATTACGATAATATAAAAATACAGTTCGACATTATCGGACGACTGTGTTGCGTAAGAGCGTGATATTTGCTAAAATATCATGCTGTACCATGGAAGAAAGAGGCGTTTCAGATGCTGGACGGCTTTGCAAGATCAATTACATACCTGCGCATCAGCATCACGGACCGCTGCAATTACCGCTGCCGCTACTGCATGCCGGACGGCGGCATTGAAAAGTGCGCGCACGAGGACATCTGTTCTTTGGAAGAGCTGCGCGACATGGCCGCCGCGGCGGTCAGGTGCGGCGTCAAAAAGATCCGCGTCACCGGTGGCGAGCCGCTCGTGCGCCGCGGTGCGGTGGACTTCTGCCACATGTTATCAGAAATCCCCGGCGTTGAAGAGCTCTGCGTCACGACGAATGGCAGCCTGCTCAAGGAGTTTGCCCAGCCGCTGCGCGATGCGGGCGTCACGCACCTCAACATCAGCCTCGACACGCTGAACGAGGAGCGCTTTCGCGCCATCACGCGCCTTGGTACGCTGCAGGATACCTTGGACGGTATCGAGGCGGCGGAGCGCGCGGGCTTTGCAAAGATCAAGCTCAACTGCGTGCTGCTCGGCGGCGTCAACGACGACGAGATCGCCGATTTTGTGGACTTAACGCGCGAACACCCGTGGCAGGTGCGCTTCATTGAGCGCATGCCGATGGGCTGCGGAAAGGATTTCGGTACATACCTCCCCGCGCAGGCGGCTTTGGAGCGCTGTCCGGAGTTGGAGGCCATTTCGCACGACGGCGTGGCCGCGTGTTACCGTCTGCCGGATGCAAAGGGGACCGTCGGCCTCATCGCGCCGATGAGTCACGCGTTCTGCGCAGAGTGCAGCCGCATCCGCATCACGGCGGACGGGAAATTAAAGCCGTGCCTGCATTCGGACGCAGAGATCACGCTGCGGGGCTTGTCCGGTGAGGAATTGGAGCAGGCCATCCGCCGCGGCATTCTGATGAAGCCGGAGCGCCACCACATGGACGAGACTGGCGTCACGGAGACGCACCGCGGCATGTTTGCGATCGGAGGCTGAAGATGGAACTGACGCATTTTAACGAACAGGGACGCGCCCACATGGTGGACGTGAGCGAAAAGAAGCAGACCTATCGCGTGGCGCGCGCCGCCGCGACGGTCCGCATGGCAAAAGCGACGATGGACAAGATCAAAGAGGGCTCCATCGGCAAGGGCGATGTGCTGGCGGTCGCGCAGGTCGCGGGCATCATGGCCGCGAAGAAAAACAGTGAACTGATCCCGATGTGCCACCCGCTGCTGCTCACGAAGGTGGACATCTCATTTGAAATCGAAGAAACCGCCCTGCACATCCGCAGCGAGGTCCGCTGCCACGGCGAAACGGGCGTTGAGATGGAAGCGCTGACAGCTGTCAGCGTTGCCGCGCTCACGGTGTACGACATGTGCAAGGCCGTGCAGCGCGATATGCGCATCGACGGTATCCACCTTCTCTATAAAGAGGGCGGCAAGAGCGGCGTTTATGAAGCGGAGGAATGATAAAATGGCTCATGTAACGGCTGTGAACATCAGCGAGAAAAAGGGCGTGCGCAAGCATGAAGTTCCCTATATCGACGTAAAATGCCATCACGGCATTGTGGGCGACGCCCACGCGGGTGACTGGCACCGCCAGATCAGCCTGCTGGCCGACGAGAGCGTGGACACGATGCGCGCTATCTGCCCGCTTGAGCTGGATGCGGGTATCTTTGCCGAAAACATCAACACCCGAGGCATCGAGCTCAAGACGCTCCCCGTCGGCACGCGCCTGCGCGTGGGCGAGACGGAGCTTGAGGTCACGCAGATCGGCAAGCAGTGCCACAACGACTGCGAGATCAAGCGCACGACGGGCAAATGCGTGATGCCGACCGAAGGCATCTTTGCCATTGTGATCAAAGAGGGCCGCATTCAGGCCGGAGACGAGATCGAGGTGCTGAAAAATGAAACTCATTAAAACCGAGGATGCGGTGGGCCATGTGCTCTGCCACGACATGACGCAGATCATCAAGGACCAGTATAAGGACGCGCGCTTCCGCAAGGGCCATGTCGTGACGGAGGAGGACATCCCCGTGCTGCTCAGCATGGGCAAGGAGCACCTCTACGTCTGGGAGATGACGCCCGGCATGGTGCACGAAAACGACGCGGCGGAGCGGCTTCTGGCCCTCTGCGGGCAGGAAAACATGATCCGCAGCGGCGTGAAAGAGGGCAAGATCGAGCTCAAGGCCGCCTGTGACGGCGTGTTTCTGGTCGATTCCGCGCGCCTTGTCGCCGTGAATAGCCAGGACGAGGTGATGATCGCCACGCGCAAGGGCGGCATGGCTGTACGCGAGGGCGACAAGCTCGCGGGCATGCGCGTCATCCCACTCATCATCGAGGAAGAAAAGCTCCGAAAGGCCGAGCAGGCCGCGGGCGATAAGCCGCTGCTGTCTCTCAAGCCCTATGTGCGCAAGACCGCCTGCATCGTCGCCACCGGCGGTGAGGTCAAAAAGGGCCTCATCAAGGATACGTTCACGCCGGTCGTCATCGACAAGCTCAAGACCTACGGCATCGAAACGCTCGAGGTCGTCTACTCCGGCGACGGGGTGGAGAACGTGCGCGACGCGGTGCTTGCGATGCGCGAAAAGAAGCCCGACATGATCCTCTGTACCGGCGGCATGAGCGTCGACCCCGACGACAACACGCCGGGCGGCATCAAGGCCGCAGGCGCGAATATCATCGCCTACGGCGCGCCGGTCCTGCCGGGGGCTATGTTCCTGCTCGGCTATTTTGACGACGGTATGCCCGTCATGGGCCTGCCCGGCTGCGTGATGTATGCGGGCGCGACGGTCTTTGATCTGGTGCTGCCGAAGATCGCGGCGGACGTGCCCGTGACGCGCGCGGATCTCGCGGCGCTCGGCGAAGGCGGGCTATGCCTTGGGTGCAAGCCGTGCCACTATCCGATCTGCCCGTTCGGAAAGTAATTCAAAAATGCGAGGGACTCGCATTTTTGAGAGGGGAATCAGCGCTTGGCACTCACCGCGCCAAGCGCTGCAAGGTGTCGCTGCGGACGCACATGTCGTCCTCCGCAACGGATCAAGATTATTTGCCGCCGTGCGCGGCGGCTTGGGCAGCCGTTAGCGGCTTTGCCGCTTTACGGATGCCGCATCCCCCTTGCGGGGAAAAGTCTGCGACGCTGTTTCGCGCCCCAGGGGCGCGGGGGTTAGGGGGGCAGGACTGGTGGATTTTTGAACCGAATGAGTCGGTGCTGTTTGACAACTTTAACGCTTCGCGCCTGCGGGCGCGAAATCTTGGGGGGCGCTATCTATTTTGAGGATAGCGGAATGATTTTGTCCAAGTTTCCCGATGGAAATTGAAAATAAATTGCGTGCGGCGTGTTCTTGCGCGTTCCTGTATCGCCGCGCTTTTCAATGAACGCGCGAAAAAGAAAAAATTTGAAAGGAAGTATCCAAACATGAAAAAGCTTTTGTCTCTGCTCCTTGCGCTTGCGCTCGTGTTCTCTCTGGCCGCCTGCGGCAGCAAGACTGACGACACGACCACCGACGACACCCAGGGCGATGCGAACACAGAGAGCGTTGATCTCGTCGTCTTCGCCGCCGCCTCCATGACCGAGACCCTGACTGAGATCGCCGAGATGTACAAGGAAGTTGCCCCCAACGTCAACATCACCTACAACTTTGACTCCTCGGGCAAGCTCCTCACCCAGATCAGCGAGGGTGCTGACTGTGACCTGTTCATCTCCGCCGCCCCCAAGCAGATGAACGCCATGGACGGCAGCCTCATTGACGACAAGGACAAGAACCCCGACGGTCTTGACCTCATCGTGACCGACAGCCGCATCGACCTGCTTGAGAACAAGGTCACGCTCGCCGTTCCCGAGGGCAACCCCAAGGGCATCGAGAGCTTCGACCAGCTTGCTGAACTCCTCAAGAGCGGCGACGTCATGCTCGCCATCGGCAACAGCGACGTGCCCGTCGGCCAGTACACCCAGAAGATCTTCGCCTACTATGGCCTTGACGAAGCGGCTCTCGCCGACTCTCTGACCTACGGCAACAACGTCAAGGAAGTTACCACTCAGGTGAGCGAGGCCAGCGCTGACTGCGGCATCATCTACGCCACCGACGCTTGCTCCGCCGGCCTCACAGTCGTCGACAGCGCCACCGCCGAGATGTGCGGCCAGGTCATCTATCCCGCCGCCGTCCTGAAGGGCGAGAAGGAAGAAGCCGCCCAGGCCTTCCTCGACTACCTCCAGACCGCTGACGCCATGGAAGTGTTCGAGAGCGTCGGCTTCTGCCCCGCTAACTAAAATAAAAGCCTAAAAGACTTTCATTTTAAAGAGCTGCACTACGCTCTGCGCCTTGGCCGCTCACTTCGGTGAGCGGCCTTCGACGCTCGCTGCGTGAGAGGTATTTTTTGCCACGCACATGTCGCGGCAAAAAATTTCAAGATTATTTGCGCCGTGCGCGGCGCAAAGTCTGCGACGCTTTTTGATATCTCTTTCGGAAGAGATATCCCCTTTTGTCCCGTTTCGTGCCGCAGGATGCGGCACGAACTTTCCGCCGCCACTGGCGGAAAACCCGCTTGTCTTGTGGCAAACTTTTTTCACCGCATTTGCGGCAGCTGGAGATCGCCTGAATCTCCCAAACTCCAGAAAATCGGAGGTCACTTATGGATTGGTACCCCTTATGGAACTCGCTGCGCATTGCGGCGATCTCCACGGTCATTATTTTCTTTGCCGGCATTTTTGCCGCCTATTATATCGCAAAGCTTCCGCGCCTGGTCAAAGGTGTGCTCGATGTGCTTCTGACGCTGCCGCTCGTGCTGCCGCCGACGGTCGTGGGCTATCTGCTGCTGCGCGTGTTCGGCCCCAAGCGCGTCATCGGCGCGTGGGTGCTCGAAACGTTCGGCGTCAAGATGGTCATGACCTGGTGGTCGGCCATCTTTGCCACGGTGGTCGTCATCTTCCCGCTGATGTACCGCACGGTGCGCGGCGCGTTCGAGTCTTTTGACGAGACGCTGGCCTATTCTGGGCAGACGCTGGGCCTGTCGAATACCTACATTTTCTGGCGTATCCGCATGCCGTACTGCCGTCAGGGCGTGCTGGCCGGCACAGTGCTGGCCTTTGCCAGAGCACTTGGCGAATACGGCGCGACGAGCATGATCGCGGGCTACACGCCCGGCAAGACCGCGACGATCTCCACCACGGTCTATCAGCTCTGGCAGACGAACAACGATGTGCTGGCGACGAAGTGGGTCTTGGTCAATATTGCGATCTCCGCCGTCGTGCTGCTGGCGGTCAACATGCTCGAGCGGCGTGACTTTCTCACGGATGCGAGCAAGGCGAGGAGGGCGAGAAGATGAGTTTGTCTGTCGATATTGAAAAAAAGCTTGGCGCGTTTCATCTGCGCTCACAGTTTGAAGCGCCGGACGAGACGATGGCGCTGCTCGGCGCCTCGGGCTGCGGCAAGAGCATGACGCTAAAGTGCATCGCGGGCATCGTGACGCCCGACCGCGGGCGCATCGTGCTCGGCGACCGCGTGCTGTTTGACAGCGAGAAGAAGATCAATCTGCCGCCGCAGCAGCGCAGGGTCGGGTATCTTTTCCAGCAGTACGCGCTGTTCCCGAACATGAGCGTGGAGCAGAATATCCTCTGCGGCATCCGCAGCGGAGATAAGGCGGAAAAGCGCCGTGTTCTGGCGGAAAAGATTCGCATGTTCCGCCTTGAGGGCCTGGAGAAAAAGCACCCCGCGCAGCTTTCTGGCGGCCAGCAGCAGCGCGTGGCGCTCGCGCGCATTTTGTGCTCTGAGCCGGAGGCGATTCTGCTCGACGAGCCGTTCTCCGCGCTGGACAGCTACTTAAAGTGGAATCTTGAGATCGAGCTTGCCGACCTGCTCGCGACGTTCAACGGCCCCATCCTCTGGGTCAGCCACGACCGCGATGAGTGTTACCGCAACTGCCGCAGCGTCTGCGTGATGGAAGACGGCCGGACCGGCGAGGTCACGCCGATGGACGAGATGATCCGCCATCCGGGCAGCGTCAGCGCGGCGCGCCTCGCGGGCTGCAAGAACTTCTTCGCCGCCGAGGCGAGAGACGGCAAAGTCTACCTGCCCGAGTGGAACGTGGCGCTGCCGCTTGCTGGCATGGAAAATACCTTTACGACGATTGGCATTCCAGACAATGCCGTCACCATGAGCGAGAACGGCGCCATGAGCTGTACCGTCTGCCGCATGATCCCCGGCGTGGAAGAGAACATCCTCTTGCTGCGTCCGGAGGGCAGCGCCGAAGGCGCGCCGATGCTGCGTATCACTGTTGGACATGAAAGTGATCTGCAAGCGGGGGCAGCCGTCCGCGTTGCACTGGACTACAGCAAACTGTTACTCCTGTGAATAGAAAAAGTGAGAGCAGGGCAATACCCAGCTCTCTTTTTCCGTCAAAATATAAATACAATTCGTAATATTCTGTCGAAATATAACGAAACACGGCGGTTTTGGGCGTATGCCCAAAACCGCCGTGCCATATTTTCCTTACAGGCGCCCGTAGATGCGGGTCGTCTCGTGGATGGACTTTGCGAGCTTCTTGCTCGCCTCGCCGCTCAGCATGCGCCACTGCCAGTTGCCGCTGCTCGTGCCGGGGGTGTTCATGCGGCAGCCCTTGCCAAGGCCCAGATAGTCCTGCATCTGTGCGACAAACAACCTGCTCTGGCAGCTCATGCCGCCGCGGATGATGCCGGCGTTGAAGCCCTCCTCGTCATTGAGACCGAGGTACTTCTTCGCGAACGCGATGTCCGCCTTATCCGCCTCCGTGCGCCAGAGGGCGAGGGGCGCGTTGTCGTGCGTGCCGGTGTAGCAGATGCTGTTGAAGTTGCAGCTATGCGGCAGGTAGTCGCTCGGGTCGCGCGAGTCGAACGCAAACTCGAGGACCTTCATGCCGGGAAGACCGGAATCGGAGAGTAGCTGCGTGACCTCCGGCGTGGGATAGCCGAGGTCCTCGGCGATGAACTCGATGTCGTGGAACCAGCCGGTCAGCACGCCGACGAGCGCCATGCCGGGGCCCTTGACCCAGCGGCCGTTTTTGGCGGTCGTCTCGCCGTAGGGAATGGCCCAGTAGCTCTCGAAGCCGCGGAAATGGTCGATGCGGATGACATCGTAGAGCTTCGCCGCGCCGCCGATGCGGCGGATCCACCAGCCGAAGCCGTCCTTCGCCATGGCCTCGTAGTCGTAGAGCGGGTTGCCCCAGAGCTGCCCGTCCTCGCTGAAGCAGTCAGGCGGGACGCCGGAGACCTCGGTGGGCACGTTGTGCTCGTCGAGCTGGAACATTTCGGGTTCTGCCCACACGTCGGCGGAGTCCATCGCCACATAGATGGGCAGGTCGCCGATGATGCGGATGCCGAGCGAGTGGATGTACGCCTTGAGTGCCTCCCACTGGCGGAAGAAGAGAAACTGAATGTAAGTGAAAAGCTCCACATCCTCGCGCAGCTCGGCGCGGTAGCGCTCGATGACCTCGCTGCTTGTGCGGCAGCGGATGTCCTCGTCGTCCCATTCCGTCCAGGACTTCATGCCGAAGTGGCGCTTGAGCGCCATGAAGAGGGCGTAGTTCGGCAGCCAGCGCTCATTTTCCCGCTCAAATGCCGCGACGGCCTCGCGGTCGCGCGTAAAGCCGCGCGTCTTGGCCTTTTCGAGCAGCGTGAAGCGGCTCGCGTAGATTTTGCCGTAGTCGACATAGCGGGGATCGTCGCCCCAGTCGCAGGCGTTGACCTCCGCGCGCGTCAGGAGCTTATCTTTGACGAGCAAGTCCAAGTCGATGAAATACGGGTTACCCGCAAAGGACGAAAAGCTCTGATACGGCGAGTCGCCGTAGCTCGTCGGGCCGAGCGGCAAGAGCTGCCAGTATTTCTGCCCCGCGGCGGCGAGAAAGTCGGCAAAGTCATAGGCGGCCTTGCCCATCGTGCCGATGCCGTGGGGCGAGGGAAGGGACGAGATCGGCATCAGAATGCCGGAGGAACGTTCGATCAATGGAACCACTTCTTTCTGGAAAATGAAGGATGAAAGGCGTTAACCCTTTACCGCGCCTGCGGCCACGCCCTTGATGATGTACTTCTGGCACAGCAGGTAGAACACGATGACAGGGATGATGCTCAGCAGGATCAGCGCCATCGTCGCGCCGAGGTCGACGGTGCCGTAGCTGCCCTTGAGGTACTGGATGTGGATGGGGATGGTCATGTACTTTGTGCGGTCGAGCACGAGATAGGGCAGCAGATAGTCGTTCCACACCCACATGATCTCGAGGATGCCGACGGAGATCATCGTGGGCCGCAGCATCGGCAACACGACGGAGAAATAGGTGCGCAGCGGACCGCAGCCGTCGATGGCGGCGGCCTCCTCAATTTCAAGCGGGATGGATTTGACAAAGCCGACGAACATGAAAATCGCAAGCCCCGCGCCGAAGCCGAGGTAGATGATGGGGATGGTCCAGGGGGTATTGAGCTTGAGGGTATCGGCCGTCTTCGACAGTGTGAACATCACCATCTGGAACGGCACGACCATCGAAAAGACGCAGAGATAATAGACCATGCGGCAGAATTTGCTGTCCACACGCGCGATGTACCACGCGGCCATCGACGTGCAGAGCAGGATCAGCGCGGTCGAGACGATGGTGATAAATAAGCTGTAGCCCGCGGATTTTAAGAATGGGTAGTTGCCGAACGTCAGGCCCTTGATGAAGTTCGCCCAGCCGGCAAAGCTCTCCGCGTTCGGGAGGGCGAACGTGTCGGTCTTGACATAGGTGTTGAGCTTGAAGGAGTTGATGACCACCGTGAGGACCGGCAGCACATAGATGACGCAGATGACGCCGAGCACGATGGAGAGGATCGTCTTGCGGCGGGCTTCTGCGGAAAGAGAGCGCTTGTTCATTACTGCTGCACCTCCTTTTTGCGGTTGGCACTGAGCTGGAGAAGACCGATGGTCGCGACGAGGATGAAGAACAGCACGGCCTTGGCCTGCGCGGTGCCGCGCGAGTTGGCATTCTGCCCGTAGAACGTGTTGAGGATGTTCAGCGCGAGCATTTCGGTCTCTTTGATCGAGCTGCCGTCGGACAGGATGGTATAGGGCTGGCCGCCCGTGAGGGCGAGGTTCTGGTCGAAGAGCTTGAAGCCATTCGTAAGAGAGAGGAACGTGCAGATGGTGATGGAGGGCATCACATTCGGGATCGTGACTTTCCAAAGCGTCTGCCAGCGGCTCGCGCCGTCGATCTTCGCGGCCTCGAGCATGTCCTCGGGCACGGCTTGCAGGCCGGCGATGTAAATGATCATCATGTAGCCGACCTGCTGCCAGCACATGAGGATGATGAGGCCCCAGAAGCCGAGCTTCGTGTTGAGCAGGATCGACGTGCCGTAGCGCGAGAGGATGCCGTCGAAGATCATCGACCAGATGTAGCCGAGCACGATGCCGCCGATGAGGTTCGGCATGAAGAACACCGTGCGGTACAGGTTGCTGCCCTTGATGCCCTGCGTGAGCGCGTAGGCCACCGCAAAGGCCAGCACGTTGATGAGCACGAGCGATATGACGGCAAACAGCGCCGTGAACCAGAACGAATGCACAAAGCTCGCATCCTGGAACGCGCGGCGGTAGTTTTCAAGGCCGACAAAATGCGCGTCGCTCGTGACCTTGAATTTGCAGAAGGAGAGATAGATACCCTTGCAGAACGGGTAGACAAAGCCGATGATGAACGCGCAGACCATCGGCCCCATGAACAGCGGGAACCAGCGGCGGATCGGGCGGCGGATCATCGAGCTGTTGACCGCAGCGTTGCTGTGCTTATGTTTCAATTCGATCAACTCCCAGCCAAAGATAGAATATTGCTTTTGTTTCTGCACGGCGGGCGCTTCATGCGGCGCTCGCCGTGATATGCAGGGAGGGACGGGCGAAATCGCCCGCCCCTCTCATTTGTGCTTTTTTCAGATGCGCTTGCTTTTTTAAAAGCGGCTTAGCCGTTGGCGGCAGCGTACTGCGTGGCCCAACCGTCAACAAACGCGGTCTTGACGAGCGCCCAGTTGACATCAGTCTGGTCGGCGTCGTACTGGTTCATCGCGGAGACGAGCGCAGCGCGGTAAGCATCAACGTTCGGCTGGAAGTTGGTGACCCAGGGCATGATGTAGTTGCCGTTGGTGGTGTAGTCGTTGGCGTCGGCGAGGAAGCCGTTGGTGGATTCGGCAGCCTGCTTATAGGGCATGGCGGCGAATTCATCGACCAGCATACGGGAGACCTCGGGATCGGTGACCATCCAGTTCATGAAGTCGAGCGTGGCCTGAATGTCCTCCTCGGAAGCCTTGGCGTTCACGGCCCAGCAGTTCTCGGTGCCGCAGTTCAGGCCGGCCTTCTCCTCACCAGCAACGCCGCAGTAGAAGGGGATCATGGAGAGGTTGTCAAGACCGTACTGACCGTCGCCGGTACCGGTGAGCTTGGCCCACTCCCAGGAGCCGTTCTGATAGAACACGGCCTGCTCCTTGCCGAACTCGTCCGCCGCGTCAAAGCCGCCGGCAGCGAGATCAGCAGGATTCACGGCGCTGTTGTTGATGTACAGATCCCACAGGTTCTTGTAGTTCTGCATGTAGGTACCCTTGATGGAAGACGGGCATTCCTTCCAGGCGTCGGGATCGTCCACGGACTCATAGTAATACTCGAGATTGGCCAGGTGGCCGGTGAAGCGCCAGCTGGAATCACCGCTCATAGAGGAGGAGGTGAAGGCGTCGAAGCCGAGCTCGGAAGCACGAGCGTGGATGTCCTCAGCGACGGCCTTGAGAGTCTCAAAGTTCGTGATGTCGCCAAGCGTGTAGCCGGCCTTCTCCAGCAGATCTTCATTGACGATGATGCCGTAGCACTCGTAGCAGTAGCCGATGGAGCAGAGCTTGCCGTCGGCGTCATAGAGGTTGTAGGCGTCGGTGTTCAGCTCGTTGGCAATGGGGGTGCCGGTCAGGTCGTAGCAGTAGTCGCCCCAGGTGTCGACGGCGGCCTGGTTGCCCACGACGAACAGCGTCGGGGGAGCGGACTTGTCCATCTCGGCGGTCAGGGTCTCGTTGTAGGTGCCGGAAGCGGCGGTCACGACGGTGACGGGCACGCCGGTCTTCTCGGTGTACATGGCGGCGACCTTCTGCAGGGCCTCGTCGGCTTCGGGCTTGAAGTTCAGCCAGTAGACGCGGCCGGAGGCGGTATCGCCGTCGCTGTTGTCAGTGGAGTCATCCTTCTTATCGCCGCAGGCGACGAGAGAAAGCGCCATGACAAGAGCAAGGATCATTGCAAGATACTTTTTCATTTCATCAATACTCCTTTTCAAATTTATTTTCACGCGGTTCCCGCGGGAAAATCAGTGCTTGGGCTGCCGCACGGACGCGCCCTCGCGCAGCGCGGTCGGCAGAGTGACGTGGCGATGAACGCCGCGTCCCTCGATGATGTCGAGCAGGATCTCGACGCTCGCCTCTCCCATGGCGGTCATGGGCTGGCAGAGGGTGGTGAGCATGGGATGGATGTATTCCGAGACACTGATGCCGTCGATGGCGATGACGGAGCAGTCCTCGGGGATGGAGCGGCCGCTTTCGCGCAGGGCGCGCATCGCGCCAATGGCCATGTCGTCCGCAATGGCGAACACAGCGGTAAAATCGGCGGGGGAGCGCAGACGCTTTTGCATAGCGGCATAGGCGTTGGCAATGGTGAAGTCTTCGGCGCAGATCAGGTCCTCCGGATGCTCCGTGAGGCCAAGTCGCGCAGCGCGCGCTGATAGCCAAGGTAACGGAGCTGGGAGATCGAGCTGTCGTCGGGGTCGGCGGTCAGCACGGCGATGCGGCGGTGACCGTTTTGGTAAAGCTCGCTGACCGCGCGGTAGGCCTCCTGCTCGTCGGCGATGGAGACGGAGGAGTACGATTCCGGCGGAAGCGTGCCGTAGGAGTTGGTGTAGGAGCAGCAGACGTAGGGCACGCCGAGAAGCGATACCTCTTCGGGCGAATAATCGCTGCGCCCGCCGAGGAAGATAATGCCGCGCAGGCGCTTTTCCTTTTCCATCACCGCGCCGCACTGAATCTCGTCGTCGCCGGACGGGATCTGGCGCATGACCATCGTGTAGCCCGAGGCGTCGAGCTTTTGCTCGATGGCGTGAATGATGTCGGTGTAGAAGGGGTTCTGCACACCGCGCACCACGAGGCCGACCGCGTCAGAACGAATTTTGACGAGGTCGCGCGCGCTGTTGTTCGGCACATACCGGTGCGCCTCGATGACGGCGCGGACCCGTCTGCGGGAATCCTCGCTCACGTCCGGACGGTCGTTGAGCACGCGGGAGACGGTACTGACGCTCACGTCTGCGAGCTTTGCAATATCCTTGATGGTCATGCCGACGCGCCCCCTGCGATGATTCCGAAAACCTTACCGGTAACGTTTCCAATCCTTGCTTACAGCATAGCCCCCACAGCGGGCAAAGTCAAATGAAACTTGCCGTTTGTGGTAAAAATGGGGGAAACACACAAGAAATGTGCACCGATCATTGACAAAACAGCCAAAGGATCAGAGAATAGCTCTCTTAACGTTCAGCTTATGACGTGCCTGTACCACTTTATGAGCGGCTTATAGCAAAATGCGGGCCAAAATCGGCGTTTCTGTGCAGAAACGAAAAAATTCCCCGTTTTCCGCCGCTATGCGGCAGAAAACGGGGAACGATCTGTGGCTAAAAAAGCCTTACTTGAGCAGCAGCTCCGCGATCTGCACGGTGTTGGTCGCCGCGCCCTTGCGGACCTGGTCGCCGCAGCACCAGAGGTTCAGACCGCGCTCGTCGGTCAGGTCGTCACGAATGCGGCCGACATAGACGATGTCCTGATCGGACGTGTCGAGCGGCATGGGGTAGACCTTGTTCTTGAGGTCGTCGACGAGCTTGCAGCCCGGGGCGTTTGCGATGAGCTCCTTGGCACGCTCGACGCTGATCTTCTCCTTCGTGCGCAGCACGACGGATACGCTGTGGCTGCGGATGACGGGCACGCGCGCGCAGGTGCAGCTGACCTTCATCTCGGGCAGGTGGAGGATCTTGCGGCCCTCGTTCTGCATCTTCATCTCCTCGCTGGTGTAGCCCTCAAAGGCCTCGCCGCCGATCTGGGGGATGATGTTGTACGCGATCTGATACTGGAAGACCTTGGGCTCAAGGTGTTTGCCCTCGGAAAGGGCCTTGACCTCATTGTTGAGTTCGTCGATGCCGCCCTTGCCCGCGCCGCTGACGGCCTGGTAGGAAGAGGCGATGATCGTCTCGATGGGGCTCTCCTTGGCGAGAGCGTTAATGGCCACGAGGGTCACGATGGTGGTGCAGTTGGGGTTCGAGATGATGCCCTTGTGCCACTTCACGTCCTCGGGGTTGATCTCGGGGATGACAAGGGGGACGTTGGGGTCGAGGCGGAACGCGCTCGAATTGTCGACGAACACCGCACCCGCCTTGACGATCGAGGGGGCGAAGCGCTCGGCGATGTCGTTTTCCGCTGCGCCGAGGACAATGTCAAGGCCCTCAAACGCGTCGTCAGACGCCTCGACGATGGTGCACTCCTGACCGCGGAACATGATTTTGCTGCCCGCGCTTCTGGCGCTTGCGATGGGACGAAGGGACGCAACGGGGAAGTTGCGCTCTTCGAGAATTTTGATCATTTCCTGACCGACGGCGCCGGTGGCGCCGAGAATACCGACATTGACCTGTTTCATACTACATTCTCCTTCACAAAACTATTGTACAGGACACGGATGGCCTGTTCGAAATCTTTTTCTTCCACGCCGACGATGATGTTGAGCTCCTCCGGACCCTGCGTGATCATGCGGATGTTCACGCCGTTTTCGCCGAGCTTGGCGAAGATCTTACCGGAAACGCCGGGCTGATAGGCCATCTTGCGGCCAACGGCGGCGACGATGGCGATATGCTCCGTTACGGTTATCTTATTCGGCTGCACCTCTTTTTGCAGCTCGCCCAGCATTTCATAGAGCGAGCGGGACACCTTGTCGGACGAGACGACGAGCGAGACGTTGTCGATGCCGGACGGGAGGTACTCGACGTTGACCTCGTGCTTGGCGAGCACGTTGAGAATTTTCAAGAGAGAGCCCGGTTCGCTCGACATGCCAGTCTTGGCGATGGTGATGATGGAAAAGCCCTTCTTGCCGGCGATGCCGGTGATGAAGCCGCCCTCTTCCATCTCGTCGCCGATGGACTCCAAGATCATCGTGCCGGGATGGTCGGGCGCGTTGGTATTGCGGATGTTGAGCGGGATGTTTTTCTCGCGCACGGGGAAGATCGTGCCCTCGTGCAGGACCTGCGCGCCGATGTAGCTCAGCTCGCGCAGCTCGCTGTAGGTCACGCGGCGGATGGGCTCGGGATCGTCGACGATGCGCGGGTCGGCCATCAGAATGCCGGAGACGTCCGTCCAGTTCTCATATACGTCCGCGCCGAGCGCCGCTGCCGCGAGCGCGCCGGTGATGTCGCTGCCGCCGCGGGAGAACGTGCGGATGTGCCCGTCGGGCATCACGCCATAGAAACCGGGGATGACGACCTTGCGGTCCTCGGCGAGGGAGCGCAGCGCCGCGTAGGATGCGTCCTGATCGACGGTGCCGTCGAACTTGAACTTGATCCAGCGGGCCGCGTCGACGAACTCATAGCCGAGGTATTCGGCCATCAGCCGTGCGGAGAAGTATTCGCCGCGCGAGGCGAGCTCATCCTGGCTGATGCCATTTTTCATCTTGTCCCACAGCGCGTCGAACTCTTTGTCGAGGCTGATGTGCAGGCCACATTCGGCGATGATCTCGTTGTAGCGGTCGCGAATCATGGCGAAGATGTCCTCGCACGAAACGCCGTATTTGATGTGCGCGGCGCAGAGATAGAGAAGATCGGTGATCTTATGGTCGCCGGAGAAGCGCTTACCCGGCGCGGAGACGATGACCACGCGGCGGGCGGGGTCGGCTTCCACGATGGACTTGACCTTGGCGAACTGGCGGGCGTCGGCGAGCGACGAACCGCCGAATTTCAAAACTTTGAGCATGGAGTTTATTCCTCTTCGGCCGCGTAGCGCGCAAGCAGCGCGTGCGGGTCGTCCTTTCGGTAAGATTCATAGGCGTCGAACGCCTCGCGGGCGCTGCACTCGCGGGTAAAGTATTCGCCCATGCAGCGGAACAGCCACTTGCACTGCGTGCCGGATAGGTTCACCGAGCAGGGGGTGAAGAGTCAGCATAGAAGCTGCGGCAGCCGTCGGCGACGTCGAGACAGTCGCGCAGCACGTTCGAGCCGGTCGGGTAGCCGCCTGCGCCCGCGCCGGAAAAGCTCTGCTTGCCAAAACGCGATGCGAACAGCGTGACGAGGTTGCCGGTGCCGTCGGTGTGCGCCTCGGGCGCGGAGGAGGGGAAAAGCGTCGGGCAGACGAACGCGGCCACGGCACGGCCGTTTTTCTCCGCTCGGGCAATGAGCTTGTAGGTCAGGCCCTCGTCCTTCGCCTTGGCGATGTCGCCCGCGGTGATGGACGAGATACCGACACAGGGGATGTCCTCTTCCCTGATGTTCACGCCGAAGGCAAGGTCGGCGGAGAGGACGATCTTGCGGCGCGCGTCCAGACCCTCGACATCTGCGGTGGGGTCGGCCTCGGCGTAGCCGAGCTCCTGCGCCTTGCGGAGCGCGGGCGCGTAATCCGCGCCGGAATTCGTCATGGCGGAAAGCATGTAATTCGTTGTGCCGTTCAGAATGCCCTCGACAGCCTTGATCTCATCAAGCTCAGACGCGCGGGAGAGAGAGGTGAGCCAGGGAATGCCGCCGCCCGCGGCGGCAGTGCAGCGCAGCGCCACGCCTTTTTCTTTTGCAAGGGAGGTGAGCTCTTCAAAGTGAGCGCACATGAGCTGCTTGTTCGCGGTGACGACGTGCTTGCCCGCACGCATGGCCGCGCAGAGGTAGCTGTACGCCGGCTCGATGCCGCCCATGACTTCCACCACAATATCAATCGAGGGATCGCGCACGATCTCGTCGTAATCGGCGGTCACGGTGCATGTGAGCTCCGGGCGGGGACGGCGGGAGAGAACAGCTGCAACATGCAGATCGGTTCGCCCCTCGCACAGCTTATAAAAATGGGAACCGACGGTGCCGAAGCCCAGCAGCGCAATATTCACGGGGAATGACCTTCTTTCTTTTTTGGATACTCCGTCAAGTGCGGACGAATTTGTGACTTACGCCGAAACTGTCCGCGCAAGAAAAACACTTGACTTTTTGATGGAAACAATATAACATAGCGTTTGTGAAAATACAATAGGGAAAACAAAAAAACTTTTCCCGTGAGATACAGGAGGAAACATCCATGCAGTATCAGAGCACCCGTGACAAAAATTTAAAGGCCAGCAGCGCGCAGGCCATCTTAAACGGCCTTGCCCCCGACGGCGGCCTTTACACGATGCCGTCGTTTGACGAGGTCAAGTTCGACTATACTACTGTATTAAATATGGACACGATGTCCATGTCGACGAAGATCTTATCCAAGCTCCTGCCCGACTTTTCGGAAGCGGAGATGGCAAAGCTCGTCCACGACGGCTATACCGGCAAGTTTGAGACCGACCACCTGACCCCGACCGTCCCCGTCGGTGAGGACTTCATCCTCGAGCTTTTCCGCGGGCCGACGAGCGCTTTTAAGGATGTGGCGCTCTCGATGCTGCCGCGCCTGATGACCGCGTCGAAAGAAAAGCTCGGTGTGGACGACGAGATCATGATCCTGACCGCCACGTCCGGCGACACAGGCAAGGCGGCGATGGAGGGCTTCTGCGATGTGCCGGGCACGAAGATCATCGTCTTCTACCCCCACGGCGGCGTGTCCGCCGTGCAGCAGGCGCAGATGGCGACGCAGGCGGGCGAAAACGTCTGCGTGTGCGCGGTGCGCGGCAACTTCGACGATGCGCAGACCGGCGTGAAGAAAATCTTCTCCGCCGTCAGCAAGGATCAGCTGCTCGAGGGTAAGGGCGTTCGCCTATCCTCGGCCAACTCCATCAACATCGGCCGCCTCGCCCCGCAGGTCGTCTATTATTATAGAGCGTACGCCGACCTCGTGCAGGCGGGCCGCATCCAGCCGGGCGACAAGGTCGACTTCGTCGTGCCGACCGGCAACTTCGGCGATATTCTGGCAGGCTACTTTGCCAAGGAGATGGGGCTTCCCGTCGGCAGGCTCGTGTGCGCGTCCAACGCCAACAACGTGCTCACCGAATTTTTGCGCACGGGCCGCTATGACCGCCGCCGCCCCTTCTACAAGACAGTGTCCCCCTCAATGGACATTCTCGTCTCCAGTAACTTGGAGCGCCTGCTCTATCTCCTCTCCGGCGACGACAAGCTCATCGCGGATTTAATGAAGCAGCTCAGCGAAAACGGTGAGTACGAGGTGCCCGCGGACATGCTCGAAAAGCTGCACGAGCTCTTCTGGGCAGGCTTCTGCGACGACGGGGGTGCGAAAACCGCCATCGGTAAGGTCTGGAAGGACGACCATTACCTCTGCGACACGCACACGGCGGTCGCCTGGGACGTGGCGCAGCAGTACAAGCAGGCAAACCCCGAGCACAACGCCGTCGTCGTGCTCTCCACTGCCTCTCCTTATAAATTCCCCGCCGCCGTGCTCGAGGGCATCGGCGAAAAGGCCGAGGGCGACGAGTTCGACGTGATGGAGCAGCTCCACAAGGTCACGGGCGTGCCCGTGCCGAAGAATCTTGCCGACCTACGCTCCCGCGCGGTGCGTCACCGCGACGTGATCGACCGCGGCGAGATGCTCGACTACGTGCTCGGCAAGGCCGCGGCGGAAAAGTGATAAAGGAGAATAAACATGTATATTACCTGCCTTGATATGGAGGGCGTGCTCGTCCCCGAAATTTGGATCGAATTTGCCCGCGAGAGCGGCATTCCCGAGCTGACGCGCACCACGCGCGACGAGCCGGACTACGACAAGCTGATGAAATGGCGCCTGGGCGTGCTCCGCGAGCACGGCCTGGGACTCAAGGAAATTCAGGAGACTATCGCGCGCATCGACCCGCTGCCGGGGGCGAAAGAATTCCTCGACAAGCTGAGATCTGAGATGCAGGCCATCATTTTGAGCGACACCTTTGAGGAATTTGCACAACCGCTGATGAAAAAACTCGGCTGGCCGACCATTTTCTGCAACTCTCTCGAGGTGGACGCCGACGGATTCATCAGCGGCATCAAGATGAGATGCGAGCATTCCAAGCTTACGACCGTGCGCGGCCTTCAGTCCATCGGCTTTGAGACCATCGCCAGCGGCGACAGCTACAACGACCTCGAAATGATCGAAGCGTCCAAGGCGGGCTTCCTGTTCCGCACGACGGAAAAGATCAAGCACGACTACCCGCATCTGCCCGCTTTTGAGGGCTACGACGAGCTTTTAGCGGCCATCGAGCAGGTCATCCGCGCATAAGGGGAAAAACAAATATCCAGCTCGAATGAAATGATATTCATTCAAAAATTTGTTCATTTTGACGATTGACTTTTTCTCCAAAAATTATTATAATCAGGCGAAACGCAGGGGAAATTCTCCTGCAAGGCAAACATTTGTAATAAAATAGGAGGAGAAAAATGTTTAGCTTTCTGATCTGCCTCGCATTGCTGATCGGCGCCTGATCATCATGGCCCTGTCTGGCGTTATCTTTGGCATCTTCACCAACCCGATAAGCCCCCTATACAATCCCCGAGATCTGGGATCACTTCGGCAGCATGCACCCGTCGGGCACGCCGATCTGGAGCTTCATGTTCATCACGGTCGCCTGCGGCGCAATTTCCGGCTTCCACTCCACGCAGTCGAAGAGTGAGAAGCAGGGCCACTTCGTCTTCTACGGCGCAATGGTCTGCGAGGGTATCATTGCCCTGATCTGGGCCGCAGCAGGCTGCTCCCTGTACGAGATCACCGGCGGCCTGAACACCGGTCTGGCAGCTGCTCTGGCTGAGGGCCAGTCCGCTGCGCTATCTACGATGTCTGCTCCAAGACCATGGGCGGTGTCGGCATTGCACTGGCTATGATCGGCGTGGTCATCTGCCCCATCACCTCTGGCGATACCGCCTTCCGTTCTGCTCGCCTGACCCTGGCCGACTGGTTCAAGATCGATCAGGACAGCTACGCAAACCGCCTGAAGCTCTGCATCCCCGTGCTGGGCGTGGGCGCTTTCCTGGGCATCGGCAATGCACTGGGCTTCATCAACTACACCGTTATCTGGCGCTACTTCAGCTGGACCAACCAGACTCTGGCTATGATCGTCCTGTGGGAAGAAGAACTACTGAAATCTGACCTCAAGGCGCTCAACGCCGACGTGCAGGTCTCGCAGGAGGAATACGACGAGGTCGTCGCGATCAAGTCGATGTTCCTGCTGAGCGATTATCAGTGAGCGGATATTGATTCATTTCGTCAAAAAGCCCGTGGATTTTGCAAACCCATGGGCTTTTTCCTGTCACCTGGCAAGTGAATATAAGAGCGGTAAAAGAAAAATGCTTGCAAAGCGATCGCTTTGCAAGCATTTTTTATCTCTTTTTGCTCTTTTGCAGTGGGCTTTGGCTTGGCCCAGCCGGATTTGCGCTTAAAGTTTTTCGGCTTGTCAGTGCCGCTGTTCTTCGGGCTCTGCCCGCCGCGGGGCGCGTCGTTTCTGCGGCCGCCGGTCTGAGCGGCGGAGGGCTTTTTACCGCCGCCGGATTTGCCGTGCGGCATCGCGCGGTCATCGCCGTACGGGCGGACAAGGCACTTTGGCCCGTAGCCGATGAGATCCTCGCGTCCAGCCTTTTTTGAGCGCCTCGATGACGAGCTTTTTCTTGTCGGGGCGGAACCACTGGAGCAGCGCGCGCTGCAATTCCTTGCCGTGCGGCGTCGTCTCGGCGAAGACAGGTGTCATATCGCGCGGGTCGATGCCGGTGTAGTACATGCAGGTCGAGAGCGTGCCGGGCGTGGGGTAGAAGTCCTGCACCTGCTCGGGCTTGTGACCCGTGGAGTGCAGAAATTCCGCAAGCTGCACGGCGTCTTCGAGCGTGCAGCCGGGGTGGGACGACATGAGGTAGGGAACGAGATACTGCTCGCGCCCGTTCTTCTCGTTCACGGCGCGGTACTTGTCCCAGAATTTTTCAAACACGTCGAAGTGCGGCTTTCCCATGTAGTCGAGCACGCCCGCCACGCAGTGCTCGGGCGCGACCTTGAGCTGGCCGGAGATGTGGTATTTGACGAGCTCGGACAAAAACGGACTGCCCTTGTCCTCTAAGAGATAGTCGTAGCGGATGCCCGAGCGGACGAAGACCTTCTTCACGCCGGGGATCGCGCGAAGTCTTCGCAGCAGCTCGACGTATTCCGAGTGGTCGGGATCAAGATTTTTGCAGGGGTAGGGGGCAAGGCAGTTCTTGTTGCGGCACATGCCGCGCTTCAGCTGATCCTTGCAAGACGGGTGGCGGAAGTTGGCGCTCGGGCCGCCGACATCGTGGACGTAGCCCTTGAACTTCGGGTCGCGGGTGAAGCCCTCGACCTCGCGCACGCAGGATTCGATCGAGCGCGAGGTGATCATGCGCCCCTGATGGAACGCCAGCGAGCAGAAGTTGCATCCGCCGAAGCACCCGCGGTTGTGCGCGACGGAAAAGCGCACCTCCTCGATGGCGGCGACGCCGCCGAGAGCGTCGTACATCGGGTGCACCTCGCGCATGTAGGGGAGCTCGGCGACCTCGTCGAGCTCCTCGCGCGAAAGCGGCATCGCGGGCGGATTGACGACGAGCGTGTCGCGCCCGTGCGCCTGCCAGAGCGCTTTGCCGCGGATGGGGTCGTGCTCCTCGTATTCGAGCTTCGTCGCGAGCGCGTAGGCGTGCTTGTCCCCGCACACCTCTTCATATGACGGGCACTCGACATGGTCGAAGGCGCAGACTTCGGGCGTGCGCGTCACAAACGCCGTGCCGCGAATATCTGTCAAGGCATCCGCCTTTTCACCCTTGGAGAGCCGGCGCGCAATCTCGCGTGTGGCGTATTCGCCCATGCCGTAAACGAGCAGGTCGGCCTGCGCGTCGAAAATGAGCGCGCGGCGGACCTTATCGTCCCAGTAGTCGTAGTGCGCAAAGCGGCGCAGGCTCGCCTCCAGTCCGCCGACGACGATGGGGACGTCGCCGAAGGCCTCGCGGCAGCGGTTGGCGTACACGATGGTCGGGCGGTCGGGCCGCAGGCCCATCCGGTTGCCGGGGGAGTAAAGGTCCTGCGTGCGGCGCTTTTTCGCCGCCGTGTAGTGCGCGACCATCGAGTCGATGTTGCCGCCGCCGATCATCACGCCGTAGCGCGGACGGCCCATCGCGCGGAAAGCGTCCGCGCTGTGCCAGTCCGGCTGGGCGAGCACGGCCACGCGGTAGCCCTCGTGCTCCAGCACGCGTGCGATGATCGCCGTGCCGAAGCTCGGGTGGTCGATATACGCATCCGCCGTGACGACGAGGAAGTCATAGTAGTACCAGCCGCGCTCGACCATCTCGTCCTTCGAGACCGGCAGAAAGGCCTTTTCAATCTTCTTTTTCTTCATTGTTCGATAACTTCCTGCAATCTCTTCCAGCAGGATTCCTCATCGTATTCGAAATTCTTCTCAAATGTGACGCTTTCCGCGTCCTCATGAACGGGGTGGAAGCCCCACTTTTCCGCGCAGTGGAGGCCGACTGCATTGCTCTTAGCGATGCGGCCGGTCGAGAGGATGGAGCAGCCATGCGAGCGCGCGTAAGAGAGTGCCTGACCGACGAGCTTTTCGCCGAGGTCGCGCTTCTGCGCGTCCTCCTCGAGCCAGAATTCGCCGATCGTGCCCACACCGCCGCGGCAGGATTTAACGCTGACCGCGCCGATGACGTCGCCGCCGTGCATCACGTCGAAGCCCCGCTTCGCCCGAGGAGCGGTAGTAGATGCCGCCCTCAAAGCCCTTCGGGTCGTTGACCCACGGCTGCTTGCGCACGGTGGCGATGTTGTCGCCGAGGTGGGACGCGTCGTCGCGGAAGACGACATTAAAACTCCCGTTTTCGTATTCGAGCTTGGCGACAGCAGTATTTTCCGCGTGGCCGGTCCTGTCGATTTCGTGCAGCGTCATGCCCTGAAGTGTGCCGACAATGATGCGCATGGCCATGCCGTGGGAGAAGACGGCGACGATCTCGTTGGGATGCGCCTCGGCGATCTCCGTGAGCGCCTTGCGCATCCGCTCGCGCACCTCGGCAAAGCTTTCGCAGCCGGGGACGTGCCAGTTCTGCGAATCGTTGCTGAAATTGGCGAGCTGTTCAGGGTCGATGCGCTCAAGCTCCGCCCAGGGGGTATCCTCCCAATAGCCCACGTCGATCTCGCGCAGCGCGCGGACGGTGCGCAGCGGCAGACCGTGCGTTTTATAGATGGAAAGCGCCGTGATCATCGTGCGGAAGCGGTCGCTTGAGTAAACGGCGTCAAATTTCGTGTCGGCAAAGCGCTTTGCGAGCGCGGCAATCTGGCGGTAGCCGCGGTCGGTGATGGTGCTGTTGTACCAGCCATGCGCGCGGCGATAGCGGTTGCCCTCGGCCTCGGCGTGGCGGATGAGATAAATCGTGGTCATATGGTTCTCCTTCATGCTTACTTTTTCTCATTTTCATTATAGGCCGAAAAGAGGCATTCAGCAAGGGCGATTTGCGGCAAAAATTGCCGCGTATGACGCGATCTTGTGTGGACAGACTAAGCGCGTGAGCAAAGGAGTGATCGATATGTGTGATACCGCATTCTGGCGCGGTATGGCTGCCGGCATGGCCGCCGGCGCGATCATCGGCATGACCGTCGCAGAAAAGCGCAAAGCCATGAAGACCTGCGTGGGCCGCACCATGCAGCAGATGGGTACCGCCGTGGACGGCGCGCTGAGCGATTTAATGCACCGGTGAAATAGGCGCGAGAGCGCAAAGAAAGGGCGGGAGCTTTAGCTCCCGCCCTTTCTTGCTTGACTTATATGCAGCGACTGATATAATGAAAATAACAGGAATTCCCTGATTTTATTATTTGTATAACGAGAGAGGAGAGAAACGATGAAAAAGCTATTTGCATTGATGCTTGGCCTGCTGTCCTGCACACTACTGCTCTGCCTGTCTGTCAACGCAGTCGAGCTGTATGTCGACACAGAATTGGTGCAGACCGATGTGCCGCCGCAGTTGGTGGGCGGCCGCACGCTTGTGCCCATGCGGGCGATTTTTGAGTATCTGGGCGCGGAGGTCACGTGGGACAATGACACTCGAACGGCGACTGGTACGCTGAACGACACGGTTGTGACTATCCAAATCGACAATACGACCGCCTACGTCAACGGTGTGCCGTACACACTGGATGTGCCTGCGCAGATCATCGGAAACCGGACAATGGTTCCGGCGCGCTTCGTTTCGGAATCGCTGGGCTGCGTCGTCACATGGTACAATGAGACGCAGACGGCGGCGGTTGCGAATAAGACGAAGGGCGAGCACATCTATGTGACAAAGACGGGCAAGCGTTATCACTATTCCGGCACCTGCAACGGCGGTACTTATTACGAAGCAACGCTCGCTGAGGCGATGGGCAGAGGCCTCACTCCCCTGCGACAAATGCGTGCTGACAAAGAACTGAATCTTTTTCGGAATAGGGTAAGGGCGGGAGCATAGCTCCCGCCCTTACTCATTATTTTCCTGCTATCCTGCTTGCTTTTATCCTTAGATGACGCCGTACTCCTTGAGGAGCTTTTCGATGTCGGTGCCTTCGATTTTGCCGAGAGCTTTCTTGACGGCCATCTTTTCCATGAAGCCCATGTCCATGTCGGTGGCCTTCTTGCCGTCGCGCAGCTTGACGGTCGCGTTCAGCAGATCGCGCACATCATAAACGCTGCCCCAGACCTCCGGCACGCCGCGGTCCACGTTCAGCAGGGTGTACACGGCCTCCATGCCGGTACGCATCGAATACTCGGTGGTGAAGATGGTGTCGCGCGGCGTCTCGGCGAACTGACCGAGGAAGGCGAAGTTCACGGAGCCGTCGGGCACGACCTTCGGGCGGTCGCCGTAGGCGCGGGGCATAAAGAACGCGTCGATATACGGCATCATGACGGGGACGGTGTTGGCGCTGTTGGTGGCCAGCTCCTCGATCTGGTCCTCGGGCACGCCGATGTGGTACAGCCACTCCATGCAGATCTCCTTGCCGGTGCACTCGCGCATGGGCTTTTTGATATAATCGCCGGGCTTGTCGGTGAAGAGGGAGTAGACCCAGACGAGGCAGTGGTCCTTGGGCTGAGCGCGGAACTGGGGCTGGCGGTTGATGGTCCAGCTCAGCAGCCAGGAGGAGTCCTTCACGGTGACGATGCCGCCGGTGACCACGTGGCCGGTGAAGGGGTCGCGCTTGCAGATATTCTTGATATAGGGGATGATCTTCTGGTCCAGCGTCTCGACGGTGGCGCTCATCCAGTTGGTCTGCTCGGGGTCATGGCAGAACTTGTCGGGATGGCCGAAGGACGGGTCCTGCGCGGCGATCTTGCGCCACATATCCCAGCCGCCGCCCTCTTTGAGCTCGGTGTTGTACGCGGCGGGCTCGTTCTGGCTGCCCATGGAGGAATTCTCAACGCAGCCGCCGTTGGTGATGAAGACGAGGTCGTTTTCCGTGAGGTCGATGGCCTCCTTCTTGCCCTCGCGGATCACGTCGATGCGCTTAGCCAGCTTGTGCTTGGGGTCAGAGCAGTCGAACTCGACGTTGGCGACCTGCACGCCGTAGTGGAACTGGACGTTGTGGCTCTCGAGATACTTGACCATGGGCAGGATCATGGACTCATACTGGTTGTACTTGGTGAAGCGCAGGGCTGTGAAGTCGGGCAGGCCGCCGATGTGGTGGATATAGCGCTGGATATAGAGCTTCATCTCGAGCGCGCTGTGCCAGTTTTCAAAGGCGAACATCGTGCGCCAGTAGAGCCAGAAGTTGGAATAAAGGACCTCGTCATCGAAGAAGTCGGTGATCTTCTTGTCCTGCAGCTGCTCGTTGGGGGTGAAGAACAGCTTCATGATCTCCATCGCGCCCTTGTCGGAGATGTCGAACTTGCCGTCGGTGTGCGCGTCCTGGCCGCGGTTCACGGTCGCGCGGCAGAGGGAGTAGTTGGGGTCCTCCTTGTTGAGCCAGTAGTACTCGTCCAGCACGCTCACGCCCTCCGTCTCGATGGAGGGGATGGAGCGGAACAGGTCCCACATGACCTCGAAGTGGTTGTCCATCTCGCGGCCGCCGCGCATCACATAGCCGAGGTTTTCGAACTTGTAGCCGTCGCACGCGCCGCCGGGCAAATTGCCCTTTTCAAGCACGTGCATGTGCTCGCCCTTCATCTGGCCGTCACGCACGAGGTAGCAGGCGGCAGTCAGCGCGGCGAGGCCGCTGCCGACGATATAGGCGGATTTGCTGTCCACGCCCTCGGGCTTCTTGGGACGGGCAAACGCTTCATAGTTACCGCTGGAATAATACATAAATCATTTCTCCTTTCAAACTGTCTGTGAAACCGCTGATCCACGAAACACATCCAACCTTGGGAATCAACGGTATGTTTTCCTTTCGATGGTGAAAGCATACCGCGGTTTTGCGAAAAGAACAATCAGCAGAAATCGGGCGGTGATAAGTTTCTTATCACCGCCCGAAAAGCTGTAAAAATTTTTATCATTCTGCCGCTTTTGATGAAAGCAGGGAAACCGTCACGCCTTATCGATGCGCAGCCGCTCGAGCGCGGCACGGACATTGCCGTGGATGACGAGTTCGAGCCGGTCGACAAGCAGCTGGGAGTCGCCCTTCATATCGTTTTTGATCCAGTCGAGCATCAGACCGACAAAGGCGTACTTGTAGACCGTTGCGATGAAGGCCTTGTCCTCGTTCCGCACGCTCATGCCCTGCGCCTGCTCCTCGACCACGCCCTCGAGCAGGTCGTAGGTGATGCGATAGAGGTAATTTTCCACCTGCTCGCGGCTGACGGAGTGGTAGACATTCATGATGAAGGGCTTGTTGTCCTGCACGGCCTTGAAAAGCTGCAAAAAGCCCTGCTGCCACGTCTCGTAGGTCTTTTTCCCCGCCAGCGCGCGGCTGGCGTCCTCCTGACAGCTCCACTCGACAAGGTCGTAGATGTCCTTGAAGTGGTAGTAAAACGTCATGCGGTTGATGCCGCAGTCCTCCGTGATATCGCTGATGGTGATCTTACTCAGGGGCTTTTTCAGCAGCAGATTTTTGAGCGACGCCTCGAGCGCGCGTTTGGTCACCTGTGACATGGCGGTCTCCTCTTTCTATCAGGAATAATCGGTTATTTTCATCATACCATGGAAAGCGGCGGAAATGGGAGAAGTTTTTGTAAATTCTCCGCAAAATGAAAAAGGAGCGCTGTCATCAGCGCTCCTTTTTATGGCTTTACAGTATCGCTTGTATGGAATATACTACACTTAGAACCATTTTGCAGAAGCTCTCGGGACGTGGTTGCAGGCCCAAATCGGCGATGAAGCGGAATGGTTCTCTTTATGTGTAGAAGCTAATAGGTATCGTCTTTAACAGCGTCCTCAAACCGCACGGTGAGATTCGGATTTTCCTCCGCGCTGTCATCGAGCACGCGGCGGAAGGCGTTGGCGTGGCGACCGAGCAGCTCGTCAAGCGCCGAAGTGCCGCGGACGATCAGCTCCGTCGGCTCATGCAAGTCCGTCAGGCAGTCGTGCAGGGCATCGAGATTGCCGCTGTACCACGCGGGAAAACGCAGCCCCTCTGCGAGCGCGCGGTGTAGGTCTTCGACACTTTCGCAGGCGGAGACGTCTAATACAAAGCGCATGGTGCTCACTCCTCCCCGTACAGCAGTTCAAAGGACTTGTAGTGGTCTTCGGTGTAGTAAATGAGGCCGTCGTTTGAGAAGACGATGCGTTTGGCCCCGCGCGAATCCGCGCCCAGCGTGTCGATGTCGCATTCGGTGTAGGTGCGTCCGTCCGCCTCGGGCAAGAGACCTTCGTAGTTGCCGAACCGGCTGCCGCCGATGCATTTGCCCGGTGCGTAGGGCTCGAGCGACCCGCCCGGCCAGCCGAGGGCCTGGGCATCTTTCTTGGTGATGAAGTTGTCCGGTAAATGTCCGTAGGTGTGGATATAGAGCGCGACGTCGTCCTTGGTCGTGTAGGCACCGTCCTCGTCGATCTGCGCTGTTTCGTCCGGCATGTCGGCGTCTTCAGACGGCGCGTTCTGAACGTCCTGCTGCTCCTGCTGCGGCAAGTTGGTTTCGTCCTGCACCGGCGCATCCGTGCCACAGCCGACGAGCGAGAAGAGCATCACGAGCGCGAGCAGCCATGCGGTCAGTTGTTTCTTCATTGGGAATCCTCCTGTGGTGATTTTCTCCATCATAGCACGGCTGCGGGCAAAAATCCAGCACGCGCGGCGGTTGACTTTGCGCGCCGTTGTGCGTACGATAGGGGAAACGACCGGCAAGTCGGAATGGATCAAAAAGCAAAGGAGATAGAAACAATGACGATCGAAGAGCGCGCCGAGCTGGCGGTGGAAACATTTGCCGCGGGAAAGGGCAACTGCACCCAGTCGGTGCTGTGCGCGTGGGAGGATAAAATTCCAGTCGACCACGATACGTTGATGAAGCTCGGCGCGGGTTACGGCGCGGGCATGGGCTGCATGCAGGCCACCTGCGGCGCGCTGATCGGCGCGGTGATAGCCGCGGGCAGCGTGACGGACGGCAAGGGCACGCCGCGCACGGCCCGCAGCATCCTTTACGAGCTTTCAGGAAAAAAGAGCGGCGCGACGATCTGCAAGGACTTAAAGGGCGTGGAGACCGGCAAGGTCCTCTGTCCCTGCGCGCAGTGCGTTCGCAACGCCGTCCTCGCCGCAGGAGAGATGCTGGGGAGTAAAGGGAGAAAAGCCCAGTTCGCTGAGAGCGCTGAGAAAAAAATAAAACCACCATCGAAAGAGCTGCCGACGTCAGACGCCTGCAGGACATGTATCGCGGCACATAACTGTGTTCGCGGCTGTGTTCACGCAACTGGTTATAACTGGTCGTAACTGGCAGTAACAAAGCGTTCAGAAAACGCAAAAAGCCTTGGCATCACTGGCTTTTCCAGTAATACCAAGGCTTTTTTGCTTTGGCGCAGCAGGAGAGATTCGAACTCTCGGTACGCTTTTGACGTACACACGATTTCCAGTCGTGCTCGTTATGACCGCTTCGATACTGCTGCGTATCGGTGCGCTCGACAGCAAAAATGATTATACCAAAAATCACAGCAAAGTCAAGCACAAATTCGAAAAATGCGCGATTTTCTGAACGGCGCCTTCACTTGCAATTTTTGCCGCCATCTTTTATACTGACAAAAAGACCCTTTGGGGAGAGAGTATCATGAGCAGTAGCATCTATCGCGCCGTGAACACGACGCTCATTTATATCGAATGCGGCGGCGAATACCTGATGCTGCACCGCACGAAAAAGGAGAACGACTGCAATCGCGACAAGTGGATCGGCATCGGCGGCAAGTTTGAAGAGGGCGAGAGCCCGGAGGAGTGCGCTCTGCGCGAAACGAAGGAGGAGACCGGCCTCGCCCTGACCTCTTACCGTTATCGCGGCATCGTGACATTCGTGTCGGACAAGTGGGAGAGCGAGTACATGCACCTTTTCACTGCCGACGGCTTTGAGGGAACGCTCAAGGACTGCGATGAGGGCGAGCTTGCGTGGATCAAAAAAGAAAGATCTGCTGGCGCTGCCCGCGTGGGAGGGCGACAAGATCTTTTTGCGCCTGCTCGACGAAAACGTACCGTTTTTCTCGCTCAAGCTGCGTTACGAGGGCGAAACGCTCGCGGAGGCGAAGCTCAACGGGAAAGCGTTGGAGGTGCGGCATGGATAAGCTGCTCGTGTCGGCCTGCCTTCTCGGCACGCCCTGCCGCTACGACGGAAAAAGTAAAGCGGACGCGCGCGTGCAGGCGTTGGTGGGAAAATATGAAATTGTTCCTGTCTGCCCCGAACAGCTCGGCGGTCTCCCGACGCCGCGTGTGCCCAGCGAACGGCGGGGCGAGCGTGTCGTCACAGCGGGTGGCCGCGATGTGACAGAGGCGTACCGCCGCGGTGCGGAGGCAGCTCTCGCGCTGTGCCGGCAAAACGGCTGCGAGGCTGCCGTGCTCAAGGAAAAGAGCCCGAGCTGCGGCTGCGGGCAGATTTACGACGGAACTTTTTCCCGCCGCCTGATCGCGGGCGACGGCGTGACGGTGGAGTTGTTCAAGGCGCACGGCATAGTCGTCTGCGGCGAGAGCGATGTGGAGAAGCTGTAAACGCTGACGATATGGCCTGATATTTTATGCAGTTTACCGACAAAATTTTAGTTGTCTTTGAAAAGTGCAGCCGTTATACTATATAACCAGCATTGGACAGATATCATACGTGTATTGAATATGACCGGCGGATGACCGGCGGTCATCATAATAAAAAAGGAGGAGCACAACATGAAATTTTCCAGCAAAGTTGAAAAATGCGGCCTGTCTCCGATGCGCAAGTTCCACCCGTACGCGGTGGCGGCAAAGGCGCGCGGCATCAACATCTATCACCTCAACATCGGCCAGCCCGACGTACAGACTCCTCCCGCGTTTTTCGAGGCGGTCCGTCACTTCGAGCAGCCGGTGCTGGCCTACGCGCCCTCGCCCGGTATCCCCGAGCTGATCGACGCGATCCAGAACTACTACGACAAGCTCGACATGCACTTCGACAAGAGCGAGATCTACGTCACCGCCGGCGGCAGCGAAGCGCTTCAGATCGCGCTGCAGTGCATTCTCGACGACGGCGACGAAATTCTCATTCCCGAGCCGTTCTACCCCAACTACAACACGATGACCCGCACCTGCGGTGCATCGATTCGCCCGATCCCGACCTGCCCGAAGGAGGGGTATCGCTACGCTGAGCGCGAGAAGATCGAGCCGCTCATCAACGCGCACACCCGCGCCATCATGGTCACGAATCCCGGCAACCCCACCGGCGTGGTGCTGAGCCACGAGGAGATGGAGATGCTCGTCGACCTCGCTCAGAAGCACGACCTCTTCCTCATCGGCGACGAGGCGTACCGCGAATTCGTCTACGGCGGGGAGAAGCTCCAGTCGTTTGGCGAGTTTGCCGACAGGGCGGGTGACAACATCATCGTCATCGACACGGTCTCCAAGCGCTTTTCCGCCTGCGGCGCGCGTATCGGCTGCCTGATCTCCAAGAATAAGGAGCTGATGAACCACGCGATGAAGTACTGTCAGGCGAGATTTTCGGTCGCGACGCTCGACCAGATCGCGTCTGCCGCGCTCTACACCGTCGGCCCCGAGTATTTTGCCGCCGTGCGCGACGAGTATAAGAAGCGCCGCGACACGCTCTGCCGCAAGCTCGGCGAGATCCCCGGCGTGGTGTTCGACGTGCCGGGTGGCGCGTTCTACGTGATGGCCGCGCTGCCGGTCGACGATGCCGACAAGTTCCAGCAATGGCTGCTCGAGGAATTCAGCGACAACGGCGAGACCGTGATGATGGCCCCGGGAGGCTCGATGTACGCGACGCCCGGGAAGGGCAAAAACGAGGTCCGCATGGCTTACGTCATCGAAAGCCACAAGCTCGAGCGCGCCATGGATATCCTCAAAAAGGCCATCGAGGTCTATAACGCCAGATAAAAAGGAGAAGATACCTATGATCCGTCATATCGTAATGTGGAAGTTCCGCGAGGGCACCGAGGAAAAAGCCAACGAATTTCTGACGAAGCTCGCCGCGCTCGACGGCGTGATCCCGCAGCTCAAAAAGTGCGAAGTCGCAAAGAATATCGGCAAGGACAACTACGACGCCGTGCTCGTCTCCGAGTTTGAGACGATGGATGACCTGAACGCCTACAAGGTCGATCCCCGCCATGTCGCCGTGAGCGATATCTGCAAGTCCATCCGCGCCGACCGCGTGGCCGTAGACTACGAAATGTAAACTCAAAAAGAGGGAGCACTGCATTTGCAGTGCTCCCTCTTTTTGCTGTTCAGGCCCACAGGCCGCAATTGCCGAGAGCAGCCTTGACAGACGCTCCGCCCCACTCATTGTAGCAGATCTTCAGTTCCAGTACGCCGGTGAGATCCACATAGAAGTCGACCGGACGAATGCCGCCTGACATTTTGACTGAATACAGTAGTTCGCCGTCACCATAAATTTTCAGTTCCTTTTCCGACTTGTCGTCCCTGTAACGGTAAGACTGGAAAAACGTTCCGCTCAGTGCGCTGTACTGTCCGTTAAGCTGATACACCGTGTCTCCGGTGCTGGCATAGCCGTATCCTGCGACCTTTTGATAGAGCACATGCTCATATGCAGTCCCTAGGTTATCGGAGATGTCACGTGAATATTTCTCCAGCGCATGATTAGTCGAAGAGAAGTAATCAAATTCGTCCAGCCAGACGGCGGGCTTGTCGCTCTTATGCTGGCCGATATAGACTGAACTGGTCTTTGCTTCCCACTGCACCGCCTTGCCGACCGCCTCGCCAACAGCGCGCACGGGAAGATAGGTCGTTCCGTTGTAAATAAATACTTCGACCGGATTTCCGTTGGCGTCTCTGGCGTCAAGCCTTGCGTCATCAACGTAAATGTCCACACCGGAATAGACTGTGATCGTCCGTTTTTGCAGTTTTCCTGCCGCGAATACGCCGCCGGTAAAAAATGCTGCGCACAGCAGCAGACACAGCGCCATGCGAAGGAAACGTTTGAATTTGATGTTCATATTTCTTCTCCTTTTCCGCCTGAATCAGGCAATCATGATACCGGTGAGATCAACTCCCGGCTGAAATACAGTCTCCCGTTCATGATCTCCAGCTTGATATTTTTTCATCATAAACGCCTACCCAATAGGGCGCAGTTACGGAATATTCCGGCCAATCAAATGACAGCTGCTTTTCTTCAAAGGAAGCCTCAAGACGATCAGTGGAGTAGGGCCTGTTATAGTAGGTAAAATTCCGCATGTAATATTGCCCCGAATCCTTCTCAATATCAAAAGTGTAGTGCTGCTTGCCATTGATATAGAAATCATAGTGACCCGTTATGTCGAGCGTTACGACCACCTCTCCGCTCGTTGCATACTCGTTGGATTCCTTTCGGAACCATTGCATTGAACGGTCATTCCATTCAGCGGTCGTTCGATACACCCGAAAAAACTGAAAGCCGCCGTAGTCTGTTGTCAGAAGATAGCTGACCTCGCATTCTCCGTTTTCAAGATCCGCTGTACAGTACCAGTCGCTGACGTCGTAGGTCAGCCAGCTTTCAAATTCCTTTTGCCAGTAAAGCCCCTCGAGATCAACAAGGTCTTTCATCTCCTCTTCCGACATCCCGTTTTGCAGTTCCGTCTCATAATACGTCATTTCACGCCCGGTGCCGACCCAACTGTTCTCAAACCGCTCAAAGGTTATGACCCAGTTGGCCGTCTGTACGGCGTAGCGGTTGCTCGCCTTTACCGTACAGCTTACGATGAATTCCTTGTCATTATTTCCCTGTTCTTGAGAAATATCCTTGATCTCATCCACAGACGCATCACTTTCGTTGTAGTAAGAGCTTTCCAGATAGCTGCGGATGCTTTCGCTGTCCACTTTGTTTCCGCAGCCGGTCAGACTGAGCAAAAGCAGCATTGCCCCTAATAGCCAGGTCAGTTTCCTCATGAAGATATTCCTCCATCTCTTGAGTTTGAGACGCTGATCCGTCCTTCTGATTTCATTTTACATCATAAGTGATGTATCGTCAATACACTATTTCTGATGTATGGAATAATACTCCCCATCCAAAACTACGAGGGGAGAGGCAAAATGAAGGCCTATTGGGATATTCTGCGCGAGCTGAGAGAGGATCATGATCTGACACAGGCGCAGGTTGCCGCTGTCATCGGAACAACGCAGCAGGTTTATTACCGCTACGAAAAAGGGATCAACGAGCTGCCGCTGCATCACCTGCAAACATTATGCGCTTATTACAATGTCAGCGCTGACTATATTCTTGGCCTGCCGAAGGGACTGCGCTGGCCGCGCTGAAGGCCTCTTTTTTGAGCTGCAACTGCTGGTTGCTAACTTTTCAACCCCGCTTGGTGGACTTTTTGCGCGCCTTTTGGTAAGCTGAACGCAGAAAATCTGCAAAGGAGAACCCCCCCATGACACTTGGAGAGAACATCGTGCGCCTGCGCACACAGAAAAACTGGTCGCAGGGCGACCTTGCCGACGCGCTGGACATCTCGCGCCAGAGCGTATCCAAATGGGAGACCGACGCCTCCATCCCCGAGCTTGAAAAGCTCTTGAAGCTCTCGGAGCTCTTCGGCGTGACGCTCGACGAGCTGGTGCGCGGCGAGGACGCGCCGAAGGCGGAAACAGCTGCGCCTGCGGCACAGGCAGTACCCGCCTCTTTCACGCCGCAGACTTCGTCCGAGCGGGAAAAGCGTCACACCATTGCGGGTACGATTTTATTGTGTATCGGCGCGGTTCTTCTGCTCACCTGCCTGATACTCGCCGGCGATCTGCTGGCGGGGCTGATTTACGGACTGCCGTTTTTCCTCTGCGGCATCATCTGCTTTACGGTGAAGCATCGCACGGGCCTGTGGTGCGGCTGGGCGGCCTATCTCTGTATTGATCTCTACCTCCGCTTTGCGACCGGCCTTTCGTGGACGACCATCTTTATGACGCACCTCTGGACGGCGCAGATGAACTATGCGCGCCTTGCCATCTCGTGGGTGCAGCTCCTCGGCATGCTCGTGATGATCGTCTGCACGGTGTGCTCCTACCGGACGCTCAAGCTGCCCGCGACAAAAAAGGAGGTCACATGGTTGCTCATCGGTTGGCTCGCGGCGCTCGTTGTGCTGCCGCTTCTGATGAGCTACGGCGTTATGCCGCTGCTGCTCGACGATCTCGGCAATTACAGCAACATTTCGCCGTACTTCCTTCTGAATGTCGTCTACAGCTACGCGCGCCTTGCGCTCATCAATGTTCTTCTGGTGCGTTCACTCGCCGTATGGCGCTTGAAGCGGGAAGAGAAGAAAGCGGAAAAGTGAATCGAAATGAGAAAAAGCGGACCGCACTGCGGTCCGCTTTTTTGATGCAGATATGCCTTACTTCTTGCTCTTCTCCAGCGCGGCAAGCTTGAGGCAGCAGCAGAAGACGGCCATCGCCTGCTCAAGCTCCTCGACCGGCGGCAGCGACGGGGCGACGCGGATGTTGCTGTCAAGAGGGTCGTGTCCATACGGATAGGTCGCGCCCGCGCTTGTCATCACGACGCCCGCTTCCTTGCAGAGTGCAAGCGTGCGCTTGGCAAGGCCGGGGGCCGTGTTCACGGAGACAAAGTAGCCGCCCTTGGGCGTGTGCCAGCTCGCAATGCCGAGCGGCGCGATCTCGCGCTCGAGCGTAGAGACCACCATCTCGAACTTCGGCTTTAAGATCTTGGCGTGCTCCTTCATCAGCGCGAGGGTGTGCTCTTTGTTCTGGAGATACTTGACGTGGCGCAGCTGGTTCATCTTGTCAAAGCTGATGGCCTGAATGCCGATGAGCTTGGTCATGTACTCCATGTTGGCCTCGCTGCACGCAAAGCACGCAATGCCCGCGCCGGGGAGCGTCACCTTGCTCGTGGAAGCGAACTCGAAGACCATGTCGGCGTTGCCGTACTTCTCGCACTCGCTCAGAATATCCTTGAACGGGACGAACTCGCCGTCGAACTCGTGGATGCAGTAGGCGTTGTCCCACATCAGCAGGAAGTCGGGAGCCGCGGGCTTCATCTTCGCAATGCGCTCGATGGTCTCGTCGGAGTAGATGATGCCATCGGGGTTCGAGTACTTCGTCACGTTCCACATGCCCTTGACGCTCGGGTCCTTGATGAGGTTTTCGACAATGTCCATGTCGGGGCCGTTTTCGGTCATCGGGATGGTGATGAGCTCAAAGCCGAAGCTCTCGGTCACCTTGAAGTGGCGGTCATAGCCCGGCGCGGGGCAGAGCCATTTGACGCTCTCTTCCTTGCACCACGGCTTTTCGCTGTGCAGCAGGCCGTGGGTGTAGGCCTTGGAGACCGTGTCGTACATGAGCTGGAGGCTCGAATTGCCGCCGGCGAAGACCTGAGAGGTCTTGCAGCCGAGGATATCGGCGAACAGCTTACGCGCGCTTTCAAGACCCTTGAGCTCGCCGTAGTTGCGGGCGTCCACGCCGCTGTCCACGCACTCCTCGGCGCTGGTCAGCGCGGTCAGAAGGCCGCTGACCATGTCGAGCTGCTGCTTGCTCGGCTTGCCGCGCGCCATGTTGAGCTTGAGGCCCTTGGCCTTCCAGCTCTCGTATTCGGCGGACACCTTGTCGTATTCCTGCTGCCACTCGGCAGCGGAAAGAGCCATATAATCCATGATGATTCTCCTTTACAGGTAATTTATCCGATTAAAGTAACTGCATTATAGCACAGGGAAAAATCAGGCGCAAGTGTCCACATATAACAATCATTTGTTTTGCCTGCGGCAACAAGTTGACTCATTGAACAGATTGTACCGCCCCTCGCCGCAATAGAGAGGGCGCTGCTTTTTGGCGAAAGCGGGAAAGAAAACGCGTTAGCACTAAGCATAGTGCTGACAGTGCGTCCAAATCAGGCAAAAAGTAAGGCCGCGGAAAGCACATCGCTTCCCACGGCCTTGATCGTTTTTATAGAATTGGTCTTGTCACAGCTCGGTAAAGGTGCGAATTTCGTCGAGCTGGGCGTAACGCCGCGCGTGTGTTGTGCTCACCTTTCCGGCGCAGACGGGGCAGCCGCACTGCTGCGCGCCGGTGCGCGGATAGATGACGGATTTCCACACGTGTCCCATGGAGCACTGCCACCAGACCTTTTTGTTGCTGCCGGGTGTGACCATCTCCGGCGTCAGCGCGCCGTTGAGCGACGGGTGCTACTGCGCGGCAACGCCGGGACAGAGCGTTTTCAGATCAGTGAAGCCTTTGAGCACCTTGCGTCCCGCGCAATAGGGACATCCGGTCTTGCGCTGCGTGCGCGACGAGACCGTGGCGCGGTAGGAATGCCCCAGCTCGCAGCGCCACCAAACGGGACGGTTGGAACTGACGGCGACATCGCTGGGCTTCAGGCACCCGTTTTTGCGCTTATCCCACTGTGCGGCGATCTCGGGCTGGAGGTGGGCGAGGTCATTTTCACCCGTGACGATCGTCTTGCCCGCGCACACGGGACATCCGTGCCCCCACGCCGTGCGCGAGGCGACGGGCGACTGCCACGAGTGCCCCTCCGGACAGCGCCACCAGATGCGGATCTTCGAGCCCGTGGAGACGTCGCGCGGCGAAAGCGGGCCGTTTTCACACGTCCACCAGACTTTTTTCTTGCTGCCGTAGGAAACGGTGTCCGGCGTGAGCGGAAAATTGCGCGATTCGTCCCATTCTTTCAGTAAGTTTGTCCTTTCGTGCAGCATGCAGAACTCATAAAATGTTTGTCGCATGTTCATTCCCCCTCTTTTCGGCAAAAAGGTTTCCCGCCTGTACCTTGCTTTCAGAGAGGGCCGGGCGGTGCAGGAAGGGCGCTGCCCTTCCGAATGATTTGCAACCGGCTGTCATAACCGCACACGGCGGCCTTAGACCCCTCTGGCTTTGCGTCCCTGCTTTTCAGCAGGTTTGCCAAACATTGCTTTGCTTGTCAAATCAGTACAGGCGCTTTCGCGCCGGAAACGGGGAAGAAAAGACTTCCGCTTTGACAGAATCGATGAAAAAAGATTCGCCGATCCTGCTATATCTGTATTCTATCACGAACTTTCCGTAAAAACAAGGCAGGTGACAAGACAGAATTCGGAAAAGTGATATAAAATTTGAAAAAATCTGAAAGAAATTAACGAAATATTAGCGTTTTCATGCTGATTCTCTATGTTTTTGACGTGATGGAGAGGACTGAAACCGCGCGCGGCGATGCGACCGAAACCGCGTTTTCTTGACATCTTCCGCCGTTTCGGTATGATAGAACCATCCCGTTTTTTGGAGGCAACTATGCATTCAGTGACAACTAAGAAGGCCGCGCTCGCGGCGCTTCTCGTTCTGGCGGCGCTCCTTTCCATCTTCGCGGTGGGGAAGAGAGCGTCCGACCCTGCGTACCATCAAGCGTCCATCGACGCGCTCGCGGAAAAGCAGGAGACGGTGCTCGAGCTGACAGCGGCGTCCACCGCCGCGAGCGCAGCCATCACGCTCCTGCCGGGCGACACCGCGACGCCCATCGCCGAAAAGCTCGCCGACCTGAGCGGCTATTTCCTCATCGTGCTCTGCGCCATCTTTTTGGAAAAGTATCTGCTGACGATCACATCCTACGTGTCGTTCACGATCCTGATCCCCGCAGCCTGTGCGCTTGGCATCGCTGCGCTCTTTTCCGAAAAGCTGCGCGCCGCGCTGGGGAAGCTCGCGTGGCATTTGCTGCTCTTCGCGCTCGCCATCGCGTTTGCCATTCCCGCGGGTGTCAAGGTTTCGAGCATGATCGAGGACACATACCGCGCCTCGATCGAAGAGACCATCGCAAACGCCGAGCAGACGACCGAGGATATCCAGTCCGCCACCTCGGGCGAGACGGACGAGGGGGAAAAAAGCGGCCTTTCCGGCCTCTTTTCCAAGGTGACTGAGGGCATCACCGGAGCGGCGACCGCCGCGGTCGAGCAGCTCAAAACGGTCCTGAACCGCTTTATCGAGGCCCTCGCCGTCATGCTCGTCACATCGTGCCTGATCCCGATTTTAGTGCTGCTGTTTTTTGCCTGGCTCGTCAAGCTGATGCTCGGCATCGAACTGCCGCCGCTGCGCGCAAAGCTTGGCGACGGTAAGGCGCACAGCGCAAGCGGCGCGCCGCGGATATGACCACATGGCCATCGTAAAAAATATACGATAACTTAAAAGTGCGGCGAGCGCAGCGATGCCGCTTTGGGGAGGCAGCAAGGTTGGCAAAATCTAGCGACGGCAGGGGATTCTACCAAGACTGCATTCAGATCAGGGAGCGACAGCGAAGATAGAAAAAGTCAAATCGTTTAGAACCATCACCCGGCAGGTACCCGATTCCGCAGGCTGAGCAGCTCTTCAAGCCTCAAAACCGCAATGTCGGGGGGCGAGGGGGTTCCCCCTCATCCTTCCCTTGGGATTCAAAAGGGGACATTCTCTTCGAGAAGAGAATGTCCCCTTTATTCGCTCTCCCCTGCGGGTTAGCAGGAGAAAACTCCGCAGCGCTGCGCGCGCTGCTGATTCACCTTACCTCCGCAAATCGCGTCGTCAGAACGACACGACTTCCTGTGCGGGCTTCGACGTGGTGGTGATGCGCTCGACGTACAGCACGGGGCCCTCGCCCTCGTAGGCGTCGAGGTGCTCCTTTTTGACCGTGGCAGTGATATCGACCCAGTCGCGATTCTTGTAGGCCTTCAGGCTGTCGCCCTTGGCGACGATGCCGACGAACTGGATGTCGTTTTCGCAGCAGGTCATCACGAAGCGGCCGGGGCAGTGGATGCCCGGGAACTTCTTCGAGTGGCACATGATGAGCTTCATGTGGACCTTTTTGCCGTCCCAGCGGTCGGGATGGTCCATCGCGTCGACGTACCACACGCCGTAGTCGTCGTCGGGAATGTCGATGAGGTCGGGCGTCATGTCGAACGGGCACTCGTCGCCGGTCAGGTAGTCCTCGCTGTTGCCGTCGTTGTCCTCAAGGTAGATGTCCGCGCGGCGGTTGACCATGCGCAGATTGCGCGCGCGCAGGCTCTCTTTGAGCTTGTCGTCGCAGCGGTTGAAGACGATCATGTCCGCGTTCGTGATCTTTTCCATCATGAGCTGACCCATGTTCTTGACGAACAGCTCGAACGTCGGCGCCTGCACGAACGTCATGATCTGATAGAGCACCCAGTTGGCGGGCAGCACCTCGCGGTAGAGCTTTTCCATCCGCCACATGCCGTTGTACTCGATGAGCACCTGCTTGGGGCGGTACTTCTTTTCAAGCTCCTTGCAGAATGCGAGCGTCAGCTCGTCCTCGTCGTCCACGGTGACGACGGTGACGTTGTCGAGCGCCTTCTTCTCGTACTCCTCCTCGCCCTCTTCGCAGCAGATCAGAAGCGTCCTGTCCTCGCGGGCGAAGCCGTCCTCCAAAATGCCGTTGATAAAGCTCGTTTTGCCGGAATCGAGGAATCCGGCGACCAGATAAACAGGAATATCCATGGATCACACTCCAAACAGTTCTGCAAGGCCGTCTTCCTTGAGCTCCGCGCCGATAACGCACAGGCGGCCCGTGTAGTCGGGATGGCCCGCGCGGACCTCGTGCTCCTCGGGAACGTAGTCAAATTCGAGCCAGCCGCCCTCGCCGTTCACGATGCCCTTGGCGCGCAGGATGTGGCCGTAGTCGCCGCTGTCGAGCTTGTGGAGCATGTCCTCAAGAGCTTCCTTGCTGAACTTCTTCGGCGTTTCCTTGCCCCAGGAGGAGAACACGTCGTCGGCGTGGTGATGATGGTGATGGCACTCGCACGCGGGATCGTCGCACTCCTCACCGTCGTGGTGATGGTGATGGTGCTCGTGGTCGTCGTGGCCATGCTCGTGATGATGCTCATGCTCGTCGTGCTCGTCATGTTCATCGTGATCGTGATGATGGTGATGCTCGTGCTCGTCGTGCTCGTCATGTTCATCGTGATCGTGATGATGGTGATGCTCATGCTCATGCTCGGCCTCTTCGATCTCGTGCTCGCGGCGCATTTTTTCAAGAAGCTCGTCGCTCAGCGACACCTTTTCGATGGCAGAGAGGATGGTCTTGCCGTCCAGCTCGTCCCACGGAGTCGTCAGAATGGCGGCGTCGGGGTTCTTCTCGCGCAGCATCGCGGCGGCAGCCTCGAGCTTTTCCTGCGAGAGCTTCTGCGTGCGGGAAAGAATGATCGTGCCGGCGGCCTCGATCTGGTTGTTGTAGAACTCACCGAAGTTCTTCATATAGACCTTGACCTTGCTGGCGTCGGCCACGGTGACATAGCTGTTGAGCTTGAGCTCGCCCGGGCACTCGTCGACGGTGCGCTCGACGGCGACGATGACGTCAGAGAGCTTGCCGACGCCGCTCGGCTCGATGAGGATGCGGTCGGGGTGGAACTGCGCCACGACCTCCTTGAGCGCCTTGTTGAAGTCGCCGACGAGGGAGCAGCAGATGCAGCCGGCGGACATCTCGGAGATCTCGATGCCGGACTCCTTCAGGAAGCCGCCGTCAATGTTGATCTCGCCGAATTCGTTTTCGATCAGCACGAGCTTTTCGCCCTTGTAGGCTTCCGCCATCAGCTTTTTGATGAGCGTGGTCTTGCCGGCGCCCAGAAAGCCGGAGAAAATGTCAATTTTCGTCATAAGAAATACGCTTCCTTCTTTTTTATTGATTTCCAAACTTATATTATAAGCAGAATTTGTGAACGATTCAAGTCTTTTTCCACGCAAGATGCGCCTTTTTTCCGCTCACAGGCCCATACCGGGCAGCGGCACACGATGATCTAAGATCACGTGTCCGAAGCAGATAAAGCGCTTTCCGCTCTCAGGGCCGCAGACGACGTCCGCGCTGCGGTCCCGCCCCAGAGAAAAGAGGTACGAAACGCCGAGCGGGTCGCGGTAATACTGCTTGCAGAGCATGTCGCCCCCGACGCAGAAGATGCCCACGTCGCCCGCATGCAGCGGGTCGTGATTGAGGTAGGCGACGCTGCCGCCGTGCAGCACGGGTTCTAAACTGTCGTCGCGGATGTGCACGGCGAATTCCGCTCCCGGCGGCACGTCGCCGTGGTCGACGATGTAGTCAAAATCCTCGCCTGGCACGGGGGCGGCGTAGCCCGCCGCCTCGATCGAGCGGTAGAGCGGGATGCGGCGCGGCGCGCCCGCATCCTCCCGTCCTGTCTCGCGTGCATCGTGCACAGGGCGCTGACGAGGCTGCCTACCGTCTCGCGCTCGAGCGGCGAGAGCGAGCGGCACTTTTCGATCAAATCCTGCTCTGCGCGCGAGCAGACGAAGCTGCCTGAGCGGAACGAATCGCGGTAAAGGTAGTTCGGGTCGATCTCAAGCGCGTCGAACAGCCGGAGCAGCACCTCCTCCTTCGGTGAGCTGACGCCATTTTCATAGTTGCTGATGGCAGAGGCCGAAACGCCAAGCTCCTCCGCCAGTGCCGCGCGCGAGAGATGAAGCTCCTCACGCCGCAGACGCATTTGTTTGCCAAAACTCATCAAAATTCCCCCCAGAAAACGCAGGCTGCGACAAGATTTGACTGTATTCTATCGCAGAAGCTTGTAACTGTCAATCAATTATAACAAGAATCTTGTAAATTTATTCTTGACATAGCAAGATTCTTGTGATATCTTGATTTTGCTGACAAGTTCTTTGTACTTGCCAGCATGCCGCGGCAATCGTTCTCCTCAGTTTGCCCGCGGCGCACGCCGCCGATACCGGTACGGCGGCTGATCCCCGCAGCAGAAAAAGAAAACGCGCCGCCCTGAAAAGGACGGACGCGCAAAAAATAGAGAGAAAGAAAATATCGAGCCAGCCTAAGGGCAGCTCGATATTTTTGCTTTTGTGGTAAAACGACGAAAGTGTGATCTCGACGCAGGCCGCAGAGCGGCTCTGATACGCCACTGGCGTATCGCTTACATTTTCCAAACCACTACAAAACAAAAAGAACGAGCTGACTTTCATCAACTCGTTCTTGGTGGGGGAAGGTGGATTCGAACCACCGAAGTCACTGACAACAGATTTACAGTCTGCCCCCTTTGGCCACTCGGGAATTCCCCCATATGAAATTGTTTGCTTGTCGGTGGAGCTGGTAGACGGATTCGAACCCCCGACCTGCTGATTACAAATCAGCTGCTCTACCAGCTGAGCTATACCAGCATCTCAGCAACGAACAGATTGTATATTACCAGACTTCGATTCGTTTGTCAACAGGGAATTTGAAAAAAGGAGGAATTTTGTTGTACGCAGGAAGAAGACACCATGATTCGGTGCACGCGGTCTGCTCACTCTGCGCGCAGGACATTTACGCGGGAGAAACGCTGTGGTACCGGAACGGCGTGACCGTCTGCGCGGACTGCTTTCCGCGCTTTGCGCGCGAAGCGCTCCGGTCGTTTGAATACATATCAGGGGAGGCGAGCACGCTATGACGCTGTATCAGATGTCGTTTGTCTACCGCGAGGACGCGCTGCGCTTCCGCATGCGCATCACGGTCCTGCGCGAGCAGGCCAAGGCCGCACCGACGAAGGAGGAGCGCGAGCGACTCAAGCGGCGCATTTTGGAGCTCCAGCAGCTTCAGCGCCAGTCGCGCGAGCTGGCCGAGCTGACGCGGCACTATTACGAAAGGGGCTATTACCGCAATGAAAAGTACACCTTATAGTATGCGCAACAATGAAGTTTACGGCGATATGACCGCCTGGATCGCCGCGCACGCGGGCGACAACGAGAGCGACCTCATGCGCCTCAAGCGCAATCTGCGCCTTGCCCGCGAGGAGGAGCTTACCGCCCGCCAGCGCGAGCTGCTGCGCCTGCGGTACGAGGAAAACATGACCGTCACGGAGATCGCCGCAGCCATCGGGCGGGACAAGTCCACGGTGTCGCGCACGCTCTCCCGCGCGCGGAGAAGGCTTTACAAGTGCCTCCGCTATGGGCTATAATCAAAAGGTAACAAGCGAATAAGACCCGCACGGGTACATAGAATAATGGTCAGTGCGGAGAAAAGTGAGGGCAAGAGCTATGCTGCACAAAGCGCTGCAAAACAAATGGGCGCGCGTCCTGATCGCGGTTTTCGCAACATTCCTCTACGCGCTGGGCGTGAACCTTTTCGTCGTACCGATGGGCCTCTACTCCGGCGGCGTAGTCGGATTGAGCCAGATCATCCGAACACTGCTCGCGCAGGCTGTTGAGTTGCCCGCAGGGGTGGACATCGCCGGTATTTTGTACTTTCTCATCAATATTCCGGTGCTGTATCTCGCGTGGCGCGACCTCGGGCGCGCGTTTTTGATCCGCACGCTGATCTGCGTGGGCGCGTCGTCGCTCTTTTTGAGCGTGATCCAGTCGCCCGCCGTGCCGATTTTGGACGATCCTCTCGCCTCGTGCCTTGTCGGCGGCATTCTCTGCGGCTTCGCCCTCGGCCTGGCTCTTACCTGCGGCTGCTCGACCGGAGGGCTCGATGTCGTCGGACTGTGCCTCACGAAGCGCGGCAGCCGCTTCACCGTCGGACGTTTTTCGCTGGGCTTCAATATCGTGCTCTACATCGCCTGCGCACTGCTCTTCGACATCCAGACGGCCATCTACTCCGTCATCTACACGGTGTTCTGCTCGCTCTTCATCGACCGCGGACACCAGCAGAACATCAATGTGCAGGTGCTCATCTTCACAAGGGACGCAGACCCCGAGCTCCCGCGCAGCATCATGTCGCGCCTTGGCCGCGGCGTAACGTACTGGGAGGGCAAGGGCGCATATACGGAGAGCGACATGCGCGTGCTGTGCGTCTGCGTCTCGAAATTCGAGGTCGCGGAGCTGCAGGAGACCGTGCGTGAGCTCGATTCCCACGCCTTTTTCATCGTGCAGGAGGGCGTGCGCATCGGCGGCAATTTTCTCAGAAAGATCTCGTAAATCCTTTCGGTTTTCCCCCGAAGACGCTTTGCGCAGCAGAGCGTCTTCTTTTTGTTTATTTAACTATTTTGAAAAATCATCCATGTTTTCTAAAACATTCAAGGATGTTTTATTGCGTTTTTCTATCAATCGTGATAGCATTACCTCAATCTTTTGTTATGCCGCAGCAGTGTTCTTCCCCCGAAGACACGCGGCATGAAAAAGTCCCGCAGCGAATAAACAATCATCAAACCCCAATGAGATGTGGAGGGATCTTTTCATGTTTGACCAGTATTTTGAAAAATTTGATTTAGCCCCCGAGGTCACCGCAGCACTCAAAAAGTGCAAGTGCATCGCCTACGCCGAAACGAAGGAGGAGCTCGAGGAGATGGCCTACGGCCCCACGCACACCTCCCGCTACGACGTGGTCTACCCCATCGAGGGCAATGGCACGGTCAAGGAGGCCGAGGTGGTGCGCTGCAAGAACGGCTGCGTCGTCAACTTCATGGAAGACTATATGCGCCGCCGCGACCCCAACTGCATGGTCATCGGCGACGATCTGCCCTCCGACAAGCCGCGTTTTAAGGACCGTTTCGGCTATGAGTTCTCGTCGCTCCGTCAGGAGACGCTCGACTGGCTCTCCACGCAGCAGGTCATCATGCTGCCGTTTTCCGCCGGTCCGCGCGGCCACGGCTATCCGAGCCTGATGATCTGCCCGCTCAATGCCGCGTTCTTCGCGCTGTCGCTGGCGAACATGCAGGGCTTTACGAGCATTGTCGATGTGCCTGAGCACTATAAGCCCCGCGCCATCATCTTTGTCGCGCCGCCGTTCCGCCATACGCACTTCGACGGCAAGCAGGTCGTCGTCCACAACCGCTCCAAGGAGATGCACGAGGTCTGGGCCTACAACCTCTATCCGGGCCCCAGCGCCAAGAAGGGCGTTTTCTCGCTGCTGCTCGACATCGGCGAGCAGGAGGGCTGGGTCTGCTGCCACACGAGCGCGGCCATGGTCGAGACGCCGTATGAATACGAGATCGTGTTCATGCACGAGGGCGCGTCCGGCGGCGGCAAGAGCGAAATGCTCGAGGACTTCCACCGCGAAGAGGACGACCGCCTGCTCATCGGTACGCATACGGTCACGGGCGAAAAATATTACATGACGCTTGGCGAGAGCTGCAAGATCCACCCCATCGCCGACGACATGGCCTGCGCGCTCAAGAGCTTCCAGGATCCCGAGAGCGGCAAGCTGCGCATCCTCGATGCCGAGGACGGCTGGTTCCTGCGTATGGACGGCATGAATGCCTACGGTAACAGCCCGCCTCTACGAGCGCATCTGCATCCATCCGAGCGAGCCGCTGGTCTTCTTCAACATGGACGGAACGCCCGGTGCGACCTGCCTCATCTGGGAGCATGTGATCGAGTCGAACGGCAAGCCCTGCTCCAACCCGCGCGTCATCCTGCCGCGCAAGATGGTTGACAACATCGTGCCTGATACCGAGCCCGTCGAGGTCGACGTGCGCAGCTTCGGTGTGCGCATGCCGCCCTCTACTGCGAAAGACCCGAACTACGGCGTCATGGGTATGCTGCAGGTCGTGCCGCAGTCCATTGCCTGGCTGTGGAGACTCATCTCTCCACGCGGCTTCAAGAACCCGTCCATCGCCGATACGAACGCCGGCAGCGGCCTGAAGGCCGAGGGCGTCGGCTCCTACTGGCCGTTCGCCACGGGCCTCAAGGTCACGCAGGCGAATCTGCTGCTCGAGCAGATCATGTCTGCGCCTAAGACGACGAACGTGCTGATCCCGAACCAGCACATCGGCGCTTATCATGTTGGATTCATGGGCGAGTGGCTCTCGCGCGAATACCTCGCGCGCCACAACGGTTTTGTGCGCGAAAAGCATCTGGTCCCCGCGCGCTGCCCGCTGTTCGGCTACGCGCTGGTCGACATGAAGCTGGATGGTCAGTACGTCCGTCAGACCTTCCTTCGCCCCGAGACGCAGTCGAAGCTCGGAGAAGCGGGCTACGACGCGGGCGCGAAGATTCTGACCGACTTCTTCAAAGAGCAGCTCCAGCAGTTCGTCTCCGACGATCTCGACCCGCTGGGCCGCGAGATCATCGATTGCTGCCTGCATGACGGCACGCTGGACGATTATCTCCAGCTCACGCCGATGAAGCTGAAGTAATTTCAGAACTTTTTTCAGAAAATTCCCTCACCTGACGTGGGGAACGCGGGAAAGGGGGCTATTCTCTCACGTGAGAGAATGCTCCCTTTCTTCGCACAAGTGCGAGGGGGTATGCCGCCTGCGGGCGGCGGGGGCAAAGGGGCCATTCTCTTTCGCAAAAGAGAATGGCCCCTTTGGAACCCCAAGAGAAAGGCTTTGATTGGCAGTTTCGGGCTCGAATGACTTTTGTGCCTCCGGAGTGGGAATACCTGCGCGCGGCGTTGCCGCGTTGATGCCTGCTATACGATTTGATGTGCTCCTATCATCCGCTGTTGCGCAGCCGTTGGCGGCTCTGCTGCCTTACGGATGCGGCACACCCCTTGCGGGTGCCGCTCTGCCCATCTTATAGAAGTACAGCCTAATTCCCGTCTACCGCCAGCCTCCTCAATGCGGCGAGCGCAGCAATGCCGCTATTCGGCACGCAGTCTGCCGCCGTTCTACCGTCACTCGCGCCTCACAACAGTAAGGCGCGGTTGATAGTGGTAACGATTCGCTAGGGATTCATGGCGAAGCCATGTACACCGCACCCGAACTGCGCAGCGCATGCAGTTCTTCAAGATTGAGACTGCCAATGCAAACGCCTTTCTTTTTGGACGGGCGACGCCCGTTTTCTTTCCACGGAAAGAAAATGGGGGTCGCGTTCGTGCAGCGCCTACGGCGCTGCTTCCCCGCGGCACAAGTGCCGCGATCCCCTCTCCCGCACCTGTGCGAAAAAAGGAGCATTCTATGGACTATACAATGAAAGTCATTGCCAGAATCCACTCTGACTTTCCGGAAAAATTCGGCATCCCGCGCCAGAGCGGCCTCGTCCCCGCGCTTCGCGCGAAGATCGTCTTCGAGCCGGAGTACCGCAATCCCGACGCGCTGCGCGGCATCGAGGGTTTTTCGCACCTGTGGCTTATCTGGCAGTTCTCTGCCGCCGTGCGCGACACATGGTCGCCGACGGTGCGCCCGCCGCGCCTTGGCGGCAACGAGCGCGTGGGCGTTTTTGCGACGCGCTCGCCGTTCCGGCCGAACGCCATCGGCCTTTCCTGCGTGAAGCTCGAAGGTGTGCGGCACGAGGATGGCTTCGGTGACGTTTTGATCGTCTCGGGCGCAGATTTGATGGACGGCACGCCAATCGTTGACATCAAGCCCTACCTTCCGTATGCCGATGCGCATCCCGAGGCGCTGGGCGGCTTTGCCCCGTCGCCGAAAGAGACGATCGAAGTGGAGTGCCCGCCGGAGCTCCTGCAAAAGCTGCCGGAGGGGCAGCGCGAGGCGCTGCTCGGTGTGCTCGCGCAGGACCCGCGCCCGCAGTACCAGAACGACCCCGAGCGCGTGTACGGTATGAGCTTTGGCGGCTGGGACGTTAAGTTCCGCGTAAAGGATGGCGTGCTGACTGTTTTATCTTTAGCGGAAACTGAACATCAATAAAAACGCTGTTAAGGGAAAAACTCTTCGCGTTAAGCCAATGCTAAGAGGGCTTCCAAACGGTTGATATGCAAATTCTGCGCGCTATAATAGCGCCAGAATACATAAAAGGAGCGTATCCGCCGATGCAAGTTTCCAGCGCATTTGTTGTTATCATGGGTATGGGCGTCACATTCGTGGGCCTTACCTGCATCATCTTCCTGACGATGCTGATGGGCAAGATCCTCTCGAAGCCCGAGGCTCCGAAGCCCGCCGCAGCAGCTGCCGCGCCGGCAGCGCCCGCCGTTCCCGCTGACGGTCTGACCGACGAGGTCAAGGTCGCCATCATGGCGGCGATCGCCCAGCAGCCCGGCTTCAACATGGCGAATGTGACGAATGTCAGCATCCGCAAGATTTAATTTTGAATTCCACTTCTTCCTTTATCAGCGAAAGGGACGGCATCGCGCCGTCCTTTTTGCTACCATGAAAAAAATATTCGATTTAGCACAAAATTAGCAGGCTGTATGCTATAATGGGGACGGAAAGCATGCGGAGTCTTTCTCCGCGCCAACGATCAAGCGAGAGAAGGCGGCGACATGGCAAAAATCCCCGAAAAAATGCGTTGGATCTACGACCTTTTGCTGACGGCGGCGATCCTGGCTATGGCGACGGTGCTCTGCACGCTGCTGCGAAGGATCGACGACGGCAGTGGCTACGTGAACCTCATCTTCGTGCTGGCGGTCGCGACCATCTCGCGCTGGACGGAGGGCTATTTCTGGGGGATATTCAGCGCTGTCTCCGGTGTGCTGTTCGTCAACTACGTGTTTACATATCCCTACTGGGAATTCAACTTCACGATCACCGGCTACCCGTTTACCTTCCTTGCGATGCTGACGGTGTCCATGATGATCAGCGCGATGAACACGCAGATCAAAAAGCAGGAGCGGCTGCGCATCGAGACGGAGAAGGAAGCCGTGCGCGCGAATCTCCTGCGCGCGATGTCGCACGACATCCGCACGCCGCTGACGAGCATCGTCGGCAACACCGCCGCGATCCTCGAAAACGAGGATTCGTTTTCTCCCGAGCAGAAGCGCCGCCTTTTGGAGGATGTGAACGAGGACGCGCAGTGGCTCATCCGCATGGTCGAAAATCTCCTGTCCATCACGCGCATGAGCGGCGGACAGGCAAAGATCGAAAAGGACTGCGAGGCGGCCGAGGAGATCGTCGGCGTCTCGGTCAGCAAGTTCACCAAGCGCTTCCCCGCGATCAAGGTTTCAATCGAGGTACCGGACGAGGTGCTGATGGTGCCGATGGACGCGACGCTCATCCGTCAGGTCATTATGAATCTGCTGGAAAACGCCGCCATCCACGGCGGAAACGTCACGCAGATCCGCGTCTGCCTCTCACGCGAGGGGACGAACGCCTGCTTTGCCATCAGTGACAACGGCGTCGGCATCCCGAAGGAGAAGCTCACGACGATTTTTAACGGCGGGCTTTCCGGCGTGTCGCACAACAACTTTGATATGAAGAAAAACATGGGCATCGGCCTTTCCGTGTGCTACACCATCGTCAAGGCGCATGACGGCACGATGACCGCAGAAAACTTAGATTCGGGCGGAGCGTGCTTCCGCTTCTATCTGCCGCTGGAGGAGGGCATCAACAGTGAAATTGAAGGATAAAGTGCTCGTGGTGGAAGACGAGCAGAACATCAGCAACTTTATTTCGACGGTTCTCACCGCGAACGACTTCGACGTGCTGGTGGCGCAGACGGGCGCCGAGGCGGTCTCGATGATCACCTCGCACTGCCCCGATCTCATCATTCTCGACCTGGGACTTCCCGACATGGACGGGATGAACATCCTCAAGGAGGTCCGTTCGTGGTCGAGCCTGCCGATCATCGTCGTTTCGGCGCGCACGCACGAGCATGACAAGGTCATGGCGCTCGACCTCGGCGCGGACGACTACATCGAAAAGCCGTTCGGCACGAGCGAGCTGCTCGCGCGCATCCGCACGGCCATCCGCCACACGCGCACGCCGCTCGACAACAACGAGATCGCGCAGTCGGGCAAGTTCACCGTCAAGGACCTGACCATCGACTATGACAAGCACCACGTGCTCATCGGCGATCAGGATGTGCACCTGACGCTCAACGAGTTCAAGATCGTGGCGCTGCTCGGCAAATACGCCGGAAAGGTACTGACCTACGACTACCTCATCAAGCAGATCTGGGGGCCCAAGGCCAAGGCCGACAACCAGATCCTGCGCGTCAACATGGCGAATATCCGCCGCAAGATCGAGAAGAATCCCGCCTCGCCCGAGTATATCTTCACCGAGATCGGCGTGGGCTACCGGATGCTCGAAAACGACGCATGATGATAGAGCCGCTCGCGGCTTTATGATACCAGGGCGCGTGCGCGCCCCACACGATCACGCAGACGGCTCCTGCCATTTGGGGATGGCAGGGGTCATTTGCGCACTTTTGCACTTTTATGAAAAAGGTGTCGGACTGAAACAGTGAACGTTTCAGCCCGGCGCCTTTCTTTTTTTGCTTGCTTATAAACACGCCGTATTGTGCCGCAGCGGATGTTCGACCGTCATAGTTATGCTGACTTTTGTGTATATTTTTACCAAATCGTTTTCCGCTCTATTTCGCCTATTTATAGGGCCAGATGGAAGGCGCGCGCTCGTGCGGCATGACGAATGCGCAGGCCATGCGCTACGTGGTGATGTCGCAGGCGGTCAAAAATATTCTCCCCGCCATCGGCAATGAATTTGTCACGATGGTCAAGGAGACCTCGATCATCCAGTACCTCGGCATCGGCGATCTGATGTACAACAACGGCATCGTGGTCACCTCTACCTATAACCCGCTTCCTTGCTACTACATCTCCGCCATCATCTACCTGGCGCTGAATATCATCCTCGGCAAGGGCCTGAACATCTTTGAAGGGAGGCTGAGAAAGAGTGAACGGTAACGTATTGTTCGAGATCAAGGACTTGCAGAAAAAGTTCGGCAGCCTGACCGTCTTCGACGGGCTGAACGAGACCATCTGCAAGGGCGACGTGGTCGTCATCATCGGTCCCTCGGGCGGCGGTAAGTCCACCTTTATCCGATGCCTGAACCTCTTGGAGCAGCCCACCGCCGGCAAAATTTACTTCGAGGGCGAGGATATCACGGCCAAGGGCTTTGATGTGAACAAGCACCGACAGAAGGTCGGCATGGTGTTCCAGCAGTTCAATCTCTTCAACAACCTGACGGTGCTTGAAAACATTACGATCTCGCTCACGAAGGTCAAAAAGCAGTCGGAAGAGGAGAGCAAGGAAAAGGCCCTCAAGCTTCTAAAGCGCGTGGGACTTGAGGACAAGGCGAACGCCTATCCCTCCCAGCTCTCCGGCGGGCAGAAGCAGCGTATCGCCATCGTGCGGGCGCTGGCAATGGAGCCCGATGTGCTGCTCTTCGATGAGCCGACCTCCGCGCTCGACCCCGAGATGGTCGGCGAGGTGCTGCAGGTCATCTCCGACCTCGCCCGCGACGGCATCACGATGGTCGTCGTCACGCACGAGATGGGCTTTGCCCGAAAGGTCGGCACGCGCGTGCTCCTCATGGACGGCGGACAGATCGCCGAGCAGGGCACGCCCGAGGAGATCTTCGAGCACCCACAGAACGCGCGAACCAAAGAGTTCTTATCCAAGGTCATCAACGTCATTTAACAAAAATTAAATAAAATTTACGATATTATTGGAGGAAACAAAAATGCTTCACACGATCAATCCCGAAATTCTGTTCCTTAAGCAGGAAGATGTCATCAAGGCCGGCCTTCTCGATATGAAACAGATCTTGGCCGTTACGGAAAAGACCTACGCGATGCTCAGTCAGGGCCTCATCAAGAACCCGCCCAAGACCAACACCAGCATCCCTGACAAGGAAAACTGGCAGTCGTTCTTCAACGCCATGCCTTGCTACATCGGCGGCGACATCAACATCGGCGGCATCAAGTGGGCGGCGGAGTCCAAGAAGAACGCCACGATCCCTGGCATCCCCTACGGCATCGACATTTCCATCCTGAGTGACCCCGAGACGGTGCTGCCGTTCTGCATTCTGGACGGCACGCTCATCACCGCGATGCGCACCTCCGCCGTCGGCGGCCTGATGGCCAAGTATGCCGCCCCCTCCAATGCGGACACCGCGTGCCTTGTCGGCGCGGGCGTTATCGGCCGCACGATGATCTCCGCCGTGCACGAGGCGCTGCCCCAGATCAAGACCATGTACCTCTGCGACATTGATGTCGCCAAGGCCGAGGGCATCGCGAAGGAGTACGGCGACAGCTTGGGCGTCGAGATCATCCCGACGAGCGACAGCAAGGCTGCGGCGCTCAAGTCCCAGCTCATCGTCGGCGAGACGACCGCGCCCAAGCCGTTCATGGACACCTCCTGGCTCACGCCCGGCTGCGGCCTCGTCTCCATGCACTCCAACGAGGTGATGGAGGACGTCTTCCTCAAGGCCGACGGCATCGTCGCCGACTACTGGACACAGCTCAAGCAGCACACGAACCCACTGTCCAAGCTCACGAAGGCGGGCAAGCTCGATGAGAGCCAGATCATGGACCTGAGCGAGCTGGTGCTCGGCACGAAGAAGCTGCGCACCTCGGACGATCAGTTCGTCGCCGCCGCGTCCATGGGCCTCGGCGCGCTGGACATCATGATCGCCTATCAGCTCTATCTGAACGCGACGGAAATGGGCATCGGCACCAAGGTGAACCTTTGGGACAAGCCCCTGTGGGAATAAGACACGCAGGAGGGAACAAAGATGAACGCATTCAAGAAATTTGCGGCGCTGCTTTTAGCGCTTATGATGATCCTGTCTCTCGCCGCCTGCGGCAGCAAGAGCGACGACAGTGTGCAGGGCAGCTCGGACGGCAACGCATCGTCCGATGACACCGCCAAGTCCAAGATCGAGCAGATCAAAGAGGCGGGCGTGCTCGTGATGGGAACCTCTGCCGACTATCCCCCGAACGAGTTCCACACGGAGGTGGACGGCAAGGACACCATCGTCGGCTTTGACGTTGCTATCGCGCAGTACATCGCCGATGACCTCGGCGTCGAACTCAAGGTCGTCGACATGTCGTTCGACAACCTGTGCATCAACCTCGCCAAGGGTGATTTTGACATTGTCATCGCCGGTATGGCCTCGACCGAGGAGCGCTTGAAGTCCGTCGATTTCTCTGACCCGTACTTTAAGCAGCAGCAGGCCATTCTGATCCGCGCGGAGGATGACGCGCTCTACAACAAGCCCGAAGACCTGAGTGGTCACAAGGTCGGCGTGCAGAACGGCACCATTCAGGTGCCCATCGCCAACGAGCTTGTGGGCGAAGAGAACGTCGTCGGCCTCGTCAAGGCGCAGGATCTCATCATGGAGCTCAAGAAGCGGCAAGCTCGATGTTGTGTACATCGACTACACCGCAGCTCTTGCATTCGCCGCGGCGAACGATGACCTGACGGTCAAGGACATCGGCATCGAAAGCGACAGCGAGGGCCAGTGCATCGGCGTGCGGGCAACGAGGACTTTGTCGCCTACCTGAACGAAAAGATCGCCGAGATGCAGGAGCAGGGCCTCATCGACCAGTACGTTGCCGAAGCGCAAACGCTGGCGGGCATCGAGTAAAGCCCGTCCCCCTTGCATGATATGAACAGCACCAGCATACCCTCTACCAAGAGAATTGGGGAGGATATGCTGATGCTGTTTCATTTTGACCGCAGGAAGAAGTCTGAAAAGGAGAAGAAGCCGCCGCGCTTTCTGGTGCTCCGGCGCAAATGGCTGACGCTGGGCGCGGCGGTGCTGGCCGCCGCGGCGATCTTTGCCGCCGTCAATTATCCCGCCGCCGTCAGCGCGTCGGCCGCCACGCGCCAACTGCCGATCTACTGTGTCCAGCGCGACCAGAAGGTGTGCTCCATCTCGTTCGACGCGGCGTGGGGGGCGGACAACACACAGAAGATCCTCGACGTGCTCAAGGAGTACGGTGTCACCTGTACCTTTTTTGTCGTGGGCAACTGGGCGGATCAGTATCCCGAACAGGCCAAGGCCATCGTGGACAGCGGCAATGAGCTCATGAACCACTCCAACGCGCATGATCATTATAATTCCCTCACCGCCGACCAGATCATCGCAGACGTGAACACCTGCAACGATAAGATCGAGGCGTTGACCGGCGTCCGCCCGACGCTCATCCGCTGCCCGTTCGGCGAGTATGACGACCACGTCATCTCCACCATCCGCTCGATAGGCATGGAGCCGATCCAGTGGGACGTGGAAGCGCTGGCAGCGGTTGGAACCGCCCGCGGCGCAAGCGATATGCGCGCCCCTTACTCGTCTTCCTGTTCCGGCCGGTGCCGTTCCGCAGGGTGCAGCAAAAAGCTCCTCATGTAAAGCGCGTCGCCCGTGCAGAGGAAATCGAATGTAGGGAGCCTTATGACCGAAGGCAAGGCAGCAAGCCACAGCGCGGCGGTCGAGGCGCATCTTGTTCATCAGCACGAGCATGGGAGGAATCAGGATGGGGATATAAGCGATGTGAATGGGGATGAGGTTCTGAGACAGGCAGGCGATCAGGGTGATCATGCCGAGAAGTGGTGCCAATGATCTTGCTCAGCTTCTTGGAGACAATGTCGGCAAGGCCGGTGGTAGCGATCGCCGTAGCGAAGGTACCGAGCAGGATGTAGGCAAGAGCAGTAGTCGCGTTGCCGGAGAAGCCGGACGTGAGCAGCTTCATAACGCTGTCGCCCTCAGCAGCGTAGATGGGGATATAAAAGTCCGCCATCTCAAGGAGCCGTTCGCTCACTGAGATGGCGGTCACTATTTTTGATGTGTGCAAATTAGGGCCGATCACTGTGCAGTACATCGTGTATCCGTTCGGCCAGCGCCCTTGTCGTAAAAAGGCTTCGGGAGCACAAAGCTTGCGCCCAGACGGTATGCCTCCTCTATGACCTTGTGCGTCGGCAGCGCTGTCATAAAGATCGTCGAGATTTTGTGTCCGCCCTCACGCAGCTGCTGCATAACGTGAAAGCCGCCCTTGTGCGGCAGCAGAAAATCCAGCAGAAGAATGTGAGGTCGATGCCGATGGAGCACCTCGGTTGTCTCGTCCGCATCCCTTGCGTGGAATACACGGAAGTCTCCGCGCTCACGCAGGGAATCCGTCAGGAGCATACTGAAGGCTTCATTACTGTCTGAGAGTAAAATCTTCTTTCGGTGCGGCATTTTTATCCGCCTCCCCCTAAAAAATTTGATTTTACACACTCACCTTGTATAAAATAGTCCTGTTGGCTCATTTTTTCAATCCACCGTACAGTATTTTAATGGTATTTTAACTCGGCTTGATCCGGGCTTTCGCAAAAAGAAAGAGGAAGACCTGAGAAACTTGCCAAGAGTGGTTGTCGTAACGCCCCGCTTCCGGCATCATTCACTTATCAGACTTTACGAACAGCGCCTTTTGCAGTGCGAGCAGTCTCCGCAGCAGCCGCTACCTGATCTGGCCTTTTTTCGCCAGTGCAGGATGGCTGTGATAGCTGCAGCTGCGATGAGGACAAGAAGGACCCAATCTAACAGATGCATCACAGGATCCCCACCAAGGTATAGACAGCAAGAGCCACGATCCATGCCACGCAGCACTGCATCATCACGACCCCAACTGTCTTCAGCGCTGAGCCGAATTCTCGTCGAATCGTGGTTACCGCCGCGATGCAGGGAGTATACAGCAGCGTGAACACCAGAAAGCTGATAACGGAACGACCGGTAAACATCGTAGAAAGTGCAGCCCCGCCTAACAGGATCTGCAGCGTACTGACCACAGATTCCTTTGCGATAAAACCGGAAATAAGGGAGGTTGCGCAGCGCCAATCCGCAAAGCCCAACGGTGCGAACACCGGCGCGATCCATCGACCAATGAGAGCCAAAAGGCTATCGGCACTGTCGGTAACTACATTCAGCCTGGTATCAAAACTCTGGAGGAACCAGATCACAATGGTAGCAAGAAAAATCACCGTAAACGCCCGCTGCAAAAAGTCCTCGGCCTTTTCCCAAAGCAGCAGCGCAACGCTCTTGAGGCTCGGAAGCCGATAATTGGGCAACTCCATAACGAAAGGCACGGGCTTTCCGCGGAATACGGTTTGGTTCATGATGAGGGCCGCAGCAATTCCAATCAGAATGCCCAGCAGATACAGTAGGATCATTATGAGCGCGCGGTGCGTTGGAAAGAACGCTGCGGTAAAAAATGCATAAATTGATATTTTTGCCGAGCAGCTCATATAAGGCGTGAGCAGGATCGTCATCTTGCGGTCACGGTCACTCGACACCGTGCGCGTTGCCATAATTGCCGGCACAGAACAGCCGAAGCCGATGAGCATAGGGACGATGCTGCGGCCGGACAAACCGATCTTTCGCAGAGGCTTGTCCATTACAAAGGCGACGCGGGCCATGTAGCCGGTATCTTCCAAGATAGAGAGGAAGAAAAAAAGCGTCACAATGATAGGTAGGAACACCAGCACACTGCCAACACCGGAAAAAATGCCGTCAATAATCAAGCTGTGTACCACAGGATTGATCTCATAGGCAGTCAAAGCTTGGTCTACAAGAAGGTAAGGCCATCGATCCCGCCTTGCAGCCAGTCGGACAGACGCTGACCAATAACATTGAAGGTGAGATAGAAAATCAGCAGCATGACAAGCAGAAACGTCGGAATGGCTGTGTAGCGACCGGTGAGAATTCTGTCGATCTTCATGGAGCGGGCGTGCTCCCGACTTTCATGGCATTTCACCACAGATGATGCCACCACGCCTTCAATGAAGGTGTAGCGCATATCAGCAAGCGCCGCGTTGCGATCAAGTCCTGCCTCACTCTCCATCTGCACGATGCAATGCTCAAGCAACTCGCGCTCGTTTTGATCAAGTGCCAGACGGTCGGCAAGGTCATCGCCGCCTTCGATCAGCTTTGCTGCGCAGAAGCGAGCCGGCACACCGATGCGGTCGGCGTGATCGGCAATCAGATGCGTAACGGCGTGGATGCAGCGGTGAACGGCGGAATCATCCGCGCAGAAATCTGTCACCTTTGGCAGAGTTCTGCTCCGAGCCACAGCAATCGCCTGATTCACCAGCTCGCTCACGCCCTCACCCTTTGCGGCCGCGATCGGTACGACAGGGATGCCGAGCGAGGCGCTCATCTTCTGCACGTCGATGGAACCGCCGTTGGAACGCACTTCATCCATCATGTTCAGCGCCAGCACCATAGGTATCCGCAACTCAAGCAGCTGAAGTGTCAGGTACAGATTCCGCTCAATGTTGGTGGCATCTACAATGTTGATGATGCCGTCCGGCTTTTGGTTGAGGATAAAGTCACGGGAGACGATCTCCTCCTGTGTATAGGGCCGCAAGGAGTAGATGCCGGGCAGATCCACCACGGAGCAGCCTTTTTCGTCTATGATCTCTCCCATCTTCTGGTCTACCGTGACACCGGGAAAGTTGCCGACATGCTGATTGGATCCGGTGAGGGCGTTGAAAAGAGTCGTTTTCCCGCAGTTCTGATTTCCAACGAGTGCAAAGATCATTTCGGCTCGTCCTCCACTTCGATTTTTTGAGCCTCCTCTACGCGCAGCGTTAGCTCGTAGCCGCGCACGCGGATCTCGATAGGATCACCCATCGGCGCGACCTTCTGTAATGTCACGCGGGTGTGCGGGATCAAGCCCATATCCAGCAGGCGGCAGCGCAAGGCTCCATCTCCGCCAACAGTGGTGATCACGGCAGAATTCCCCACTTTTAATTGATTCAATGTCATTCGCTTTCCTCTTTTCTTGCCCAGTTTTAATTTCATGGTAGCATTCCTGCTGCGGACTGTCAATACAGCCGAACCGGCATAATTCAAAGTGTGTGATAGAATATTTGGCCTCGTGCTGCAGAAAATGTTGAAAAGGTTCCTGCGGCAAGGAAAAGTCTTACAACTCTTTCGCAGTTTTAATCGATCCGCAGCAATTCGTCATCGTCGGAGCATCCGAAGCGGTTAACATCGGAGGCAGGGAAAGACTGGTAAATGTGCACGTTCGAACGCGGAAAGCATTCTTGCAGAAAATCGCGGACCGGGAAAAGATCATGGAATCCGCTGAAGTGCTTTTTGCCGTCTTCAAAGGAGACCGAGTTCACGACAAGATGCAGATGACAGTGCGCAGAGTCCGTGTGCAGGGCATATCCGCCTATCATTCCGGAACGGCACACATAGTCAAGAACGCGGTGCAAAGCTGCTGCGTCTGGATACTGATTGCGGATCAAGATAATGTCTGGCACAGCCGGTTCATCTCCTCTCTGATCATTTCGTTCGTCCTCTGAGAGGCGGACGGACAGAATGCGATTTTTCATTGAAATCCTTCTTTCTTGTTGCTCGTGGCAAGGAGCGCAAATTGTATGACGCCCCTTTATTCGGATGTTTGTAGCGTGATAAAAAATTGGTGCAGACTATGAAAGAGCCCGATGAAGCGCACGCAATTGTGCAGCCCCATCAGGCCTTCCAAATGATGTTGACATGGTTGCCGTCGAGTTCGATCCGCTCGATGAATTCGGCGGCGATCAATTTTTTCGTCAAAAACAGAATGAGAAAAATCCAACCGCCGAATCTGAGGCGCAGAATGCGGGGCGGTATGTAAGAGCTGTTCCCGCTCGGCGTGCAGTTTTTCAATCATTTTTGAGATATACACGACCGCCACATCGCTGCTCTCGGCGAGAGCGTTCACCAGACGATCGATTTTCTGCTCGATTTCCAAAACAGCTTTCGCCTGCGCGTGGTCTTCACTTACTGAGGGAAGCTCGGCGGGACAGGCATCGAGAATGTGCTGGAGCTCATTGGCGATATGGGTCTCCAGCTCTCTAAGGTCTACATCAATCGATTCATCACAGCTGCCGAAGTTGGACCGACCGGAGCAGACCAGCTTACAGCGTTGCTCCGACTTTATGTAGTTGACCTTGACGGCATAGCCGCATTTGCTGCATTTTAAGAGACCGGTCAGCCAGGAGTATTTACCCGCGTTGGCGCGGGAAGCTGCATCTGTCCGGAGAGCTTGTCCTGTGCACGCAGCCAGAGGGATGACGGAATGATTCCCTCATGCGTGGACAGGCTGAGCATCTGCTCATCCTTTTTCGTGTACTTGCCGCGGCTGCGGTCGCGCTTCCCAATCAGAAGACAGCCATGGACGCCGTCAAAAACTTCGGGCATCTGGCGGATCTGGATGCCCTGCGCAAGGTAATAGCAGTAGACCGCTTCGTCAGCCTGCGCGTAGACGGGGTTCCGCAGAATACGGGACAGAGTCACGTTATCCCACGCCTCGCGCTTGGGGCCGTGAATGCCCTGCTCAGTCAGAGCTTTGGCAAGGGCGCGCAGCGATGTTTCAGACCGGACATATTCTTCAAAAATGTGGAGAACAGTCTTTGCGTTTTCATCGGCTATCAGAGATGAGACCTTGCGCCCGTCAAGCTCAGCTTTGGAAAGCGCATATCCGTATGGCGCGGGGCCACCCGGCCATGCACCGAGGGAAACGCGGTGATGGTAGTTGTCGCGCACACGCTCCGCGGTCGTTTCGCGCTCAAGCTGGGCAAAGGTCATCACAATGTTGAGCATGGCCCGTCCCATCGGTGAGGAAGTGTCGAACTGCTCGTTGACGGACAGAAATTCGACATCGTTTTTACGCAGAAGCTCCCAAATCTGGCTGAAATCCGCGAGGGAGCGGCTGAAGCGGTCCAGCCGGTACACGACGATTTTTTTGACGCGGCCCGCCTCCACCGCCTCCATGAGCTCGCCGAAAGCAGGCCGCTTGGTGTTTTTGCCGGAAAAGCCCTTGTCCGAAAAAACAAGGGCATCGTCCACAGTAAACTTCCGGCACAGTTCGATCTGTCCCTCGATCGAAAGGCTGCCCTTTTTATCGATGGACTGACGCGCATAAATGGCATCCATCGGCCTCACCTCTGCGCGCGGGCAGCCAGCAGCAGAAGGCAGCGGCGGCAGATCGCCGCCTGACGCGCAGAGCGCTCTATAGGGTCAACGGTTGAATAAGTGTTTTTGATAATCATAAGGGTTTCCTCCTTCGAGAATGTATGAGCCAGGACCGGAAGTTATTCCGGACGGCTTTACCACCCTGTTGAAGGCTGTGTAAAAATGTATTATTTTTTCATAAAATCTTGAAACCCTTGAAAATCCTGAAAAATCCAGACGACGCATGGCTTCCGCTGCGCTGATGGTACCCGCACGCCAGAGTTTTTCCACCGCATCAAAATTGCTTCGCTCAATCGGCACCAACCGCAAAGCAGTGGCTTTCGATTCTGGTGTCCTCGGGGATTGTGGCACTGATCCAGCCCTACTCCAACAACGCCTTGAAGCGAGTGATCAAGGCTCCGAGAATGTATTTTCTGGACACAGGGCTCTGCGCACATCTCACCAGATGGACCAGCGCAGAGACATTAGAGCGGGGAGCGATGGACGGCGCGTTCTTTGAAACGTGGGTGGTATCTGAGATCTACAAGAGCTACCTCAATCAGGGAAAATCTCAGCCGCCGCTGTATTTCTACCGTGACAGCAACAAGAAGGAGATCGACCTTATCATTTATCAGGATGGTGTCGTTTCGCCGATAGAGATCAAAAAAATTCTGTGCCAAAGGATGCCGCAAAGAATTTCGGCGTGCTGAATCCTATTGAGAAAGAACCAGATGCTGACAGCATCTCGGCTGGAGCAGCGCATCTGAAAACGAAGATTGGAACCGGTGCCGTGATCTGCATGCCGCCGGATATGATCCCGGTCGATCAAAAAAACTGGTATGTTCCTGTTTGGCTGATTTGAGCAAACGCAGATTGAATTTCACAAAACTGCTGTGTGTCTGGTGCACTTTACTAATATGGAATTGATTCTGGGCATGTTCAGCGGTGGGCTATGAATAGGCGGAAAGAAGACAGTCAGCGGAGGCCATGAAGCGAGGCACGACAGGCGTTTCCAAGTGCTGCCAGTGGGGACTCCCTCGACTGGAAGGGCATCTCGGCGGGTGAGATCACGAAGCGTGTGACGGGCAAGGTGCAGAGCGGGTCGATCGTGTTGTTCCACAATGCGGGCGAGCATACGCCCGAGGCGCTGCCGGATATCCTCGACTACCTGCTCGCCGAGGGGTATAAGATCGTACCGATTTCGAAGATCTTGCTCACCTGTGACTATACCATCGACCACGAAGGCCGGCAGTGCCCGGCAGTGCAGTGAGCGTCCGATACCGCACTTGCTTGACCGTGTGTAAAGACGCGAAAAGGGGAGTCCTCTATCACAAGAGAACTCCCCTTTATGATTTCTTCCGTGCATTGCGGGGTGATTTTTTACGCGCCGATGATGATCGGCACCAGCGCTGCGGAGGTGATGCACATCAGCATGCCGGTACAGAACGAGTAGGCGACCGTTTCCGAGCTGCACACCTGCTCGACGATCGGCAGGCACACGTCAGTCGAGGCGGTGCCAGGGATGGTGATGGCCTCGATATAGCCGATCTTGCCCGCGATGACGGGCAGCAGAATGATGCCGAGCATCTCGCGCAGCACATTGTGCAAAAACGAGACCGCGCCCGCGACCGCGTGCCCCGCGCCGGAGATGACACTCGGCGCCATCGTGTACCAGCCGAAGCCCGCGCTGATGGCCAGTCCCTCGCGCAGCGTCATGGGTGAGCGCGGCATAGACCGCGCCGCCGAGCAACGTGCCGAGCACGGCGAAGATGGGGACTAAAATGACGCCGAGCCCCGCGTTGCGCAGAATGCGGGCAATGCTGCCGTCCAGCCCCATGGAAAAGCCGATGAGCCCCAGCATGATACACAGGCCGACCACAAGATAGTCGCCCGAGCGGGACTGAAAGGCGGGTAGGTCGGTGCACACGCGGCGGATGACAAGATCACCGAGCAGCATCCCGACAACGACCATCAGCAGGATGATAAAAAGACATTTTCGCGCCCGAGACGTCGGCCTTTTCGTGCACAGCTTCCGCTTCGTTGACGACTGCACCGGCGGGGTGGGCGTGGCGGTCGATGTGCAGCAGCTTTCGCACGGCGAACGCGCCGAGCATGCTGCCCGCAGTCAGCACCGTGACAAAAAGCGCCTGAATGCCGATGCTGCCGAGGCTCGACGTGACCTCCTCATCTGCGCCCATGCGCAGGCCATCAAAAAGCACCAGCGCATAAACGGAAAGCGACATGAGCTTGTCTACGAATTTGAATTTTTCTGCGTACTTTCGCAGGCGCGAGGCCGGAGGTAGCAGGCGATCATAATGGACCAGTAGAGAGCGAGCAGAGTCATAAAGTGTCGTCATCCTTTCGCCGCGATGCGGCTAAAATTGAATGAGGGCGGCGCGTGATCCGCGCCGCCCTCTGCTGCTTTGGTAGAATTGGGGAATATCAGGCGAGGGTGTTGACCCAGGCGGAGTATTTGGCGAGGTTTGCGTCGCGCTCTTGCGCATCCGCGCCCTTGGTGAGGATGTAGACCTTGATCTTCGGCTCGGTGCCGCTCGGGCGCACGACGATGTGCGTGCCGTCGCAGAGCTCGAAGCGCAGCACGTTCGAGCCCGAGAGCGCGATCTTCGTGACCTCGCCGCTTGCGGCGTCGCGCGCGGTGCCATCCGAATAATCCTTGTACGTCGCGACCTTGACGCCCGCAATCTCGCTCGGCGGCGTCTCACGCAGGGACTTCATAAGAGCGGCCATCTTCTCCGCACCATCTAAGCCCGGCATGACGAGGTTGTGCGTCTTTTCACCGTACCAGCCGTACTTTTCAAAGAGCGCGTTGAGCGCGTCGAAGAGCGTCATGCCCTGGGAGTAGTACCACGCGGCCATTTCGGTGAGCAGCAGCGAGGCCGTGACTGCGTCCTTATCGCGCACGTAGTGGCCGATCATGTAGCCGTAGCTCTCCTCGTAGGAGAAGATGACGGTGTTTTTGCCCGCGCCCTCAAGCTCGTTCATCTTCTCGGCCATGAACTTAAAGCCCGTGAACGTGTCGTAGCAGTCGAGGCCATTCGCCTCCGCCACGGCGCGCGCCATCTCGGTCGTGACGATAGTCTTGAGCGCGGCGGCATTCGCGGGCAGCTTGCCCGCGCGCTTCATCGCACCGATCAGATAGTCGAGCAGCAGCACGCCCGTCTGGTTGCCGGTGACAGGCTCGAACTCGCCCTGCTTGTTGCGCACCATGATGCCGACGCGGTCGCTGTCGGGGTCGGTGCCGAGGATGAAGTCGACGTCGTTCTTCTTGGCGAGGTCAATGGCGAGGTAGAAACCCTCGGGATTCTCGGGGTTCGGGGACACGACGGTCGGGAAATTGCCGTCGATGACCATCTGCTCGGGTACGCATAAAAGGTGCTTGATGCCAAGACGCGTCAGCGCCTCGGGCACGAGCTTGTGGCCGCAGCCATGGAAGGGCGTGTAGACGAGCTTGAAGTCGTCGGCGACCTTTTTGACGGTCTCATAGTCGTTGACCATGCTCATGACGTTGGCCATGAAGCGCTCGTCGCAGTCTGCGCCGAGCATCGTGATGAGACCCTTGTTGACGGCTTCGTCAAAGTCCATCGACGTGACGCCGGTGAAAATGTCGATGTGCTCAAGCTCCCTGGCGATCGCGGCGGCGTGCTGGGGCGGCAGCTGCGCGCCGTCGGACCAGTAGACCTTGTAGCCGTTGTACTCCTTGGGATTGTGCGACGCGGTGACGTTGATGCCCGCCTCGCAGCCGTATTCGCGCACGGCGAACGAGAGCTCAGGCGTCGGACGCAGGGACTCAAAGAGCTTGACGGTGATGCCGTTGCCCGCCATGACGCAGGCCGCGGCGCGCGCAAACTCCATCGAGTGGTTGCGGCAGTCCATGCAGATGGCGACGCCCTTTTTCATGGCCTCTTCGCCCTCAGCGCGGATGACGTTGGCAAAGCCCTGCGTCGCCCAGCGGATGACGTGGCGGTTCATGTTGTGAAGGCCAACGTACATCGTGCCGCGAAGGCCGGCCGTGCCGAATTCGAGCGGACCGTAGAAGCGGTTTTCAATCTCCTTTTCGTCGTTTGCGATGGCCTTGAGCTCGTTTCTCTCGTCCTCGCTCAGCGCGGGGGAGGCGAGCCACTTTTCATATTCCTGACGGTAATTCATTGCATGTCCTCCTGTTCCGGAATTTCATCAATGGGGCGGATCAGATTTTTCGCGTCCTCGAGCATCGAGGACGGCACATAGAGCCATGTGCCGCTGCCGGGCATGCCGAGCACGATCTTGCCGAACGAGCCCTCGCCCTCGTACTTGCGCAGCACGGGGATGTCATACGAGCGGAGCATGGCGCAGAGCATGTCCGTCTCGGCGTTCGTGTCCATTGCGACGGTCAAAAGCGCGGGCTCCTCCGGCGTGCCGTCGGCGGATTTGGGCCAGCGCTGCAAAAGGTCGTTTTCTGTCTTGCCCCAGGTGAGCTTCACTTCATCCGACATGGGTGGTGTCCTCCTTTATATTGATGATGAGTCATTTGTGGTATTTCGTTCCGGCCTCGATCTGGTAGGCGCGGTAGATTTGCTCGAGCAGCATCACGCGCGCTCCAAGTGGTGCGGAAATGTCATCGGCGACATCGAGAGCCGCAGGTCGGCTTTTTTCTTTAAGTCCTCGTCAAGGCCGAAGCTCGACCCGATGAGAAACGTCAGCTGCGACGCGCCGCGCGCGGCGAGCTGCTGCATTTTCTGCGAAAGCGCTACGCTGCTCATCTCCTGCCCCTCAATGCACATGGCGATGAGCGCGCCGCCCTTGGACAGCCTCTGCTCGACGAGTGCGGCCTCTTTTTGAGCGCCTGACGGATCTCCGCCTCGCTCGGCTCGTCGCCAAGGCGCTGCTCGGGCAGCTCCAAAGCTCTAACTTGCAGCAGCGCGAAAGGCGCTTTTCGTATTCCTTGACGGCCTGCTCGTAGAAGGGGGCTCCTTCAGTTTTCCGACGCAAAGGACGGTGATCTTCTGCATACGTGTACCTCGCTGATGGTGTCGCGCGGCGCGGTGGCAAGGCGGACGCTCAGTCCGCTCGATTGCAGCGGCGCGGCCGACGGTGTATTCGGCAAGCTCGGGGGAGTTGTTCTCGTCGCTCAGGTGCGCGAGCAGAATGTCGCTCGTGCCCGCGCGGACGCATTCGATGGCGAATTCCGCCGCGGCGTCGTTCGACAGGTGCCCGTACTCGCTCAGGATGCGCTGCTTGAGATAATAGGGGTAGCCGCCGTTTTTGAGCATCACGACATCGTGATTCGACTCAAGCAGCAGCATGTCCGCGCCGAGGGCGACGTCGTGCGCCTCATCGGTGACAAAGCCCGTGTCCGTCAGCACGGCGAGCGAGCCGGCGTCGCTCTCGATGCGGTAGCCGACGCTTTCTTTCGCGTCGTGCGACGTGCGGAACGAGCGGACGTGCAGGTCCTGATCGTAAACTCTTTGCCCGCGGCAAAGCGCAGGGCGCGGCTCGGGGTATTGGATGGCCGCCGCGGTGCCGAACGTCGCGTACAGTAGGGCGGGGCATTTTTTGGCGAGCGTCACAAGTCCTCGGACATGGTCGATGTGCTCGTGTGTGATGAGAATGCCGTCGAGATCATCAAGCGTAAGGTCCAGTGCTGCGAGCGACTGCGTGATGCGGCGGCAGGAGATGCCCGCGTCGATGAGAAGGTGAGTATCGTTGTGACAGACGAGCGCGGCGTTGCCGGCGCTCGAACTGGCGAGGGTGTAAAATTCCATGGGATGATTCCTTTATATCAATTCACCGAAATCATACCACAGCCGCGCGCAATAGTCAAAAAGAAAAAGCCCCCGCACGGGGGCTGTGAGAGGGAGAAGAAAGCGCTGTCAACCGGCGGGGAAAGCGAGCCCCGCCATGAAGCCGTTTTCGCCAGTGCAGACGATGTCGCCCGCGGCGAGCACGCCGTCGCAGACGTACAGGTCGGCCTGACAGGGGAGCGAGGCGTCAGGATAGTTGGTCACAACATAGGTGTAACGCGAGAGCGTCTGCCCGCAATAGCGTGTGAGGTCAAAGCCCTGCGAGCGCTGGAGGTCGTTGTAGCTCAAATACGGCTCTTCGAGCGTTTCGCCCAGCGTGACGCTCAGCGTTTCGATCGGCTGGTCGTTCACCTCCCAGCCGAGGGAGGCAAGATACGCAATGCGCTCTTCATTTGTTTCGGCGGCGATGACGGGCGGCGGAGACGAATGCCGGCACGCGCGCAGCGCCAGAAAGAGCGAGAGCAGCAGCGCGAAGATGAGCAGAATTTTTACAACGCGGCGTTTGGAGCACTTGGCGGTGATGATGAACATGAAGCGACCACACCCTTTCGATAAAAGCTATTCCACCGAAAGAAAAAGTATGCTACACTGATACTTCAGAATGCAGAAAGGCGGGAACCACCATGGCACAGCAGAGACTCGACAAGATTATCGCCTCGACCGGGCGCTATTCGCGCCGCGAGGTCAAGACCCTCGTGCGCGAGGGTCGCGTGCTCGTCGACGGGCGCATCGTGGCCAGCGCGGAGGACAAGTGCGACCCCTTGACCGCGCGCATCAGCGTGAACGGCGAAGAGTTTTTTATCGCGAGCACACGTATGTGATGCTCCACAAGCCTGCGGGCGTGCTCTCGCGACCGAGGACGGACGCGGGGAGACGGTGCTCGACCTGCTTGCGCCCGAGTACCGCAAGATCGGCCTTTTTCCCCGTCGGGCGGCTCGACAAGGACACGGAGGGGCTGCTGCTTCTGACCGACGACGGCGCGCTCGCGCACGACCTGCTCGCGCCGAAAAAAGCATGTCGACAAGGTCTACTTCGCCCGCACCGACGGCGCGCTCGACGACGCCGACTGTAAAGCCTTCGAGCAGGGCATCACGCTCGGCGACGGGCTCGAATGCCTTCCGGCAAAGCTTGAGATTTTAAAGAGCGACGCGCAGAGCGAGGCGCTCATCACCATCCGCGAGGGCAAGTTCCACCAGATCAAGCGGATGCTGGCCTCGCGCGGAAAGCCGGTCGTTTACTTAAAGCGGCTGAGCATGGGCTCACTCACGCTTGACGAGGGGCTTTCCAAAGGGTGAATACCGCATGCTCACGGCGGAAGAGATCAAAAACCTGCGGGAAAGTGGGCAATTTGCCCAAGGAAAAGCGGGCGCGGACAAGTAAGCGTTTGTCCTTCCTTTACGGAATGCCTAAAAAAGAAGAAAAAAATTGTTGAAAAGAGAAAAAAGTTCTTGCAATCGTCAGACGGAGAAAGTATAATAGTCCCATCAAGTTGGCAGAATGCACAAACTCCCTAATAAATCAAGGAGGCACGGAATATGTCCGGTAGGATTTTTCAGAACATCGTTTTACAGTTTAAGGAAACGACCGATACGGTCATTGGCGTGATCGACTCCGAGGGCACGGTCATCGCCTGCACCGACCTGCCGGAGATCGGCCAGCGCTGGCCGCATCTGGTGCAGCCCATCAATGAGGCCGAGGGCGCCTGCACCGCGCTCGAGGGCAAGACCTTCAAGGCGCTCGAGGGCTGGGGAGGTCAGTTCGACTTTGCGGCCTTCACCCGCGGCGAGGACGCGCTCAGCTCGACCGTCTGCAGCATGGCGACCGTCGCGCTCAACACCGCCAAGAGCTATTACGAGGAAAAGCACGACAAGACGTCGTTTGTCAAGAGCATCCTCTCCGATAACATTCTGTTAAGCGATATCTACGTCCGCGCCAAGGAGCTGCACGTCGAGGCCGAGCTCAACCGCGGCGTGTTCGTCGTCCGCCGCACGGACGAAAAGGCCGACGCTATCCCCGTCGAGACCGTGCAGAACATCTTCCCCGACCGGCAGACGAGCTTTGTCCTTTCCATGGGCGAGGACGATGTGGTGCTCGTGCAGCAGCTCGGCGACAATGTGGAGATGAGCGACCTTGAAAAAAGACCGCCGCGCAGATCGAAGAGACGCTGCGCGAGAACGGCGAGAGCACGGTCGTTGTCGGCATCGGCACGGTGGCGACGCACCTGCGCGACCTCGCGAAGTCCTATAAGGAAGCGCAGATGGCGATCGAGGTCGGCAAGGTCTTCGACACCGAGAAGTACATCATCAGCTATGAAAACCTCGGCATCGGCCGCCTCATTTATCAGCTGCCGACGACACTGTGCGAAATGTTCCTGCAGGAGGTCTTCAAGAAGAACCCCATCGACGCGCTCGATAAGGAGACACTCTTTACCATCAACAAGTTCTTCGAGAACAACCTCATCCTCTCCGAAACGGCGAGAAAGCTGTTCGTCCACAGAAATACGCTTGTCTACCGTCTCGAGAAGATCAAGAAGCTCACGGGCCTCGACCTGCGCGAGTTCGACGACGCCATCACCTTCAAGGTCGCGCTCATGGTCAAAAAGTACCTTGCCTCCCGCGGCATCGAAGCGTAAAGAAAAAGAATTTGACAAGGGCTGTCTTCAGACAGCCCTTGTTTTTTCGCCATTTTGCGGCAAAAAAGTTGAAAGTTTACATAATTACCTGTTGCCATCGCGGACTTGCCGCGCTATAATAAAGACTGAAAATTTGCGGGATCGAGTCAAAACCTGCTGGAAACCGAGGAAAGAGCATGATCGCCTAAACGATGTAGTAAAGGAATACGAGAGCGGCACGACGGCCTTAAAGGGCATTTCGCTTCGCATCGAGGATGGGGAGTTCGTCTTTTTGGTCGGCCCGAGCGGCAGCGGCAAGTCGACGATCATCAAGCTGCTCACCGGCGAGATCGTGCCGACGTCTGGTCAGATCGCCGTCAACGGCTTCAGCCTGACGAACATTGCCGAGCGGCAGATCCCGCTGCTGCGCCGCTCCGTCGGCGTCATCTTCCAGGACTTCCGCCTGATCGAGAAGAAAACGGTCTACGAGAACCTGAGCTTCGCCATGCGCGCCGTCGGTTCTTCGCCGCGCGAGATCAAAAAGCGCATCCCCTATGTGCTTGAGCTCGTCGGACTTGAGGAAAAGACCGACCGTTATCCCAACGAGCTCTCCGGCGGCGAACAGCAGCGCGTGGCCATTGCGCGTGCGCTCATCAACAACCCCAGCACCATCATCGCCGACGAGCCGACGGGCAACCTGGACCCCGCGCGCTCGCTGGAGATCATGCGCCTGCTCGAGCGCATCAACCAGCTCGGCACGACGATGGTCGTCGTGACGCACGAGAAAGATCTTGTCAATCAGTTCAAAAAACGCGTCGTCACGCTCGAACAGGGCGTCATCACGAGCGATGGCGACGGCGTCGGCTATAATGCGAGGTAAGCTATGCGCAAACACGATTTTTCTTACTTTTTTCGGCGAGGGCATGCGCAACATGTTCTCGCACGGATTCATGTCCTTTGCGGCCGTGGGCATCACGGTCGCCTGCCTTGTCGTCATGGGTACATTTTCGCTCGTGGCGTACAATGCGCAGGTGCAGCTCCAGCAGCTCGAGAGCGAGTATGAAATTCTCGCCTTCGTGGACGAGAGCTGCGACGATGCGCAGACCAAGGCCGTGGGCCGCGCCATCGAGCAGCGTGACAATGTGAAAAGAATGTGTCTTCATCAGCAAGGAAGAGGCGATGAAGTCCTTTGAGGCGCGTTACGAGGGGGACAACATGTTCCAGAACCTTGACCCCGAGATTTTGCGCGACCGCTACGCTGTCTATGTTGACAATCTGAGCATTTCCGGCAAGACTGCGCAGGACATCCTCGACAATGTCGAAGGCGTTGCCAATGTCCGCGTGGACGAAGACATCGCGGGCGGCTTTATCACGCTGCGCAACATTGCGGGCGTTGTGTGTATCGCGCTCATTGCGATCTTGCTGCTCGTGTCCGTCTTTATCATCTCCAACACCATCAAGCTCACGACCTTTGACCGGCGCGACGAGATCGCCATTATGAAGATGGTGGGCGCGACGAACGGCTTTATCCGTTGGCCGTTTGTGTACGAGGGCTTTATGATCGGCCTTCTCAGCGCGGTGCTGGGCTTTGGCCTGCAATGGCTGCTCTATGAATCGGTCGCAAAGAGTCTTGCCATGTCCGACCGGCTGCAGCTTTTGACGATCGTCGACTTTACGTCGATCTGGCGGCCCGTGGCTGCGATCTTTGCCGCCGCCGGTATCCTGATCGGTGTGGGTGGCAGCCTGACGGCTATCCGCAAGTTCCTGCACGTGTGAGGGAGGCGGACGATGAGCAGAAAAAAGATCGCACGCATCCTCCTGGTGCTGGCCGTCTTCGCGTCGCTGACGCTGACGGAGCTGACGCCGCTTTCCCTGGTGCAGGACGCCTCCGCCGTCACGCAGGCGGATATCGACAAGCTCAAAGACGAGCTCAGCGGGATGAACTCGGAAAAGTCGCAGCTTGAAAAGGAGAGCTAAAATCCATCCAGAACGACAAGAGCGCGGCGCTTGCGCAGAAGGAGAACATCGACAAGCAGATCAACCTCCTCCAGTCGGAGATCAAGGGCGTTGAGTCGCTCATCAGCGAGTACGAAACGCTCATTGAGCAGACTGAGCAGGAGATCCGCGAAAACGAAGAGGAAGAGGCGCGCCAGTACGAAAAGTTCTGCGCGCGCGTGCGCTCCATGGAAGAGCGCGGCACGGTGTCGTACTGGTCGGTGCTGTTCAACTCGGCGAGCTTTTCCGACTTGCTGAGCGCCATGGACTTCATCAGCGAGATCATGGACAGCGACCAGAAGGTCATCGACGATCTGCGTGCCCCTGCGCGAGCAGATCGAGCAGAAGAAGGCCTCGCTCGAAACGTCCCTTGCCGAGCAGCAGAGCGCCAAGGAGACGCTCGTTGCCAAAAAGAGCGAGCTGAATACCCAGCGCGCTGAGGCGGAAAAGGTGCTTGCCGAGCTCAAGGCGAACGAAGCGCAGTACAAGCAGGTCCTTTCGGAAAAGGACGCCGCGATGGAGCGCCAGCAGGCGGAGATCGTGCGCCTTTCCCGTGAGCTTGCCGAAAAGAACGGCAACACCACCGTGACCTATGGCGGCTACATCTGGCCGTGCTCAAGCAGATACATCACCTCGCCGCTCGGCGCGCGCGCTACACGGGCATCGCGGGCGCGTCGACGAACCACGCGGGCATCGACATCGGCCGCGTGGGCGCTACACGACGCAGGCCGTCGCCGCCAAGGCGGGCACGGTCATCATCTCGGCCTACAACAAGTACCGCGGCAACTATGTGGTCGTCAGTCACGGCAGCGGCAACACGACGACGTATCAGCATTAGGCATCCCGTTCGGTCAGCGTGGGCACGTATGTCGCGCAGGGTCAGGTCGTCGGCATCACCGGTACGACCGGCGTGAGCAGCGGCCCGCACCTGCACTTTGAGATCACCGAGAACGGACAGATCATCAACCCGCTCAAGTACCTCACGGACTATATCAAGGGTTGGTAAACCGCATAACGCACAAGCTCCCCGCCATATACTGGCGGGGAGCTTTTTTGCGGGGAGGGGTCATTTTGCAGGGATTGGTCTGCTATCGGGACACGGGGGAGAAAAACGGCGCGCGCATGCTCTGCGGCGTGCGCTTTGACGCGGCCTACGCATCGCGCGGCGAGGGAATGCTTGCTGCACTTTCGGCCAAGCGCGCAGCAAAATACCTGCAAAAGCGCCGTGTGAGTTATGCCGTGTTTCCCAAGGATTATCCATATGCGGAGGTATTTGCGCGCTGTGGTGTCCTGCCGCCGCCCGAAAAGCCGCTGCGCATGGCAAAGGCGGCGGAGATCATCCGCCGCGCGATGGCGCGGCTCGGCCTTGCGCCGGAGCGGGCACGTATCGCGCTGTGCGCACCCTCGCAGAGTGCGGCGCTCGAAGCGGCGGCGCGCGAGCTCTCTAAAGATGTGCGCTATCTTGCACTCTGCGCGCCGAATGGCGAGCGCCTTGCGCGCACGCTGCGCTGGGACTGCGGCGCGAGTGTCCATACATTGCAGACGGACGAGAGGATCGCCGCCGACCTGAGCGTCTGCTTCGACGATTTCCCGCTGCCCGACGGCCTTGTGCTGCCGCTGGGGAGCGGTGCGGTTTCTGTCGCCTATGGGACGGAAAACCTGGGCGATGCAGCGATGATCTGGAATGAAGATCAGCTCATCTGCGCACTCTACGCCTCGCTTGCGCGCCGCGCGGACGAAATTTGGGTAAAAGATGTGAAAATGCCGCCCGATGGGGGAGAAAACGCAAACTTACCTTGACAACACGGGGCAAAATCACTATAATTATTTCGCTAAAATGGTATTCGTGTGCGCGCCGCGCGCAATTTTGCGGGCGCGAAAGAAAGGAACGATCTCAATATGGCGAACATGAAAAGAGTACAAGATGAGCGCGGAGCGCAAGGAAGAGCTGCAAAAGGAGCTCACCTACCTCAAGACCGTGCGTGAAAAGGAAGTGGCGGACCTCATCAAAGAGGCGCGCGGCTTCGGCGACCTGAGCGAAAACAGCGAATATGATGAAGCGAAAAACGAGCAGGGCAAGCTGTACTCCCGTATCGCTGAGGTCGAGGAGATCCTGCTGCACACCGTCATCGTCGACGAAAACGACGCGGGCACGAACGGCATCAGCATCGGCTGCCGTGTGACCGTGCAGGATGTGAAGTCCGGCCGCGAGCTGCCCGAGTATAAGGTCGTCGGCTCGCAGGAGGCCGACCCCATGCACCGCGCCATCTCCGAGGATTCCCCCTTCGGCAAGGCGCTCATGGGCGCAAAAGAGGGCGACGAGGTCATGGTGGAGGCCCCTGTCGGCACCATCGTCTACCGCATCGTCAAGATCGAACGTTAAGCTGTATTATATAGAGTAGGAGTAAAGAAATATCATGGCTGAAGAAAATATCCAGACCAACGCTCCCGAGCAGGACCTCAGCGAGATCCTGAAGGTCCGCCGCGAAAAGCTCGCAGCGCTGCGCGCCGAGGGCCGCGATCCCTTCAAGGAGACGCGCTTCGACGTGACGCACCACGCTCAGGACATCAAGGACAACTTTGACGCGCTTGAGGGCAGCGAGGTCCGCGTCGCGGGCCGCCTGATGAGCAAACGCGGCATGGGCAAGGTCAGCTTTTGCGATCTGCAGGACAAGTCCGGCCGCATCCAGCTCTACGCCCGCAAGGACGAGATGGATGAGGAGGAGTACAACCGCTTCAAGAAGTACGACATCGGCGATATCGTCGGCGTCGAGGGCGAGGTGTTCCGCACCCAGCGCGGCGAGATGAGCGTGCGCGCCAAGAAGATCACGCTGCTCAGTAAGTCTCTGCGTCCCCTGCCGGAGAAGTACCACGGCCTGACCGATAAGGAAGCGCGCTACCGTCAGCGCTATGTGGACCTGATCATCAACCCCGAGTCCAAGCGCAACTTCGAAATTCGTTCGAAGTTTGTCGCGTATCTGCGCCGCTACCTCGACTCCATCGGCTTTATGGAGGTCGAGACGCCGGTTTTGAGCCCCATCGCGGGCGGCGCGAACGCGCGCCCCTTCATCACGCACCACAATACCCTCGATATCGACATGTACATGCGCATCGCCACCGAGCTGCACTTAAAGCGCCTGATCGTCGGCGGCATGGAGCGCGTGTACGAGGTCGGCCGCATCTTCCGCAACGAGGGTATGGACACCAAGCACAACCCCGAGTTCACCACCTGCGAGCTCTATCAGGCCTACACGAACCTCGACGGCATGATGGACATCCTCGAGGCCATCCTCTCCGGCGCCGCGAAGGAGATCCTCGGCACCTATCAGATCCAGTGGCTCGGCAAAGACATTGACCTGACCCCGTCGTGGAAGCGCGTCACGATGGCTGACGCCGTCAAGGAAGTGACCGGCGCGGACTTTATGGCGATCGAGGGCGACGCCGAGGCCGCCGTCGCGCTCGCCAAGAGCGTCGGCGTCGACATGGACGGCGTGGACAAGACCTGGGGCAACGCCCTGTACGAGACCTTCGACCAGAAGGTCGAGGAGACCCTCGTCCAGCCGACGTTCATCACCATGTACCCCGTCGAAGTGAGCCCGCTTGCCAAGCGCAGCCCGTCTGACCCGTACCTCACCGAGCGCTACGAGATGTTCGTCTGCGGCTGCGAGATGGGCAACGCTTTCACTGAGCTCAACGACCCGATGGATCAGTACGAGCGCTTCAAGGCGCAGGTCGAAAAGCGCGCCAACGGCGACGACGAGGCCGAGATGATGGACGAGGATTACGTTATGGCTCTCGAATACGGTCTGCCCCCGACGGGCGGTCTGGGCTTCGGCATCGACCGCTGCGCGATGATGCTCTGCGGTACCGACTCCATCCGCGACGTCATCCTCTTCCCGACGATGAAGCCGCTGGACATGCCCAAGAAGGCCGACAAGGCAGAAGCCGCTCCCGCCGAAGTGAAGAAGGAGGAGGTCATCGACTTCTCCAAGGTCGAGATCGAGCCGCTGTTCGCTGACCAGGTCGACTTTGACACCTTCTCCAAGTCTGACTTCCGCGCCGTCAAGATCAAGGCGTGCGAGGCGGTGAAGAAGTCCAAGAAGCTGCTGCAGTTTGTGCTCGACGACGGCACAGGCGAGGATCGCATCATCCTCTCCGGCATCCACGAGTATTACGAGCCCGAGGAGCTCGTCGGCAAGACCGCTATCGCCATCGTCAACCTGCCCCCGCGCAAGATGATGGGCATTGACTCCTGCGGCATGCTGATCTCCGCCGTGCATCACGAAAACGGCGAAGAAAAGTTGCATTTGCTGATGGTGGATCCCCACATCCCCGCCGGCGCAAAGCTGTATTAAAAAATAACGAAAAAGAGTTCTCTCGGCAGAGGGAGCTCTTTTTTGTGCCAAAGGCACGGGGAAGCAGCGCCGTAGGCGCTGCACGGGATAAGGGGGCCATTCTCTCACGTGAGAGAATGGCCCCCTTTTTCCGTGCCCCTGCACGGTGCAGGGATAGAAGCGCGCTATCGCGCTGCCTTTTATGATGTTCAGCAGAACTGCACTGGCTCAGTGGCCGCCTTGAGCCACTCCAGCTCATCCCCACTCAGATACGGCGAGATCGCCGCAAAGACCTTAGCGTGATAAGCATTCAAAAGCTCCACATCGCGCGACGAGAGCAGCGACAGATCGATCGAATCGCGGTCATACGGCACAAGCGTCAGCGGTTCGAGCGCAAGGAAGCGGCCGTACTCGTTGACCTCAGCCTCGCGTACAACGACGAGGTTCTCAATGCGCACGCCGAACTTGCCGGCAAGGTAAATGCCCGGCTCGTTCGAGAAGATCATGCCCTCTTCAATGACGCAGTGGCGCTTCTGGCGCTTCACATCCCAGTGTACGCGCTCAGGGCCCTCATGCACGCCGAGGACGAAGCCCACGCCGTGGCCCGTGCCGTGGTTGAAGTCGAGGCCCGCTTCCCACAGCGGCGTGCGGGCCAGCATGTCAAGGTTTTCGCCCATGCAGCCGTGCAGGAACTTGGCCGCGCCCAGCTGTATGTGTCCGCGCAGGACAAGCGTGTAGATGCGCTTTTCCTCGTCGGTGAGCGCCCCGAGCGCGATGGTGCGGGTGATGTCGGTCGTGCCCTCGTAGTACTGCGCGCCCGTGTCGGCAAGACAGAAGCCGTGCGGTTCCATGGGAATGTCGGACTCCTCGGTCGGCTCGTAGTGGACGATCGCGCCGTGCGCGCCGTAGGCGAGGATGGGGTCGAAGCTCTGCTCAAGATAGTGCTCACCCTCGGCGCGAAGAGATTCGAGCTTTTTCGACGCGCTGAGTTCGGTGATCGGCTCTTTGCCGATCGTGTGCTTGAGCCAGTAGATGAAGCGCGTGACGGCCACGCCGTCCTTGATGTGGGCACGGCGCTCGTTCTCCTGCTCCGCGGGCGTCTTCACCGCTTTCATCAGCTGAATGGGGCTCGTGCGGTCGAGCACTTCGGCACTCTCAGGCACGCTTTGCAGAATGCGGTAGTTGGCGCGCTCGCCGTCGAGCAGGACGCGGGTGCCCGTGGGCAGCGCTGCGACGAGGCGGTAGATGTCGTCATAGGGGGCGAGCGTTACGCCGTCAGATTTCAAATGTGCTTCGATCTCTGCGCTCACGGCCTCTCTCTGCACGCAGAGCGTGGCCGTGTCCTGCTCAAGCAGCAGATACGAGAGAAACACGGGCGTGAAGAGCACGTCGTTGCCGCGCAGATTCAGCAGCCACGCGACTTCGTCGAGGGACGGGATGACGAACACGCTTGCGCCCATCTCCTTCATCTTGCCGCGTACCATTTCGAGCTTTTCCCTGCGCGTCAGACCTGCATACTTTACGTCCAGCTCCCACACCGGCTCACACGAGAGCGCGGGGCGGTCCGCCCACACAAGGTCGACAAGGTCCTCGTCGCCCGCAAAGCGGATGTGCTTCTCGCGCGTCTTTTCGCCGATCGAACGAGCGAAGTCGTTGCTGATCGTGCGCGAGTCGAAGCCGATCCAGCCGTTTTCAGGAACGTGGTCGCGCAGGAACGCGGGGATCTCAGGCACGCCGGGATGGCCCATGCGCATGAGCTCAATACCGCTGCCCTCTAACTGCTGCGAGGCCTGCAAAAAGTAGCGGCCATCCGTCCACAGTGCGGCGGCGTCCGGCAGCACGACGAGCGTACCGGCAGAGCCGGTGAAGCCGGAGAGAAATTCGCGCGCCTTGAAGTGCGCGCCGACATATTCCGAGGTGTGGAAGTCGTCGGTCACGACGACGTAGGCGTCCAAGTGCCGCTTTTTCATCTCCGCGCGCAAAAGTGCGAGCTTTTCGACAGGATTCATCACAAAATCACTCCAATTCTTTGTTACGATAACGATTGCCTCATTCGGCAAAGCTCTCCGTCAGCGTGACGAGCACGTTCGTCATGGCCTCAAGGCTGTCCGCGGGGATCCACTCGCGCACGCCGTGGTAATTGTAGCCGCCGGTGGAGAGGTTGGGGCAGGGCAGCCCGTCCCAGGACAGGCGCGCGCCGTCCGTGCCGCCACGGATGGGTACGCACTGCGGCTCGACGCCGTTGGCGCGGAAGGCGTTTTCCGCGCGCTCGATGAGGTGGAAGTGGGGGAGGATCTTCTCCTTCATGTTGTAGTAGCTGTCATTGATCTGGGCCTCGGCTGTGCCGTTGCCGTAAATTTCGTCGAGGCGCGCGGCGCAGTCGGCGAAGAGAGCCTTTTTCTCTTCAAAGCGCTCGCGGTCGTGGTCGCGGATGATATAGCGGAGCGTCGCCTCGGTCACGCTGCCGCTCATCTCGGTCAGGTGGAAAAAGCCCTCGTAGCCGTCGGTTTTCTCCGGCACTTCGTCCTCAGGCAGCATCGCGTGGAAGGCCATCGCTGCGGTCGCGGCGTTGATCATGACATTTTTGGCGCTGCCGGGGTGGACGCCGATGCCGTGCACCGTCAGAACGGCGGACGCGGCGTTGAAGTTTTCAAATTCGATCTCACCGAGCGGGCCGCCGTCCACGGTGTAGCCGTAGTCACAGCCGAGCTCCTGCACGTCGAGCCCGTCGACACCGTTGCCGATCTCCTCGTCGGTCGTGAAGATGACGCGCACTTCGCCGTGTTTGACGTTTTTCTCAATCATCGTCTCGACCGCGGCCATGATCTCGGCGACGCCGGCCTTGTCGTCCGCGCCGAGGAGCGTCGTGCCGTCGGTGACGATGAGCTCTTCGCCGACATGGCTTTCAAGGCCGGGGCAGAGCGCCTCGGTGAGGGAGACAGTGTCGTTGAGCTTCAGCTCGCCGCCCTCGTAGCGCACGAGGCGGGGCTTGACGTTTTCGCCCGAAGCGTCGGGAGCGGTGTCCATGTGCGCGATGAGCGCGATGACGGGCGCGTCCACGCCCTCGCTCGCGGGGGAGCGTTGCAAGCACATTGCCGCAGTCGTCCATGTGGACGTCCTCGAGCTTCAGCGCTTCAAGCTCCTGCATCAGCGCGCGGCCGAGATCCTTCTGCCGCTCCGTGGGGGGAGGGGTGCCGGTGAATTCGTCCGAGGTGGTGTAATAGGTCACATAGCGCAGAAAACGCGATTTGGCAGATTCCATTTTTAGGTACCTCCTTGCAGTCATGCTGCGTGATATTTCCCGCTTAGTGTACCACAAAAGGAGGCGCGCTGTAAAGCGGCGGCGCACCGATCCGCGCAAAATGAAACGGTGCAAAAGATTCTTTTGCTTGACAAAGGGCTGCAGTTGATAATATAGTGTGATACATATTAAATAAGAAACTGGGAGGGAAGAGGAAAAATGAACGTGGAAACCATCACGAGCCGGCAGAATCCGCTGATGACGCACCTGCGCAAGCTCGCTTCCTCCCGGTCTTACCGCAAAAAAGAGCGGCGAATATCTCTGCGACGGGACAAAGCTCTTGGACGAAGCGCTCAAATGGGGCGCGCCGGTCCAAACGGCGGTGTTCTCTGACGGCGTGGACATTCCAGCGCTTCCCGATACCGTGCGCGCCGTGCGCGTGAGCGGAGACCTGATGCGCTCGGTGAGCCCGATGGAGACGCCGCAGGGCGCACTGTTTACGGTCGCGCTTCCCGAGACGAAGCTGCCCGAAACGCTTGCGGGTAAGCACTATCTCGTGCTGGACGGCGTGCAGGACCCCGGGAACGTGGGGACCATCCTGCGCACGGCGGACGCGTTTGAGTGCGGGCGTGTTCTTAGTCAACGCCTGCGCCGACCTCTTCAATCCCAAGACGGCGCGCGCCACGATGGGCGCGATCTTCCGCCGCGAGGCGTACAGCGTCACGCCGGAGGAGCTTTTCGCGCTGCTCAGTAAAAAGCGGCGTCCCGCTCTACGGCACGGCGCTGCGTGAGGACACCGTGCCGCTGTCTGACGCGAACCTGTCCAAAGCCGCTGTCGCCATCGGCAGCGAGGGGCGCGGACTGTCGCAGCAAATGCTGGATGAGTGCGCCAAGACGCTCAAAATTCCCATGAGCCCGCGCTGCGAGTCGCTCAACGCGGCCATCGCGGCGACGGTCGTTCTGTGGGAGATGTATCGCTGAAACAAACAAGGAGGTGCTCTTCATGGCGGGCCTCAAATACTGGGTGTGGCTCTCGGAGGTCAAGGGACTGACAAACCGCTCAAAACTTCTGCTGCTCGACTATTTCGGCACGCCGGAGAACGTCTACTATGCCGACGAGGACGAGTACCGCCTCGTCGAGGGCATCGAGCCGCGGCAGATCGCACTGCTCGCGGAAAAGCCGATGGAGGACGCCGACCGCATTCTCGGCGCGTGCTCGCGCGGCTCGGCCTGCGGCTTCTCACGATGCAGGACGCGGACTATCCGATGCGCCTGCGCAATATCTTTGAGCCGCCGTGCCTGCTTTATGTCAAAGGCCAGCTCCCCGTTATCGACGAGGAGGTCGCTGTCGCCATGGTCGGCACGCGCAAGGCCTCGCCCTACGGCATCGAAGCGGCGGAGAAGATCGCCTACGGCCTGTGCAAGCAGGGCGCGGTCGTGATCTCCGGCGCGGCGGCGGGCGTGGACAGCGCATCTCACCGCGGCGCGCTGCGCGCGCGGGCGGAAAGACCATCGCCGTGCTCGGCAACGGGCTGGACGTCGTCTATCCTGCGGAGAATGAATGGCTGTACCGCGATATCGCGGCCTCGGGCGCGCTCATCAGCGAGTATCCGCCCGGGACGGCGGCCGAGGCGTGGCATTTTCCCGTGCGAAACCGCATCATCAGCGGCTTGAGCCTCGCGACCATCGTGGTCGAAGCGCCGGAAAAGAGCGGCGCGCTCATCACGGCGAATACCGCGCTTGAGCAGGGACGCGATGTTTTCGCCGTTCCCGGTCCGATCGACGCGCCATTAAGCCGCGGCTGCAACCGTTTGATCGCGGACGGCGCGGCGGGCCTCATCACCGACAGCTGGGATGTGCTGCGCGAGTACGAGGCCATCTATCCGCATAAAATACTCGGCGAGCGCGTGGAGCTTCCGCGTACGCTCGGCTATCAGGCGCGCGAGGAGCAAGCGCGCGCCAAGCAGGCCGCGGCGGAGGAAATACTGTCGCTGCCGACACTGAATTTGAAAACCAACGACGCGGGGCTGACCGACGACCAGATCGCCATTCTGCGCACGCTGAAAGACGGCGCGCTGCAGGTGGATGACCTGATCGAAAAAGACGCAGATCCCCACGCGCCGTGTTCTTTCCGCGCTGACGATGATGGAGCTTGAGGGCTACGTCGAGCAGGGCAGCGGCAAGCATTTTTCTTTGACCGTCACACTACTGGAGGAATAACATTCATGGCAAAAAAGCATCTGGTGATCGTCGAGTCTCCGGCAAAGGCGAAAACCATTGGAAAATATCTCGGCAAAGACTACGAGGTCAAGGCCAGCATGGGCCATTTGCGCGACCTGCCGAAAAGCAAGCTGGGCGTTGATATCGAGCACGACTTCGAGCCTGTCTATCAGCCCATCCGCGGAAAAAGAGGAGCTCATCAGCGAGCTCAAAAAGGCCGCCAAGAGCAGCGACACCGTGTATCTTGCAACGGACCCGGACCGCGAGGGCGAAGCCATCTCGTGGCACTTAAAAGCGCTTTTGAATCTGGACGATGAAAAGGCCAAGCGCGTGACTTTCAACGAGATCACGAAAAAGGTCGTCTCCCGAGAGCATCAAGGAGCCGCGCGCCATCGACCAGGACTGGTCGACGCGCAGCAGGCGCGCCGCGTGCTCGACCGCATCGTGGGCTATCAGCTGAGCCCGCTTCTGTGGAAGAAGGTGCGCCGCGGTCTCTCCGCGGGCCGCGTGCAGTCCGTCGCCGTGCGCATGGTGGACGACCGCGAGAAGGAGATTCAGGCCTTTGAGCCGCAGGAATACTGGACGCTCGACGTCGACCTCACGGACGAAGTCTCGCACAAGACCTTTGAGGCGCATTATTACGGAAAAGACGGCAAAAAGGTCGAGCCGACCTCCGGCGAGCAAGTGGACGGCATCATTGCCGACATCGGCGACAAGCCCTTTACCGTGACGAATATCAAGCGCACGGACAAGCAGCGCTCCCCGTCTCTGCCGTTCACCACTTCCACCTTACAGCAGGAGGCCTCACGCAAGCTCAACATGACGCCCCGGCGCACGATGGCCATCGCCCAGCAGCTCTATGAGGGCGTCGACATCACGGGCGAGGGCACGGTGGGTCTCATCACCTATATGCGTACCGACTCGCTGCGCATCTCCGAGGAGGCCATTGCCGCGGCAAAGACCTTCATTCTAGGGGCGCTACGGGCAGGACTACTACCCCAAGGCCGCCCGCCACTACAAGGCCAAGGCCGGCGCACAGGACGCGCACGAAGCCATTCGCCCTTCGGATGTCAACCTGACGCCAGAGCAGATCAAGGGCGACCTGACAGGCGAGCAGTACCGCCTCTACCGCCTGATCTGGAGCCGCTTTTTGGCCTCCCAGATGGCGAACGCCGTGTATGACAGCGTGAGCGCGCAGATCATGGCGGGCGGACACGAGTTCCACGCGAGCGCCAGCAACTTGAAATTCTCCGGCTACACCGCCGTTTACGAGGAATCCCGCGATGACGACAGCAAGGAGGAAAAAGGAGGGCACGCTGCCGCCGCTCGTCGAGGGCAGGGCCTGACGCTCGAGGGCATATACGCCGCTCCAGCACTTCACTCAGCCGCCCGCGCGCTACACGGACGCGACGCTCATCCGCGCGATGGAGCAGAACGGCATCGGCCGCCCGTCGACCTACGCGCCGACGGTCTCGACGATCTTAGACCGCGAATACGTCATCAAGGACGGAAAATACCTGCGTCCCACGCCGCTCGGCGAGGTGGTGACGGGCCTGATGGAAGAGCGCTTCCCGACATCGTGGACATGAAGTTCACCGCCCGCATGGAGGAAAAGCTCGATACCGTCGAGGAGGGGCAAGACCGCGTGGAAGGACGTCATCCGCGACTTTTACGGCGGCTTTGAGCGCGACCTTGAAAAACGCCGAGAAGGCGCTTGAGGGCGTGAGACTCAAGGTCCCCTGATGAGGTCAGCGAGGAGAAGTGCGACGTCTGCGGCCGCAACATGGTCATCAAGAGC
>VOFC01001308.1_pt1 | contig 89977 bp, 68 predicted proteins | sample 5384161 | NCBI WGS metagenome assembly VOFC01 (sample SAMN12384722, study PRJNA508395) | human gut metagenome | isolation source: healthy gut B | host: Homo sapiens | reverse complement strand
GTTATAGAACTTTCTTCGCAGCTTGCGGATATATGTCCCAAGGTTGCGGACGTCTATCCCAAGCCTTGGGACGGGCATCCGCAACCTTGGGACAATCTTTTTATTTAATACTTGCCAGCTTTTCTCTTCATTCCTGTAGTCTTTTCTTTAAGTACTTCGGAACTTTTTAATGCACGCCTTCCGGACCTCTTTTTTATGCCGTTGGATTAACTTTTCTACAATGACCTCGATAGGTGCAGGTGCATTGTCATGGAGTGGGTTGCGGATTCGCGGCTGGGTTGTCTGCCGTCTTTGATGGTGAGTACCCATTCCCCTTTTGTTTTTATAGGGTTGAATATGAACCCCATACTACTACCTGGAGTGCCAGAATCTGGACGTGGCGTAAATAAATCCTACCTATCTTTCAGATACCCAAAAAAATCCCCGACTTCCATAAGCCGGGGATTCTTTAGTTTTAATTATAAGGTTCTCTCGATAGAGAATTGCTTATTCTTGAATTATTGCAGTACCACAGGTACGTCAACAGTCTTGGTCTTACCCCATTCGTCAACAACACTTACACGAACGTAGCAAGTAACTGTCTTACCATCACCTGGGATAGTTACGTTAGCTTTCGGAGTGATAGTGACATCATCATTTGTAAAGTCACCTGCCAAATCCAGATATTGTTTAGCAGCATCACCTTCCAAAGCAACAGAGACGCTTGCTACATAAGCATCAGTCAAGTGAGAGTTACCGAAGTATATAACATTGGTCTTAGTAATACCACGGATTTCTTCTGCTTTCAGAGTTGCTTTTGCATTCGCTGCTGCTACATTGATAGTCTTATTGTCGCCTGTAACGTATTCATTCTTAACCTTCTTCACATAATTCAGTGAACCTTCGAATACAGAAGATTTGATTGTCAGAGTGAAGTCGTATGCAGTGGCAGTCAAGTTCTTGTTAGCATACGGAGTGTAAGTAGCTTTCAGAGAACGGGCTTCGTATGCACCACCGAAGTTACCAGTCTTAGCTGCTTCATTCTTCGTAGCAACCTTATCTACTGTGATGCCTCCCGATGTAGCATCAGCCAACCAAGCATTAGCAGTCCATTGAATACCGTCTGCATCCTTATAGCTTTCAGGAACAGTTTCAGTAAATGCGATGTTATCCCAAGTTGTGATACCGAACAGACCCTTCAAGTTATAAGTAATTTTGCTATTAGCAGGAGTACCATAAGCAGTAGCATTAGTACCGGTGAAGTACAGATCCAACGGCTTGAAGTCATAAGAAGCTACATTTTCTTCTACAATCAAAGTCAGCTTAACGGTGTTAACCGGACTTGAACCATAAGTCAATTCTGCTTCGTAAGTTCCAGGAATAACTGTAGCATTATTCACTCTGTAAGTCAGCGTATGCTTGTAGTAACCGTTCGGAGTAGTAGAAGCATCTGCAGTAGCAACAGCAACCGGTGCAGTGATACCTACAGCATCATCTCCCTTAGCTTTGTCTGTATTGCTGTTCTTGTCCTTAGCAGCAGCAGTAAACTTAGCATTACCGATGTTGGTGAAGAAGCTAGGAGCACTTGATGTAGTATTACCAATCAAGCTGGTTACATCGAATGTCAATACATTCTTAGAAGCGTCTGCATTCAATACCAATGTTTGAGTAAAGGCATTTTCTGTAGCAGGATTGATGAACTTAACAGTGATAGTTTTAGTTGCGTCTTTAACCTCACCGTCGTAAGTCAGATATTTAACACTTACAACGACAGTCTTATTTGCAACTTCACCTTTAATCTTAGTACCTGTAATCGTAGCCTTAGCAGCATCAACAGCAGCTGTCTGGTTTGTTGCAAAATAATATTGCACATCGATTACATTTTTCATATCTACACAGTCATTCAAGTCGAGTTCTTTGTTGATTTCAACTTCTTGTGTAGTTGCAGTTACATCAAGAGTGGTAGTTGTTGCTGCTTTCACATTAACCGTTACATCATAACTAGACAACACTTCATTGTCATAAGCATCTTTTGTAGCGATAGCGTAAGCACCCTTAGCAGCCTTAATTTGTGCTTCAGTCACACCACTTACAAAAGTAATACCCATATCATAGATACCCTTATTGGCTGTAGCAACTCTTGTCAAAGGCTCTTCTGTCATATTGGGAGTTGCTTCAGACAAAGTGAAGATGGAGCTTCCTTTAGAGTTGGCCAAGTAGAAATTATAGACCGTAGCATCGGCAATGGTCGGATTAACCTGGGCGCTGATTACATTCTTTGCTTCTTTAGAAGGAAGCAGGATATCGCCTTTCTTGAAAGCAGTTCCATCAAAATACTTACCATTGTCAGCAGCCTTACCATAAGTCAACTCGATGTCGGCACCTTCCGACAATACAGCAGCTGAACTTACTGTTACAGCCTTGATACTGGAGATGGAAGCAGCTCTCGGCAATACGATGTCTTCGTACTCGCCATCTTTGTTCGGGATGTGGATAGTCAGCTTCACGCCATCTTCTACATAGTAGATACCACCGGTAGAAACGCCCAAATCCGTCTTTTCACCGTCTTCACCATATTGTACGTAGATATGGCCGTCTTCTCCTACAGAGAAAGTCGGAGTTGCAGCAGCGTCACCTGCTTCACCCTTCAAGTCTTCCAGTGAAATAAGATCAGTCCAAGTAGTGCCATTGTCATAGCTTACTTGGATTTTGTCATTGTTCACTGCAATTTTCGGAGTCACACCGTCTTTACCTGCTTCACCTTTTTCACCATTAGTGATAGTGTAGCTGGTTCCATTACCCAAAGTAACAACAATACCATTGGTTGTAGATGTCACGCTGGACACCCATTCACCGCTTTTGATTTGGCTCTCTAAAGCAGCAATAGCATCTTTGTTAGAGGTAATCTGTCCTTGTAAGTTCTCGATGTCGTCATCATAGTCCTTACAAGACGTGAAAGTTCCTGCAGTACCCACCATTAAGGCACTGAACAGGATCACACTTAGAAACTTCTTGTTCATAATTGAAAACTTTAAATTTATAAATTTAAAAAATAAAAAAGTGAATAATCTCTCATTTTCATTCCCTTTCACATAGTTGTTGATTATATGATTTTTTCCGTTACTTCGCAGGTAACGGGAACCATCTTGAATCAATTATGTGAAAAGAAGTTTAATATAGTTGTAATGCCTCTATAATTGTTTATAACATTTTAAGTCATGAAAGATGAAAAGTGGCTTATAGGTGGAATTCTGATAATATGACCGAGAGGTAAAGTTACGATAAAGGGAAATCAAAATATTTATAGGGAAAGAAAGACTTAAAGTGTTATTTTGTAGAGTTTTGGCTTAAGGGGAAGTTGTTGAGAAATGAGCAAGAGGACTCTTCCCTTCAAGAGATGTTTCTTGCGGGAGGAATAAATATGGACACATCTAGGCTGCTTTATCAATAAAAATAAAAAAAAACTATGCCGAGATTCCATTGCTTTTTACAAAAGAAATTACCTTCTCGTTTGCTTCATCAATCTTCTTGTCGTTGAAAGGTTTGAGATAGGTTTCAGTAACATTTATCGATGAATGTCCCATCGCTTCGGAAATAATGCCAGGGTGAATCTCACAATAATATGCCATTGTGGCCCATGTGTGTCTTGCCGAATACGAACTAAGATGTGAACTCATATTCAAATGTGTTTTTAAAGCTGACAGCTGATAGTTAAAACGTCTCAAAGCTGATTGATACTCTTTATAAGCTGCTTCTGTACCATCCTTGCTACGTAATATTGGGAATAAATAAGGTGAGTTCTCGTCCTTATTGGATACCATGTGTACCAGCTGTAAGGCTTCAGGGGATAGAAGTACCCGTAAGGTGCGGCCAGTCTTTCTTCTACGATAGGACAATACATTCCCTTGCAGGTCTTTCTTGTGTAAGAAAGCTAAATCGACAAATGGGAGACCACGCATCATAAACATAAAAACAAATAGCATTTTGGCATTTTGAAGACTTGAGGAAGGAATCCTTTTGGACAAATCCATTTCTGTCCCGCGAACTAAAGTTCCCATATCCGAAACTTCCAAAGCTCTTTTCTTGTCTGCTTTAGTTCCTGTATATACATGTTCGAATAATCTAGGAGTATAACGGACACATCGTAAATCTACAGCTCGATTGTAAGCCGAGCGAATGACTTTCATATAGGTAGAAACGGTGTTCCAACTGCAATCTCGTTGACGCAGGTGCATTTCAAAACGTTTCAAAACCACTGGATTCAATTTGCGCAGATGCAAATCCCGATAGTTATTGAATGCGGAAAACACATTCAATGTAGATTGGTAAATATGGGCTGTTCCCCATCTTCCATTTTCTCGAAGCTCTCCAATAATAGTTGACAGCATTTCTTGTAAGGTAATCTCTTTCATCTTCAATTTAAATTATACATTCTCTTATTAATAATATGTATAAGTACAATCCCTTTATAATGCAGAACATACGTGCAAATACACTAATAATTGGGGCGAACAACAATCCCATTAACAAAAAAGTGCGCTTAAATGCAGATTTTTCGATTAATTATAAAAAAACAGCATTATTATTTGCTCATTTATAGAAAAACAATTATGTTTGCACGGAAAATTCCTCCGTTACCTGCGAAGTAACGGAATACTTAGTAACAAAACAAGTATGCGAAAGGGGTTCAAAATGAGAGATTATTCACTTTTTATTTTTTTAAATTTATAAATTTAAAGTTTTCAATTATGAACAAAAAGTTTCTAAGTGTAATCCTGTTCAGCGCCTTAATGGTTGGCACTGCAGGAACGTTCACTTCTTGTAAGGACTATGATGATGACATCGAAAACCTGGACAAGAAGACCAGTGACTTGAACACACAGCTTACGACTTTGCAATCTGCTTTGGATGCCGCTAAGTCTGATATCGCTGCTGCCAAGTCTGCTGCTGATGCTGCCAAAGAAGCTGCTGCCACTGCAAAAGCAGAAGCTATACAGGCTGCGGTTGACAAGGTTAATGAGATGTTGAAAGATGCTCCAAGCCAAGAGGCATTAGATGCATTAAAGACTCAAATTTCTGCCATCGAAACAAATTTGGCTACAATTTCAGGTACAGTAGATGCTAATGCAGCTGCAATTGCTCAGTTAAAGATTCAAATGGTTGCTGTTGAAAAGTACAAAGAGCTAATCGATGCTAATGCTGAAGAAATTGACAAAATCAATGTTGCAATTACAGCTATCAACAGAGCAATGGAAGACGTGGCAACTACAGCTGATGTAAATGCCATAGATGACAAAGTTACCGCTATTGCTGCCCAAATTAGCAGTATCAATGATGGTTTAGTAACTCTGCTTACTAAAGAATTAAGAAGTTTAGTATTCTATCCCGAGCTGTATGTAGGCGGTATTGAGGCTACTGAATATGAAGCGATGCGCTATACGTATAAGAAAACTTCTACTACTACTGAAATAGAGTTTAATGACGAGCACTCGCCGGCCGTAAAATGTGTAATTACAGAACCTGTGGCAAATTGGAACTATGTAGATGACAAAAAAGATGTATTTGCTCCGATTGATACAGTTAAGTATCACATGAATCCTTCAAGTGCATTGATTGATAAGTTGGCTGATCTTAGCTTTGTCTCAAGAGAAACAGAATACATTACACGTGCAAATGACTCCAAGTTGAAATTTAAGGTTGAAAACATGGAGCAAAAGAAAGACGGATTTATCAGTGTAGGATATTCTCTTGATAAGACTGTTATCTATGACAAGAAATACGATAACGCTAAAGATGGAGAAGCTTCTATTTTTGCTCTGTCCGCCAATGTAAAGAAGGCTGACAAAGACACTACCATTACTTCTGATTACGCAATGGCGTACATTTCTGAGGTAACTCCTATGGCTATTGCTTACAAGAGCAATGACCTTGTTGATGGTCGTGTCAATACTGCCGTTGAATGTTCTACAGCTAATAACCCTGATGAATTATGGACTAGCGTAAAAGATGCAATCACACATGCTCCAACTTTGCAAGTGGCATACGATGAGTCCATTGACTTAAAAAAGGTATTGGCCACCCATTATGATTGGGACACTGAAACAAAGAATAAAGGTACACATAAAATTTGGCCTTACGGTGCAGAAGCCAAATTCGGTTTGAAGTATGACTTTGCTTTAATTCAGTATAAGACCGGTAATAATGTGACTTCTGACAGCAAATATGTACAACAAGACATTACAAGTGGTGTCATCACTCCTTCTATCGTAAATGAAAAGGGTGAAACATTGAATCAACAAGGAATCTCTTCTGTAGGAAAACGCCCGTTGATCCGTGTTCGCGTACTTGATAATCAAGACCGTGTTGTTTTGGTTGGTTACATCAAATTGCAAATCATCAAAGAAGCCGGTTATAAGATTACGTACGAATTCCCGAAAGAAGCTAAATTCGGATGCGACGGAGTTAAGCTGGATTTGACTTGGGCTGAAATTTCTTATCAGTTGCTTGAGAATACCGCTACTCAATCCAAAGACGAATTTGATGCTCTCTACAAATTTACTCAGAAGAATTCTGTTGGTACACAATTTGAATTGACAAGCAGTAACGAATGGAAGGCTATCACAGATCCCAAGAAGATTTACGGAAAAGTTGAGGAAGTTGCAGATCCTCACGGAACTACCAATACAATTTTGCGTTGGACTCTGTCAACAAGTGATATGCAACGTATTTATCAAGAAAGCGATTCTCACTCAAAGACTATCTACGTAAGATATGAAAGTAAGCAGGGCGAAACAGCAAATGCTCCGATTTACATGCCATTGAAGGCCACTGTTCTGAAGCCGGTAGGTGCCGTTAAGACCAAGATTGCTGAATACTGGTACGAAAATGGTACAACTACTCGTTTGAATGTGGCTTATCCGAAGGATGGCGGTAACACATTGCAGTATGTAGTTGAACTTGATCAGGTATGGGAAGTAGTAGGTGATGCCAACAAACCTCAATTTGGTCCGACTGCAGGTTTTGCTTCTTATACAGATGCTATATTTGCTAAACAAGCTGCCAATAGTGCAGCCGGTGGTTACAAGTACTTCTTTGCAGCTACTAACGACGAGTACGAATTACCTGCAACTGGAACATTAGCTAAACCTGGTTATTTCTTGTATGTTGATAATACAAAGGCGACAGATATCTTCGCAGAACAATATGATGCAAGCTATGACAATACATTGGAATATGCATTAAAATCAGATCAGGGTGTCTATACGAATACAAAACTGTATGCAGGAAAGACCCGTGCAGCCAAAGTAGAAATTGCAGAAATTGATCAAGCAACAGGTAAGATTACATACAAGCAGAATTCTACATCTGAATTCTTGTTGAACTATTATGGTCACTCCAATGCACAGTTGGTTGCACAAATCGGTGTTGTGCCTTATACTCCGTGTGCTATAGCAATGGCTACGCAGAACAGTGTATATCCTGCCAAGTTCTTGCGTCCTATTGATGCCAACCCGGTAGAAGACGGTGAGTTTACTGATGCCGAGGCAAATGGTTCTAAATTGAATATCGCAGACTTGTTCCACTTCTCCGACTGGCGTGATAAGAAGTTTGTTGACTTTGATGCTGATCCGGTGGACTACTCAAACGCTTGGTTGTTTGCATATTATAATGTAAAACAAGTTAAGGTGCTGATTGATAAGATCACTACTGATATGAACGGTCACGATATCAACAACAAGTTGTTGTCTCAGGTGTCAACAAAAGTTAAGTTCTCTCAATTGAATCCATCTGGCACAGATGTGACTGGTACTGGTGTAACTGTTAGTTTCGCTGCTTACAACAAGCAATCTTTTGGTACGAAAGAAACTTACGATGCTATCAAGGCAGCTATGGGACAAATCAAGTATGAGAACAACGGTAACAACGTAGGTACTTTCAAGGTACGTATTCCGGTTGAGTTCACTTACGATTGGGGCGTTATCCAGAAAGTTTGGGTAGATTGTGTGGTTAAAAACACCATCGGCAACAATTAATGATGTAAATAGTTACATTATACTACACTAATGAAAGAGGGGTATGTTCATGAGGGCATACTCCTCTCTTTATAAATAGAAATGCAATGAAAAAAAGAGTAATAAATCTCACGCTATTTATTGCGACTGTTCTTATCGGTATGAATTCATGTACCAATAGAAAAGCGAGTGTAACAGAAGACGTTTATAATATTAGCTCCCAAGATACGGCTGTTGTCTTGAAATTAGCTTCTTCGTGTATGGACGCTCTGCAAGAAGGCAGAACAGAAGCCGCATTGGAAATGATGTATGTTACACGGAATGATACTCTGATGCCAATCAGTAACGAACAGAAAGTGAACATGGCAAGACGATTCAAGCTTTTCCCTGTATTGGATTATACTCTGGAAAGCTTCGGTTTTTCTCAGTACACCGGAAATGAAGTGAAATTCAGGGTGAAATTTGCTGAAGAAGATGCTGCGGACAATAAGCCTGCTGCTTATACCAGCCTCAGATTCTGTCCGGTGAAGTATAACGCAGACTGGTATCTGACCATCGAATCCGAATAAACGAGGTAGCAATTAATAGGTTGGAGGATGTTTCTGAATAAACATCCTCCTTTCCATAGAATTACTATTGCATGTTTTCTATCAGCCGTTCTTTAACAGCTTTATAGCCTTCAATAGGGTCAAAAGGCTCATCTGGACGAAGAAGCAATTGAGTATCACCCAGAAAATCCGGATCAACCATCTTTTCTTCCATATTAGCAACGAATTGTTTGTATGTGGGAGGTTGCTGAACTGCAAAACTCATGTAGCGATGATAGCAGCGCATGAGTTCGTTTACATCAACTTCTGCTTTTGTCAATGCTACATATAAGTCAAATAAGTCACGCCCTTTTTTACGTTGGTATAATGCTCTCAGTTTCGTGCCCAGAAGTTCATTAAGCCGATAGGTTGTAATCTCACATTCTCCCGTGAACCAACTATTCTCAACTATAAAAGGAATCTTTACCAATCCCAGCTCATTGAAGTGCTCAAAGCAATTAATTTCAATCTTCAATCTTATCTGGATTGTTGGCGGAAACTCTGATTCCATTCTGAACAGCATTGTATTATTATAGCGTTTCTGTTTAGTAACACGATTCGGTAAAAAGTCCAATACTTCTCCTAATCTGAACATAATGGGCTTGATTGGTCCCGGATTTATTTGTACTAAATCAATGTCTTCACTATAGCGTGGCTGTGGAGAAAGATAAAGTTTGTGTAATGCCGTTCCTCCACGAAAGGCTAACTGTGAAGAAAGGAATTCATCACTAAAAATGGCAACCAATGCACGTGAGATGATTAAATCCTGCTCGATTTGCGCATTATCATTCCACGGCACCTGCTTACTCCATTGTATGATAGAGGCTCTGTTAATCATATGTCATCAACTTCTATATTTGTATTTATTTTTATCTTCCAGCGCGTATTCTTCTCCTGGACATCAGCACTATGGCGCGTGCTGAGGAATACGTATTTGAACGTTCTGGTGTATTTGCATAACAAATCATATAAATCATTGGCTCGTTGTTCTTCTTGCAGCACTACATCTAAAATGAATCCAAGCCGCTGAATTGCCGCTAAAGAGGTGTATGCAAACAAAGATTCTGAAATCTTCGAAAAGTCTATCAATTCCGACAATTCTTCCAGTATGGTTGCCGCACGTGACAAGCCACCAATATGTTGTTCATATTGTACAAGATCTACAGCCGTCAGCTCTGCATTCGAATAGTATATGGTACCCGTTTCTGAATTTCTTGTTAGAAGAAACTCAGAAGGCATTTTGTTTCTATAATTCCACACCAACAGATTATTCTTTGTAGGAGATACTGAGGACTTAGGCAAAATTGTTGTGACAGAAAATCTCTGTGGACGTTGATGGGCTGAACCGAGAAGCTCTGCTGCATTGAGAAGACTTATATAATAGGGCTTATCCAAATAAGACATGAGTTGGTCAATGTAGTATATAGGAGGAATAATACCTTTTGCCGCATATTGGGGGGGCATAATTACATAGAACCCTCGATATACAGGTACTATGATTTTTTGCGTAGAAAGGCGGAACAAATCATTTTTGATAGATTGTTCTGCTATATTGGGAAAAAATCGTCTTACACTACTAAAGGAAAATGTAGGTGTTCCTCCAATTTCTAATTCTCTTATCCATTCTCGAATTGACATGCCCATCCTTTTTGGTGCAAAAGTAATCAAAAAACGATTATCTTTGCACTATTTCGGGACAAAATTTAGAATCATGCCAAACAAATTAAATCTCATTAGTTTCAAGTAGAAGTTCCAATAAAAGTAATAGGTTGATTTTATTCTAATTTGCCACACTCATAATTTACTTTATCATATCCAACTGTTATTATAAAACATTTAGTCCGATATAACAAAAGTATTCAATGGGAGGGCACTCTTTTTTTATTTCTCCTCTCAATTGTATATAATTGCAAGATAAGTCTTTTATAAATTATTTCGAAATGAGAAAGAATGAAATTACCTTACAGGAGATGTTCTCGACAATCGTTGAAGAACTTCGGGAAAGCGGGAGATGGGGAACGGCACACATCTATCAGGCCTCCTCAAATGCGTTCTCCGCATTCACCAACTATCAGGCGCTACCTCTGCGGAAGTTAAGCCCTACGGTACTCAAACGCTTCGAAAACCACCTGCGACAAAGGAACTGCAGCTGGAATACGGTATCTACTTACATTAAGACAATCCGCTCCACCTACAACAGGGCTGTGGATATGAAGTGCGTACGCTATACTCCTCGGCTCTTCGAACATGTATATACGGGTACACGGGCCGATAGGAAGAAGGCTTTGGAAACATCGGATATCAGCTATCTGGTACGCGAAACGGAAATGGGGATGCAGGAAAAGTCATTTCCCAATAACCTGCAGAAAACCAGGATATTCTTTGTACTCATGTTCATGCTGCGAGGCATTCCGTTCGTCGATTTGGCCTATCTGCACAAGAGGGATTTGCAAGGCAATACACTATCGTACCGCCGCCGAAAAACGGGACGCGCCTTGACAGTGGCGCTTACCCCCGAAGCCATGCAGATGATACGTCTGGTGGCCAGCAGGAATCAGGATTCGCCTTATCTATTTCCCATACTGCACAGCGAGGAAGGCACCGAAGCGGCATACCGGGAATACCAGTCCGCTCTGAGATGCTTCAACCAGCGGCTGGCTGTACTCAGGCAGTGCCTGGGAATGCAGTCGGCACTCAGCACCTATGCAGCCAGACACACCTGGGCCACAATGGCTTATCATTGTGAAATTCATCCGGGTATCATTTCGGAAGCCATGGGACACTCGTCTATCACGGTGACAGAAACCTATCTGAAGCCTTTCAGCAGCAGAAAGATTGACGAGGCCAATCAAAGGGTAATTTCTTTTGTAAGAAGCGGAGCGTGTACAGTATAAAAGACGTTACTTCTTTTGATAGGATAGAATAGATTTGTTGCGCATTTTCCGGAGTCTTCAAAATGAGTTTTGAGGAACGGAATGGTGTTGCCTTTACGGAGCTCCAATCGGTGCTATCAATAGACTGTCATCCAACCTTTTGAACCGAAAAATATATACTTTCATTCTTTGAAAAGCCTCATTTCATCACTTTCCCCCTGTCATCTTTCTGGACTTCCAATCCTCTTTCCAATATCCCAACGAACAGATTTTTACTATTCTGAACAAGCCCCACCTATTTTCTCCTTATTCCCTGATTATTAATGAAATTAACAAGATTTCATTACCTGCGAAGTAACGGAATTTTTTAACAAAAGCATTATGGGAAAAGGAATGCCGGAAATGAGAAATTATTCACTTTTTATTTTTTTAAATTTATAAATTTAAAGTTTTCAATTATGAATAAAAAGTTTCTAAGTGTGATCCTGTTCAGTGCCTTAATGGTTGGTGCTGCAGGTACATTTGTTTCTTGTAAGGACTATGATTCTTATGAAATTACCAATGGCTCAAATGGCACAAATGCTGCAGTATGGAGCATCGGAGAGGATGGCTATTGGTATAAAGATGACGTAAAACAGGCTTATAAAGCCGTTGGCGAAAAAGGTGGTGATGGTTGCTACTATAAGCCTAATGAAACAACTGGGAACTTTGACATCTACAATGCTGATGGTACCTTAAAGGAATCTACCAATATCTCTTGGAAAGGTACGGGCATTACTGCTGTAGAGGATGGCAATGATGTGATTCTATACAATGTGACAAAGGCTGATGGAACGACAGGCAGTGTTACAATTTCAAAGACCAACAATTTGCGTAGCTTGGTTTTCATCCCACAAGTGTATGTTGATGGTGTGCAGGGGTTGACTTATGATTCCTATGCTTATAAAGCACTGACTTTATCTGAAAAGGATTCTAAATCGGAAAAAACGACAGCTGCAGCTACCAGCACCACTATCAATCCGGTTGTCTATGCCGAATATCATGTAAATCCGGCCAATGCCAACGTTAATGAACTGAAAGACAAACTTTCATTCATGGTGAAACCGAACGTGGATTATATCAGTTCACGTGCTGCTGCTTCCAATGATTTTGCAATGACTCCCGAATTCGTTTCCTTTACGGACGGTATTTTGAAGGTCAAAGTCAATATCAAGGGAATAGCCGCTACAGAAGAAAAGATTTCTGTGTTTGCATTGAATGTAGAGAAAGAAAATGGTGAAGATGTTACTTCTGATTATGCTACAGTATTCAAGAAAGATTTGAGTGACTTGGCTATCGCTGACCCGGCTGCCGAAGCTGCAAAGAAAGGTATCGCTGATAAAGACGAGCACTATAGAACTAAAATTGCTGCTGTAGATGCTGACGCATACAATCAAAAGGTTGTTTGGGCAGAAGGAAAGACTGAGGCAGAATCTAAAACATACTGTGATACCATTGTTGTTTACAACCAGAGCTTAGACTTGACGAAATGCGTAGAAGCTCATGAATTGGCATGTGAAGGTGGTGACAAAATCAAGGTTGCTGATTTGGAGAAACTTGGCCTGAGCTTTGCTTTTGATGTGGTAAAGAACTATAAGGTAGGTAATCCTGTAACCGATCAGGCAGACTTCGTGACTTTGGCTGATGGCGTTTTGACCCCGAAAGTGTATGAAACCGAAGGCCGTGCAGCTATTGGCCGTACTCCTATCGTACGTGTTCGTTTGATGGATGGCGAGAACCTTGTAAAGGTAGCTTACATCAAGGTATTCATTGCAGATGAGACAAGCGCTCCTGTTACTAACCAATATGAACTGACTATCGAAAACTTCAAGTATGATTGCGATGATGCTGCAGCTTCAAAACTGTCAACAGTTAAGGATATGAACGTTCAGGTATACAATGAAATCGGTCTGAGTAAAGAACAATTCCACGCAACTTATCCGTATTTCTACGACTATGGTGCTAACCAGACTCCGGCAGATTTGGGTACTTGTGAAGAAACAACAGATGCAGAAACTCAAGCTACTCACGTAATCAAATGGACTATCTCTAAAGACGCTTTGTGGGAAAATGCCAGCAAGCAGCTGACTCACCGTGTAAGATATTATGCAGGTGAAAATCAAACAGGTGCTTATGTTGAATTGGTACTGAAAGCTACGGTAGAAGATATCCAGAAGTCTTACAATGTAGCAAAAGCCGACTTCATCTCCAACTATTGGGATGCAGACAAAACTTATACCAAGTTTAATGTTGCCGTACCAAGTAGCACGACAGATGATGACCCAACTCACTGTACATTTGTTAATGATTTGAATTCTCCGTTCACAACTTGGGCAAAGAATAGTACGGAAGGAACTCCGGGCGTACTGAAACTTGACAAAGCAGTGACTGGTATAGAATACTTCTTCTGCGCTGATGACATCAAGAATATCACTAAGATTGGTGATATTGATGTAGTCTTCACAACAGATGAAGCTGGTACGACATTGTACGCTACAGTAGGCGGCAAAAAAGAAGAGATAGCTGTTATTAACAATGCTGGTTCTACCGCTCCTAACACTGTAACCTATAACAAGAATAGTGCTATTGCCAAGCAATTGTTGAATACTGGTGCTATGTACACTTATATTGGTGCTACTGGTCGTGTATGCGATGACGATACTAAGGTAGTGACTATTACATTTGATAATAAAGATCACTTCAAGGCTAACTTCATCCGTCCGGTCAACATTGCAGAACAAGCTGCTGATAACTTCATCGATGCTGTTGACTTTGGTGAAAAGGGTTCATTCATCCGCTTGGAAGATTTGATTGCTCCTTACGACTGGCGTGATCGCTACTTCAGTGACTATGCTAATTACTGGGGCTTCTACGGACCATTCACAATTACTGCTGATGTAGACAATGCTGAATGTGACTTGAACGGTGTTCGTCAGGCTGTTCCTGTAACGGTAGAGTTGAAAGCTAACACAAATACCACAATGGGTAGCGGTGATGATGCTAAGACTTCTCAGTATGGTTTCATCACTTACAAGAACAATGGTACTAAAGTTTCAGCATTCAATATCTACGTTAAAGTTACCGTAGAATATGGTTGGGGTACCATCAAGACTGATTTCATTACAGTTCCTGTAAGCTCTACTATCACTAATAACTAAAAGTAAACAAGTTATTAGAAGATAATAAATAAAAGAGTGGATATAGTCTTACAAAAGATTATATCCACTCTTCTTTTATTGTGCCTCCAATAATAAACCAACTGTCAGAACAAGTCTTGACTATTACACGTTGTTAAACACTTCCCAGTACCCCGATGTTCTACTGCCAATCCGAGTTATCAGTCCCTCCCGTTTAAGCAGCACTATTCTATTTTTTATTGTTCTCTCAGAAAGTTTTAGCACTTCACTCAACTGTCCAATGGTTATATATGGATCTTGTATAATTGCTTCCAATGTACTTTGGGCAATCTTTGGGCAATCTTTGGGCAACATTAGTTTCATCCTGCCCCATATTACTCAGTGATGTTCCGGTATTGTCCTTCATTCTGACTACATTACCGCATCCTTCATGTACGGGTATGAACATGAGGAAGTAACTGCGTTCCTCATCGGTTTCGATAGAAGCACGTGGTGAACCGTTTTTAGCCAGCCCATCTTGGATTGTAGGAATTCCGGTGCAGCGACCTTCTGTCAAGTCCAATTCTTTCAAGAAATCCCGATTACTTTCCACTTTATTACGATGCAGCAGGTCTTCTATGTTTATTGGCAGTGACATATAGTGTTCAATTATTTAATTCCACCAATGAGTATAGTCAGTATGGTGTATTCGTATTGCAATTTTCAATGCGAAGTTTCTCGCAAATATAAGAAATATATTCGTCTCCCTTATATTCATCTAATTTATTTATATTGCAGAATAAACCTTTTATAAATAAATTGGAAATGAATAGAAATGAAATTACCTTACAAGAGATGTTCTCCTCAGTCATCGGGGAACTCCGGGAAGGCGGCAGGTGGGGGACGGCACACATCTACCAGTCAGCGGTGAATGCATTCTCGGCATTCACCAAATGGCAGCCGATGCCCATGCGCAAACTGAGCCCGACCGTACTGAAGAGATTCGAAAACTACCTCAGGCAGAGGAACTGCAGTTGGAACACCGTATCCACCTACATCAAGACAGTACGCTCGGTGTATCATCGGGCAGTGGACAGAAAGTACATACGGTATGTACCCAGACTGTTCGAGCATGTATATACCGGCACACGGGCGGACAGGAAGAAGGCGCTCGAGGCATCCGACATCAGCAGCCTGGTAAGGGAGACGGAAAGGAGCCTGCAAAGAGGGACGCTCCCAAACACACAGCAGAGAACAAGGATTTTCTTCGTACTCATGTTCATGCTCAGGGGCATACCCTTCGTGGACCTGGCGTACCTGCACAAAAGGGACCTGCAGGGGAATGTGCTGTCTTACAGACGACGGAAGACGGGACGGGCGCTGACCGTGTCACTCACACCCGAGGCCATGCAGATGGTCAGGATGGTGGCGAACAGGAACCCCGACTCCCCCTATCTGTTCCCCATCCTGCAGAGCGAGGAAGGCACGGAAGCAGCATACCGGGAATACCAGTCGGCACTCAGGGGATTCAACCAGCGGCTGGCAGTACTCAGGCAGTGCCTGGGAATGCAGTCGGCACTCAGTACCTATGCAGCCAGACACACCTGGGCCACAATGGCTTACCATTGCGAGATACACCCCGGAATCATATCGGAAGCCATGGGGCACTCCTCCATCACGGTGACGGAAACCTATCTGAAGCCTTTCAGCAACAGAAAGATTGACGAGGCCAACCAGAGGGTAATTTCTTTTGTAAGAAGCGGAGCGTGTACAGTATAAAAGACGTTACTTCTTTTGATAGGATAGAATAGATTTGTTGCGCATTTTCCGGAGTCTTCAAAATGAGTTTTGAGGAACGGAATGGTGTTGTCTTTACGGAGCTCCCATTGGTGCTATCAATGGACTGTCATTCAACCTTTTGAACTGAAAAATACATACTTTCATTCTTTGAGAGCCTCATTTCATCCCTTTCCAACTGTCATCTTTCTGGACTTCCAATCCTCTTTCCAATATCCCAACGGACTGTTTTTTACTATTCCAAACAAAACCGGTCTATTTTCTCCTTATTCCCTGATTATTAACGAAATTAACAAGATTTCATTACCTGCGAAGTAACGGAATACATTAGTAACAAAACAGAAGTATGCGAAAGGGGTTCAAAATGAGAGATTATTCACTTTTTATTTTTTAAATTTATAAATTTAAAGTTTTCAATTATGAACAAAAAGTTTCTAAGTGTGATCCTGTTCAGCGCCTTAATGGTGGGCACTGCAGGAACGTTCACGTCTTGTAAGGACTATGATGACGACATCATTGACCAGCCTTACGCTGATTCCAACTACGCACATCAACGGCATTCCTTCAATTGAACTGCTGACACTGACGTATACACCGCAGGTTTTTGCTGCCAAGAACTATGCTGACCACGAAGCAGACCCGTCTAAGCACACTGATCGCCCGGTTTTGGACCACACTGCTGTAAAGGGCGCCAAGGCACTCAGCATTTCTACCGAAAAGAATGAGGTAAGCTACAAGATTAGCCCGAGCATCGGTGTGATGAAAGAAGATGTTAAGCTTCCTATGTTTGAATGCTTTACCTCTCAGAACGTAACAAAGGCTGCTCCTGAACTTTCTCAGAACAAGCCTCTCGAAGTTGTAGACTACGATGTAAAAGACGGTGTAATGACTGTTCTTTATAAGAAGAATGCAGATTACGTAGGCAAGAGCATCGGCACAACCGGTAGCGCTCACGGTGAAGGTAAACTTGAAAAGTTCTGGATGGCTTCTCTGAAGACTCCTATTGCTGACAAAAACCTGACAGATGCTGAGAAAGAAGCTGGTAAAGACGTATTTGTAAATTCCGAATACAGCCGTATCGAAGAATCTACTGTATATCCTTATTTGGCTAACAAGAAGATTGACTTCACGAAGGTCTTCACGACTGATTTTGCAGACGAAATGCAGGATGGTAAATACGTTCATTATCATGACTCTCTCTGCTTGTATAAATCAGGCAACGAACAATTGGTTGATGTTAAGCAGTCATATGACAGTCCACTTGACTTGAGAACGTTGGTTACTGTATGCTATACTTATACTGACAAACAACACGCTTCTCACAAGGAATTGACGAACTACGCCGACTATGGCCTGGAATTCCGTTTCTCTTTAGCAAAAGCTAAGTATCTGCAAGGTGACCGTAAGACTGACGAACAGGCATTCGGCCGCATCTTGTCTGACGGCTACACGCTGAAGTCTGAAGTTTACGACGTAGAGTTGGGAGATACAGAATATTCCAAGACTTCCATCGGTCGCGAACCTATCATTCGTGCTGAATTGTGGGACAAGAATAATGGCAATATGATTGCTGTACGTTACATCAAGATTCGTTGGACCGGTGAAAAGGATCAAACGATTGCTGCTATCACATTCCCGAACGACACTGTAACTTGCAAGGATATGTTCCAGCAGTTGTTCTCTAAGGAAATGAACGAGAAGATCTATCATATGGTTAAGTTTGACGGTGGTCAGAGTATGAGTAAGACTCAGTTCCACAGCATCTATACAGATATGGAGATCCTTGAACTGAGAAAAGACGGCAAGAAGGTAGATTTGTCTAAATTAGCTGTTTCTAAGGTGGCTACTGACTGGAAAGAAGGTTCTGACAAAGTTGGCAAAGACGGTAAGGAAGCGATTAAAAACAATAAAGACCTTGTATTTGCTTTATTGCACGATGCTGAAGACAATACGTCTTACAACTTAGTTTGGGCTATGAACCCGAAGACTGTTGGTACATTGGCTTACAATGAGTCTACCAAGACTTATGCTTCTACATTCGAAATCGACGTTAAGTACATTGACGAAACTGGTTTGAATGGTGATATCAAGCAGACATTCAAGCAGACAATCGTTGTTCCTGCACAGAAGTTTGCATACCAAGGTACATTCTGGAAGAATGGTAAGGGCGAAGGTGTCTTCAATGTGAATCCGATTGTTTACACTACTGCAAATGACGGTGGAACACAGAAAGACCCGCATGTATATCCGGGTATTACTGACGGTTGTACGCTGAAAGACTATAGCCACATCGAAGCTGACTTGGTTAATGGCTTTGTATACGAACCGACCAAAGAAAAGCCAGCCAACTTGGCTCAATTCATCCAGTATATTCGTGAGTGTGCAGAGGTTAAGTTTATCTTTGACGAAACACGCATGAAAGACCTGACTACTTATCCGCATTTGAAAGACTTTGTCACAAGCGATGACAAAACTCAATTGTGGTATAAGACTAAAGGTACAGCAAAAGACGAAGTCGTAAGTGACAACAGCAACATCGGTAGAACGGATGCAGGAATTAATGATTATAAACAATCTAACGATTTGGCTGCCACTATCAATAACCTGATGGGTGCTGATGTTACAGAAAACAAAAAGAACTTGCCTTGGAATTATGATGAAACATTAGGTAATAGCGTAAATGAATGCTCCAGTATCATCCGTCTCCACGAAAAAGATGACTTGAACGGTACTGATGCCGCCCTCAAGTTGATTGGCAAGGAAGTTCCTGTACAGCTAGTTGTTGCATACAATGAGTTCAATGTTATTCCAGTTCAAGAATTTGAGGTACACTTCATCAACCCGTTGACTATTGACGGTTCTATCAGCGACAACTTCGTTGATGCTGAAATTGACGGTAGCTTCTTGAGCGTTGCCAAGAACTTCACATTCACTGACTGGAATAATAAACCGGTAGCTGCTGCTGTAGCTGACAAGGCCACTGGTGATGAAGTTTATGCACATGCTTTGTATGACTACTATGCCGTACGTGAAGTCAAGTTCTTGACTGATAAGACCACTACCAGCTTGGCTTGGAATGCTGCAACCAGCACTTATGAGCACAAGGAGGGTACTACTGACGGTAAGTTGCCGACCAATGCTTCATTGAAGATGATGAATTGGGATGAGTCTACAGACAAGTCAACAGCTAAACCTGTCGATGCTGACCCGACTCACTTGGCATACTTCAACAACCATGGTACACCGGTTAACGTTGACTACAATATGTTCTTGACAGTAAATGTCAACTACAAGTGGGGGGTATTGAGCAAGGATAACCTGAAAGTCATCGTTAAGAAGGCTGCCGGTACACCGAGTGCCAAATAATTAAGAAGAGATTCTTGATATAATTTAATAAAAGGGACGTCCTCTTGCAGGGCGTCCTTTTTTTCAATCTTTCATTTATAAATATCAGATATGAAGAAAATACTATTCATTTTGACTGTGTCAGTTTCACTCATCTGCTTTTCTTCATGTAAGAAGTCAGCAGCTACACATCCTTTTCCAGGCAAATTCGTTACTGAAACCGGTATCCAATTCGACCTTCGAGCCGACTCCACCACCCTGATTCAATATGATGATTCCAGTTCGTACGAGGGTACATGGAAAGTCTATAATCAAGGAGATACACTAAAGTATGCCACTATTGAGTTTGCCGGTTACTTTAACTATTATTATCTGCGTAATGGTAAACTCTATCGCAATGAACATAATATGATACGTCAAGCTCTTGGTGAAGAAATTGAATATCAAGATTAAAACAGAAAATGGCTATTACTATTCCTCTATTCTTTGGATGAGGAAAAGAATAGCCATTTCATATGATAGTCAACCACACATTTCCAATAATAATCGTTTTATGATTATCATCTTATGATTATCGTGATATTTTCCTTATATTTGCGTGTAAACTCAATAATCATATGAAAAATCCATTTGTTACGAACGGCTATGTATCACCGGAATATTTCTGTGACAGAGAGAAAGAAACGGCTAAAATTGTCTCACTTTTGACGAATGAGAACAACATTGCATTGATTTCCCCACGCAGATTAGGCAAAACAGACTTGCTGCGGCATTGTTTTGGACAGCCGGAAATCAAGGAGCATTACCACACTTTCATCATCGATATTTATGCCACAAGCTCTGTACGCGATTTTGTGAATGTTTTCGGCAAGGCTGTACTGGATGAACTACGTCCAAAAGGAAAATCCGTATGGGGTACCTTCTTGAATGTACTGGCCTCCCTTCGTTCCGAAATAACATTCGACATGAATGGACAGCCTACCTGGGGAATCGGTCTGGGAGCTATAACTAATCCCTCTGCAACATTGGATGAGATATTCTCCTATCTGAATAATGCCGGGAAGCCTTGCCTAATCGCCATTGATGAATTCCAGCAAATAACCAAATATGCAGACGATCCCAACATAGAAGCGGCACTACGGACACATATACAACGCTGTTCCAATGCCCACTTTGTCTTCTCCGGGTCCCATAGGCATCTGATGGGGGCAATGTTTACTTCTCCGGCACGTCCATTCTACCAATCGGTTACACTGATAAACCTGCCTCCCATTTCTGTTGATAAATACGCGGAGTTCTGCCTTAGGCACTTTGAGCGAGCAAGCAAACACTTAGATACATTAGTGGTAACAGAGCTATATGAGCGCTTCAATGGTATAACTTCGTATATGCAGAAGGTTATGAACATTTTATTTTCCATGACCGGAACTGGAGAAATATGTATTCCCTCAATGATAGATACTGCCATTAACGACCTTCTGGATTTTTCTGCCGATACCTATGATGCCTTATTATATCAGATGCCCGAAAAGCAACGTATTGTGTTTATGGCAATAGCAGCAGAGGGAAAAGCTAAGGCTATCTCAAGCGGTGACTTTGTACGTAAATACAAGTTGCAATCTGCCAGTTCTGTCTCTTCAGCTGTAAAAGGACTACTGGAAAAAGACTTTATTACGTATGATAAAGGCATTTACCAGGTATATGATCAGTTCTTCCAACTTTGGTTGCAAAGGAATAAGCTTTAATGGTTTCTTTCTTGAATCTTATATTCATTCTATAAACAATTTAGAAATGAGTAGAGATGCAGCAGGCTTTGCAAAATATAATTATAAGACTAAAGTAAATACCTTCAATATGGTTCCAACGGATAAAATGTTGTAGCAAATCATTGTTGTTTGAAGGATAATAACTATCTTTGTTCTAAAGACTCGAAATATGGATAGTAAAGTAACCTTATTGGATTGAGATGTCAGATTATGATTTGGAAACAGCGAATGCAATGCTGCTTACAGGCCGTTATCTCTATGTCGGTTCATGTGCCATCAAACAATAGAGAAAATTCTCAAAGCATATTGGACTAATTGCTTAATGGAAGTTCCTCTAAAGATACATTCACTATCCAGACTTGCGGAGAGAACGGGATTGGACAAGCAATTGTCGGAGGAGCAGTTAGCCTTTATAGACAAACTTGAACCTCTTAATATAGAAGCCCGTTACCCCTCTTATAAAGAAAGATTAATGAAGAGCTTAACCAAAGAATACTGTGCTGAACTTTTGAGCCAAACTAAAGAGTTGCAATTATGGATAAAGAACAAGCTATAAACCTTGCCAAACGCTATAAGGAAATGGTAGCGGAGAAGTCCATTAAAGGCCCTTTATCTTTATGGTTCGTACAGTAAAGGAAATTATAGAGCAGACAGCGATATAGATATTGCTGTGATAGTAGAACGCCTGGATGACGATTATTTTAAAGATACTCCTCTATTGTGGAAACTTAGACGCAAGATAAGTAACCTTATAGAGCCAGTCCTGCTTACAGAAGATATGGACAATCCTCTTTATTGTGATATTAGAAAAACTGGAATTCTAATACAATGAAGTCTTGTTTATCACATGCCATCTATTTCTATAATTTATATTCTTTTTTACTTCCAACGCATATTCTTCTCCTAAATCTTCGTACCATACCAAGTACTGCGAAATACATACCTGAGCGTTTTTCTCTTACTTATTCCCTTCTTCATCCAATCCCTATCATGACTTAAACATTTTTCTCTTGCAGCAATAATCACTTGATATTGCAAAAAATGAGGAATATGAAATCATTGTATTTGCAGCTATAATTGTATATACTTGTAAGATAAACCTTTTATAAATAAATTGGAAATGAATAGAAATGAAATTACCTTACAAGAGATGTTCTCCTCAGTCATCAAGGAACTCCGGGAAGGCGGCAGGTGGGGGACGGCACACATCTACCAGTCAGCGGTGAATGCATTCTCGGCATTCACCAAATGGCAGCCGATGCCCATGCGCAAGTTGAGCCCGACCGTACTGAAGAGATTCGAAAACTTCCTCAGGCAGAGGAACTGCAGTTGGAACACCGTATCCACCTACATCAAGACGGTACGCTCGGTGTATAACCGGGCGGTGGACAGAAAGTACATACGGTATGTACCCAGACTGTTCGAGCATGTGTATACCGGCACACGGGCGGACAGGAAGAAGGCGCTCGAGGCATCAGACATCAGCAGCCTGGTAAGGGAGACGGAAAGGAGCCTGCAAGGAGGGGCGCTCCCAAACGCCCAGCAGAGAACAAGGATTTTCTTCGTACTCATGTTCATGCTCAGGGGGATACCTTTCGTAGACCTGGCGTACCTGCACAAAAGGGACCTGCAGGGGAATGTACTGTCTTACAGAAGACGGAAGACGGGACGGGCGCTGACCGTGTCACTCACACCCGAGGCCATGCAGATGGTCAGGATGGTGGCGAACAGGAACCCCGACTCCCCCTATCTGTTCCCCATCCTGCAGAGCGAGGAAGGCACGGAAGCAGCATACCGGGAATACCAGTCAGCACTCAGGGGATTCAACCAGCGGCTGGCAGTACTCAGGCAGTGCCTGGGAATGCAGTCGGCACTCAGCACCTATGCAGCCAGACACACCTGGGCCACAATGGCTTACCATTGCGAGATACACCCCGGAATCATATCGGAAGCCATGGGGCACTCCTCCATCACGGTGACGGAAACCTATCTGAAGCCTTTCAGCAACAGAAAGATTGACGAGGCCAACCAGAGGGTAATTTCTTTTGTAAGAAGCGGAGCGTGTACAGTATAAAAGACGTTACTTCTTTTGATAGGATAGAATAGATTTGTCGCACATTTTCCAGAATCTTCAAAATGAGTTTTGAGGAACGGAATGGCGTTGTCTTTACGGAGCTCCAATCGGTGCTATCAATATACTGTCATTCAACCTTTTGAACTGAAAAATACACACTTTCATTCTTTGAAAGCCTCATTTCATCACTTTCCCACTGTCATCTTTCTGGACTTCCAATCCTCTTTCCAATATCCTAACGGGCTGATTTTTACTATTTTGAACAAACCCCACCTATTTTATCCTTATTCCTTGATTATTAATGGAATTAACAGGATTTCATTACCTGCGAAGTAACGGAAAAAATCATATAATCAACAACTATGTGAAAGGGAATGAAAATGAGAGATTATTCACTTTTTTATTTTTTAAATTTATAAATTTAAAGTTTTCAATTATGAACAAGAAGTTTCTAAGTGTAATCCTGTTTAGTGCCTTAATGGTTGGTACTGCAGGAACTTTCACGTCTTGTAAGGACTATGATGATGACATTGATCAGATCAACAATGAGTTGACTGGTATCAAGGCTTCAATCAGCGACTTGCAGGCAAAAGTGGGCGATGGTAAGTTTGTTACCAACGTTGTGAAAAATGGTGATGGTATTACAATCACTTGGAGTGATAATACTACTAGCACCATTGGAACCATTAAAGGTGATAAAGGGGATAAGGGTGATGCTGCTACAATCACCATCGATCCAGTTACTAAAAATTTCATCATCAACAACGAAGATACCGGTATTTGCTCTGAAGGTAAGAATGGAGTAAATGGCATCAATGCTAAAGCTCCTTCTATCAGTAAGGAAACCGGTAATTGGGTGACTTACGAATGGGATGCTGAAAAGAATGACTATGTCGGCACTGATACTGGCATTTCTGCCATGGGAGCAAGTACTTATGTCGTAGATAAGACCAGCTACTGGGAACTGCACGTTGCAACGAGTGAAAATGGTGAAGGCGAACCTGCTGTCATCAAATTACCCAAAGCCGCATCTATTACAAGCTTGAAAGCGGTTTCTATTGATGACGGTCAGATTAAAGCTGCTAATGTTACAATGAGCTATGGTAAGGCATTGGGTGCTGATGTGAAATTTAATAATGTAACATATAAGAAAGACGCTATTTTGCTTTCACAGACTAGTACATTAAGTGCCATTGTAAATCCTCAGGATGCCGATGCCACTAAATATGCTTATGTTTTGTCCGATTCAAAAGGTAATATGCCTTTCAAGGTGACTAATCCGGTAGCTAACATGACTGAAGATGCATTGACTCGTGCAGCTTCAGTGAACAAGGGTGTATTCGATATGACTGTAGAGTATCTTTCTACAGCAAATTGTGGTAAATCTGCAGGAACTTATGCTTTAACGACTGAAACTGCCGACGGTTTGGTCGCTTCCGCATATGATGTAAAAGTGACAGAAAAGGCTGTTAATACAATTGCTGTAACTAACCTGAAAGCTCTTTCTGTTGACATCAATAAGGAACTTGATTTAATCGGATGTTTCAAAAATGCTAATGTTGCTACTGTTAATGGTGTTGCTGTTGCCGATTTGACTCCTTATATCGTTGATTACTATTTTGAAATTGCCGATAAGACTGCTGCAGCAAATCTTGGTGCAACTATATCAGGAAATACGATTAAGGCTGAAAAGGCTGGTCTTCTTGATATTAAAGTAAATTATCTGTTAGTGAATGGAACTGTCGCAGAAGCTACAACTGCCAAGACTATTGCAGTAACCTTTAAATATGTTGCTCCTTCAACAACTTTAGGTGATGTAGAATGGACAGTAAATAAAACTAATGCTGATTTCTTCTTGCCATTGGGTGATATTCAAGCAGCTTTGGCTGGTTCAACTGACACTGACCTGCCTTCTGTTGTAAAGGTTGGAAGCATTACTTGGGCAGACGGCAAGGCTCTTACTGAAAAGACAATCACAGTAAACGGTGTGAAATATGGTAAGGATGGAACTGCATTCGATGAAAGCTGGATTACAACAATTGATGCAAGCACTCTTTATGTTAAAAACAGTGCAGGTCAATATGTTTCAGCGGCTGGCTCTAAGATTCAGACCCCGTTGTACATCAAGTTCAGTTTCGATTACACTAAAGCATTCCCAGCAGAAGAAAGCTATCAAATTGTATTGGGCTTGAAGAAGAAGGGAGCCACAGTAAACGTCTTTGAAATTCCTGTTAAGGTTACTATCAAGTCTCCGGCTGAGTCAGCTGTAACTCCGTTCAGCAGACTGTCTGCTTACTTCGTTGGTGACAACGCTGTAGCTTACGGTTCAGCAGATGGTACAGATGTTACTTATAACTTGTTCAAGCTGTACAAAGACATGGGTGCTGAAAAGACCAATGTAGCGTTTACTGAAACGCTTCACGAAATTGATGGACACACTTGTACACCATGGATTACAACAACCGGTGTTGCGGGTGATATCAGCGTTAAGGTATACGACAATGCTCAGAATGCAGACAACAGAGACAATGTTTACTCAACTCGTGAAATCCAGGCTGCTTACACTGTATTCGGCAACGTTCACATCGCTAAGATTGTAGATAAATTCAACTTGACAGTTAAGTCTGAAATCAAGGAAGGTGCCTTGGAAGCTACTGCAGCTGCAAATGCTTCTGGCAATGGTGTTAGTCCTATCAAGGTTAGCTTGAAGAACATCACTGCTAAGGATGTTTACGGAGAGGCTTATAACTTGACTCAGATGTATAAGAAATCAGGTGCTAATTATGTAGCGGATACAACTGAGCCTATGGATAGTAGAATCCAAAGCGTGAGAGTTGTTTTGGCTGATGACAATGCCAAAGAATATCTGGCTATTGAAGACCATAGTGGAAGTCAGTTTGCTCCGACTGAGACTGATGCTTACTCTTACTTCTCAGTAGTGAAGAAGAGCGCAGAAACTGCATTGCAGAACGATGTTCCATGTAAGGTTTCTCTCGTTGTACTTGATAAGTGGGGTGCTACCACAACCACTACTGTAACAATTACTTTGAAGAAGTAAGATATATAGTACATAGATAGACTTGAGGGTATTCCGATAAAACGGAATGCCCTCTTTTTTTCTCCAGAAATTTATTTTCCATCACTTTGCTTCCACACTTCCACCCACCTCCTGCATCCCCCTATCCATCGGCATTTGAGCTGCTGTGGAAGCAACAAAAGGTGGAAGCAAATTTTGCTTCCACCTACTCAAAACGCTATAGTTTTACCGTAACCTACTCGTCTCTACCATAATACCCCGTGCAAGGTACATAAATCGGTTGGTTGAGTTTTCCTGCATTCTCGAGTTTGCCTTCGCTGCGAAGCAGGCGAATATGAAGCTGTGCAGTAGAGCGCATCATTCCGCAGAGGCTCTGAAAATCACTGCGTGTAAGGAACTGATGCGTAGAGAAGTAGCCCGTCAGCCGCCTGTCAATCTCCTTGTCACTCAGCTTTTGGGAATGCTCATTCAGCCCCAGCGGTTTAGCTTTGATAGCGCCTATCTCATTCTTCAGCACCTGGTCGGCACGAAACTTGATGCCCTTCAGCTTAATCTTGGTGGTTTTACGTTTGGTCGCGGCAGTCACCGGCTCCGTGCTCGTCAGTACGGGATAAAAATAGCCGATACCGTCCAGATGTACCTGCCGCCCCTCGGCGAGGTCTTCCCCCATGACGTGCGACAAGGCATCCAGTACCGCCGAGACATCAGTCTCCGTCAACGAGCTGCGTTCCTGAATTCTGCGACGCAGTTCGTCGGTAGTGGTAGAGCCGTTCAAGCGGATGCGCGGATGAAGTATCTTTTCTTCCCGCTGTTTGTCTTTAGGTTCTGGGAGCTCATACCAATCGAATAAAATTGCCATAGTTCAATGTCTTTTAAGTTGTTGTACAATACGTTCGCGCCCTATGCGGAATAGGTGCGGGTTACGTACTTCATCCGTAAAAGCTTTGGGAAGAGAAACGCCTAACGGCCATGAACAGCTCTGCTTACAGTCGTCAAGCGATTGCTTCATGACCGTAAGCAGAGCTGTTCATGGTCGTTAGGCGTCATCTATTCCCTATACAAAAGTAGACAAACAAAGGGAGAAAAGCAAAGGAATGCCTATGTTTTAAAAAAGAAATCCAAAGGTTTCCGACACCACGCTGTATAGTTTGTGGAAGCAGGCATTTATTTAATAATTATTCTGCTGAATACTTGTTTTCCGCCTTCTGATGTCGTATCTTTACGAGAATTATATTTACCCAAACAAGCTGACAAACAGAATGAAAATTACCTTGATTAGAGCAGAAAAAGAGAGCGGAAAGGAAGCCCTCAGCACCCTGGAAGCGGACGCACTGATTAAAAAACTGAAAACCGAAACCAAAGCCGGACATGTATCGACCCTCCGGGCCATCCTTCCTCAACTGGAGGGTACTTGCGCCCAATACGAACATATAGACAAACTGCCACGCATCTACCCTGCCGTGGAATATAGCCGTACACAAGAGGGAGAACGGCGGATGAAGAACTATAACGGACTCGTACAACTGGAAGTAAACCGTCTGTCGGGCATTGCCGAAGCGGAATATGTAAAGCAACAAGCCGCCCTGCTGCCGCAAACCTTTGCCGCCTTCTGTGGTTCCAGCGGACGAAGCGCCAAGATATGGGTATTGTTTGCCCTGCCCGACGGCACAACGCCGAAGCGGGAGAGCGATGCCACCTTGTTTCATGCCCACGCCTACCGTATGGCGGTGAAGTGCTACCAGCCCTTACTGCCGTTTGCCATTACATTGAAAGAACCTTCCCTTACCCAGAGTTGCCGCATGACTCTGGACGGATATCCATACTACAATCCTGCCGCTGTACCTTTCTGCCTGGAACAGCCCCTCGGCATGCCCGAGGAAGAGAACTTCCGGCAACGAAAACTCGCAGAAAAGAATCCGCTGTTGCGGCTGCATCCGGACAGTAAAGCCTCGGACACCTTCGCCATACTCTTCGAATCAGCCCTTGACCGTGCATTCCGCGAATTGGACGGCTGGAAACGGGAGGGGGATTTACGGATACTGCTGGTACCTCTGGCCGAACATTGTTTCAAGGCAGGCATCCCCGAAGAGGAAGTAGTCCGCCAGACATTGATGCACTATTACCGGGAAGCGGATGAATTCATTGTTCGTCAAACGATTCATAACCTATATCAAGAGCTTAAAGGCTTCGGGAAAAAGAGCAGTCTGACGCAAGAGCAGGAGAGCGTTTTCCGGCTGGAAGAGTTTATGGGCCGCCGGTATGAGTTCCGCTACAACACCGTTCTGGATGATTTGGAATACCGTCAGCGCGACTCCGTCCATTTCTATTTCAAGCCTGCTGACCAGCGTGCCCGCAGTACGGTCTCCATGAATGCCCTGAAGGAGGGTATCCGCGTATGGGACCGCGACATCAATCGTTTCCTTACTTCAGACCATGTGCCACTCTATAATCCCGTCGAAGAATACCTTTACGATACCGGCCGCTGGGACGGGAAAGACCGCATCCGGGCGTTGGCCGATCTCGTCCCGTGCCACAATCCTCATTGGCGGGAGTTGTTCTACCGCTGGTTCCTGGGCATGGTGGCACACTGGCGTGGAATGGACCGGCAACACGGAAACAATACTTCTCCTCTGCTTGTCGGTTCCCAAGGGTTCCGGAAATCCACCTTTTGCCGCATTTTGCTGCCACCGGAGCTGCGTTTCGGCTATACGGACAGCATCGACTTCAAGAGTAGGCAGGAAGCGGAGCGCAGCCTGGGACGCTTTCTGCTCGTCAACATCGATGAGTTCGATCAAATCAACATCAACCAGCAGGGCTTCCTGAAGCATCTGCTGCAGAAACCGGTTGCCAACCTGCGCAAACCCTACGGCAGCACCATCCGTGAGATGCGGCGGTATGCCTCCTTCATCGGCACCAGCAACCAGAAGGACTTGCTGTCCGACCCCAGTGGCAGCCGCCGTTTCATCTGCATTGAGGTCACCGGCCCCATCGATACAAATGTCACCATCAACTACCGCCAGCTCTATGCACAAGCTCTGAATGCCGTAGCCAAAGGTGAGCGCTACTGGCTGGATGATGCCGATGAAGCCATCTTGAAGCGGACGAACCGGGAATTTGAACAGCTCACCCCACTGGAACAACTCTTTCACAGCCATTTCCGTGCGGCAGAAGAGGATGAAGAGGGGCAATGGATGATGCCCATGCAGATTCTTTCCGCTTTACAGACAAAGACGCGTGACCGTCTGGCAATCAACAAGGTTGCCGTATTCGGGCGGACGCTCAAGAAGCTTGAAATACCGAACAAGAAGTCAAGGCAGGGGACACTGTATCATGTAATGCCGCTGGATTAAATGCTCTGCAGTAACCCCGCACAAGCATCTTCCAGAATGTCCAGCACATACTCAAAACCTTCGGAACCGCCGTAGTAGGGGTCCGGTACATGGTCGGCATGGGTAAACTTTGTACAGTATTCCGTCATGCGGTGTATCTTGCTCCATTCGGCGGTTGAAGGGGCACGATCTTTCAGGTCGTCGATGTTGCGGTCGTCCATACCGATAATCAGGTCGAAGTTGTAAAAATCCTCGGTACGTACGGGTCGCGAAAGATGCGTCAGATTGTATCCACGGCGGGCAGCATGGGCACGCATCCGGCTGTCCGGCAGTTCGCCCTGGTGATAGGACAGAATGCCTGCAGAATCGATTAAAAACTCATCCGCACGTCCGGCTTCTTCTATCAGATGTTTCATGACTCCCTCTGCCGAGGAGGAACGGCAAATGTTGCCGAGGCAAACGAAAAGTATCTTCTTCATATTTCTTTAGTTACGAGTTATTTACATCGGGTCTACATCATAATACACTATCAACGACTTGAAGCGGTCTTCCGCCACCATCTCCTTTTGCACCTGGACGAGCAGCTCGCGGGCACGTGCCATCGGGGCATTGGTTTCTATCTTCAAGATAATCTTTCGGATGAACAGGGTCTGTACGCGTGCTACGGGCGGCTTGTCCGGTCCCAGCACACGGTTGCCAAAGACGGTGCGGAGCTTGGCGGCCATAGTCTGTGCCATGAGGTCGAGCAGGGTCTCGTTCCGGTTCTTCAGGTAGACATACACCAGGCGGTAGTAGGGCGGGTAGTGGAACATCTGGCGTTCGGCAAGCTGCCCGCCTACCATGGCTTCGTAGTCGTTGGCAATGACTTGCGGGATGATGGGATGGTCGATGCTTTTGGTTTGTAGCACCACCCTGCCGCGCTTGTTCTTCCGTCCGGCGCGTCCGGCAACCTGCGCCATCAGCTGGAAGGCGCGCTCGTAGGCGCGGAAGTCGGGATAGTTCAGCATGGTGTCGGCATTGAGTATGCCCACAATGCTGACGTGGTCGAAGTCCAGACCCTTGGACACCATTTGCGTGCCTATCAGGATATCCGTCTTGCCTTGCTGGAAATCGGAGATGATGCGCTCGTAGGCGGTACGGGTGCGGGTGGTGTCCAAGTCCATACGGGCTACGCGGGCGTCGGGGAAGAGGGCTTTGATGTCATCTTCTATTTTTTCCGTGCCGAAGCCGCGGTTGCGCAGGTCAGTGCCCTCGCAGGCGGGGCAGATGCGGGGCAGTTGGTAGGTGTAGCCACAGTAGTGGCAGGTCAGTTGGTTCAGCCCCTTGTGGTAGGTGAGGCTGACGTCGCAGTTCTTGCACTTGGGTACCCAGCCGCAGGTGTTGCACTCTATCATGGGGGCGAAGCCGCGGCGGTTCTGGAAGAGGATGACTTGTTCTTTCTGTTCCAGCGCTTCGCGGATGTATTGCAGGAGCAGTGGAGAGAACGGACCGTTCATCATCTTCTTGCGGTGCAGCTCCTTGATGTCTACGGGGATAATCTCCGGCAGTTGTATCTCTTTATAGCGTTCTTTCAGTTCCACGAGGCCATACTTACCGGATGTGGCATTGTGCCAAGTCTCTACAGAAGGGGTTGCCGTACCCAACAGAGTTTTGGCGCCGTACATGGAGGCGAGTACAATGGCTGCATTGCGAGCATGATAGCGAGGGGCAGGGTCTTGCTGCTTGTAGGTGTTTTCGTGCTCCTCGTCCACAATCACAAGACCGAGGTTGCGGAAAGGAAGAAAGACGGAGGAGCGGACACCGAGGATAATGTCATAGTCTGCTTCCGACAACTGCTTCTGCCAGATTTCTACCCGTTCCGCATCGGGGAACTTGGAGTGGTAGATGCCCAGACGGGAACCGAAAACACGTTGCAGGCGCTCTGTGATTTGCGCAGTGAGGGCTATTTCGGGCAGGAGATAGAGCACTTGCTTTCCTTGCCGGATGGTTTCTTCTATCAGATGAATATAGACTTCGGTCTTGCCGCTTGCCGTGACACCATGTAGCAGGCAGACGTTCTTGCTTTGAAAATTCTCTAAGATGGAGTGATAAGCGCGTTGCTGGTGCTCGTTCAGCGGGTTGACGGGGATGACTTCTTTGAGGAGTGCTTTGTCTATGCGACCTATTTCCTGCTGGTAGACTTCGAATACACCACGGTCCACAAGACCGTTGAATACGGCAGGGGTGGCATAGGTGCGTTGCAGCAGTTCGGCTTTGGAGACTTCTTTTATATCTCGTCCGCTGAGGTAGCCGGAGAGTTCCAGGTACTTCATCAGCAGGTCCAATTGCTTGGGGGCACGGCGCTGCAATTCGTCGAAGAAGATATGCAGGCGGTGTTCGTTGCGTGCAGCGGCGGTGAGGCGTACACGGGTTTCGGTCTTAGGCTTGTAGGTGCGGCGCAATTCTTCCTTTACGAAGATGGCCTCTTTGTCGAGCAGTGACTTGATGACAGAAAGTATGTTCTTGATGCCGGTCTCTTTCTCTAGTTTCGTCACGCATTGCTCCGGGTCGGCAGAGAGTGCGTCCAGTATCTTCTGTTCCTTCTCCGGCAGGTGGACGTCGGACTCGAAATCGGGGTTGTACTCTACGATTGTTTCGCTTTCCAGCTTCAAGCCAGAGGGTAAGGCAGCTTTGTAGACGTCTCCTTGCGTACAGAGGTAGTAGTCGGAGAGCCATTCCCAGAACTTGAACTGCCGCGAAAGCAGTATCGGGCGGGCATCCAGCAGAGCGGACACTTCCTTTACTTCGTATTCGGTGGGGGCGCAATAATGCACGTTGCGCACGATGGCTGTATAGTATTTCTTCCGTCCGAATGGTACTACCACCCGGCAACCAATCTGCACTTCATCCGCCCATTCGTCGGGCAGGGAGTAGGTGAAGCAGCTGTGCAAAGGTAAAGGCAATATGACGTCGGCAAACTTTTTCATCGTGGGGACAAAGATAGTGGAAAGTGGAGGGAGAATGAAATGAACGGTGGCATTTTTTATGCTGAGAATAGGATAGCCGAATGAAAATGAAGGGGCAAATTTCAGAAGCGCAAAAAGGGGATATGCTGATTATCAACATATCCCCTTTTCAATTAGAGTACTTCTAGAAGTACAGTTTTCTCTATGTTAGAGAGTAGGCTTAACTTCTACATCGATTTCTTCTATCACACTACCCCATACGTAAACAACTTCAATAGGAATACGCAGGTAGAAGGAAGAGTGAACTTTCACATCCTTATTGTTGTAGGTCACAGTACCAAAGTTTGGAACTTCTGTAGGAACATTCTCGTATGTTTGTGATTTAGAATCAAATGTCAACAACGTTTCTGCACCAGTTTTACCAAATACTTCTTCGATAGGAACAAATGTTTCACTGTTATTCAAATTAGTCAGGATGTCTTTGTCTTCAGCTAACTTGATAGCTGTTACGTTGTAGTACTTGTAGTAATTCAAGTGCTTAGAGAACTCATTCAAACCACTGCTTGCATCCAGACGCCAATCTTTCAATACAACCAAGTCTCCTAAGTTCAATACGCTCTTACCTTCATTGTTACCATCCTCGAAGTATTTGCCTTCATTTCCGGAAATATTAACCGGACGGATAAATTTGGCATTGAATGTACCATCGGTTACAGGAACATACTGATCACAGCCATTGTAATACTTCATATCAATAGTAGCATACAACATTTCATCTGTATCACGTGCAGCCCAGTTAAGTACAGCCTTGGCAACGTCATTGCTCTGGTAGGAAATCTTAATATTTTCGGCAATAATAGTAGCATTGTCATCAGTTTCATTTTCGCTGAGAGTTGCAATTACATTTTCATCAGAAGCGATAGCTGTGAAATCACCTTCCAATACTTCAAGAGCATGAATTTGAGTGCCGTCGGCATTTACAAACAATTCATAATTCTTGCCGTCATTCCCCTTTACGATACGCTTGTTGTTTTCTGCAGAGAATACAAACTTAACAGTCATATTTTCATGAGCAAATGATGGATATTTTTCTTCTGCATCCTCCTTGTTATATTTCAGAGCTACAGTACGTCCATAGAAATTGCTCAACAAGTCTTGTTCAATAACAGCCTTCGTTGTTGTTCCTGCATCATCCGGAGTTGCACAGTAAATGTCAATAGCCGATTTTCCCTTGAATGTTGACCAGTATTCTGCAATCTTAGCGCCTGCGGTAGAGCCTTGTGGAGTATGAGCAGTAAAGTCGATATCTTTCACTTCAACAACATACTTGATAACCACATTTTCAGGATATGTACGGCTGTTGGCAACGGCATCCAGCTTAGTAGTTTCTGTTGTCTTGGTAAATACGGCATAGCCTACATAAGATTTCGCTTCAAGCGGAGTTGTTGTAAGCTTGAATGTTACTACTTGGTTAGCTTCATTATTCCCATCGTACTTAGTTGCAGTTATCTCCCATTCACCTACCTGTTCTTCAGCATATTCATTAGTAGCACCTTGATTAAATGCATAGATATGATGCCATTGCTGTTTGCTCAATGCTTCCAAGTTAGCATTGTTCTTGAAGTTATAAACCTGTGCACTCATGAACTCGTCTTCAGTCTCGTACGTCCAACCTGCACTGTTGCATCCCAGATTTGTCACCTCTTTCTTTTCTGCTACATAGTCGTCCTCAATTTCGGCAGGAACTTCACCTGCAACAATCAGCAGTTTAATCCATGCAGCTGCAACCAACTCGTTGTTGTTAGTTTTGTCTGTCAACTTAGCCAATACAATAGGAGACTTACCGATAGCGCTCTTGTCTACACCGCCATAATTCTTTGCATGGAAAATACCATCTTCCAAAGTCATATAATTTTCTTGCGGAGTATTGTTCACCTTATATTCCACTGCCTCAAATGTCAGTTCATATGTATCGGCATAATTGGCATAATTGAAGAATTTATGTTGAGAACCGGCAATATTACAAGTTGTAACCAAAGTCTTCAAATCAATACCTTGCTCAGAAACCGCATCATCATAAACAACATTTTGTACCAAATGATTGTTGTCAGCAGCAGGCTTATTGTCTACTCCAATCTTTGCTTTTTGTTCTTCGGCAGCAGCTAAATTCGTTGCAAAATGGCACTTATCATCCTTTGCATTTTCACTAGTTACCTCTTTATCAGCTAAAACAAGTTTCAATTCCTCTGTACGGTTTACAACACCTACATATTCTGTAGTAACCTTGTTTCCCGCTTTGGTTGTAAACTGAAGAGCTATTTCGTTCAGTTCGGGTTTTTCATTATCTTCAGTCAAACTAGAATTAGCAAACAAATTCGGGTTGGCTTCCAAAGTCACAGTAGCCAATCCTCCTTCAATAACAGTGTTTTTCCAAGTAACAAGACCCGCGTTCACACCTTTGGTCATTGTAACGGTCTTATCTAGTACATCTGTTTTAGTAATTTGTTCTTGTGTAGCAGAAGAAGGATTTACATGGAATTGAGGTGCTGCTTGATTCGGCAAATAATTTGTTTTTGCAAGTGCAACAACTGCATCATTTTTAATTTCTACCGGTTTATAGCTATCCTTGTGGAATACAATTACGCGTTCACCCCAACCTTGCAGAATAGATTCTGGAATATATTCGAAGCTTGTGATAGGCAACACATCTGAAATTCGCAGATTGATAGGAGTAGCGCTACCATATTTTATAATATAACCCAATTTGACACCGTCTTCGTCCAAAATCTCCATAGTAAGAGTAGGAACTGTGGGCAAGTCAATCTTTCCACCAGTTTTTTCATCATCGTACAATATATTGCCATCCTTATCTATGGAGAGCAGAGTAGCATCAAACCCTTTAGGCATATCAATTTTTACATCTGACGTGCTACCGTCACTGCCCTTCAAAGAGATTGTAACTTCGTCCCCATCCTTAGAAACAGACAATGTATAGGTTACACCTGCCGGAATGTCATACGAATGTGGATTACCATTTTTGTCAACGACAACTAGTTTGCCGTTCTCAATTTTTGCATCCTTCACGTAAGTTAAGTTGTCGACTGTAGTACCTAAAGTCGTCAAATCGCCTTGTAGCTTTTTAACGTCTCCAGCCAAGCCGTCAACTTGTCCCTGCAAGTCCTTGATGTCGTCATCATAGTCCTTACAAGACGTGAACGTTCCTGCAGTGCCCACCATTAAGGCGCTGAACAGGATCACACTTAGAAACTTTTTGTTCATAATTGAAAACTTTAAATTTATAAATTTAAAAAATAAAAAAGTGAATAATCTCTCATTTTCATTCCCTTTCACATAGCTGTTGATTATATGATTTTTTCCGTTACTTCGCAGGTAATGAAATCCTGTTAATTCCGTTAATAATCAGGGAATAAGGAGAAAATAGACCGGTTTTGTTTGGAATAGTAAAAAACAGTCCGTTGGGATATTGGAAAGATAATATATAGTCTTAATCTCCAACATCATAGAAAAGCTACAATAGAAATTATGAAGTGAAAAAGTCTCTAATTTTCAATATAAGATTCTATCTTTCAGTTTATTGCTTACGTTGGGAAACTTTTTGTAAAGCCAATATCAATCCGCTCCTCAAAACTTTGTTTGAAGACTATAAAAAAGAAACAACAAGTTTGCTCTACTTCCTCAAAAGAAGTAATCTCTTTTATACTGGATATCCTTCGTTTTTTACAAAAGAAATTACCCTTTGATTGGCTTCGTCAATCTTTCTGTTGCTGAAAGGTTTCAGATAAGTTTCCGTCACTGTGATGGAAGAGTGCCCCATGGCTTCTGATATGATTCCTGGATGTATCTCGCAGTGGTAAGCCATGGTCGCCCAAGTATGGCGTGCCGCATAACTACTGAGTGCCGACTGCATTCCCAAGCATTGTCTGAGTACTGCTAAACGTTGGTTGAATGCCCTGAGTGCCGACTGGTATTCCCGGTATGCCGCTTCTGTGCCTTCCTCACTTTGTAATATGGGGAATAAATAAGGAGAGTCCTTGTCCTTGTTTGCTATCATTCTCACCATTTGCATAGCCTCCGGCGTCAGTGAGACGGTCAGTGCCCGTCCCGTCTTCCTGCGCCTATAGGACAAGGTATTTCCTTGTAAATCCCTTTTGTGCAAATAGGCCAGGTCCACAAAAGGAATCCCTCTTAGCATAAACATCAAAACAAAGAAAATTTTTGTTTTCTGTCGGGTGTTGGGAGAATTACCGGCCTGCAGGCTCATCTCTGTCTCCCGTACCAAGCAGCCTATGTCGGAAGCTTCGAGCGCCTTTTTCCTATCCGCCCGTGTGCCAGTATACACATGCTCAAACAGCCTGGGTACATATCGCACCAGCTTTTTGTCCACCGCCCGGTTGTAAACCGAACGTATCGCTTTGATATAGGTGGATACCGTATTCCAACTACAATTCCTCTGCCTGAGGAAGTTTTCGAATCTCTTCAGCACGGTCGGGCTCAGCTTGCGCATGGGCATCGGTTGCCATTTGGTGAATACCGAGAATGCATTCACCGCTGACTGGTAGATGTGTGCCGTCCCCCACCTGCCGCTTTCCCGGAGTTCCCCGATGACTGAGGAGAACATCTCTTGTAAGGTAATTTCATTTCTGCTCATTTCCAAATTATTTATAAAAAGGTTTATCCTGCAATTATAAATAATTTGAGAGCAAGTGCAAAGGCATCATTCTGAAATCTGCGAAACGGGAATGATGCCGTATCCGGTAGCTTATTTGTTGGCTAACGTCTGTTTAGTGGCTGATATACGTATCCTGGAAGAACCGCTTGTTGTCATTCAGGCTGCAGGTGGCATCCACTCCGGCTTGTTGCAGGCGTTCGGCAATCTCATTCAGCTTCTTCCTCGAAACCCTTCCGATATAGAACAGACGGTAGCGGTAATCGTTGTCCAGTAATTCCATGACGTGCGTGAAATTCTGTTCGCGGGCAAAGTCGAAGTTTACTTTTCTCAGGTTCTGGTACGGATAGCGGATAGTCCTGCCTACGCTGTGTATGATGAGGCCGTTATTGTCCAACGTCAGGTAGCAGAAGCGGGTCATCAGCATGCTGATGAAAAAAAGACTTAATGCAAACGAAATGGTAGCCGGGATGAAGCCCCACCATACGTTGCCACTGATGGAATAATATCCCAGTATAAGGAACATCAGGAATAAGACAAAGAACCAGAACATATAGAGTGACGGACGCTGGTATGTTTCTGTGGGAATCTCTGCGACTGTCCGTTCCCCCGGTACGTAGTTGTCGAAGGGGATTTCTTGGGAGACCAGGTAGCGGATGACCGAGGAAGGGTGACGGAAAGGAGGCAGATAGATTACTTTTTCTTTCCCTTCCTTTAGATGTAAAGTCAGTATGCCCGGACCGTATTTGTCTTTCGCAGCCAAGTTGCTTTTGCGGGGAACCTGGTGGTAACGCTTCATGAAACTGAAACTCTTGATTTGGTGCAGTCCGATGTGCTGGCTTTGCAGCAGTTGTTCGGCTCTTTTCTGTTCTTTACTGGTCACTTCCATAGTTCTTATTTTTTAAGTTCGGGATAACTGATGCGGGTATGGTATATAGTCTTCAGCTTCTCCTTGAATACGTTCTTCACGGTGGCGATATCCTTGAAGGTGATGGGGCATTCCTTGAAATAGCCTTCTGCCACTTGCGAATCGATAATCTTGTCTACCAGGTTGCTGATGCTCTCTTCCGTATATTCGGGCAGGCTGCGCGAGGCTGCCTCTACGGAATCCGCCATCATCAGGATGGCTTGCTCCTTGCTGAACGGGTTGGGACCGGGGTAGGTGAATGCCTCCTCGTTAGGGTCTTCACCGGGGTGCTCGTTTTTCCAGGAGATATAGAAATACTTCGTTTTCCCACGGCCATGGTGAGTGGTGATGAAATCCTTGATTACTTTGGGGAGGTTGTTCTTCTCGGCCAGTTTCAATCCGTCCGTTACATGTCCGATGACGACTTGTGCACTCTGCTCGTAACCGAGATTCTTGTGCGGATTGACACCGCCCGACTGGTTTTCGGTAAAGAATGCCGGATTCTCCATCTTGCCGATGTCATGATACAGCGCTCCGGTACGTACCAGCTGGCTTTTGGCTCCGATACGGTTGGCCGCTTCCGCCGCAAGGTTGGCAACCTGCATGGAATGCTGGAAGGTGCCGGGAACTGTCTCGGACATGCGCCGCAGCAAACTGTTGTTGATGTTGGACAATTCGACCAAGGTGACATTCGAAGTAAAGCCAAAGGTTTTTTCCACCAGGAAAAGCAACGGATACGTGAAAAGCAGCAACACTCCGTTGATGACGAAATAGGTGTACATGCTTCCGTTGATTTTTGTCAAGTCGTTTTCTGTAATCAGCTCGAAAGCAAAGTAGACGGCAGCGTAGGTCAATATGACGAGGAAGGCTGTCCGGAACAGTTGCGACCGTTGTGAAAGTTCCCTCAGACTGAAGATGGCAACCAGCCCCGCCGAGAGTTGCAGAAGAATGAATTCATGCGGATAGCGCAGGCAGATGGAGCATATCAGTATGGTGGTGACTTGTGCGATGAAGGCCGTGCGTGAGTCGAGGAACACCCGGATGATGACCGGCAACATGGCATACGGGATGATATAGACATTGAATATGTTGTTGGCAACCATGATGGCCGTCACCACGCAATAGAACATGATGAGGGCGAAGAGCAGGGAGAGGCTGCCCTTGCGCTTGTAGTAATCTTTACGGAACAAATCGAGGTAGAGCATGAAACACAGCATGAAGATACTGACAAACAGTACCTGCCCCGCCAGCATCAACCGTTTTTGCCCGATGGACTCACTGCGTTTGATGGATTCTTTCCGTAGACTCTCAAGGATGTTGTATGTCTCCTGGCTGACAATCTCGCCGCGGTCGATGATTTTCTGTCCGCTCAGTACGATGCCGTTGGCCCATGAATAGTTGTCGAGCATCTCCTTCTTAGCGGTTTCGGTCCGCTGCTCGTCATAGGTCAGATTAGGGAACAGATATTCGTTCAGCGAGCATTGCCGTAGAATGTCCGGGCGGTAGTGGGCGGTATCGGCCGTGAGTATATAGTTATAGGCATCCTTCACCGAATATACCTTGTTGATGTCCTGCTGGTTGGCCAGTTTGTCGTTAATGACCATGATGGCGGTTGTGCTGTCCTTATGCAGTTGGTTCAGCTCTTCGGTAGAAACGATGCCGGCGTGATATACTTCAGAGAGTTTCCTTTCCAGAAAGCGGACGTAGTCGGTGGAGGGAAGCAGGCCGCGCAGGTGGGTCTGATAGTCTGCCTTCAACTTGGCGAGCACACTTTTCTCAATGCTTTTGTCCAGCTGGAAATACGGCTGGAAGGCGGCGAGGATACTGTCTTGCTCGCGTTTCACCACTTCATCGGCCTTATAGATGGGGAAGTCGAAGGTGGCCATGAGCTGTCCGTACTTCCAGGGCTTGTCAATGTCGAACTGGTAGTTGAATTTACCGTCACGTGGCAGAAAATAGACAATAATCCCCACAGTGCCGATGAATATCAGTGCTCTGTATAGCAAATCTCTGAGCGAGAACTCTTTTTTTGTACCTTTGAAATAACTCATATCGGTTGAAATTTTTGCGAAAAGTACAAAAAAAAACATTAGTGTGGAAAAAAAGGTTTAATTTTGCCGTCTAATATATTCATAAGTAAGATAGATTATGACAGAAAGAAAAGTCAGAGTCCGTTTTGCCCCGAGTCCTACGGGGGCGTTGCACATCGGTGGTGTGCGCACTGCGTTGTATAATTATCTCTTTGCGCGTCAGCATGGAGGAGATTTGATTTTCCGCATTGAGGATACCGATTCCAACCGGTTTGTGCCGGGAGCGGAAGAATATATATTGGAGTCTTTCAAGTGGTTGGGCATTCCTTTTGACGAGGGTGTCAGCTTTGGTGGAGAACATGGTCCGTACCGTCAGTCCGAACGCCGCGACATATACAAGAAGTATGTTCAGATTCTGCTGGAGGCCGGAAAAGCCTACATCGCTTTCGATACTCCTGAGGAGCTGGAAGCAAAGCGTGCGGAGATTGCGAATTTCCAGTACGATGCTTCTACCCGCATGCAGATGCGCAATTCACTGACTCTTCCTAAAGAAGAGGTAGACGCGCTGATTGCTGCCGGTAAGCAGTACGTGGTGCGTTTCAAGATAGAGCCGAACGAAGATGTGCATGTGAACGACCTGATTCGTGGGGAAGTAGTGATAAACTCTTCCATTCTTGATGACAAGGTTCTTTATAAATCGGCAGATGAACTTCCTACTTACCATCTGGCCAATATTGTGGACGACCATTTGATGGAAGTGTCCCATGTGATACGCGGTGAGGAATGGTTGCCTTCCGCGCCGTTGCATGTATTGCTCTACCGTGCCTTTGGGTGGGAGGATACCATGCCTGCCTTTGCGCATTTGCCCTTGTTGCTGAAGCCCGAGGGTAACGGCAAATTGAGTAAGCGTGACGGCGACCGTCTGGGCTTCCCGGTTTTCCCGTTGGAGTGGCATGACCCCAAGTCGGGAGATGTTTCTTCAGGCTACCGGGAATCTGGTTATCTGCCCGAAGCGGTCATTAATTTCCTGGCTCTGTTGGGCTGGAATCCGGGCAATGACCAGGAACTGATGTCTATGGATGAATTGGTGAAATTGTTTGATTTGAGCCATTGCAGCAAGTCGGGTGCCAAATTCGACTATAAGAAAGGTATCTGGTTCAACCATGAGTACATCATGATGAAACCGGATGCGGAGATAGCTTGTCTTTTCAGACCGGTGCTGGAGTCCAACGGCATAGACGCCTCCAACTATAGCGACGAGTTCCTTACGAAAGTGGTTTCACTGGTGAAGGGACGCGTCAACTTCGTAAAGGAACTGTGGGACCAGACCCGTTTTTTCTTCGTAGCCCCCACGGAATATGCGGCAAAGGATGTGAAGAAGCGTTGGTCGGAAGATACTCCCCGCATCATGACCGAATTGATGGATGTGTTGCGCGGCATCGGGGATTTCTCCTCCAAGCCTTCCGAAGATATTGTGATTGGTTGGATTACTGAGCGTGGCTATCACATGGGAAATGTGATGAATGCCTTCCGCTTGTCAGTGGTGGGCGAGTGTAAAGGCCCGCACATGTTCGACATTACCGAGCTGATTGGCAAGGAAGAGACGTTGGCCCGTATACAGCGTGCTATTGATGCTTTAAAGTGAATAAATCTTCTTCATCCTTAATCCATATAGTATGCTATATGACTTGGCAATAGCCATCTACGATATTCTGGTGCATCTGGCTGCTCCATTTAGCCGTAAGCCCCGAAAAATGATGAAGGGACACTGGGTGGTCTATGAACTTCTCCGGCAGCAGTTGGAGAAGGACGTGCGCTATATATGGTTCCATGCCGCTTCTTTGGGGGAGTTCGAGCAGGGACGCCCGCTGATTGAGAAGATTCGTGCCAAATATCCGGATTACGGTATTCTGCTGACTTTCTTCTCGCCGTCGGGCTATGAGGTCCGCAAGAATTATAGGGGGGCAGACGTTGTCTGTTACCTGCCTTTCGACAAGTCCCGCAATGTGAAGAAGTTCCTGGATATCGTGAATCCCTGCATGGCATTCTTCATCAAGTACGAGTTCTGGAAGAACTATCTGGACGAACTGCACAAGCGCCGTATTCCGGTGTACAGCATTTCTTCCATTTTCCGCCGCGGACAAGTATTCTTCAAGTGGTATGGCGGTACGTACAGACATGTGCTGCGCGACTTCGACCATTTGTTTGTGCAGAATGAACGCTCCAAACGCTATCTGGCGAAGATAGGCATCAACCGGGTGACTGTGGTGGGGGATACCCGTTTTGACCGCGTGCTGCAGATTCGTGAGGAGGCCAAACATCTGCCTTTGGTGGAGCTTTTCAAGAACAATACGATGACTTTCGTGGCAGGAAGCTCCTGGCAGCCGGACGAGGATTTGTTTATTGAATACTTTAACCAGCATCCAGAGGTGAAGTTGGTTATCGCTCCGCACGTTATCGACGAAAACCATCTGGTAGAGATTATCCGTAAACTGAAACGCCCCTACGTGCGCTATACCCGTGCCGACGAGAAGAATGTCCGTAAGGCCGACTGTCTGATTATCGACTGTTTCGGGCTGCTCTCTTCCATCTACCGCTATGGCGAGATTGCCTATATCGGAGGTGGTTTCGGGGTGGGAATCCACAATACCCTTGAGGCTGCAGTTTATGGCATTCCGGTGATTTTCGGACCGAAGTATCAGAAATTCCAGGAGGCCATCCAGTTGCTGGAGGCAAAAGGCGCTTTCTCGGTGAAGGATTATGAGGAACTGAAAACTTTGATCGACCGTATGCTGACAGATGAAGTCTTCTTGCGCGAATCAGGCATGAATGCAAGCAATTATGTGACCGGCAACGCCGGTGCAACGGATAAGATAATGAGTATGATAAACTTTTAGAAAAGTAAAGAGTGATAAAAGCGATAGGGCGGTAAAGGTGATGGAATGGCATCCCTTTATCGCCCTGCCTTTTTGGGGCGCCTTGTCTCCCTTTATTTGTACCAGTCGGAATACATCAGATAGTTGTGTGCAATCTTCTGGTTCAGCTCCTTGGCCTGCTCCGGATCTACTTTCTTGATGAACTTGGCGGGGACTCCTCCCCAGATGCTTCCCGGCTCGATGACCGTATTGCTCAATACCAGGGAACCAGCGGCGACAATAGCCCCTTCGCCCACTACTGCGTGGTCAAGGATGGTGGAACCCATCCCTACCAAAGCATAGTCCTTGATAGTGGCTCCGTGGATGGTCACGTTGTGCCCCACGGATACGTGGTCTCCTATCTCTATGGTCGATTTCTCGTACAAGGTGTGGAGCACGCTTCCATCCTGGATGTTTACTCCGTTCCCTATGCGGATTGAGTTTACGTCACCCCGCAGCACGGTGCTGAACCAGATGCTGCAATCCCGTCCCGTCTTGACGTCGCCAATGACAACCGCATTGTCCGCCAAAAAACAATTCTCCCCGATTTCGGGAGTGAATCCTCTTACTGATTTTATTAATGCCATTTTTTTAGTGATTAGTGGTTAGGTTACTGCATGCTTCCTTCAGCCATTCCCGTTCTCCTTCGTTCAGGCTTGGCGAAAGTGTCTCGTATACATGCTGGTGATAGTTGTCCAGCCATGCCGTTTCCTCTGCCGTCAGCATCTCTTTGATGATACCTTTCTTGCAGATGGGGCAGAGGGTAATGGTTTCGAACTTCAGGTAATTTCCGAACATGCCTTCACCGTCCTTCACGGTCAGCACCAGGTTTTCCGTGCGTATTCCATGGCTTCCGGCTTTATAAACGCCCGGTTCGTTGGAAGTGACCATTCCCGGCCGTAGGGTTACCGGATTCTCATTCATGCGGATGCTTTGCGGACCTTCGTGCACATTGAGGAAATGGCCTACGCCGTGCCCGGTACCATGCAGGAAGTTCATGTGGTGTTGCCATATCGGCATGCGGGCCAGTACATCCAGTTGCGCTCCTCGCGTACCTTCCGGGAAGACAGCCATGGCGAGGTCGATATGTCCTTTCAGTATCAGGGTGTAGTCCGTCTTTTCTTCTTCGGTCAGTTTCCCCAGTGCGATGGTGCGGGTGATGTCGGTAGTGCCGTCCAAGTATTGCGCACCCGAGTCCAGCAGCAGGAATCCCTCGGGTTTCAGTGGCACGTCCGTTGCCGGAGTGGCTTCGTAGTGTACGATGGCTCCATGTTCCTTGTACCCGGCAATGGTGTCGAAGCTTTCTCCCATGTAGAGTGGCTGTGCGGCACGGAATTCGTGCAGTTTCTTGTCTACGCTGATTTCTGTCTCGTTGCCTGCGGGAACGGCCTCCTCCAGCCATTTCAGGAACTTCACCAGTGCCACTCCGTCGCGTTGCATGGCTGCGTGGATGCCGGCTATTTCCCGGTCATTGCGGACCGCTTTCAGCAAGGCTATCGGTGAGCGCTCGTCAAGTACCCGGCAGGAAGGGGGGAGGGCGGAATAAACGGCATAATTCGTCTTTCCCATGTCGAGCATGATGCTGCCGTCCGGTATTCTTGTCACAAAGGATTCGGTGTCCCCATAAGCATGGATGGTGACGCCGGCTTCTTCCAGATAGGCTGAAAGCTCTTCCGTTACTTTCTCGGGCTGGATGAAAAAGTGTGTTTCTTGTTCGTTGATTATCAGGTAGCTTACTACTACGGGGTTGCAATGCACATCGTTGCCGCGTATATTGAGTGTCCATGCTATCTCGTCCAATGCCGACACCAATAATACGTCCGCTTCACTCTTTTTCATCTCCCGGCGGATAGCAGCCAGTTTGTCCGGACAGCTTTTCCCGGCGTATTTCATCTCGTGGATAAAGGCGGGTGCTTCGGGCATGGGAGGGCGGTCTGTCCATATCTCATTCATCGGGTCGGCAATGCTCTTTACGGTGATGTCGTTTTTTGCCAGATCCTCTTGCAGGGCTATGGCTTGTGTGGTGGAAAATACCTTTCCGTCTATACCTACAACTGAATTCGCTGTAAGGTTCTCCCGCAGGAAATCGAGGATGCTGGGCGTTTCGGGCAGCATTTCCTTGTATAAGTCGGTGCCGCTGCCTTCCAGCTGCTGCTCGGCTTGGAGAAAATAGCGGGAATCTGTCCACAGTCCCGCCTTGTCGCTGGTGATCACCGCCGTGCCTGCCGAACCGGTGAAGCCTGATATCCATTCTCTTGATTTCCAGTACGGTGCTACGTACTCGCTTAGGTGCGGGTCGGTACTGGGGATAATGAAAGCGTCTATGCCTTCTCTTTTTAACAATGCCCGTAGAGCATCTATACGTTGATTGATTGTCTGAGCCATATTTTTATAAATGTAATTAAGTAGGTGCGTAAATGAGTTTATAATCTCTCCATTCTCTGCTTTCAAAGTTACACATTCTCTTTTAAAAATGTGCTATGCTTCACGGATTTTAGCGGATTGGCTCAATAAAAACATCTTTCCCTTTGCTCATTCGTTTGATAATTAGGAATCATGGGTAATTTTTTTGCAGAAAGTTTTGTGAATAAAGAAAGTATGTGTAATTTTGCCGCTCAATTTAATCGTGAGATTTTTAAACCATTAACATTTAAATAAAAGAAAATGATTGTAGTACCTGTAAAAGAAGGCGAAAACATTGAAAAAGCGCTGAAGAAATTCAAAAGAAAGTTTGAAAAAACTGGCACAGTTAAGGAATTGAGACGCAGACAACAATTTGATAAACCGTCTGTGACTAAAAGACTTAAGAAAGAACGTGCAGTTTACGTTCAGCAACTTCAACAAGTAGAAGATTAATAATTCGTAATTTCCTTTGAATTATTGAATTCTTTTTCATACATTCGTTGCATGATTTAGATGTAACGATATGCTGTTGACAGATTCTTTTCTTGACTATCTTCTGCACGAGCGGAACTATTCCAAAGGTACGGTTGAGTACTATCGGGCAGATGTTCTTGAACTGCAGAGGTTTGGAGAAGAAATGTTGGGAGACTTGACTCCATCGGATGTAGATGCGGAACTTGTTCGTGAATGGATTGCTTCCTTGATGGACAAAGGACTTGCTTCTAATACGATAAACCGAAAGCTGAGTTCTGTCCGGACATACTATAAATTCCTTTTGAGGAGAGGCAAGGTCGCGGTAGATCCGTTGCGGAAAGTGACGGGGCCCAAGAAGAAAAAACCGCTTCCGGTATTTCTGAGAGAGGGTGAGATGAATAGGTTACTGGATGATATGGACTTTGGTGAAGGTTTTGAAGGGTGTCGCGACCATATGATTATTGAAATGTTTTATGCTACCGGCATGCGACTTTCAGAATTGATAGGGTTGGATGATAAGGATGTCGATTTTTCGGCTTCTCTCGTTAAAGTGACGGGAAAACGGAATAAACAACGTCTTATACCTTTCGATGAGGAGCTGGGACGCTCGATGCGAGAATATGTCAATGTGCGGAATGAAGCTGTCCCGGTTCGCTCGGATGCTTTTTTTGTCCGGAAGAATGGAAAGAGGCTTTACCGCAGTATCGTAGCATGCCTTGTGAAACGAAACCTTTCGAAGGTAGTGACTGTAAAAAAAAGAAGTCCCCACGTGCTGAGGCACACCTTTGCAACGGCTATGCTGAACAATGGTGCTGATTTAGGCTCGATAAAAGAACTCCTCGGACACGAGAGTCTGGCGACAACGGAAGTTTATACGCATACTACTTTTGAAGAGCTTAAAAAAGTGTATAATCAGGCTCATCCTCGAGCCTAAAGTAAAAAGGAGGTAAGTATGGAAGTTAGAATTCAATCGATTCACTTTGATGCGTCAGAGCAATTGCAGGCTTTTATTCAGAAGAAAGTTGCTAAATTGGAGAAATTTTACGATGATATAAAGAAAGTAGAGGTGTCATTAAAGGTAGTTAAACCGGAAACAGCCGAAAATAAAGAAGCCGGGGTGAAAGTATTGGTACCCAACGGTGAGCTTTATGCGAATAAGGTTTGTGATACGTTTGAAGAAGCAGTGGATTTATGCCTGGAAGCTTTGGAAAAACAGCTGGTTAAGTACAAGGAAAAGCAACGGAGCAAATAAAATTCCGCTAAAATTTTGCGGGTAAAAAATAAATGTCTAAATTTGCAGCCGTTTCGCTCACGATAGAACGTTACGGTTGCATTTTTTAGTAAATTTGCCTCTTTAGCTCAGTTGGCCAGAGCACGTGATTTGTAATCTCGGGGTCGTTGGTTCGAATCCGACAAGAGGCTCGCTCAAGGATGAGTGGAATGAGTCTTTCTTCACGAGGTGGAGATGATATGAGAACGGAAATCGTCCGGGTAAAGTTCACTCTGCGATGATTTAGTAAGGAAAAGAGTTCTTTTTGTAATGTAGGGGCAAATACCAGAGTGGCCAAATGGGGCAGACTGTAAATCTGCTGGCTTACGCCTTCGGTGGTTCGAATCCATCTTTGCCCACAACTCCTGTTTTCCTTGCTGTTATAGCTCAGCGGTAGAGCACTTCCTTGGTAAGGAAGAGGTCCCGAGGTTCAAGTCCCGGTAACAGCTCACAAAAATGTAAAAGCTGATTATTAATCAAATAAATAACAAGTAAAGCTATGGCTAAAGAGAAATTCGAACGTACCAAACCGCACGTAAACATTGGTACAATTGGTCACGTAGACCACGGTAAAACAACGTTGACAGCTGCTATCACAACAGTATTGGCAAAGAAAGGTCTTTCAGAATTGCGTTCTTTCGATTCTATCGACAACGCTCCTGAAGAAAAGAAAGAGGTATCACTATCAATACTTCTCACGTTGAGTATGAAACAGCTAATCGTCACTATGCTCACGTAGACTGTCCGGGTCACGCCGACTACGTAAAGAACATGGTAACTGGTGCTGCTCAGATGGACGGTGCTATCATCGTAGTTGCTGCTACTGATGGTCCGATGCCTCAGACTCGTGAGCACATCTTGTTGGCTCGTCAGGTAAACGTTCCGAGACTGGTTGTATTCATGAACAAGTGCGACATGGTAGATGACGCTGAAATGTTGGAACTCGTTGAAATGGAAATGCGTGAACTGCTTTCAGCTTACGAATTCGATGGCGACAACACTCCTTTCATCCAGGGTTCTGCTCTTGGTGCGTTGAATGGCGTTGAAAAGTGGGAAGAGAAGGTTATGGAGTTGATGGATGCTTGCGACACTTGGATTCCTCTGCCTCCGCGTGATATTGACAAACCGTTCTTGATGCCGGTTGAAGACGTATTCTCAATCACTGGTCGTGGTACTGTAGCTACAGGTCGTATCGAAGCTGGTGTTATCCATGTAGGTGACGAAGTTGAAATCCTCGGTTTGGGTGAAGACAAGAAGTCTGTTGTAACTGGTGTTGAAATGTTCCGTAAGTTGCTGGATCAAGGTGAAGCTGGTGACAACGTAGGTCTGTTGCTCCGTGGTATCGACAAGAACGAAATCAAACGTGGTATGGTTCTTTGTAAGCCAGGTCAGATTAAACCTCACTCTAAGTTCAAAGCTTCTATCTACGTTTTGAAGAAAGAAGAAGGTGGTCGTCACACTCCGTTCCACAACAAATACCGTCCTCAGTTCTATCTGCGTACTATGGACTGTACAGGTGAAATCACTCTTCCGGAAGGAACTGAAATGGTAATGCCTGGTGATAACGTAGAAATCACTGTAGAACTGATCTACCCGGTAGCATTGAACGTAGGTTTGCGTTTCGCTATCCGTGAAGGTGGTCGTACAGTAGGTTCTGGTCAGATTACTGAAATTCTTGACTAATAACCAATATAATCTTAATCAGTTCCCGGTATACATCGGGAACTGATTATGTACAAACGGGAGTAGCTCAGTTGGTAGAGCACCGGTCTCCAAAACCGGGTGTCGGGAGTTCGAGCCTCTCCTCCCGTGCTAATATTTTTGAAATGAAGAAGATAGTAGCTTATTTTAAAGAAACTTACGACGAACTTGTTCATAAAGTGTCGTGGCCTACGTATTCTGAACTTACTAACAGTGCAGTAGTTGTTTTATATGCTTCCCTACTAATTGCAGTGGTAGTATTTGCGATGGACTTCTGTTTCCAGCATCTGATGGAATTTGTTTATCCACATTAAAAGTAAGGAGAAATGTCTGAGATTGAAAAGAAATGGTACGTTTTGCGTGCTATTAGCGGAAAAGAAGCTAAGGTAAAGGAATATCTTGAAGCTGATATTAAAAACAGCGACCTTGGTGAATATGTATCTCAGGTATTGATTCCTACTGAAAAGGTTTATCAGGTTCGCAATGGTAAGAAAATTGTGAAAGAGAGAAGTTATCTCCCTGGTTACGTTTTGGTGGAGGCTGCTCTGGTTGGTGAGGTCGCTCACCATCTGAGAAATACTCCTAATGTGATAGGATTCTTGGGTGGATCGGAAAAACCCGTTCCTCTGAGACAGTCGGAAGTGAATCGTATACTTGGTACAGTTGACGAATTGCAGGATGCCGGTGAAGAACTGAATATCCCGTATGTAGTCGGCGAGACTGTAAAAGTGAATTACGGTCCGTTCAGTGGCTTTAGCGGAATCATTGAAGAAGTGAATACCGAGAAGAAAAACTGAAGGTCATGGTAAAGATATTCGGACGGAAGACTCCGCTTGAATTGGGCTTTATGCAAGTGGAAAAAGAATAGTACAGGTGTTACGCTGTAATATTCTTCATTAATGTTTATATATATATCAATTAGAAAAATGGCTAAAGAAGTTGCTGGACTAATCAAATTACAGATTAAAGGAGGCGCGGCAAATCCATCACCTCCAGTTGGACCTGCTTTGGGTTCTAAGGGAATCAACATCATGGAGTTTTGCAAGCAATTCAACGCCAGAACCCAAGACAAAGCAGGAAAAATTCTTCCTGTGATTATCACTTACTACGCAGACAAGTCTTTCGATTTTGTAATCAAGACTCCTCCCGTGGCTATCCAGTTGTTGGAAGTGACGAAGCAAAAGAGTGGTTCTGCTGAGCCTAACCGTAAGAAAGTTGCCGAGATTACTTGGGAACAGGTTCGTACGATTGCTCAGGACAAAATGGTTGACTTAAACTGTTTTACTGTGGAAGCTGCCATGAGAATGGTTGCCGGTACAGCTAGAAGTATGGGTATCGCTGTAAAAGGGGAGTTCCCGGTTAATAATTAATAAACTTCAATTAGAATGGGTAAACTGACAAAAAATCAAAAGTTGGCTGCAGAAAAAATTGAAGCAGGGAAAGCATACTCTCTCAAGGAAGCTGCTCAGTTGGTAAAGGAAATCACTTTTACCAAGTTTGATGCTTCACTGGATATCGACGTACGTTTGGGCGTTGACCCGCGTAAGGCGAACCAGATGGTGAGAGGTGTTGTATCACTTCCTCATGGTACTGGTAAGGTTGTACGCGTTTTGGTGCTTTGTACACCAGATGCTGAAGCTGCTGCAAAAGAAGCCGGAGCTGACTATGTTGGTCTTGACGAATATATTGAAAAGATCAAAGGTGGATGGACTGATATTGATGTAATCATCACTATGCCTTCTATCATGGGTAAAATTGGTGCACTCGGTCGTGTACTCGGTCCTCGTGGATTGATGCCTAACCCGAAGAGTGGCACTGTGACTATGGATGTTGCTAAAGCTGTAAGAGAAGTAAAACAAGGTAAAATCGACTTTAAGTTGACAAGAGCGGTATCGTTCATACTTCTATCGGTAAAGTTTCATTTAGTGCTGATCAAATTCGCGACAATGCGAAAGAATTCATCTCTACTTTGAATAAATTGAAACCGACCGCAGCCAAGGGTACATATATTAAGAGTATTTATCTTTCTAGTACAATGAGTGCGGGTATCAAAATCGACCCGAAATCAGTGGATGAAATCTAATAAAACAGAGAAATAATGAGAAAGGAAGATAAAAGTACGATTATTGAGCAGATTGCTGCTACAGTTAAGGAATACGGTCACTTCTATTTGGTGGATACCACTGCCATGAATGCTGCTACAACCAGCATGTTGAGAAGAGAATGTTTCAAGGCTGACATCAAATTGATGGTAGTTAAGAATACATTGCTTCACAAGGCATTGGAGAGCCTGGAAGACGACTTTTCTCCGCTTTATGGTTCTCTGAAAGGTACAACTGCCGTAATGTTCAGCAACGTTGCTAACGCTCCGGCCAAGTTGATTAAAGATAAGGCTAAGAACGGTATTCCCGGACTGAAGGCTGCATATGCAGAAGAAAGCTTCTATGTTGGTGCTGACCAGTTGGATGCTCTCGTAAGTATCAAGAGTAAGAATGAAGTTATTGCCGATATCGTTGCATTGCTGCAGTCACCGGCCAAGAATGTTATTTCTGCTCTGCAATCAGGTGGTAACACCCTCCACGGAGTTCTCAAGACTCTTGGTGAACGTCCCGAAGCGTAAATTTCGGAAAAAGAATTATATCAATTTATTTTAGTAATTAAACAATTAAAATCATACAAAAATGGCAGATTTGAAAGCTTTTGCAGAACAATTAGTTAACTTGACAGTAAAAGAAGTTAATGAACTTGCAACTATCCTGAAAGAAGAATATGGTATTGAACCTGCTGCTGCAGCTGTAGCTGTTGCTGCTGGTCCTGCAGCTGGTGGTGCTGCTGCCGCAGAAGAAAAGACTTCTTTCGACGTAGTATTGAAGAGCGCTGGCTCAGCTAAACTTCAAGTAGTTAAAGCCGTTAAGGAAGCTTGCGGTCTTGGTTTGAAGGAAGCTAAAGACATGGTAGACGGTGCTCCTAGCGTAGTAAAAGAAGGTTTGGCTAAGGACGAAGCAGAATCATTGAAGAAAACATTGGAAGAAGCTGGAGCTGAAGTTGAACTTAAATAACATTAGCCTGTAAATCAGGTAATTCGGTTAGGAACCCTTCGTGAAAAGGGTTCTTAACCTTTTTGTGTATATATTTAAAATTAAGTTCTACAAATCCATTAACAGATGTCTTCAAATACTGTAAATCAAAGAGTTAATTTTGCTTCGACTAAGAATCCGCTGGAATATCCGGATTTCCTGGAAGTACAATTGAAGTCATTCAAAGACTTTTTACAACTGGATACCCCACCCGAAAACGTAAGAACGAGGGATTGTATAAAGTATTTGCTGAAAACTTCCCCATTGCCGATACAAGAAACAATTTTGTTCTTGAGTTTTTGGACTACTATATTGATCCGCCGCGCTATACCATAGATGAATGTATAGAGCGAGGGCTTACTTATAGCGTACCTTTGAAGGCAAAATTGAAATTATATTGTACCGACCCCGACCACGAAGATTTTGATACGGTTATTCAGGATGTATTCCTGGGCCCGATTCCTTATATGACGGATAAGGCTACATTCGTCATCAACGGTGCGGAACGTGTTGTTGTGTCCCAGCTTCACCGTTCTCCGGGCGTATTCTTCGGTCAGAGCGTACATGCCAACGGTACTAAGTTGTACTCAGCCCGTATCATCCCGTTCAAAGGATCTTGGATTGAGTTTGCTACTGACATCAACAATGTCATGTATGCGTACATCGACCGTAAGAAGAAGTTGCCGGTTACCACTTTGCTGAGAGCTATCGGTTTTGAGAATGACAAGGACATTCTCGAGATCTTTAATTTGGCGGAAGACGTGAAGGTGAACAAGACGAACCTCAAGAAGATGGTGGGACGTAAGTTGGCAGCACGTGTATTGAAAACATGGATTGAGGATTTTGTAGACGAAGATACCGGTGAAGTTGTTTCTATTGAGCGTAACGAAGTTGTTATCGACCGTGAAACTATAATCGAGCCGGAACATGTTGACATTATATTAGAGTCGGGCGTTCAGAATATCCTTGTACACAAGGAAGAACCGAACCAGTCTGACTACTCTATCATATATAATACTCTGCAGAAGGATCCGAGTAACTCGGAAAAAGAAGCTGTACTCTACATCTACCGCCAGTTGCGTAATGCAGACCCTGCCGATGATGCCAGTGCACGCGAGGTTATCAATAACCTGTTCTTCTCAGAGAAGAGATATGACCTGGGTGATGTAGGCCGTTATCGTATCAACAGAAAGTTGAACTTGACGACTGATATGGACGTGCGTGTCCTCACCAAGGAAGATATTATCGAAATTATCAAATATCTCATCGAGTTGATTAACTCGAAAGCGGATGTGGACGATATCGACCACTTGAGTAACCGTCGTGTGCGTACAGTGGGCGAACAGTTGTCCAATCAGTTTGCCATCGGCCTGGCACGTATGTCCCGTACTATCCGCGAGCGTATGAATGTTCGTGACAATGAAGTCTTTACTCCGATTGACCTGATTAACGCCAAGACAATTTCTTCCGTTATCAATTCATTCTTCGGAACGAATGCTTTGTCACAGTTCATGGACCAGACCAACCCGCTGGCCGAGATTACTCACAAGCGCCGTATGTCTGCCCTGGGTCCCGGCGGTCTGTCACGCGAGCGTGCAGGCTTCGAGGTTCGTGACGTACACTATACTCACTACGGACGTCTTTGTCCTATCGAGACTCCTGAAGGTCCGAACATCGGTTTGATTTCTTCACTCTGTGTGTTCGCGAAAATCAATGAACTTGGCTTCATTGAAACTCCGTACCGCAAGGTGGCAGAGGGTAAGGTTGATCTTTCTGACGAAGGTTTGGTTTACCTCACCGCAGAAGAAGAGGAAGCCAAGATTATTGCTCAGGGTAATGCTCCTTTGAACGATGACGGTACTTTTGTACGTGATAAAGTAAAATCCCGTCAGGATGCCGACTATCCGGTGGTTCCTCCTTCCGAGGTGGAATTGATGGACGTATCTCCCCAGCAGATTGCTTCTATTGCGGCTTCTTTGATTCCGTTCTTGGAGCATGATGACGCCAACCGTGCATTGATGGGATCAAACATGATGCGCCAGGCTGTTCCTTTATTGAAGAGCGAAGCTCCGATTGTAGGTACCGGTATCGAACGCCAGCTGGCACGCGACTCTCGTACGCAGATTACTGCCGAGGGTGACGGTGTGGTTGAATTCGTGGATGCAACGACTATCCGTATTCTGTACGACCGTACGGAGGAGGAAGAGTTCGTAAGCTTCGAGCCTGCATTGAAAGAATATAATATCCCGAAGTGGCGCCGTACCAACCAGAATATGACGATTGACCTCCGTCCGATTTGCGAGAAGGGTCAGCGCGTGACTGCAGGTCAAATCCTGACGGAAGGTTATTCAACCGAAGACGGAGAACTTGCACTGGGTAAGAACCTGCTGGTTGCTTACATGCCGTGGAAGGGCTATAACTATGAGGATGCTATCGTACTGAACGAACGTGTGGTTCGTGAGGACCTTTTGACCTCTGTACACGTAGAAGAATATTCTTTGGAAGTTCGCGAAACGAAGCGTGGTATGGAAGAGTTGACCTCTGACATTCCTAACGTAAGTGAGGAAGCGACTAAAGACCTTGACGAAAACGGTATTGTTCGTGTGGGTGCCCGCATCGAACCGGGTGATATCCTTATCGGTAAGATTACCCCGAAGGGTGAATCGGATCCTTCTCCGGAAGAGAAACTGCTCCGTGCCATCTTCGGTGACAAGGCCGGTGATGTGAAGGACGCTTCTTTGAAAGCCTCTCCTTCTTTGAAGGGTGTTGTTATCGGTAAGCGTCTGTTCTCCCGTGTTGTCAAGACCCGCAGCTCCAAGCTGGCCGACAAGGCTCTGCTTCCGAAGATTGACGATGAATTTGACGCTAAGATTGGTGATCTCAAGAAAGTGTTGATAAACAAGCTGTTGAAGCTTACAGAAAATTATACATCGGAAGGTGTGAAGGATTACATGGGTGCCGACATTATTTCCAAAGGCGCCAGATTCTCTGCTTCCGACTTCAGCGATTTGGACTTCACCGCTGTTCAGTTGAGCAACTGGACGAAGGATGAACATACCAACGGACTGATTCGTGCATTGGTGATGAACTTCATCAAGAAGTACAAGGAACTCGATGCCGAGCTGAAACGCAAGAAGTTCGCCATCACTATCGGTGACGAGTTGCCTGCAGGTATTATCCAGATGGCTAAGGTATATATTGCCAAGAAACGTAAGATTGGTGTCGGTGACAAGATGGCCGGTCGTCACGGTAACAAGGGTATCGTTTCACGCGTGGTACGTCAGGAAGACATGCCGTTCTTGGCAGACGGTACTCCGGTAGATATTGTATTGAATCCGCTGGGTGTGCCTTCACGTATGAACATCGGTCAGATATTCGAGGCCGTTCTCGGGCGCGCCGGAAAAAACCTGGGCGTGAAGTTTGCCACTCCTATCTTTGACGGTGCATCTTTGGATGATTTGAACGAATGGACCGATAAGGCCGGCTGCCTCGCTACGGCAAGACAACGCTGTATGATGGTGGTACAGGTGAGGCATTCGAGCAGCAGGCTACGGTAGGTGTGACATACATGCTGAAACTCGGTCACATGGTTGAAGACAAGATGCACGCACGTTCTATCGGTCCTTATTCGCTTATTACGCAACAGCCGTTGGGCGGTAAGGCACAGTTCGGTGGTCAGCGTTTCGGAGAAATGGAGGTTTGGGCGCTCGAAGCATTCGGTGCTGCGCACATCCTGCAGGAAATCCTGACTATCAAGTCTGATGATGTTGTCGGACGCTCCAAGGCTTATGAAGCAATCGTGAAGGGTGAGCCGATGCCAGCTCCGGGTATTCCTGAGTCACTGAACGTATTGCTGCACGAGTTGAGAGGTTTGGGCTTGAGCATCAACTTAGAATAATGGATAATTGATAATTGAGAGTGGATAATGCAAGTTACCATTCTCAATTATCGGTTTTCAGTTTTTCAATTTCAATTTTCCATTGTCAATTATCAATTAAATAAATTTATGGCTTTTAGAAAAGATAACAAGATAAAGAGTAATTTCTCGAAAATCTCTATCGGTTTGGCTTCTCCCGAAGAAATCCTTGAGAATTCGAGTGGTGAAGTTTTAAAGCCTGAAACCATTAACTATCGGACGTATAAGCCGGAACGCGACGGATTGTTCTGCGAGCGTATTTTTGGTCCTATTAAGGATTACGAGTGCCATTGCGGTAAATACAAGCGTATCCGTTATAAAGGTATTGTCTGCGACCGTTGTGGTGTGGAAGTGACAGAAAAGAAAGTACGCCGTGAGCGTATGGGACACATCCAGCTCGTTGTGCCGGTGGCTCACATTTGGTACTTCCGTTCGCTTCCTAATAAAATCGGTTACTTGCTGGGTTTGCCGACCAAGAAGCTCGATGCTATTATTTACTACGAGCGTTATGTAGTAATCCAGCCGGGTGTACTGTCCGATGAAGTGGCACAGTATGACTTGCTTGAAGAAGGAGAATACCTGGACTTGCTGGAAAAGTTGCCGAAAGACAACCAGTTCCTCGAAGATTCAGATCCCAATAAGTTCATTGCCAAGATGGGCGCGGAAGCTATCTACGATTTGCTGTCACGCCTCGACCTTGACTCTTTGTCTTACGAACTGCGTAACCGTGCCGGAAGCGATGCTTCACAGCAACGCAAGACCGAAGCTCTGAAACGTCTTCAGGTAGTTGAGTCGTTCCGTGCATCACGCGGACGCAACAAGCCCGAGTGGATGATTGTACGCATCGTACCGGTTATTCCGCCCGAACTTCGTCCGTTGGTCCCATTGGATGGCGGCCGTTTCGCAACTTCTGACTTGAACGACCTTTACCGTCGTGTCATCATCCGTAACAACCGTCTGAAGAGATTGATTGAAATCAAGGCTCCTGAAGTGATTTTGCGTAATGAAAAACGTATGTTGCAGGAAGCTGTCGACTCTCTGTTTGATAACTCCCGTAAATCGAGTGCAGTGAAGACCGACGCTAACCGTCCGTTGAAGTCACTTTCCGACAGTTTGAAGGGTAAGCAAGGACGTTTCCGTCAGAACTTGTTGGGTAAGCGTGTCGACTATTCCGCACGTTCTGTAATCGTTGTAGGTCCGGAGCTGAAGATGGGTGAATGCGGTATTCCTAAACTCATGGCGGCCGAGCTCTACAAGCCGTTCATTATTCGTAAGCTCATCGAGCGTGGTATCGTGAAGACGGTGAAGAGCGCCAAGAAGATTGTAGACCGCAAGGAACCCGTTATCTGGGACATTTTGGAACACGTGATGAAGGGGCATCCGGTATTGTTGAACCGTGCCCCGACACTTCACCGTCTGGGTATTCAGGCTTTCCAGCCGAAGATGATCGAAGGAAAAGCTATCCAGCTGCACCCGTTGGCATGTACGGCATTCAATGCCGACTTCGACGGTGACCAGATGGCTGTGCACTTGCCGTTGAGCAACGAAGCTGTTCTGGAAGCACAGATGCTAATGCTCCAGGCTCACAATATATGAACCCTGCGAATGGTGCTCCGATCACAGTGCCTGCACAGGATATGGTATTGGGTTTGTATTACATTACGAAGCTGCGCAAGGGTGCTAAGGGTGAAGGCCTGATCTTCTACGGTCCGGAGGAAGCATTGATTGCCTACAACGAAGGTAAGTGCGACATCCATGCTCCGGTAAGCGTAATAGTGAAAGACGTTGACGAGAATGGTAACATTGTGGACAAGATGATGCACGATACCTCCGTGGGCCGTGTCATTGTCAACGAAATTGTTCCGGCAGAAGCAGGATATATCAATACGATTATCTCCAAGAAGTCACTCCGAGACATCATCAGTCACGTAATCAAGGTGTGTGGTGTTGCCAAGGCAGCCGACTTCCTCGACGGAATCAAGAACCTCGGTTATACATGGCCTTCAAGGGTGGTTTGTCGTTCAACTTGGGCGATATCATTATCCCGGAGGAGAAGGAAGAGCTGGTTAAACGCGGTAACGAGGAAATCGAACAGATCATGATGAACTATAACATGGGTTTCATCACGAACAACGAGCGTTACAATCAGGTGATCGATACCTGGACTCATGTCAACAGCGACCTGTCCGATATTCTGACAAGACTATCAAGAACGACGACCAGGGTTTCAACTCTGTATACATGATGCTGGATTCCGGAGCCCGTGGTTCTAAGGAACAGATTCGTCAGCTCTCCGGTATGCGTGGTTTGATGGCGAAGCCCCAGAAAGCAGGTGCCGAAGGTGCACAGATTATCGAGAACCCGATTCTTTCTAACTTTAAGGAAGGTCTGTCCGTGTTGGAGTACTTTATCTCTACTCACGGTGCTCGTAAGGGTCTTGCCGATACCGCATTGAAGACGGCCGATGCCGGATACCTGACTCGTCGTCTTGTTGATGTATCGCATGATGTGATTATTAATGAAGAAGACTGCGGCACGCTCCGCGGACTTGTCTGCACGGCCCTGAAGAACAATGATGAAGTCATTGCCACTCTGTATGAACGTATCCTGGGTCGTGTATCTGTACACGATATTGTTCACCCCACAACTGGTAAGCTGATTGTTGCTTCCGGTGAAGAGATTACAGAAGCCATTGCTGAAGAAATCGAAAAATCTCCAATCGAGAGCGTAGAAATCCGTTCTGTATTGACCTGCGAATCCAAGAAAGGTGTTTGTGCCAAGTGTTACGGACGTAACCTGGCTTCCAGCCGTATGGTTCAGAAGGGCGAGGCTGTCGGTGTAATCGCTGCACAGTCTATCGGTGAGCCGGGTACACAGTTGACACTGCGTACATTCCACGCCGGAGGTACGCAGGTAACATGGCTGCCAATGCAAGTATCGTTGCCAAGAACGATGCTCGTCTGGAATTCGAGGAATTGCGTACGGTAGATGCTGTTGAAGAAACAGGCGAACCGGTTAAGATTGTTGTAGGACGTCTGGCTGAAGTTCGTTTCGTTGACGTCAACACAGGTATTATCCTTTCTACTCACAACGTTCCTTATGGTTCTAAACTGTATGCATCCGACGGTGATGTAGTTGAAAAGGGTAAGCTGATTGCCAAGTGGGATCCGTTCAACGCTGTTATCATTACTGAAGCTGCCGGTAAGATCGACTTCGAATCAGTAATTGAGAACGTTACTTATAAGGTTGAATCCGATGAAGCAACCGGTTTGCGTGAAATCATCATTACGGAATCTAAGGATAAGAACAAGATCCCGTCACTTCACATTGTTGACGAGAACGGCGGTATTATCCGTACTTACAACCTTCCGGTAGGAGGTCACGTAGTGGTAGAAGACAAGCAGACTGTTAAGGCTGGTGATATTCTGGTTAAGATTCCGCGTGCCGTAGGTAAGGCGGGCGATATCACCGGTGGTCTTCCTCGTGTTACTGAGCTGTTCGAAGCAAGAAATCCGTCTAACCCGGCAGTTGTATCGGAAATCGACGGTGAGTGACTATGGGTAAGATCAAGCGTGGTAACCGTGAGATCATCGTAACTTCCAAGACTGGTGATGTGAAGAAATACCTGGTTGCTCTGTCCAAGCAGATTCTGGTACAGGAGAACGACTATGTACGTGCCGGAACTCCGTTGTCGGATGGTGCTATTACTCCTGCTGACATCCTGGCTATCAAGGTCCTACGGCCGTGCAGGAATACATCGTGAACGAGATTCAGGACGTTTACCGTCTGCAGGGTGTGAAGATCAATGACAAGCACTTCGAGATCATCGTACGTCAGATGATGCGCAAGGTGGAAATCAACGATCCGGGCGATACCCGCTTCCTGGAACAGCAAGTTGTTGACAAGATGGAATTCATGGAAGAGAACGACCGTATCTGGGGTAAGAAGGTGGTTGTAGACGCCGGAGACTCTCAGAACCTCCAGCCGGGTCAGATTGTAACTGCCCGCAAGTTGCGTGATGAGAACAGTATGCTGAAGCGTCGTGATATGAAACTGGTTGAAGTACGTGATGCAGTTCCTGCTACTTCTACTCAGATTCTGCAAGGTATCACCCGTTCTTTGCACTTCAAGCAGATTTCTTCAGGGACGAAGGTCCTCAACCAACGGAAAGGTGGACCGTCTGGAAGGTATGAAGAGAACGTTATCTGCGGTCATGTTCCTGCCGGTACCGGTCAGCGTTTCGAAAAGATTGTAGGTTCGAAACGAAGAATACGACCGTATTCTGGCCAACCGAAGAATGTATGCTATCAAGGAAAAGGGATACGGACCAATTCCTGGAAGGTAAATGGCAACCGGAAGAACATCGATTATTGGATGTGTCCTGTGATGTATTACTGCTCTTCCAGTGAACATCCTATCTGGTCGAATGGCAGCTGCGGGAATCCCTGTATATACTTATATATGGGAGCATCTTCCTTGAATCCTTTCAGCGGATTTTCCGGATCTATAAATCCCGGATCGTTGTTGGTAGACCAGTTGTTCCGGAATTCTCCCCATTGAGTCTGTCCGTTCACGATGTTTTTGATGCGGTAGAACAGGTTTCCTTCTATTACATTGCCATGAGGGTAGGAGGGATCTTCTTCCCAGTAATGTGCCAGAAACGGATAAGTCGTGCTGTAAGGTGCCTCCTTGTATTTTGCTGTTTTCAGGCGCTGGTCAATGATTCCATCAGGTGCGACCATTCCTGTTCCCCAGTTCTGCATGCGGTTGTCCAGGTGGATAGCCACAGGTGAATCAATGAAAATGTTGTGATGATAGTGGTTGTAATGTCCGCCTCCGATCAGTACGGGGAGTGAGCCGGCATTGTGGTAGATGTTTCCGTACACTTCACCTCCACAGGCTCCGTCGTCATGATAGGTAGCTGTGACACGGTGGCGCGGGCTGAGTTTGTGGAAGTAACAGTAACGGATTACGTTGCCCAGTTCCGACGGATCCCGTCCATAATAGATAGCTCCCTGGTCATCAACCTCACTGCATACATTCGTGATCTTACAGAATTCAATCGTGTGATTGTTCCCGTGAAAGAGAATAGCCATGCTGGGAGCGTTGTAGATGTCGCATTTGCTTACCCGGTTGCCAACACCATCGATCCAGATACCGGGCCTGTATGACTTTTCTACGCGGTTAAAATCATGGATGCGGCAGTTTTCCACAAAGTTTCCGGCCGGAGTAAGTGTGGCACGGTCACCTCCACCCAGACTGATACCTCCGCTTCCTGTGTTGTAGATGTAGCAGTCGGTGATTCCGTTATCGGTTCCGCCATTGCGGTTGAAAAGGATATCCTGATATAATCTTCCCATAAGATCGCCTACGACACGTGATTTAGGCGTTCCTCCGGCTTCTGCGGCATGTGGTTTCAGTGTCTTCTTGTCGGGCGTTTCTGTTCCTTTTCCAATGGAAATACCTACACCGCCGACATTACGGACCGTACATCCGGTGATGCGTACATGCTGAGTGTTTTCAAGATAAATCCCGATGGACCGTCCGTATTCGAAGGTTAGTTTGCTGAGGGTGATGTTCCGGCAGTTTTCTATGGCAACCAGCGGGTCGTTCATGACAGAGACATTCAAGGTACGGGTATTCTCAGGCAGATAGACATACATCTTTCCGTTTTCCTTATCAATGACATATTCGCCTGGGAGATCCAGTTCTTCGAGCAGATTCAGGGCATACCAGCGTCTCCAGTCAGCTCCTGTCATAAATCCGTAGACAGTTTGCTGTGCGGTATGAATGGTCTTTGTTTCGGGATCCAGATGATCTACGCGTATCATGTCGCTGGCATAGCCGTGTGCAAAATAACCGCCTATCCAGAAGGATCCTGCCTGAGTCCAGGCCGACGGGCGGTCTTCGTTGTATTGGAATACGGGTAGTTTGGCTTCTTTGACTTTCTCTCCAGTTCCGGCTTCCAGAACTTTGCCTATCAGTACCGTAGAATCGTTGGGCCAGCGTGACAGGCTGAGAGGTGCATGATTGGCAAAAAGTTCGCTCCATGCGGGGCTGCTGGGACGCCCGAAACCGGACGGACGCAGGTCGGTCATGGGAATGTTAAGCCGGTTGAAATCGATTTCCCGTATTTGTTTACGGGCGCTTTCGGGGAGTCGTGCGATAATTTTCTTATCGGATACTTTCTTCATGGCCGAAAGGGGAATCTCTTTTCCTCCGGAAATGCTTACCTTTTCATTCTGGTACGGGCAGATGGTCAGGGAAGCATATTTTCCGCTGCTGCCTATCTCCAGTGTTTGGGACTGTTCGTAGATGCCTTTGCGTAAGATGATCTGTACGTCTTCATTTTCCAGTGTTCCGGCTTTCTCCAAAGCAGCCTGAATACTTTTCAGCGGGTGTGTAAAAGTTCCCGCTACGCGGTCATTGCCTTTGGGGGATACGAAAATTTGTTTTTCAGCCCATGCAGATAGAGTAGTGCATCCCCAGAAGGTCAGTAACATAAGTAAGGAATGTTTCATAGTCTGTTGTTTTTCAAGAATAGTAGTTACTTTGCAAAGTAATGCTTTTTTCCGTATATATCCAAATCAATTCCGGGAACGACTTTTCGTTTCAGCTTATGCGACCAGTTGATCCGGTTGTATCGTGCAGACACTTCTCCCGGATTGACTGGTCGATGCAGCCGTATCGACCAGGTGAAACTTTAGTATCGACCTGATGAAACTTTTGTATCGACTTAGTGGAACTCTTGTATTGACCGGACAATGCGGCTGTATGGTATAGATGATTCGGCCCGCTCTTCTGCAGGCTTCGGGCTTTTTTAAAAACGTTTCGGCGTTTGAAGAAAAAGAATTCGGCATTTGTTGTAAAACGTTTCGACGAAAAAAAGAGACCGTATCAAAATGAAGTATAAAGTAAAAATCTTATAGATTGAAACTTAGAAATAAAAAATTTCCAGCTTTAGTCTTTGTTTACTTCATTATAGGACTACAAATAGGAGATTTTTATGTTGTAACTTATAGATTATAAGTAATCCTATTTCTGTTTTTTATTTTGACATAGTCTCTGAACTGAATGATTAGAATTAGTTTATTGTATCAAGTTAGAAGAGTTAATCTTTTAATTTGCGAACTATTAGTTCTTGAATATTCTCTTTTCCAATATAAATATAACCTTTAATAAAAGACTCTCCATTTATACATTGTGTAAAGCTGTTTTTATTTTCGGGGTGTAGCAATAGCACCATAAAAGAAGGCTCTTTATAGACTGAATCAATAATAAACGTGAAGTTTCCGTATACTGTTTGGTTGATCGTAAGTGAGTCATTTTTATGAGGTGTGAAATATGTTGTATGACTGATATATGCTTTATAGTTATACTCTGCTAAGACAAGTTGAATAGGTTGTTTAATGTGAATACTGAAGTTATTAGTGATTAAATAAAGTCCTATGCTCATAATTGAGAGGATACAGAATATACCATAACGAATAAAGAATTGTTTCATGATAAAAGAGGGTTTATTGTCCATTCGCCAATTCTAATTGGTTTTGGATTAGTTCGTAATAATATCCATGATTAGCCACTAGTTGGTCGTGTGTACCACTTTCCACCATTTCTCCATGTCGTAACACTATGATATGGTCTGCGTTGCGAACTGTTGAGAGTCTGTGGGCTATGACGATACGTGTTTGATTAGAAAAATGCTGATTAAGTCCATCGGTAATGTGACGTTCATTCTCTGCATCTAATGAACTTGTTGCTTCATCAAGCATTAGATATTGTGGCTTCTTGTAGATAGCGCGAGCTATCATGATTCGCTGTTTTTCACCACCACTTATTCCAATTCCTTCCGAGCCAATTTTAGTATATAGTCCAAGGGGCAGTTTTTGTATGTAGTTATCCAGACAAGCTATATGTATGGCCTCATTGAGACGGCTTTTGTTATCTTTTTCATTGAGTACTATGTTTTGATAGATTGTATCTGAGAAAATAAAGTTTTCTTGCATCACAATGCCACAAGCTTTGCGGATAGAGTTGGCTGTATAGGAAGATATTTTTTTCCCTCCTATCAGTATTTCTCCTTCTGTAGGTTCGTAGAACTTTAGCAACAATTTCATTAAAGTGGTTTTCCCACTTCCACTTTCACCTACGATGGCTGTCATTTGTCCAGCTGGAATTGAGAGGTTGATATGTGAGAGTGCTGGATGTCCAATACTGCCTGTATAAGAAAAAGAAAGATTGCGTATCTCAATATCAAGTGGGCAGTCATTAGGCAGAGACTCTTGTTGGTTATTGTCTTCATTGGTACAGAGGTGTACTTCCTCAGAACGTTCTAGGCTGATTTTTGCATCTTGGAATTGCTGGAGGAACTGGATTAATTGTGATAGAGGCTCATTTATTTGTCCAATAATAGCGGAAATACTCATCATCATACCTAGTGTCAGATTTCCGTTTACCACCTCAACGGCAATCCAGTAAGTGATAAAAATGTTGCGAAGTTGGTTGATTAAGGTAAATCCCGTATTTTGGATTTGCTCTAGCCGGAGCGATTTTTGGTTTATATGATATTGATGTTCCTGAAGTAACTTCCATTCTTCCAGTTTGTATTCTTCATAGGCATTTAGTTTGATATCTGTTATTCCTTGGAGCAATTCGAATTGTTTGTTCTGTCCTTCTGCACTAATTCTGAATCTTTCATAGTCTAGAGCTTTCCGACGTTGAAAGAAATATAGCATCCATCCTGTGCTGAGTGTAGTTAGTATAACAAATGCTCCTAAGATAATCGGATTGTACCAACCGATAATGCCAAGGTAAAATGGAACTGAGATAAGAGAAAAAACAGTTCGGAGAGTACCGTATGTCAAGAAGCTCTGTAAGCGACCATGATCACTCAGACGTTGCTGGTAATCTCCCATACTTTTAGTCTCGAAGAAGGACATTGGCAGACGTAATAGTTTGGTCAGGTAATCACTAAGGATATGTATATTGATGCGTGTACTCATATACAGACTGACCCATCCGCTGATTAGCTCCATGGAGAAACTCCCGAAAAAGATGAAAAGCTGAGCCAGCATGATACTTATAATAAGGCTCATGTCACGAAGTCCGATACCATCGTCCACCATTGCCTGTGTCAGGAACGGGGTGATAAGTGAAAGAAGAAGTCCGAAAAGCATGCCCAAAATAGATTGTGACATTTCCATCCGGAAAGGCCATATATATTTCCGGGCAAAACGGATGAAACTATGTTTTTCTTTTATGGGTTTTCTATCATAAAATGTATCATCAGGTTGGATTGCAATAACTATCCCTTTTTCCCCGTTTAGCCAAAAAGATGAAAAGGCTTCTTCATTGAAAGTATGTCGTCCATAAGCAGGATTGGCTATATAGTATTTCCATCGCTGAGTAAACCGATTGAAACATATATCATAAAGTACTACAAAATGATTCTGTTCCCAATGCAAAATGGCAGGGAGTGGGCATTTTTCGCGTAGTTGTTTAAGTGTCATTTCATAGGTGGCGCATTCCATACCTATTTCTCTCAGGGCATCCCGAATGCCTGCAATGCTAACTCCTTCACGGGTGAGGTGGGAGAGTGAGCGCAAATAGCTCAATGGATAATCTTTTCCATAGGCGGAAGCTACCATTCGGATGCAGGCAGGGCCGCAGTCCATTTGGTCGAACTGACGTGTATATTTTATTTTCATAAGTTTGAGCTTCGGTTATTGTTGAAATAATTTATCAGTTTTTTAGAAATTCGGCTGTCTGTTTTTCGGGCAAAAAGAGCGCAAGAGTGTAGGATCTTTGGGATATCCTCTTCATCTAAAATTGCAGGTATGCTTCCATGCTTATGTTCCCATTGTATATAACGCAAGTTATAGGGTACAATACTTTCTTTTAACGGAGAATTCAAGAGTAATGTTTGTATGAACATTTCTTCTGGAATAAAAGTGTCTTCTAATCGATCATACCAACCATTTTGGTTGTAATTCTGGTAAATGTAGTTTACAGTATCTCGGGTTAGACTCCACCAAGAAGAACCACCATAAATAGGATAATTGGGTAGTGGTCTTGTTCGTCTGGATGTTATTTGCCAGTTGACAAATCTATTATATACATTTCTATCATGTAGTTCTTTTATGTTTAATTGGTCAAGTGGATGCTTGTATTGTAAACGATTTAACCCTCCCGATTCCCAGCCTTGGTATGGCAATAGAAAATATTCCAGAAAGTTAGTACCTTTCCTTTTATCAAAGAAGTTACAGAATTGTTGCAGATCTTTGGCCAACAGATCCGTACCACTGATGAGATGAAAATATTCTGCATCAGTAGATAAAGACAGAGCCTGTTTACAAAGCCAAAGTATGGCATCCACATGTTTTCTTCCTCCCCAATTGACGTGGAATACTTGTTCAGCAGATTTTACTCGTGGAAAGGATTGAAGTATTTTTAAACATATAGGACTTACATAGATATTTTTATCTATGTGGATATATATATCAAAATCCTCGTTGAAAGAATTTGTGAGGTCGATTAAATGAAAAAAATCTGTATATGCTGTTATTAGTATGGCGTGTCTCATATTTTGGCTGGCTATTTATTTCTTTTCCGGTTTCTTACTGAACCGGTATGCAATGCGGAGCATTCCGTACCGGGGAATAACATTCTTCCATGTTTCCATGCTTCCCTGAGCGTTGAGGCTGTAGGTAATGTTGGAAAGCTGCCCCAACAGGTCAAATCCTACGGCAGTCAGGATCAGCTTACCTTTCAGGAAACTCTTTGAAAGCTGTGCATTCCATACCCAGTCCCGGCTGTTCATCTGTTCGTTGGAATATCCGTATCGGGTATAATAGTTCAGATCAGTGGCGAGGGTGAATCCCCAGGGCATATTCCAGTGTCCGAACAGTCCGTATGTGATGTCTGCAGCATCTACATTCTGGAATCCCTCCCGTTCACTGGCCGCATGGTTCCATGCCGCAGATGCCTTGACCCCCACGCGCAATTTGTCGTGGCTGTACTCCAGGCTTAGCGGAAGTTTGAGATAATTGGTCTTTACGTAACTGCGTATCAAAGCATCTTCATTGTTTGACGTGAGATCCACGCTGTGCACATATTGATTTTCCAGCTGCATCTCCAGGTTGAAACGTTTTTGCTTTCCAAGGGGAGTGACATACCAGACAGATCCGCTGGTGTTCCAGTTCCCGTTTACATTTTGAGGACAGTATGTGCGTACTCCGTTTTCCGGATTATAGAATTGTCCGGTGGCAAGTGCATTCTGATATATATTGACAGTAACATGGGTACTTATCATTCCGATATTTTTCGGCCGTGAAGAATGCTTGAAGAGCAGTGTATAGATACCGGTCCGGCGTAAATTCGGATTCCCCTGTTCTACGTTCAACGGATCCGAATCAAACCGGAGACCCATCAGCTGGAACATGGAAGGCATTTTCTGGCTATAATCAGCAATCAGTTCCAGCTGATGTTTCATGCCCGGCGTATTCCTGAGCAATTCCAGACGCATTCCCGGCAACCATACTGTCCGGCTACTCTGACTCTGTTCCTCGCCTGTAAAAATCCATTCTTCTGACTGCATGGTAATACGTGGGTCCCATATAAACCGCAGGCGTGAATACCGTCTTCCCTTGCGGACTTCCACATGATCATATCGTCCTCTCAGCGACAATGTAACATCGTGCAGCCGGTTGTCCGTGAGATAGCTGTTGGAGATGTCCAGTGTGGAAAGCAGGGCTTCCCGGGTGGATGGGAGCGAACCTAACGGTGCCGATGCCATGTCTTCCAGCAGATCCAGCCGGTAGAGTGAATTCTCCTGTTCGGTTTGTGTGAAATTATAATCCAGGTGTGGCATAATCATCCATTCCCATTTCTCATCGAAACCATGGGAGTATTCGATGGATGCCATTGCATGTTTTTTATCCGAGGGCAAGTTGAAATAACGGCGTCGGTTGTCTGCTGCGGCTGATTCGCTGGAAGAGTAGTCCAGACGGTAAAGATCATGCCGTTCGTCCGTGAGGTGTTCTGCATCGAAACCGGCGGAGATTCCCAATATGCCGCCGGTAAACGGAACGGACAGGCTGAGGTTGGCAACGGCTCCTCCGTTGATTTTAGTTGCATGGCTGAGCTGTTCCGAGCGTACCCGGTTGATCAGCAGGCTGTCAAGCAGTGTATGCTGGATGGCAGGACTTTGTAATTGTTCCTGCAGGAAGCCGGCACTTCCGATGACTGTCGGATCCTGCCTGAATTCAGCTTGCAGGTAACGGTTGTTTCCGTTAGCCCGGTAGAAATTCAGTTCCGGGGTTACAGTAAGGTTTATGCTGTTCCGGCTTCGTTCCGGACCCAGTCTGAAATACATTCTGTGTCTGGTATAGAGTTCTGTGGTCTGAGAGTTCCCTTTACTCCAGTTTCTCCCGAAAGTAGTTTTCCCTTGCTGGAAATGCTCTGTAGCCTGATTGCTTATATTGTCGTTGTCCGTATGCTGGGCGTTCAGTTGTCCTTCTAGGTCGAAAAGTCCGTATTTATCACTTATTGTATAGTCTATTCCTCCTTTTTCGGTAGTGCTTGTGCCGTTTCCGATATCACTGGGCAGCCATTCCCCGTCCTGTCCGGGTTTACGGTTTTCGTGGGTGTTGTTGGCTGTAGCATAAAGTGAAACGCGCGACTGCGGGGTGAAACGTGTGAGAAATACGCGTCCCAGCCAGCGGTCGTGTGTTCCACCTCCTGCTTCTACATTACCCAGCCATCCTACCTGATATTGTTTCTTCAGGTTGATATCCATTACCAGATCTCCGTCGTCCACTTTTTGTCCCAGTCTTTGGCTCAGTTCACTTAGCCGGTTGTACACTTTTATGTCTTCTATGGTATAAGCGGGCAGATTATCCAGCAGGACGGAATGGTCTCCCTTGAAGAAATCCTTTCCGTTGAGCAACAGGCTTTCCACCTTCTTCCCATTGACGAAAAGTTGTCCGTTGCGTTCCAGTCTGGCTCCGGGCAGCTGTGATATCATGGCATCCAGCATGGAGCCTTCTGCCAGATTGAATGCATTGGCGTTATAAATAACGGTATCTCCCCGCGTAAAGAACTTGATTTTTGTAGCTTTGATAACCACCTCGTCCAGCGCTTGTGAATTCATCGGAAGCCGGCGTAGTTTCAGAGGCCCTATGGAATACCGTTTTTCCCGTTTGCTGCTGCGGACGGTAAACTTTTTAGTCAGTGAGGAATACTCAGGATGACTGACCCGGATGATATATGTCTCCCCTCTTAATGCGTCCATTGTGAAGGATGATTCCGTGCGGTCTTCCAGGCTCCATTGCTGCCTTTGCAGAAGTACACTGTCTTTATCCAGCAATTCCACCTGGACACCATCTATGAGACCATGCATGGTGAAGGCATCACATACATGCCCCCATATTTTGATGCTGTCTGATTTTTCTGGATAAATGGGTATCGTGCAAAAAGCCAGAATAATGGATAATATAAATGTTTTCATGTTTGTTGAGTGGTTAGATAAGTACAATCGATGGAGGAGAACTTGTCATTAATCAGGCAAGTTCTCCTTTCAGCTTTTAACAATTTACAAAAGTCCTAGGTTTGTTGGATTTGGCTTATTAGAACTTGGTTGGGTTAACTGACAATTACAATTGCAATTGCTATTCATTTCACAACTGGTGTTACAAGTACAATTTCCATTGCTTGGTTTACAACCCAAGTCTGCACAATTACAGTCGCAATTTCCATTGACTGCAAATGTAGATGTTGTTGGCGGTGTAAGCATTGCAAAACCACCTCGTAATAAACCTTCTTGATCTGTTGCCATTTGTGGAATTTCCAGCAGTTCGGATAAATTTTGTTTTGTTCTCATAAATTGTAGTTTTTAGTTATTTGTTGGCACTATTGCCTTATGTGACGGTTGATGACTTCTTTCATTCTTGCCTGTAAATAATTTAGCTTTTCTTCTTCACTCATATTTTTGTAGCATTTATCTTGTATTCCTGATTCTATTTTTCCTTGTGAACACCCTCCATTACATATTGGAAGAATGATACATTTTAAGCATTCTTTGTTGTTATATTTGATAGTCATACGTTGCTTAAATTTTGAATTTAAATATATGTTTCCATTTTCATCAAGAATACCTTCTTTATTATTTTCTGTAAAATCTCGTGCTGTACATTTAAAAATGTTTCCATTGTAATTAACTACAAGGTGATTGGGAGAGTCGGCATAACAGACATGTCTGAAATGAATGTCATCTGTATCTACCCTGAAATTCTCATCAGTAAAAGCCTTTCGTAAGTTCTTGAGTATAGGACGGGTTTGAATTCGGTTAGCATTATCTTGCCAGACATGTTCAAATTTGATAGATATGATATCTTTGAATAGATTAAGTTGCATACTCTTGAAATCATCTAGTACATCGTAGAATGTTAGTATGTTGTCGTAAGTATAATTGAAGCGAACAAATACTTCATTTCCCATTTCAAGTGCTTCTTTGATATGGGTGAGTATGATCTTGTATGTCGGTTTCTTAGCTGTTCCTACTCTGATACTTTGTTGTGGATTTGTTCATTCCCGTCTAAAGTTATTTGGAAGGTCGCCTTTCGGGTCAAAGGAAGTTTGTTCAGGTTTTCTATAATTTGATTATTCAGTAATACGCCGTTTGTCGTGAAATTGGAATATAATTGGATGCCTTTTTTTTACGCAGAGAGAGGATGCATGTTCTAATATAGGCAATACAGTTTCTTTAAAATAAAGTAAGGGCTCTCCTCCGAAAAAAGAGATATTAAGTTTTTTTAATTTTGGATCTGAAGTCTTGTTCTCAATGAATTTCAATATTGCCTGTTTTGTTTTTTTTTTCGCCCATTACTTCTGATGGTTTGTGAGTTTCGTAACAATACCAACAGCGTAAATTACAATTTAGAGTTGGATTGATAATAATGCCATAGTTACTTGGATCATTCTCTTCATTTTCCCATTTTTGAATGAGGCTTTTTACTTCATCCAATTCGTTAGAAACAATGAATTCCATGCTTTTAAGACTATAAAAAGATCTGGATGTATTTTTTCCAGTTTTTCCGGAGTCTCTAAATTTTGTTTTACTATTTTCATTAAATCTGCTTCTAGCACTAGAACTGCTTCTTTGGCTGTATTGAACAGAATCGTTTGTTCTCCATTAAGATGGTATGATACAAATTTACTGAATTTCATAGGCTTTTATAAATCTTTAGTTTAATAGGTTATTGTTTGTATGGTATGTCCTAATATTCCATCGTAAAGTGTATATTTCCAGTATTCTTTTTTTAATGGAAAATGAGTTGGGCTATTTAGCCATGAATTTAGTAATGGCATTGGTTCACACCCTTCTGCTTCTTTACGTATGGTCAAGAATAGGAATGAAAAAGTAAAGGCAGGTTGAGTCTGTTGTCTTTTCAATAATATCTTTTGCTTTTTGCTCCCATTTTTTTAAAAGCTCTGTAGGCCAGTTTATCAAACCGACGGAGAGTCTGAGACTTAAATAGGCAATAATTCCTACAGCTCCAGTTTGAAAACTAGAATTGTGTATGTGTATAGGGTCTATACATTTCAACTGTTCGTCTATAGATGAAATTATTGTGTCAGGATAATTATCTAACATTTTGTTAAACCAAAGGTATAAGATTCCCCATCCTATACCACTAAGGCCATAACCAAAGTTCCATGGAAGTTGTTGCTTTTCTACAGCACTTTCAACTTGTCTGTATAGTGTTACAGCAAAGTCCTCTAATGTTGACTCTTGAATAGTTCTGGCATAAATGCATAGCCAAAGAATATAGCCTGTTTTCCCCTCAAAAATTCCATTATCATTAGGTATGTTATTTTTTTAGATAAAGTGTTATTTCCTTTAAATCATATTGGGGTTGGTTCTTATTATTGTATTTGTAGTATGTCTTATGATATTGGAATATTTCTTTGATATTTCTTGTAAATATTGTTTTGAAATATTTTTTTATTTCATTAATTTTAGCATTTTGGTGGTTTATTTCTTTAATTACTTGTAATGCCAATATTTGATTTTTTTGGATTGCAGTTATTGCCGTTTTGCAATATACGGATATTGGAAACAATAATTTAGCTATGAATAACTGGTTATATATGATATCTTTGTTGATAATGCTATAAGGGGCTATTTGTCTGTAAATATGTCCAATCTCCACATCTTTTAGAAGAAGGCATTTTCCACCTTCCAGCCATACCTTTAAACTAATGAATGCTTCATCAGAGCCATACATTTTCAAGCCTTCCAATCCTTTCAGATATTGCCAGTATTGCTTGCTAGCAGCATAGCATGCCCCCAGCACAGCTGGTATGTTTTCTTTCTTTTGTTTGGGCTTTTGCTCCTTGAGATTCCAGTCTATGTCAGGCCAGATAGAGTTTTTATTGAATGGAATATAAGCACCGAATGTACGTGGTGATTCTTTTATTATTTCTGTTTTTCCCGTGTTCTTATCTTTTGATAAAAAACGTGTTTGACAGCATATTAGCTGTTTTTCATTTTTTCAAGTTCTTCAATAATCCTGCCTGCCCATATCTTTTCATAAAATCGCATATGGGCATCTAGTAATATGAAATAAGGAGTTTGGCATAATTTAACTCCTAAATCACGGGAGGCACCAACTCCCATTCTTTCTCTATTAACTATATAATGTATGTGATAGGGAAGTAAAGTCTCTCCGTATGGGTAATTATCATTTGAACAGTCGTTTATGACTATAATTTCAACTTTGTCTCCTATAGTTTGACGTATGCTTTTCACTGTACATTCCACTTCTTCCCCTTCATTAAGGAAAGTAATGATTACAGATAGTTTTTTTTTGCTTAGAGGAAGTGCGCTTTGCAATGGAATGGAATATTTTGCTTCTTTTTCTGTAGCCAACCAAGAAAACTTTTTCATAACAAGTTTCGCAGCTTTTATTTGTCTATTGTGTTGGATATTGCTAACTTGAGTGGGGGTTACTCGATATTTGATAACAATATTTTTAATATTCATTATTTTTAAGCCATTTTTAAGAGCTTGATACCAAAAATGATAATCTTCTGCATAAATGAATTGTTTATAATATTTCATGTTGGAAATAGAAGAACGTCTCATCATAGTAGTAGGATTAGCGATAGGATTACCTTCTGTAAACATAGCGATAGGCATTACATCCTTATAGTAAGGGATAATAATATCGTTATTGTCCCCGATACATTGAATACCACCACCTAAAATATCAATATTAGGGTGTGACTCCATAAAAGCTAATTGTAGTTTTAATCTGTCGGGCATCATGATATCATCAGCGTCCATTCTTGCAATGTACTTTCCTTTTGCTTCAGTTAATAATAGGTTAAGTGATTCAATAAAATTGTGTTTGTTCTTGAATAAACGGATGCGTGAATCTTGATATGATTTGATAATATCAGTACTATTGTCACTTGAACCGTCATCTACAATTAAAAGTTCGAAATTTTCGTATGTTTGGTTTAATACACTATCTATGCATTCTCTAAGGTAAGGGGATGAGTTATACATAGGAATACATACTGATATTTGTAGTTGTGTTTCCATTGGTTTCGATTAGTTTGTGCAAAAATATAAAATTCATATATAAACTCAAAGCCTTTGAAAAAATATGTTTTGTTTTACAGGGCTCTGTTTACTTACTTTTTAACTGAAGAAGTGTTGTTTCATTCTGATATCTGGCCCTATTATATTGGCAGACGGTTTTTATAGTGCCAGATGGATAATTTTATCGGAAATATAGACTATCTTATTGAAGTTTGTCTAAAACTTTTATTTTCTATCATTTTTTTCATCAATTTGAAAAATTTCTTGTAATTTTTGCAAAAGTGACATAAATTGATGTATATTTGCGGCGTAAATGTGAAATAAAGTTCTTACGGGACTTCTACTATTGAAAACACTTCGTATGTTGAGATCTACCGCAGGAAGAGACTACTTTATTAATATATTATGAAGAAAAATTATCTACATGAAAGAAAAGCACATCTGCCATTTGTGCTGGCTTTAGGACTGATTGCAGCTCCTATTCCCGCTCTGGCAGAGACTGAAGCTCCGCATGCTGATGCTGTAGCTACAGTAAATCAACAAAAGGTTACCATTAGTGGTATAGTAAAGGATGAAGCTGGTGAACCGATCATCGGAGCTTCTGTAATTGAAAAGGGAAATGCAATGAACGGTGTCATTACTGACCTGGACGGACGTTTCTCTTTAACCCTTTCCGGAAATGCAGTGGATATTAGTTATGTTGGTTACAAGGCCCAGACTATTAATCTGAAAGCCGGTGTTCGTGAATACAATGTTGTTCTTCACGAAGATACGGAAATGCTGGATGAAGTAGTGGTTGTCGGTTATGGTGTTCAGAAGAAGAGTAACTTGACAGGTTCTGTTGCTTCGGTAGATTCTAAGGTACTGGATACCCGTCCGGTTTCCAGCGTATCTGCCGCCTTGGCAGGACAGATGCCGGGTGTAACCGCTATTCAGACCTCTGGTGCTCCGGGTTCTCAGGCCAGTTCGATCACTATCCGTGGTAAGAACTCTATTAATGCGGCTTCTCCGCTGGTAATCGTAGACGGTGTTCCGGGTAGCATGAATACTATCGACCCGGCTGATATCGAGTCATTGACCGTATTGAAAGATGCTGCTTCGGCTGCAATCTATGGCGTGCAGGCTGCGAATGGTGTCATCCTGATCACTACGAAACAGGGTAAGAAGGGTGATAAGACACGCATTAATTATTCAGGTACTTTCTCATGGGCTTCTCCGGTTGCCAAGCGTGAATATGTAAATGCTTACGAATTTGCAACCTTATATAATGAGGCTACTTACAATGAGAACCCTAATGCTCCGTTGTCTTTCACTGAAGAACAGATCGAACAGTATCGTACCGGTGCCCTGCCCAGTACAGACTGGTATGATGCAGCATTCAAGAAAAATGCTTTCGAACAGATGCACAATGTATCTATCAGCGGTGGTTCTGAAAAGACAACTTACAACGGATCTCTGGGATATACCAAGCAGAACGGTTTGACGGATGAAATTGACTATTCTCGCTTCAATGCCCGTATGAACCTGACTTCTGATATCAACAAATACCTGACAGTAGGTATGAACGCTTCTGGTTATCGTGGTGTATCAAATGATGGATGGTCTGGATTCGTTTCTGTATGCCAGGGAGTATCCCGTCAGTATCCGACAGATCCGGTTTACAATGAAGACGGTACATTCAATTACACAGGTAAGGATAATCCGGTTGCAATCCAGAACAAGTCTGGATTCAAGCGTAATACTCAGCAGGAATTGAACCTGAACACTTTCGCTACAATCCACATCTTGCCGGAACTGAGCGTGAAGGGTGTTTATTCTGTTCGTAATTATACAAGCAATCAGGATGGATTCAAACGTCATTTCTCTTATGGAAATGAAGTATCTTCTTTCGATTCTGGTTTGCGTGAAGGATATGATAAATACTATACCCACAATTATTATACAGGCCAGGTCCTGATCAACTACAATAAGACATTTGGTAAGCACACCATTGGTGCACTGGCCGGATTTGAGTCTTATGAGCACATCTATAAATATACAGAGGCTACTCGTAAGGGTGGAGGTAATGATGAACTGGGCGAATCTTTGAATACTTTGGATGAATCTTCACAGAAAAATAAGGATGGTGGCTATGAAATGGCTCGTCTGTCTTACTTTGGTCGTATCCAGTATGACTATTTGGGTAAGTACCTGTTCGAAGCTAATCTTCGTAGTGATGCTTCTTCCCGCTTCCCGAAAGATAACCGTTGGGGTGTATTCCCTGCTTTCTCTGCCGGATGGCGTATCTCAGAAGAATCTTTCGTGAAGGATAACATTGACTGGCTGAGCAACCTGAAGTTGCGTCTGGGCTGGGGTAAGACCGGTAACGAAGAGTTGGATGCGAATGATATCTATCCGGCTGTTCCGACTTATGCATACGGTAGCTACATGTTTGGCAATACATTGTATTCAACAGCTTATGAAAGCCGTTATGTAAACTATAACTTGCAGTGGGCAACCGTAACCAACTATGAAGTTGCGTTGGAGGGTGGTTTCCTGAACAACATGCTGGGCTTTGAACTGGCTGTGTACAAGAAGAAAACCAATGACATGTTGCTATATTTGCCGATTCAGGGAGTCATCGGTATGAGCGCTCCTGCACAGAATGCCGGTAATGTGGAAAATACCGGTTTTGATTTGAATTTGTTCCACAACAAGAATATCGGTAAGGACTGGAGCTACAACATTGCTCTGAATGTAAGCTATGTGAAGAATGAGATTACCAATATGAGCGGAACTGAAGGTCCGACTACAGATGCTAAAATTTGGAATCTGGAAGGCTATCCTATCGGTTCTTATTATGGACTGGTTGCTGACGGATTCTTCAATACGGAAGATGATCTGAAGAACTGTCCGAAACGTCTGGGAACAGAAAAACTGGGAGATATCAAGTATAAGGATTTGAACGGTGACGGTAAAATCACATTGGATGGTGACCGTCAGATCATCGGTAAGAATTTCCCGAGCTGGACAGGCGGTTTGAGCTTCAGTGTTCGCTATAAGAACTTTGACCTGAGCGGTTTGTTCCAGGGAGCCTTTGACGTGGATGGTTACTTTACTGCAGAAGCTGCTTATGCATTCTATAATGGTGCAACAGCCTTGAAGAGACATTTGGATCGCTGGACTCCGGAAAATCACGATGCAACTTATCCGCGTATTACCAGAACAGACCAGACAAACTTTACTACTTCTTCATTCTGGTTGCAGGATGCTTCTTACGTTCGTCTGAAAAACCTGACTTTGGGTTATACTATGCCGAAGGCATGGATGACTAAACTGGGTGTTGCTAATGCGAAGGTATTCCTTTCTGGTGAAAACTTGTTTACCATCACAGGCTTGGATGGAGGTATCGATCCGGAAGAAGCTGATGAACGTGGTTGGTCATACGGTAACGTAAAGAAAATTTCTGTCGGAGTAAGACTTTCATTCTAACCTATAAAAACATATAATACAGTTTATGAAAAAATATTTATCTATTATAGCAGCAGCCCTGCTGATGGGAAGTTTCTCATCATGTAGTGACTTCTTGGATCGCTGTCCTTTGGAAGAACTTTCAGATGAAAGTTTCTGGAAAACCGAAAAGGATGCAGAAATGGCGGTCTCTAATCTTTACAATGTCCTCCCGACCTGGGATACGGATGACGCTATTAACTCTGACGATGCCGTTCATGGTATCAAATGGGCGGCCGGTAACCAGTCTAAGGGTGTTTATGACCCGTCTGACTACGGATGGAGCGGAGAATATGGTTATATCCGTCAGGCAAACCTGATTCTGGAAAAGATTCAGGAAATGGATTTGAGCGAAGATGCCTATAAGAAACTGGAAGGACAGGCTCGTTTCTTCCGTGCTTATACTTACTTCACCTTGATCCGTAGCTTTGGTGCAGTTCCTTATATCGACAAGCCGCTGGAACTGACTGATGTGGAAAACATTACCCGTACTCCGAAGGACGAGGTATATGCCAAGGTGATGGAAGACTTTGATATAGCTATTGCAAATCTTCCGGTTCAGTGGGATGAAACAAATTCCGGACGTATCACTAAAGGTGCAGCCATGGCTATGAAAGCCAGAGCAGCTTTGTACTACAACAACTGGGAAACTGCCATGACTGAAGCCAAGAATGTAATGGATCTGGGTCAGTATGAATTGTATGACAAGGACAATACAGGCCGTTACAAAGAATTGTTCTGGGAAGTGGCTGACGGATGTGATGAATTTATTCTGTCTGTACAGTTCAATGCTCCTACCAGAACACACTATCTGATCGGTTGGGAATGCTTCCCGACACTGGGATGGGGTGGTTTGAACCCGACTCAGAGCCTGGTAGATGCATTTGAAGATATCAATGGTGCTCCTATTACAAGCGAGGCTTCTGTTTATGATCCGACAAATCCGTTTGCTAACCGTGACCCGCGTCTGGAAGTAAACGTTCTGCATGACGGTGAAACAATGTATGACGTAACTATTAAGGTGGCTCCGTTGAGCTCAAGTGGTAAAACAGGTATCGGTCAGCACGGTGATGCAACAGCTACCGGTTACTACCAGCAGAAATGGCTGGATCCGTCTATCGATCCGCAGTCAACCGGATGGGATATGGGTAAAGACTGGGTCGTTATCCGTTACGCCGAAGTACTGTTGACTTATGCTGAAGCCAAGAATGAATTGTCTCCGCTGGATCCTTCTGCATTCGATGCAGTCAATCAGGTTCGTCGTCGTGTAGGTATGCCTGACCTGCAGAATACCGATCCGACTAAACCGACTTATTGCGGTACTCAGGACGATCTGCGTAAACGTATCTGGAATGAATGGCGTGTAGAATTTGCACTGGAAGGTGGAAAACGTCAGTGGGATATCCGTCGCTGGGGTATTGCCAAGGATGTATTGAACGCACCGTTCGAAGGTTTGAGATATACTTTGGTTGATGATCCGAATGCGCCGAAAGGTGATAATGGAAAGAAATGTATCCTTTATGTAGGTGAACCGCTTAAACTGACTGGAAGTCACTATGAAGATCACAACTATTTGTTGCCGATTCCTCAGACTGAAATCGATTTGAATCCGAAACTGGAACAGAATCCGGGTTATTGATTCTGATCGTTACATGATAGTATAGACCGTGCGGATAGTGGACTTTCCTGAATAGGGTAGTACTGCTATCCGCATGTTTTTTTCAGTCAGGTTTGCGGTATTGTTTATATTGGTTTAACTTCTTATAGAACGAAATGCGGAAACAACTACATTATATTCTGTTTATAGTTCTCTTTATTATTTATGCGGCTTGTTACCAGGATGTCCTGTCGCATATTATATTTTATCAGGAACAACATCATCTGTTTCTGTTTTCAACAGCGTATTTCACGCATAGCCTTCATACGGAAGGATGGATGAGCTGGCTGACGGATTTTCTGATTCAGTTTTTCCACTTGCCTTTGTTGGGAAGCTGTCTGATGGCAGGTATCTTGTCCTCTGTTTATTTGCTGGTCCGTTTCATTATTTATCGGATAACGGGGAAAAGAGATTTGCTCCAGCTGGCTTTGCTTCCTTCCTTATATTTGTTTCTTCAGACTGTGTCGGCAGATGCGTCATTGGTGCCGGTAGTTTCAGTCTGGGTAAGTCTGTTGGTCGTGGCTGTATTTTGCTGGCTGTTGTCTCCCTGGTTAAGAAAGCTGCACCGGCTGATTCCGGATATTAGCTTGAAACCGGCAGTGTACTGGGCGGTAACTGTCATTGTTCTGCTGGTGTACGGAGGTGGTACTTTCTACAAATTCCTTCAGAAGTATGATATCCGGGAGTATCGGATGCTGAAAGCGGAACAGGCTGTCAAGGAACGAAATTGGGATGATGTGCTGATGCAGACAGAAAAATATCTGAAACGTCAGGCGAATAACCAGCTTATTTTCTATTTTCGCAACATGGCTCTTTATCATACGGGACAATTGCTGGATCATCTGCTGGACTATCCCCTGAACATGGGAGTAAAGGCTCTTTATTTCCCCTGGAACAGTGACAGTCGGGAAAGTGAATACGGGCATTTCCTGTATGAGGATCTTGGATACATCAATGAAGCACAGCGTTGGGAATTCGAAGCGATGGTGGTTTGGGGAGAAACTGCTCCTCATTTGCTGAATCTGGCCAGATACAATGTGGTCAACAAACGTCCGGAAGTGGCGCGCCGCTTCATCAACCTGCTCAAGCAGTCGCTTTTCTATCGGAAAGAAGCTGAACAACTGGAAGCTGCTTTGTATACCGGAAAGGCTCCTGGCCTGCGGGCACCGCTGGCTGATGTGAAAGAATCACCGGCCCGCTTTGCCAATGTCCTCAATATCGGTCCGGAGCTGCAGTATCTTTGTGAGAAGGACTCGACCAACCGGATGGCTTTTGAGTATCTGATGTGTGACTTGTTGCTGAGTAATCAGGTGGTACGCTTTGTGGATAATCTGAAGTATATGCGTCATTTTGATTATCCCCGGATGCCGAGACTGTTTGAAGAAGCTTTGTTCATGTACCGTTCAGGAGTCGGTGAAGAAGAATTTTCGAAGACCGGTTATTCGGTCAGTCCGGAGACAGAGGAACGTTTTAAACATTATTATCAGCTTTATCAGCAGAAGGATATGCGGAAGCTGAGACTGGAGTTCGGGAATTCATATTGGTATTATTTAAACTTTGTCAGTCCTTATGGGAATAAAATCATTGCGCGTTAATGTTGCACTTTGTCTTTGGATATTAATATGTGGAGTTGTCCTGTCCGGATGTGGATATACCTGGCAGGAAGTGGACCGGATGTCGGGAAAGGCTCCCCGGATTTATCCGGATTATAGTGGTGTAGTGTTTCCACTGAATATTGCTCCTCCTAATTTCGTGATTCAGGAAGAAGGTGACCGTTTCCAGGCAGCTTTCGGACATGACGGGAAAGTGGATTTTGTTTGTGGAGGAAGCGATCCGGAAATTATTATTCCGGAAGATAAATGGAAAGAACTGACGGAACAGGCTGCGGGTCAGGAAATCTTTATACGCATTGCTGTCCGGCAAAATGGAAGCTGGACGGGATTTACGGATATCAGGGATACGGTCAGCCAGGATCCGATTGATCCTTATTTGGTTTATCGTTTGCTTTATCCGGGTTATGAGTTATGGAATGAAATGGGAATCTATCAGCGGGACCTGACCGGATATGAGGAATTCCCGGTTCTTGAAAATAAAGATTTTGGCAAACAATGTCTGAACTGCCATACATTCAACCACAATTCTCCGGATGAAATGATGATTCATGTGAGAGGAAAGGATGGAGGAACATTGATACGGCGGAACGGTACCCTTGAAAGGGTGAGTGCATCTCCTCAGGGAGCCGCTCACGGAAGTACGTATCCGGCCTGGCATCCCAGTGGAAAATATATTGCTTATTCCATGAATGAGATTCAGCAGTTCTTTCATGCGAACGGACAAAAGCCGATTGAGGTGTCTGACCTGGCAGCTGATCTGGGAGTGTATGATGTGGTGCGTCATGAGATGCTGACAGATTCTTTAATTTATGGAGACGGAGCCATGGAGACATTCCCTGCCTGGTCACCGGATGGGCGGACACTTTATTTTTGTCGGGGAAATGCCTATCACCAGGGAGCTGCTTTGGACAGTCTGCGCTATGATTTGTGTTCAATTGATTTCGATCCGGAGACCGGCCGCTTTGGAGATCGGGTAAATTGTCTGTATGAAGCTTCTGCAAAAGGGAAAAGTGTATCTTTCCCCCGTGTTTCGCCGGATGGCCGTTATCTGCTGTTTACGCAGTCGGATTATGGAAACTTTTCAATCTGGCATCCGGAGAGTGATCTTTATCTGTTGGAACTGGCCAACGGAAAGATTCATGAACTTCCTTCTGTAAACAGTAAGGATGTAGATAGTTTCCACACCTGGTCTTCTTCCGGAAAATGGTTTGTCTTCAGCAGTAAGAGGCTGGATGGACTGTGGGCCCGTCCGTTCTTTGCTCATTTTGACCCAACGACAGGACAGGCAAGCAAACCTTTCCTGCTTCCTCAGAAAGATCCGCATTTCTATGAAACATTTACGCGTACTTATAATTTGCCGGAACTTGTGAAGGCACCGGTATCAGACCAGAAGGCACTGCTTCAGACTGTTTTCAGTACGAATGTCGTAACGACGTTGAAAAAGCAATAAGAAATTTTTTTATTCATCTATTTTGTAAAGTATTATGAGGCACATTTTAGTATTGTTGGGGGTGTGCATGTTTTTGTCCGTTCGGGGAGCGGAAGCTCAGCCTTCTTATCCATTTCAGGATTCTACCTTGACGGTGGAAGCCCGTTTGAATGACCTGGTTGAACGAATGACGCTGGAAGAGAAAATAGACCTTCTCGCCGGTTATGAGGATTTTTATCTTCATCCGTGTGAACGTCTGGGCATTCCGGCCTTTAAAATGGCAGACGGTCCGTTGGGGGTTTCGTCATGGGGAATCTGGGGAAGAGCAACAGCTTTTCCGGCTGCTTTAGCCCTGGCTGCATCGTGGGATAAAGAACTGGCAGAAAAGACCGGCCGCATGTATGCTCAGGAATGGCGTGCGCGTGGCATTCATTTCATGCTGGCTCCCGGGGCAAACATTTACCGTGCTTCAAAAGGAGCAAGAAACTTTGAGTATTTCGGTGAAGATCCTTATTTGTCTTCTGAAATGCTGGTTCCTTTTGTAAAGGCCGTTCAGGCTGGGGGAGTCATTCCTACGATCAAACATTATATCGGAAATGATCAGGAGTTCGACCGTTATACCGTCAGCACGGAAATGGATGAACGTACCTTGCGCGAAATTTATCTTCCTCCTTTCAAGGCAGCTGTGCAGCGTGCAGATATTAAAGCGGTGATGACCGGATACAATCCTTTCCAGGGAACCTATTGTACAGAGAACAGTTTCGTGATTGACATCCTGAAAAAAGAATGGGGATTCAAGGGAATGCTGATGTCGGACTGGGCTTGTACTTATTCGGCAGACAAGGCAGCCAAGAATGGTCTGGATCTGGAAATGGGAAGTAACGACTGGTTTGTCCGTGAAAAACTTTTGCCATTGATACAGGACGGTACAATTACGGAAGAACTGATTAATGAAAAGGTCAGAAGAATATATGGTCCTTGCATCGAGATGGGATTCTTTGACCGTCCGCAATTGTGTAAGGACATTCCATTGTTTAATCCGGATGCCAACAGACTGGCTCTGGAAGAAGCAGAAAAAGGAATTATCCTGTTGAAGAATGCAGACGGTGTACTTCCCTTGAAGTCTCCGAAGAAGATTGCTGTTATCGGACCGACTGCGAATCCGTATGTTATATCCGATCGTGTCTACAATACGAATGGCATTGTTTACGGAGGCGGTGGAAGTTCGCGTGTGCATCCCTGGTATGTTATCAGTGATCTGGATGGAATCCGTAATGAGTTCTCTGATGCAGAGATCTATTATGCTGAGGGAGTTTCCAACCAGTTTAAGAGACGCCTGTTCCGGACTAGTGTATTCCGTACCCGGGATGGAAAGAAAGGACTGGAAGCTAAATACTATACCTGTTCTTCCGATACCGGAACGTTGTCTTCCCGTTTGCTGGAACAGCAGGCAAAAGCAGCCGGACGTTCTTCTGCCGGTCAGACTTCATCCGTATCGCGTCAGCAGGCTGATGGTAATCTGATCTTGTCAATGGTAGAACCTCGGATAGATAACGAATGGTGGGGATATCCGCATAACGAAAAGAATCTGGGTGAAGAATACCAGGTTGAGTGGGACGGTTATGTAGATGTTCATCAGACAGACAGCCTTCGTTTCTTTGTGGATGCACAGGGAGGATATAAGCTTTGGCTGGATGATCAGCTGATGCTGGATGCTTCGAAGTCACAGTCGTTCGATGTCCGGAATGTGGCAGTAGCTGTAGAAAAAGGTTCCAGTGTTCATGTCCGCCTGACTTATTATAACCAGCGCAGTCTTCCTTCGGAGATCCGTATGGGATATGCTTATGATTCCGACATTGATTTCAGTGAAGCCAAGCGGGTGGCCAAACAGGCCGACGTCGTGATCTGTTGCCTTGGTCTTGACGGAAGCATTGAGTTGGAAGGCCGTGACCGTCCGTTTGACCTTCCTTTTGGTCAGGACCGTCTGGTGGATGAACTGCTTCAGGTGAATCCGAATGTTGTAGTAGTGCTTCATGCCGGCGGAGGAGTTGGAATGACTCGTTGGATTGACCGTGTTCCGGCTGTGCTTCATGCTTTCTATCCGGGACAGGAAGGAGGAAATGCTTTGGCACATATCTTGTCGGGAAAGGTAAATCCTTCGGCTAAGCTGCCTTTTACCATTGAAAAGCGTTGGGAAGATTCACCGGCGTGCGGAAACTATGATGAAACCCGTCGCGAGAAAAAGGTATATTATCGGGAAGGAATCTTTACCGGTTACCGGGGATATGAACATAATCAGGTGCAGCCGCTTTTCCCGTTCGGATATGGACTGTCTTATACAACCTTCTCTTATTCCGGACTGGAAGTGAAAGTTGACGACCGGAAGAAGGGAGATGTAACGGTACGTTTCTCTGTCCGTAACGATGGTAAACGTGAAGGAGCAGAAGTCGTACAGCTGTACGTGAGCGATCCGAAATCAGGTGAGCCCCGTCCGGTGAAGGAGCTGAAAGGATTTGAAAAAGTAAACCTGAAACCCGGAGAGACACAGACTGTAACTTTGAAACTGACTCAGGATGATTTCTCTTATTTCAGCAGTAAGAAGCGGAAATGGGTCTTCGAAAAAGGAGATTTCGTAATCCGGGTTGGTGCATCCTCTCAGGATATCCGTCTGGAGGAGACCATCCGTCTGTAAGGATAAACAGAATTTGTCAGGCCTGCCTGTTTTATTTTATAACCTGATTTTTTTTGAGAAACCCTTTCTTATCGGTACTTTTGTCGGCAAAACAGAAGACCGGAGAAAGGGTTTCTTCTTTAAACCTTCTAAAAATTTTTACTATGATCAAATTAAATCGGGCAGGACAGGCAGCAGGATGGCTTCTGGTTTTTATCCTGATGACTGGGTACTGTCAGCATTATTTTGCTTACAATTATTTTTATGCGGAACAGTTTTACCTCTTTCGCTTTGACAGTGATTACGCCTGGCAAACTCTTTCGCAGCCGGGGGGAGTAGTGACCTATCTGGCCGCTTTTCTGACTCAGTTTTTCTTTTATACCTATGCAGGAGCAGTTTTGTCTGCTTTGCTGTTTACAATGATTGCCTGGCAGATGTCCAGATATTGGAAACGCATAGCTCCGAATATCCTTGCTCCGCTGTTCTACTTTCTGCCGTCGGTTGCCTTGCTGTGGATACAGACAGATTTCAATTACCATTGGGAAGGAACACTGGCTTTGTGGATTTCTTTGTTGATGCTGGATGTTTGTCTGGCTGTCCGGAAGAATTTGTTCCGTTGGGTAATTACAGGAGTATGGGCAATTTTCGGCTATTATTTCGTCGGTCCTTACGGTTTGTTGACAGTAGCAGGTGTGGTTATGGCTGATCTGTTTACAAAACAAACCTCACAGAAGTGGTGGGCCTTATGCCTGTTACTTCTTGCGGGAATTGTTCCTCTTACCTTATATTATAAGGATATTGTGCTGGAATGGCGTTTCCTGTTGACGTCTGATGTCTATTATCATTCTCGCTTAAATCCTCCGGCGATGCTTGCTTATGCCGGATGGGCCTGCTTGTTGAACCTGACAGCCGCCTGTCTGTTGAGCCGGAAAACTTTTTCTGCGGGACGGTGGGGAAGGATATGCTTGCCCGTTGCTCAGATTGTTCTGCTTGCCTGGCTGATGCATTCGGGAAGTCTCCGCTATAATTCCGTGAAAAACTATGAGGCCAAAACTCTCGATTATTACTGTCGGACTGGACAATGGCAGGAAGTCCTGGATTTCCCCGGCCTGCGGTCTGATCGAAATATGATGCATGCCTGTTATCAGAACCTGGCGTTGTCGCATCTGGATCAATTAGGAGACCGTCTGTTTGACTATAAGCAATGCGGCCCGCAGGGGCTGGTGCTTCCTTCTAACCGTTCGGTCAATGCTTCTACGTTGTTGAGTGACATTTATTATCAGATGGGAAACGTGGCTTTGGCACAGGAGATGGCTTTTGAGGGAATGATCGCTTCCGAACGGGCGGTGAATCCCCGCTTGCTTTTGCGTCTGATTCAGACTAATCTGATTTACGGTTATGATAATGTGGCTGAGAAATACATTCGCCTCTTGGAACAGACACTGGCTTATGCCGACAAAGCGAGTCGGTATAGACAGTTCCTCGGGCATCCGGAGAAGATGAAAGCAGATCCGGAACTGGGAGGACGGTATGCATGTGTGCAGCATCTTTCCGGATTGACCAATGAAACTCAGCTGATTCCAAATCTGGAACAGATTATCCATTCGAATACTTCCTGGCGTCCGGCTTTTCAGTATTATGGTGTTATGTGCCTGCTGAGCAAGGATATGAAGGCGATTCGTGACTTTATTGAACACACCAAGGGAATGTCAGGCATGAAGCCGATGCCTCGTCTGTTTCAGGAAGCCGTTATTCAGGTGCATGAAGGAGAAGAAGAGGTGTGGGCAGATTATGGAGTGACTCCGCAGGTGGCGCAACGCTTCAAGGCTTACCGGCAGGCTGTTCTGTCGGCACGGAGATCAGGACAGATGTATGGCTTGCAAGGCTCGTATGGAAACACTTATTGGTATTATTATATGTTTAGACGCTGATGAAAAAGACTGTTATGAAATATGTGGGGCGCACAGGTTGTCTGTCCATGCTCCTGGGTCTGTTGATGTCCTGTTCACCGCAGGAACCTGTATCGGAACAGACACTGAAGGGTTGTCCGGCCATTTTCCCGGATTATACCGGGGTAACAATTCCTTCGAACATAGCTCCTTTGCGCTTTGCATTGGAGGAGGAAGCAGAGAAAGCCGTTGCTGTTATTTCGGGTCGTAAGGATAAACTGATAGTAGACGCTGAAGACGGTTCTTTTCTGATCCCGGAAAAGAAATGGCATGAACTGCTGGAGTCTTCAGTGGGTGACTCTCTGCAGGTGAAAGTGTACGTTCGCAAAGACGGCCGATGGTGTATGTATGAACCCTTCTCCTGGCATATCTCTCCGGACGAACTGGATGCTTTTCTGGTATATCGCCTGATTGAGCCGGGGTATGAACTCTGGAACCGGATGGGAATATACCAGCGTGACCTGACTTCTTTCGAACAGAAATCAATATTGACCAATGAGAAGACGCAGCATAACTGTATGAATTGTCATTCCTTCAATAACCGGGAGCCGGATCGTATGGTGTTTCACATGCGTGCCCAACTGGGCGGAACATATCTGAGCGAACCGGATGGAGTGAAACGGCTGGAGGCTAAGATCAATGGCAAAGTACAGTCGTTGGTTTATCCTTCATGGCATTCCTCTGGAAGATTTATTGCTTTCTCCATAAACCAGACGAAGCAGGCTTTTCATCAGAATGACCGGAACCGGATTGAGGTGTTTGATTTCTCCTCCGATGTGGTCGTCTATGACTTGGAACGTGATGCCGTTCTGACCGATTCATTACTGATGAAACAGACAGCTTTTGAAACATTCCCAACCTTCTCGCCTGACGGGAAGAAACTTTATTTCTGTTCAGCTGAAGCAAAAACATTGCCTTACGAGTTTGATCAGGTGAAATATAGTTTGTGCTCGATTGATTTTGATGCTGAAAGCCGAAGTTTCGGAACGCAGGTGGATACCTTATATAATGGACGTCTGAAGAATAAAAGTGTGTCCTTCCCGAGGGTTTCTCCGGATGGCCGTTTTCTGGTCTTTACCTTATCTTCGTATGGGAATTTTTCAATCTGGCATAAAGATGCAGATCTGATGATGGTTGATCTGAAGACCGGACAGGTTTCGGAACTGGAAGGTGTGAACAGTAATGATGTGGAAAGTTATCATTCCTGGAGCAGTAACGGACATTGGCTGGTGTTCAGCAGTCGTCGGGTAGACGGGCTTTATACTCACCCTTATCTGGTGCATGTGGATGGAGAAGGGCATTGGAGCAAACCATTTGCCGTACCACAGTCCGATCCTCAGTTCTATCGTAACTTTATGTATTCCTTCAATATACCGGAACTGGTGAAAGGCGAGGTGAAGCTTGACAAGCGGGCTCTGATCAGAAAAGCATCGGAGAAAAAGCCCGAGTGATATACCGGAGGAAATATTTTTTCTTTTATTTATGCCGGTAGATTCAACTTTTTCCTTATTTTTGCCGGTGCAATTAAGAATAAATAATTAAATCAAAGATTAACCATTATGGAAAACGAAAACAAAAATAACCAGCTCCAGATAGAGCTGAAGGAAGAAGTAGCTCAAGGTACTTATGCCAATCTTGCTATCATCACTCATTCTACTTCAGAGTTTATTGTAGACTTTGTTCGTATTATGCCGGGATTGCCGAAGGCTGGTGTGCAGTCACGTATCGTTATGACTCCGGAACATGCAAAACGTCTGATGTATGCTTTGCAGGATAACGTGAACAAGTATGAACAGAACTTCGGTCCGATTCGTATGCCGGAAGAACAGCAGCAGAATGCTGGTAGCAAGACTTTCGTTCCCCCTTTGAGCGATTTCAAGGGTGAAGCTTAATTCTTGAAAGATATAGCTGAGAACCGACAGAACCTATTCTGCTGGTTCTCAGTTTTTTATTGGCTATAAGCAGCCTTGCTTCCTTTCATCCGGAAAACGTCGGGACGTTTTGTCTTATACGCCGAAGCGTTTTACTGAAAAGACCGAAACGTTTTTTAAAAAGCCCGAAGCGTTTTTTCAGGCAGCCTGTGACAGTTTGAACGGCTATTGGGAAGGCCGATTTGATGTAGTAATTCTAGAAAATCCGTGACTGGCGAATATGTCAACAAAATCAGAAATGTCTTTTTGGGATCATCTTGAGGTTCTACGCTGGATGTTGATCCGTGTGCTGGCCGTGTGGACGGTTTGCATGCTACTGGGATTTGTCTTTGTTCCATATTTGTTCGAACAGGTTGTGATGGCCACAAATCTCCGGCACTGGATTCATGTCCTCAAAGACGTGGCGTTTGTGTCCGTGTGTATACTACTACTCCGAAGAAAATGCCGAATTCAGCAATGCGTAAAGTTGCTCGTGTGCGTCTGACTAACTCTAAGGAAGTAAACTCTTATATTCCGGGAGAAGGTCATAACTTGCAGGAACACTCAATCGTGTTGGTTCGTGGTGGTCGTGTGAAAGACCTTCCGGGTGTACGTTATCACATCGTTCGTGGTACTTTGGATACAGCAGGCGTAGCTGGTCGTACACAAAGACGTTCTAAATATGGTGCGAAGCGTCCTAAAGCAGGACAAGCTGCAGCTCCTGCAAAAGGAAAAGGAAAGAAGTAAATTGTAACTGAATTCCTGAAACAAAGAATATTAATTTAAGTTTTGGTTTGTTGGAATAAGCTATAAAGGTTGAGTAAATGCTTCAGAGGAAGCGTTGAAGTAAACGGAAAAAGTGCAGCCCCAAACAAAAACATTATTTTGAGAAAAAATGAGAAAAGCAAAACCAAAAAAACGTGTGATCCTTCCGGATCCGGTATTTAATGATCAGAAGGTTTCTAAATTCGTAAACCACTTGATGTATGATGGAAAAAAGAATACATCTTATGAGATCTTCTATGCAGCACTGGAAACAGTGAAAGCAAAACTTCCTAATGAAGAAAAATCAGCTTTGGAAATCTGGAAAAAGGCTTTGGATAATGTAACTCCGCAGATTGAAGTAAAGTCTCGTCGTGTAGGTGGCGCTACTTTCCAGGTTCCTACTGAAATTCGTCCTGATCGTAAAGAGTCAATCTCAATGAAAAACTTGATTCTTTTCGCTCGTAAACGTGGTGGTAAATCAATGGCAGATAAACTGGCAGCTGAGATTATTGACGCTTTTAACGAACAGGGTGGTGCATATCAAGCGTAAAGAAGATATGCACCGTATGGCTGAAGCTAACCGTGCATTTGCTCACTTTAGATTCTA
>VOFC01001980.1_pt1 | contig 90000 bp, 73 predicted proteins | sample 5384161 | NCBI WGS metagenome assembly VOFC01 (sample SAMN12384722, study PRJNA508395) | human gut metagenome | isolation source: healthy gut B | host: Homo sapiens | reverse complement strand
TGTGAGAAAGGTTAAAAATAGGCAGCCTATCAAAAATAGATTTATTTTCATTCTTTCATTTGAATAGACCATATATGCGCATTTTTAAATGGTCAGGTAATGGATTTTCTTTGGGTTGTAGGGTTTTAGTTGTCCTATAATAAAAGAAAACGGCCATTTCATGGGGTATGATATCTTTCGGAATAGGGTTCGATAAAAGGCATAAAGACCATAATCTGTACGTGGAATTGTCGCGCGCAGCGCTGACGCCCGCGCGATGTCCTGCGAATATAGTTGAAGGACTGGGCTTTTATCTGTCGGAATTTTCACTATCTTTGCAATTACATAGCGTTACGCTATTGTTGCTCGCAGAAAACGACCAATTTTTAAGGCAACTGAATAGACGATAATAGATGGAAACGCCTTCGCTTGGCGCGGGCTTTTCTTATTCTATTCAGGTGTTGGTCGTACCTTCTGCAGATAGGATTAGACCTGCGCCTTTTTATTGGTGCGGTTCGACTCTGGTTACAAGGAACTATTCCGAGAATGGAATAATTGACCATTTCGAAAGGGACAACCTTTTATTTGGAAAAAAGCTTTTCACGAGATTAACGAAATGTGGTTTCGGAATCTGGAGTGTATAAAAAGAGGTCAAATACCTAATGATAGCCGAAGCCCCTTTATGGGGTAAGGATAAAAGCTATATCTACAATCCCGAAACGAAAAATACACAGTTTTTCAGAGGAAAGATTTAGAACGTGTAATCGGTATAAATGTTTACAATAAATTGGATTTTTAAATTATTGTAATAAGATGGGGTTGCTTATAATTGATATTTCGCCCTTTGCTTTTAATACAGAGGACACAATAATTAATTATCGCAACAAAACTTCAAATAATCCATATGGTCTTACGAAATATCAATATCGTGGGCTCATTGAACAGACACTTACGACGTTTTTTTGATATAAAAATACAAGCGATATCATTAAAAAAATCAACAAGTATTAAGATTTTTTATCGTTATCGTCGTGTGATGATACAATTTAATGATTTGATATATAATAGTTTTGTCAAATATGATTTTGCGATTAATGAAAATGAATTATCCGATATTTCAAAACGAGGGGTGGTATAGATGGATTCAAATTCCGTCAAATTATTTTTTAATTTGATTAAATGACACTTAGAGTTCGAGCATATTTCAAATCAACTAATTTTGGATATGGCATATCCAATTATTCCAAGCAACATAAGAATGAGCATTACAATGGCTATCCATTTTATATTACGGTCAGAAAGCAATTGAAATACCTTTAAAATTAGAAGAAATATAATGAGAATTGTCCCTAATATTCCGATATTCCACAAAGCTTCTTGGGTGGATAATGTTTTGGATGAGAATACTGGGATGCTAGCAAACAAGAAAGTAATAATTGCCATAAAGATGCCCATATATTCAAATGTCTTGTTTTCTTTTTTGCTTATTTCATCTTGGATTTGAATGATGGTTTCTCTCTCTTTTTGAAAGTTCATTTTGGCTATCATAAAATTTTCGTTTCAATTCTAAATCTTGTAATTTAGAGTTGAGTCGATCGTAATTTATTGGCCTACAAAAAGATGACGCAATAAATAAAGAAATATCAGTATCTTTATATTGAACTACACATTCATTTGAAATTAACTGAAACGGATAGTATCTATTTCGGTAACACCATTTTAGGTTGTGCTTGAATTTTTCAAGTAGCTCATCGAAAAAGAAGCAATAGATCTTGGATTGAATCTGTATTGTCTTTAGTCGCAAATGTATTCTCCGTTTTTTTGCTTAAAAAAGTTAATGCTTTATAATAGGGAAAGTAGTTGTAAATTCTCGTTTCGTTTTGAATATCATTTATTTCTAATAAGTCCGTTTTTAAGTTTTCAATAGTATACTCCGGGTTTTCTATATTTATAGATAACTTACAATTATATAAATAGTTCTTAATTGAATTAAGTGCGACTATATCAAATTCTTTCTTGATCTTAGTCGCATATAATGAATTGTAAAGGGCATCAAATGATTGTAGCAAGTTCTTAACCTGTCTAGAAGAACTGTTATCTTTCTGATAGTGCTTCATAAGCAATATCAGTTCTGATGCTTTGAGTGTCTGTTTAAACAATTTTCTTGATATTTCTTAATCTGTTCTTTGTATAATCCTTTATTGAAACTTGAATTAAACATGAAGTTATATCTGCTGAAAGTTTCTTTTGAGGGAACTTTCGGAAAACTCAATTTCATCAACAGAATGCTTTTTAAAAATTCAAGCTATAGTTTCTTCCGATAATCGGATCATAGAACATTTTAACAAGTAAAAAATTACACTTATCTAAAAAGTGCTGAATAAATATCTTTTAGGTCTTTGTTTTCTACTTTTTTACGGTCTTCTAATTCGTCACGAAGTATGACGAGAATTTCTCGGTTATCATTATCGGCAATTAGGAAATGATCAATTGAGGCCAATTTAAGAACAATTGATATAAAGTCGGATAAAAACTCATTATTTATATTCTTATCATCCGATTTAAATGCGCTAAAGAAGAATTCTTCGTCAGAATTCTTAATTTTATCTTCGGTATTAATTAGAAACCCTACATAGTGTTTTAGGATACATTTGAGCCCCAAACTTAGATCTGAAAACCGTTGTGTAAAATAAGTGTCGATATTGCCTATTTCCATAGCAATATCGGCTTCAAAAGCATCCAGAGCTTTTCTATAGTTCGGATCAAATATATACTCTCCGGATAAAACTGCCTTTGAAAGAAGAATAAATACAGATTTGTAATATTCATCTATACGAGCACTACCTTCTAGCTGAATATTAATATCCTCGTTACTATATTTTTTTAGGTTGGCAGTTGAAAAAGTTGAATTATATAATTCTCGTGCCTGTTTAATGAACAAGCTCATTATTTAGATGATAAAATATTTATCGCTATTTATAATCAAATTATCCGGAATAGAAATGCTCCCCTTGTTTATTTGACGAGCATAACTATAAGTTGTACGCCAACAACTCCATTTGTGAGATAAGTCTACTAAATCAAATGCAGAATACAATACAAGTCGATTATTAATCTTCCTTAGTGCATCAACAGATTCATTAATTTGTTCAATTATTGTCGGAGATAATTTATCCTCGTTGTTTTCTGTTGAAACTTCTTGAATCTTTAGCTCTTTATCTGATATGCAATATTTTCCTATAGCTGATTGATTCATCTTATTGTAGATATCGCTCTCAACAGGGCCAAAGGGCATAGCTACAAACTTATTAAACGTTCCTAATAAATTATGATCTTCGTTATTGGCATTTACTGCTGATGCAAAAAACAATAATTTGATTACTTTGAGCTTTGTAAATGAATAATGAAATGAATTGTCATTTTTTATTGATTTATACCAATCAATAAAACAATCCATTAAATACTCAAATGCTAATTCTTTTTGTTGTCATAGCGCGGATATATTTCCCTTAGTATATACAAATATAGTACATTATTCTCACAATCAGCCTATATTCATGAAAAATTAAATCTGAATTCGGTTTATTAGTGTGGTAATGGTAAAAAGCGCACAGTTTTTACGTTTGTGTGCGTAAAACTGTGCGCTTTTTTCTGTAATTGATTGATAATCAATCTTTGCTGCGGAGAGAGAGGGATTCGAACCCCCGGTACAGTTGCCCGTACACCGCATTTCGAGTGCGGCCCGATCGACCACTCCGGCATCTCTCCAGTACATTCCGCACGGAAAAACCTTCCGTTTGGGACTGCAAATATAGACATATTTTTTGTTTCTCGGCATTTTCGTGCGAAAATTTTTTCTTCCGGTAGGGAAAAAGCGGCTATATCCGGCTCTTTTCGTGCTTTTCCCAAATAATTCCTATCTTTGTATCTGGAGGAAGAATGCAGTATCGGTGCCGCCTGTCCGTTTATATAGATGAGAAACGATACTAAATTCGGTACGGTTTTCGTTTACTGATGGAAGAGGAACTAACGCAAACACATTGTGCGCTATGAAAAAGTTGAAAATTTTAATCGGAACCCTTGTCCTGTCTGCGGGGCTGGCCGGCTGTTCGTCGGCCTACTACGCATCGTCGGGATACGCCAACGACGATTTGTACTCGCTGCACGATAAGACCGCCATCGCCCGGAAACAACAGGCGAAGGCCGAAGCCGAAAAGGCCGCCGCCGAGGCCCGCCGGGCCGAATGGGAGGCGCGTATCGCGGAGGCGCAGGCCGCCGCTGCGGAGAACCAATATTACGAATACAGTTCGAACCCCTACGAGGATATCGTAGCCGATACGTACGAAAGCGCCTATGCACGGCGCCTGCGGGGCTTCGAGTCGCCGACATACAGGATGCCGTCGAGCTACTATAACTTCCGCTATGGCGGCAGTTTCACCTATGCTACGGCCTACGACCCGGCATTCTACAACATCATCATTTCCGGTGACCAGGTCTGGGTGGAACCCAAGTACATCACTTCGATGTTCGGGACATGGGGCGGATCGGTTTATGTAGACCCGTGGTATTACGGCTGGACACGTCCCTACTGGGGAGCATGGGGCCCGTCGTTCTCGTTCGGCAGCTGGGGCTGGAGCTTCGGCTTCAACGGCTGGTACAATCCCTGGTACGACCCGTGGTGGGGGCCGGGATGGCGTCCGGGCTGGGGCCCGGGTTGGGGGCCCGGATGGCACGGCGGACATCACTGGGCATACAGGCCGCATAATTACCGCCTCGACGGCGGCGGGCGCCCCTCGCGCTATGTCCCGGGGAATGTCGCTTCGGGCAGCCGTTACCGCGGGACCAACAATTCGGGCTACCGTACCGGTACGACCACTTCGCGCGGGGGCAACTCGGGCAGCGGCAGGACGTATTACCAGAGCGGCGGCCGCAATAACAGCAACAGTTCGGTTTACAACGGCGGCAGTAACCGCAATAACAACAATAACTCCTGGAACAACAACTCGTGGAATAACAACCGCAACAACAGCAACTCGGGGCGTTCGTCCTACGACAGCGGGTCGCGCAGCAGCAGTTATAACAGCGGCAGCAGCTTCGGCGGTTCGCGCGGCGGTTCGTCGGGAGGCGGTTACAGCGGTGGCGGCGGTTCGCGCGGCGGCAGTTCATCGGGCGGAAGCCGCGGTTACGGCGGGCGTTAGTCAACGATAAAACAGAGATAGTGTATGAAACGTAAGATCATAATATTGCTTGCGGCCTGTGTGGCCGCAGCGCCGTTGCAGGCCCAGAACCTCGAATTCGGGGGACTGACGTACAACAATGACCTGATGATGTCTACCGATTTCGCCGCGCTTTCCCGATCGCATCCGTTCGGTACGGCGCGCGTGATGGGGATGGGCGGGGCTTTCACTTCGCTGGGCGCCGACCTGTCGTCGATGTCGATCAACCCGGCCGGGCTGGGCATGTACCGCCGCAACGAGTTCTCGCTCACACCGCTGCTGTCGGTCGCCCATGGCCAAACGCAGGGCGCGCCGTCGTGGGTGGGCAATAACAAGACCCGCTTCGCTTTTGCCAACGTCGGTGTGGCGCTCAATGTTTTCGAGAGTCCGGCCAGCCCGCTCACGAGCCTTACGCTCGGTATCGGCATGAACCGTATCGCGGATTTCAATACCCGCTATTCGTTCTCCTCGGAGTCGCGTTACGACCCTTCGAAGCCCGACCAGCTGATGCCGACCATCGCCGATGTCTTCGGGCAGCAGCTCGGGCAGGATGGTATTTTCCCCGATGATAAGGGCAATCTGGGATATAACTGGAATCCCTGGTACTGGCCGGCCATTCTCGGCTATAATGGCTACCTGATCAGCGACGTAGGCGGGCAGTGGGTGCCCGACTGCATTGGCCGTAACGCTTCGGTGGTGCACTCGATGGATGTCGTGAGCCAGGGCTCGATCAACGAATTCGCCGTTTCGATGGGGGCCAATTTCAACAACGTCGTCTATGTCGGAGCCACGATCGGCATACGCAGCGTCTACAAGAAGGTGGGCATGACCTATCAGGAAGAGTACGGTTATTTCGATGCCAACGGCCATGCGACCCCTGCGGTCGATAAGAACGGTACCCCGCTCAATGCGCAGCTCGATTACATGAGCCTCTATCAGGAATCGAAGATCGACGGCAGCGGCGTGGATTTCAAACTGGGTGTCATCGTGCGCCCCGTGGCCGGCCTGCGCGTGGGTGTGGCGTTCCACACTCCGACCTACTACTGGCTCGACCGCAGTTACCGTGCCGACATCGAATCGCACCTGATCAATAATAAAACGGAAGACGATCAGTATAATTTCGATTCTACGCCGCGGCAGGACGATATCGGCGGCAACAGCTGGGATTTCGTGTCGCCTTCGCGGCTGTTGTTCGGCGCTTCGTACACGTTCGGCAACCTGGCCATCGTGTCGGTCGACTATGAACGCGAGTGGTACAACGGTATCCGTGTGAAGAACGTGCCCGAAGGCGCCGATTTCCACCCCGAAGCGTACAAGGCTGAGTTCAAGAATAATTACAAAGGTACGAATACCCTGCGGGCAGGCGTCGAAGTGCGTCCCCTGCCGATCTTTGCCGTGCGCCTGGGCGGCGGTTACACCGATTCGATGTTCAAGGACAGGCAGCAGTATTACAATTCGCCGAGCGTCTACGAGAGCTACTACATTACGGGCGGCCTCGGGATCAACCTCGGGCGTAATACGGTGCTGGACGTGGCCTACCAGAACGTGACCGAGAAACAGACGCCCTACGAGCTTTTCTTTTCAGCAAATACCAGAACGGCGGCGAGATGAAGACTTACAGCGGCCTGTACGATACCAAACAGACGCGTCATTATATCTCGATGACGCTCGGCTTCCGCTTCTGAGGCTTTGCCTGCCAATATAAAGGTTCGTCCGTGTGACGAACCTTTATTTTTTTATTATATTTGCAGGCTGATACAAAATAAAAAACAAAGATATATGGCAAAGGAACTCAAAGACCTCACGAAGTCGGAAGAGAACTACTCGCAATGGTACAACGACCTGGTCGTGAAGGCCGGGCTGGCCGAAAACTCCGCCGTACGCGGATGCATGGTCATCAAGCCCTACGGCTATGCCATTTGGGAGAAGATGCACGACGCGCTGGACAAGATGTTCAAGGATACGGGGCACCAGAACGCCTACTTCCCGCTCTTCATCCCCAAATCCTTCTTCTCGAAGGAGGCGCACCATGTCGAGGGCTTCGCCAAGGAGTGCGCCGTGGTGACGCACTACCGCCTGAAGAACGATCCCGAAGGCAAAGGCGTCGTGGTAGACCCCGATGCCAAGCTCGAAGAGGAGCTGATCGTGCGTCCCACCTCGGAGACCATCATCTGGAACACCTATAAAAACTGGATCCAATCGTACCGCGACCTGCCGATCCTCTGCAACCAGTGGGCGAACGTCGTGCGCTGGGAGATGCGTACGCGCCTGTTCCTGCGCACTGCCGAGTTCCTGTGGCAGGAGGGTCACACGGCGCACGCCACGCGCGAGGAGGCCGTCGAGGAGGCCGAAAAGATGATCCACGTCTACCAAAAGTTCGCCGAAGAGTGGATGTCGCTTCCCGTCATCGTGGGCCACAAGTCGCCCAACGAGCGTTTCGCCGGAGCGGAGGACACGCTGACCATCGAGGCGCTGATGCAGGACGGCAAGGCGCTGCAGAGCGGTACGTCGCACTTCCTGGGCCAGAACTTCGCCAAGGCGTTCGACGTGCAGTATGTCAACAAGGAGGGCAAGCTCGAATATGTGTGGGCCACCTCGTGGGGTGTATCGACCCGTCTGATGGGTGCGCTGATCATGGCCCATTCGGACAACAACGGTCGTGCTGCCGCCGAAGCTGGCGCCGATCCAGGTGGTGATGGTGCCCATCTACAAGGGCGAAGACCAGCTGGCCGAAATCCGTACGCGCTTCGGGGCCATTGCCGGAGCAACTCAAGGCCAGGGGTATCAGCGTGAAGATCGATGACCGCGACAACGTGCGCTCGGGTTTCAAGTTCGCGGAGTACGAACTGAAGGGCGTCCCCGTGCGTCTGGCGATGGGGCCGCGCGATATGGAGAACGGTACGATCGAATTGGTGCGCCGGGACACGCTCGAGAAGGAGACCGTCCCGCAGGAGGGGCTCGTGGAGCGCATCGAAGGACTGATGGCCGAAATCCAGCAAAATATTTTCAGCAAGGCGCTGGCTTACCGCGAGTCGATGATTACCAGGGTCGACACGTGGGAGGAGTTCAAGGAGGTGCTCGACAAAAAAGGCGGTTTCGTGCTTGCGCATTGGGACGGGACGGTCGAAACCGAGGTGGCGATCAAGGATGCCACGAAGGCTACGATCCGTTGCATCCCGTTCGATGCGCCCGATGAGGAGGGTAAATGTATCTTCTCGGGCAAGCCGTCGCACCGCCGGGTGCTCTTCGCCCGCAGCTATTAGGGCCGGATTCGGACGGGCGTCTCCGCCGGTAACGGGCGAATGGGTGCCGAGGCAGTCCGTTCGCCCTTTTTTGTGCCTTCCCCCGAAGCGGGCGGGCTTCCGTTATTTTGTGGGGCGTGCCCCGGGTAATATTATAAATGATTGGACGTATGCGATATTCTGTATGTTTGTGCGCGGTATGGCTGCTGGGCTTCTGTGCCGCCGTGTGCCCGGCCTATGCCGGGGACGGGGATCATCTGCTGCCGGTTGCGGGTACCCAGTGGAAGGGACGGAAAGTCGCTTTCATGGGCGATTCGATCACCGACAAGGCGCATGTCGGCACGACGAAGAACTATTGGCAGTATTTGCAGGAGATGCTCGGCCTCGTGCCGTTCGTCTACGGGATCAACGGCCAGCAGTGGCGGGACGTGCCGGGGCAGTGCGAGAAACTTAGGGCCGAGCGCGGCGGCGACATCGATGCGATCCTGATCTTTGCCGGGACGAACGATTTCAATTCCGGGACGCCTCTGGGTGAGTGGTATACGACCGGTGAGGTGCCTGTCGAGGTGTCCGGCTCCCGGTCGGAGATCCGGACAAGGAGGACGTTGTCGATGGACGGGGATACTTTCCGCGGCCGTATCAATATCGCGATGTCCTACCTGAAGGCGAATTTCCCGGACAAGCAGGTGATCCTGCTGACCCCCCATCCACCGGGGATACGCCCGTTTCGGGGACAACAACATCCAGCCCGACGAATCCTATCCCAACAGCCTCGGCCTCTATGCGGATGCCTATGTGGATGCGGTCAAGGAGGCTGCGAACGTCTGGGCCGTCCCCGTCATCGACCTGAACAGCATCTGCGGGCTTTATCCCAATGCGGATTCCCATGCCCGCTATTTCCACGACGCGCGGAGCGACCGTCTCCATCCCAATGCCGAGGGGCATTACCGGATGGCGAAGGCGCTGGCATACCAGTTGTCGTCTTATCCTGCAAATTTCGAATAGTGCCATGTCCTGTGAAGCCGAAGCACGCAAGCGCGTGATTTACCGCGTGACCTTCGTCGGGTTCGTGGTCAACCTCGTCCTTACGGCGATGAAGTTCGCGGCGGGGATCGTGGGCCGGAGCGGGGCGATGGTCGCCGACGCGGTGCACTCCTGTTCCGACATGGCTACCGACGTGGTGGTGATCGCCTTCGCGAAGATCTCCGCCAAGCCCAGGGACGACGGGCACGACTACGGGCACGGGAAATACGAGACGCTGGCCACGATCATCATCAGCCTGGCGCTGGCGGCCGTTGGCGCCGGTATCCTGCTCAGCAGCATCCGCGCCATCCGCATCGTCGTCGATGGCGGGGAGTTGCCCCGCCCGGGCGCCGTGGCTCTGGCCGCGGCGGTGGTGTCGATCGTCATCAAGGAGATATTATACCGATATACGGTGCGTGAGGGGCGCCGGGTCGAAAGCCCGAGCATGGTCGCCAATGCCTGGCATCACCGCAGCGACGCCCTTTCGTCGCTGGGGACGCTGGCGGGCATCGGATGTGCCTATTTCCTCGGGCAGCGGTGGCGCATCGCCGATCCCATCGCAGCGTTGGTCGTCGCAGTCTTTATCTTCAAGGTTGCTTTCGACCTGATCCGCACGGGGCTCGGGGAACTGCTCGAGCGTTCGTTGCCCGACGAGACGGAGCAGGAGATTTTGGGAATCGTTACGGCCGATCCCGAGGTGGGGGAGCCGCACAACCTGCGAACGCGCCGTATCGGGGCCGCGATTGCCGTCGAAGTGCATGTTAGGGTGGACGGGGCGATGAGCGTCGCCCGTTCGCACGAGCTGACGGTCGATATCGAACGCCGCCTGCGGGCGCGTTTCGGCCAGGGGACGATCATCTCGATCCATGTCGAACCCGTGAAATGTCCCGCCGAAGCCGGAATCCCGGGCGGCGACCCGCCTTCCTGCCCCTGACGGCCCCGGAAAATGTATCTCCTGTCCGCGATTTTTCCCTTGTTATTCCGCTTTTTTGCTGATAACTAACGGGATACGGCGGCGGCCGATTCCGGCACGGAATTTGTAAATTCAGCAACCGGAAAAACAGCGGGGATTTCCCCGGCGGAGTAGAAAGAAATTTGGTTTTTCGGAAAAAAGTATTTATCTTGCCGCCGTAAAGGCTCCGGAAACCATCGTTTCAAAAGCCCGAACACACGAAACTGACGCGCATACAACATTAAAAGGATAGCCTATCGGGAAAAATTCTACTCTTTATAACTGTAATTAGGAGAAAAGAGTATGAACGTACAAGTATTAAGTGACCAGGTATTGCTTAATCACTACCTTTCAGGTGACCGTAGTGCCATATCCAAGCTCATCGAACGCCACAGCCGCCGTGTGCGGGACTACATCAATATGATGGTCAAAGACCGTGACGTTGCCGAGGACATCTTTCAGGAAACATTCATCAAAGCCGTGCGGGTTATCGACGACGGCCGTTATACGGACAACGGGAAATTTCTCTCGTGGATACTTCGTATTGCGCATAATCAGGTGATCGACCACTTCCGCGCCCAGCGGCAGAACAAGACCGTCACCGAAGCCGAGGCGGGTTATGACGTGCTGGGGTCGCTGCGTTTCGCCGAACGGAACGTGGAGGACGCAATGGTCAGCGAGCAGATCGAGCGCGATGTGCGCGCTCTGGTCGAACTGCTGCCTTCGGAGCAGCGCGAGGTGGTGATGATGCGGTACTTTGCCGGTCTGAGTTTCAAGGATATCGCGGAACAAACCGACGTGAGTATAAATACCGCGCTGGGGCGTATGCGCTATGCGCTTATCAACCTGCGACGGATGATCAAAGAAAAAAATATGGTTTTGTGCTGATTCCGCACAATATTTCCATGGGGCGGGCGTTTAGTTAGTACAAAGCAAAATATTAGATGCCTATGGAGGATATTGACAAAAACGAGGTTTCAGACGAAGGCATCTCTGATGACGAAGATCTTATGATGCGGGAGGTTGTCCAGGGTGACGCAGATCTTTTCTTTTTACACCATTACCTCTCGGAGATCTTCCGAAACGGGGATAATTTTTAAGGGTTAATTTTTGATGGGGAAGGGCGCCGGGAGGCGCCCTTCATTTTAATGCCCTGCATCCGGTGCGGGCTTTGCGGAAATCCTGTCCGGAATGTTTTTGCGACGTCCGGGTAAAACCGATCGTTATGACACGGATACGTATCAAGCGGGTTTACGAACCCGAGGCTCCGGAGGACGGCTACCGGGTGCTGGTCGATAAATTGTGGCCGCGGGGCATCCGCAAGGAGGCGCTCCGCTATGACCTGTGGGCCAAGGAGATCGCCCCGACCCCCGGGCTGCGGACATGGTTCCATGCCGCCCCTGAAGAGCGGTGGGAGGAATTCCGCCGCAGGTATACCGGGGAATTACGCTCCTCGCCGGCCGTGCGCGACTTCGTCCGCCGGATCGCCGGTAAGGATACGGTCACGCTGCTGTACGCTTCGAAGAATGCGGCCGGGAACCATGCGCTGATCCTGCAGGAATACCTCGCGCACGCTACGGCTGCGGAGGAGGTTACAAACGCCCGCTACTCGTAATGCGGGTTGCACCCTGCCCGGGCAGCGGCCGGTAGACGGTGTCTTCCTGCCTTGGAAGCCTGCGGATCACGGGTGGCGGGCATGGCGGTTCCGTCCGGGCGATGGTTCGTGTCCGCTACGGATGAAAAAAGCACCTCGACGGTGCTTTTTCACGCGGCCCTGCCCGTGTTCCCGGAATTTTTATACCGGTCTTATTTGCGGCCGACCTCCATCCTGAATTTCGGATTAGCGGGTTCGGTATGCGAAGCCGAAACGAATTGCCACATCCGGTCGATGATCTCGGGATGCTGTGCGGCAAGGTCGTGTTCCTCGCGGGGATCGTCACTGAGGTTGAATAATTCAAAGCGGTCGTTCCCCTCCTTCACACGGCGCAGCAAACCTTTCCATTCGCCCCAGCGGACGGCTACCCAGCCTTTGCTGCCGGGGAACTCCCAATAGAGATATTCGTGCTGCGGTTGTCTGCGCCCTTCGAGGGCCGGCAGGAACGAAATGCCGTCGGTCGCGGGGGGCTCGACCCCGGCCAATTCGCAAAGGGTCGGCATCACATCGGGGAAATAACCGACATGGTCGCTCACCTGCGGGCGGAGTTTGCCGCCCCACGCCACGATGAAGGGCATCCGGATGCCGCCCTCGCGCAACGACGACTTGCCCCAGCCCTTGCCGCTGCGGAACGGGTGGGCGCTGTCGAACCACTCGCTCGACGAGCAGGAGTTCGACGCCGGGCCGTTGTCGCTCGTAATGACGATTACCGTATTTTCCCAGATGCCGAGCCGTTTGAGTTCGGCGACCAGCCCGCCTATCTGGCGGTCGAAGTAGGTGATCATCGCGGCATAGGTCGCCCGCGGCCACCGCGAGGGGAAATAACCCTTGCCCTCGATGGGTTGTTCGTCGCCGAATTTACGCACGTAGTACTGTACGTCGGCATCGGGCGCCTGCATCGGGCTGTGGGGGATCGGCGTCGTCCACATCAGGAAGAACGGCCGCTCCTTGTTGGCATTCACGAATTCGAGCACCTGGTCGTACATGGCATCGGGGCTGTATGTGCGCTGCGTGTATTTGTCGTAGCTGCGCGGGTCGTAGGGGTCGGCCCCTGCGTCGAGCGGCGTGCCCGGCGGCAGCAGTTCGTTGTCGAGGTAGATGCGCCGGTCGTTTTGCCACAGGAAGGGCGGGTAGTAGGTGTGCGCCTGCCGCTGGCAAATGCAGCCGTAATAGGTGCCGAAGCCCATTTTATTGGGCGTACCCTCCGTCGCGGGGCCTCCGACGCCCCATTTGCCGATCATGGCCGTGGCGTATCCGGCCTGCTGCATGACCGAGCCGAGCGTCGGAGTGCCGGCTTCGAGCGGGGCCTGTCCTTCGAGCGTCGAATCGCGCAGCATTGCCTCGTGGTTCCAGACGTCGCCCCGCCATTCCATCTCGTCGTTGGCGCGGATCTGAGCATGGCCGGCGTGACGCCCCGTCAGCAGGCCGCAGCGTGCCGGCGAAGAGAGCGGTGCCGCAGAGTACATGTCCGTGAAGCGGATGCCGAGTTCGCTCAGGGCGTCGATGTTGGGGGTCTCGATCTTTTGCTGTCCGTAGCAACCGAAGTCGCCGTAGCCTGCGTCGTCCATCAGGATGAAGATCACGTTGGGACGCGGAGCCGGGTTTTCCGTACACCCCGCTGCGGCCAGTGCGGGAATGGCCGTCAGCAATGTCCGGGGGATTGATGTTTTCATGGATTGCTTTTTGGGTTGTTTTTTTGCTGTTAGATGCAAAAATAATAAAATAAGAATAAAAAAAAGATCGCAAAAAAGAAAGTTTTTTGCGGTCTATCTCTGGTCGAAGAAACTCCCCTTTGTTTATCGGGGCGGTCGGGGAGGGGTGTTTTCGGGCGGTGATCGGCTGCCCTGTTCCCCTTGGTGTTTCAGGATTTTGCAGGGCCGGGTACGAAAAAGCCCCTGCCGCGGCAGGGGCTTTTGGGTGATATGTCGTGGCCGCTTTAGCGGTCGCCGAGGCAGCGGTGCGCCCGGTGGAGCTGGAGCGAGAGCGAACAGGCGGCGACCCCGGCGAAGAGCAGCGAGATGCCGACCCATACGATGACGGCCGTGGTGCCGATGACCAGCGGCTGGAACAGAATCCACAGCGAGCAGAGCACCAGCAGCACGCCCGTGAAAATGGTCCAGCCCGAACCGGCGATCTCCATGGCGCCCATGTCGCTGCCGAGCCCGATGGCACCGAACGCACGCAGCATGAGCCAGAACCCGAGGAATATCGGGAGCGTAGCGGCCGAAAGCGCGACGTTGAAGATCAGGATGATGCCCAGCACGATCTCGATGATGCCGCCCGCCAGCATCCAGCCGCGTCCGGTGATGAAATGTTTGTTGACTGACGAGAGTACGACTTCGAGGATGCCCGAAATCAGCATCAGCCACCCGAACAGGAGCGACATGCCCAGGTAACTTTGTGTGGGGTAGACGAATACGAGGATGCCGACTACGAACAGGGCGATGCCGATGATAAGGAGCAGCCACCAATAGCGCACGGCGCGTTTCGAATTTTCGATCAGGGTTGAAAAATTTTCCATAGCATACGGATTTTCCCTTCCTTAAAGCAATTTACATACCAGAGTTCCCGACGGTTCGATCGGCGGACGGTTGGTCTGGTATGTACGCCGTATATTCCTTTCGCAGCAGGCGGGCGCCTGTCTGCGGGGCTGGGCGTTCTGCCCTGCGGGCGGCCGGGAAATAGGAATGCCCGTTACCGGCCGGAATGCCGGGCTCCGGTTTTCAGGTTCAGGGTATGGGAATGGCTGCGGGTGCATCCCGCAACGGGACTACTTCGCCGATCTGGGGGCGCAGTACATGCAGTGCGGTGTCTGCGGCCAGTGCCGCTTCGGTCGCCAGCGGTTCGTCCCAGCGGTGTTTGGCGAGGGCGAACTTGGAGTGGTGGACGGTCATGATCTGCTTGGCACCCAGTTCTTTGGCCGCCAGGGAAAGTTGGTCGGGCATCGTGTGGATGTATTTCCATGCTTCGTTGTACTGTCCGTTTTCGAGGATCGCCAGGTCGATGGCGGGGAACTGCCGGCCGATCTGCGCGAAATGGCTGCCGTAACCGCCGTCGCCGCCCATGTAGACCTGCCGTGCAGGGGTTTCCAGCAGGAACGATGCCCACAACGTCCGGTTGGGATTGAGTCCGCGTCCCGAAAAGTGCCGCGACGGCAGGCAGTGCACCGCGAACCCGTCGCCGAGCGCAGCCGTTTCGAGCCAGTCGAGTTCGATGATTTTCTCCGGGTCGAACCCCCAGTATTCGAAATGCTCTCCGACGCCGAGCGGACAGACGACCTTCCCGATCCGGGATTTGAGTTCGGTGACCGTGCGGTAGTCGAGGTGATCCCAGTGGTCATGCGTGATGACGAGCAAATCCACGTCGGGCATGTCGCCTGGACGGTAGATGTCGGTGCCCTTGAAAGGCCTGTTGAGGAAGGAGAACGGTGCGGCGGCCCGGAATACGGGGTCGACGAGCACACGCCGCCTTTCGGCCTGGAGCAGGTAGGAGGAGTGCCCGAACCACACCAGCAGGTTGCTGTCCCGATCCAGTGCGCGCAGGTCGGTCTTGAGGGCCGGGACGGCCGCGTCGGGGCGCAGCCCCTCCTTTTTTTTGCGGAACAGGAATTCGAGCAGGCCCCGCAGGCGGCTTTTGTCGCCCGTCATCATCGGGCTTGCTTCCAGGTTGCGGAACTGCCCGTCGCGGTAGTTCGGCGATTGCAGGATGCGTTCGAGCCGGCTGCCCCGCGGCAGGCGTCCGAAGGCCGGGAGGTTGAGGATTATCAGGCCGGCGATCGCGGCGGCGAGTATTATTCCTGTCAGGATTCCCATTGTGCGTCTTATTTTCGTGCTGGACATATCGTTTCCCACTGGTTGTACGGTGCAAAGATACCGTTTCCTGCGGAATTGCGGTTATACGGATTACGGTTTGGGTTACCATAATCCCCGAAATCTTCGCCGGCACCCGGAGGGCATCCTGGAAATGCCCCGCTGCATTTTGTCGTGCAAAGGGGAATTCCGGGCTGTTTTGAATGCCGGATAGTCGGAATAGTTGCTAAAATTTCCATTTATTATACGATTTATATGCCAATTTTTATAATTTTGTACTTAATTGTTCCATAATAGTGATGCCTTTTACGTATTGTCTGAGAAAATTGTGGCCGCTGCACAGGGGATGGAAGTGCATGGCGGCCCTGCTTGCCTGCCTGTGCCTGTTGCCGGACATGGCGGCGCATGCCCAGTCCCCGCCCCGGAAGGTGGTTGTCAACGGCCGTGTCGCCGATGAATCGGGCGATCCCGTCGCCGGGGCTACCATTGTCGAACGGGGTACCTCGAACGGGGTCGCGACCCTTTCCGAAGGCGAATTCTCGATCGCCGTCCTGCCCGGTGCCGTGCTCGATGTCTCGTGTCTGGGGTATATCGACCAGAGTATCGGGACGGGAACCCGTACCGAATTCGAAATCGTGTTGCAGGAGGATGTGAAGGCGATCGCCGAGGTGATCGTGACGGCGCTGGGGCTCGAACGCAACTATGCCGACCTGACCTATTCGGCCGATAAGATCAGGGGGCGCAGCTCACGGCGGTGAAGGATCCCAACTTGATCCTGTCGCTTTCGGGCAAGTCGGCCGGCGTGCAGGTGAACAAGAACTCCTCGGGTGCGGGCGCTTCGGCCAAGGTAAGCATCCGCGGCGTGCGGTCGGTCGCCAGCGACAACCAGCCGCTCTATGTGGTCGACGGTATGCCCATTCTCAATTCGACCCCCGAGCAGGCCTACTCGGCCATAGGCGGTGTGGCCGATGCGGGCAACCGCGACGGCGGCGACGGCATCTCGAACCTCAATGCCGAGGACATCGAGAGCGTCTCGATCCTCAAGGGTGCCCCGGCCGCCGCCTTGTACGGCAGTCAGGCCGCCAACGGCGTGATCCTCATTACGACCAAAAAGGGCAATGCCCGCAAACAGCAACCCGTGACGTTCACTTCGAACCTTACGCTCCAGTCCCCCTTCAGCCTGCCTGCGTTCCAGAACCGTTACGGGGTGAGCGACGGGGTGGAAAGCTGGGGCGCCCGTGCGCGGATGAAGACCTACGACAATGCGGGCGATTTTTTCCGGACGGGGATCACGGCGATGAATGCGGTCTCGGTTTCCTCCGGGTCGGAACAGGTGCAGAACTATTTTTCCTATGCCAATACGGCCGAGCGGGGAATCACGGGTTCGAACCGCTTGATGCGCCATAACTTCAACCTGCGCACCACGACCGGGCTTTTCCGGCAACGGCTCAAGCTCGACGGGAATATCAGCTTCATGCGCCAGGTGGTCGAGGACAAACCCGTGCCGGGCGGTTTCTATATGAACCCGCTGGTCGGGCTTTACCGCTTCCCCCGCGGGGTGGACATCACGCCTTACCGGGAGCATTTCGAGGTCTATGACGCCGGCCGCAAACTCAATGTCCAGGATTGGATCGCCCCGAGCGACGATTTCGAGCAGAACCCCTACTGGGTCGTCAACCGCATCCGCAGCAGGAGCCTGCGCAACCGGGTCATGGCCTCGTTTACCGCCGATTGGAAGGTGAACGGCTGGCTGCGGCTCAAGGCGCGCGGCAATGTGGACTATGTGAATGACAAGGTGCGGCAGAAATTCTATGCTTCGACGGCGCCTGCGCTGGCCGGTGCCAACGGGCGCTATATCGAGAGCAGCTACTCGGAAACCCTGTTCAACGGCGAGGTGCTGGCGATGTTCGACAAACGCCTCTCCCCGGACTGGGAGTTCAGCGCGACCGCAGGTGCGGGGCTGAACGACCGGACGGTCAATTCGCTGCGTATAGATTCCAAGACGGCGTCGCTCTATTTCCCCAACGTGTTCAACGTCGCCAATATCGTCATGAACGGTTCGGCCTATGTCGACGAACAGATCGATGCGCGGCGCCAGACGCAGTCGCTTTTCGCCACGGCGTCGTTCAAGTATGCCGGAAGCCTCAATTTCGAAGTCACGGGACGCAACGACTGGGCATCGACGCTCGCCTACACCTCGCACGAAGGCAGCGGGTTCTTCTATTATTCGGCAGGCGCATCGTGGGTGATCGGCAAGATGTTCGAACTGCCCCGGTGGATTTCGTTCGCCAAGGTTCGCCTGACATGGAGCCGCGTGGGGAACGACATCCCCATGTTCATCACCAATCCTAAGTCGCACGTCACGGCCGGAGGGGGCATCAATGCCGCCGACGCCGCCCCCGGCACCGACCTCAAGCCGGAGATGACCGACGCCCTCGAAGCGGGGTTGGAATGGAGGTTCCTCGACGACAGGCTGGGCGTCAACCTGACCTACTACAAGACCAATACGCACAACCAGTTCTTCAAGCTTCCGGCCCTTTCGGGCGAGGCGTACGCCTACCGTTACGAGAATGCGGGCAATATCGAGAACCAGGGCGTCGAGGTGTCGCTGAACGCTTACCCGGTCTACGGAGGTGCGCTGACGTGGCAGTCGACGGTGAACTTCGCACATAACAGGAACCGCGTGATAAAACTCCATGACGAGCTGCGCGAATATGTCTACGGTCCGTCGAGTTTTTCATCGTCTTATGCCATGAAACTCGTCGAGGGCGGTTCGATCGGCGATATTTACGGGCGGGCGTTCGAGCGCGACGCAATGGGGAGGATCGTCTACGAGGCCGAAGGCGATTCCGCCGGGTTGCCCCGCACCGTGGGCGACGGCAATACGGTGAAGGTCGGCAATGCCAATCCCGTGTTCTCGCTCTCCTGGGGCAACACGTTCTCCTATAAGGGGCATGTCGCTGTCCGTGCTGCTGGACTGCCGCTATGGCGGACGGCTCCTGTCGCAGACGATGGCCGACCTGGATTCCTACGGGGTGTCGGCCGCAACGGCCGATGCCCGCGACCGGGGCTGCGTGATGCTCGAAGGGCAGCGGATCGACGACGTGAAGGGTTTTTACAAACTGGTCGGCGGCCGCGCAGGTGTGACCGAGTATTACATGTACGATGCGACGAACATCCGGCTCCGCGAACTGGCGGTGTCCTATGCGCTGCCGCAGCGTCTGATGCGCCGTACGCGGGTATTCAGCGGCATGACCGTGTCGCTGGTCGCGCGCAACCTCTTCTTCATTTACAACGCCGCGCCGTTCGATCCCGATCTCATCCTTTCGACGGGCAACGATAATCAGGGAATCGAAGTGTACGGCATGCCGACCGTACGGAGCATCGGCTTCAACATAAAACTGGAGTTCTGAGAATCATGAAGCGCTTTTACATATATCTGTTCGCCGCATTTTGCACAGTCTTTTTGGGTGCCTGCACGGGGAATTTCCGGGATATGAACGACGACCTCTCGGGGATTTCGGACGGGGATCTCGAGGCCGACGACAACGGCTTCGGATACCGCCTGCAGATCGTTCAGCAGGGGATTTATTTCAACTACGATTTCGGCAAGGGCAAGAACTGGCCGTTCCAGATGACGCAGAACCTCAATGCGGATATGTTCTCGGGCTATATGCACGATCCCAAACCGTTGCAGGGCGGCAGCCACAACTCCGATTACAACCTGCAGGACGGTTGGAACAGCGCCATGTGGCAGTTTACCTATTCCTACGTCATGCCCCAGATTTACCGGCTGGAACAGACGGCACGCGAGAAGATGCCGCCGTTCTATGCCATAACGAAGATACTCAAAGTCCTGGCCATGCACCGCGTGACGGACTACTACGGGCCGGTGATATACAGCCATTTCGCCGACCGCGGCAGCGAATACGTGCCCGACAGCCAGCAACAGGTCTACGGCTGCTTCTTCGACGACCTGGACGAGGCGGCGGACATTCTGGCGGCCTGGGTCGAGGAGCAGCCCGAGGCCGGCGAGTTTTCCAGGTTCGACCTGCTGCTCGACGGCAGCTATACGGCCTGGCTCCGTTTTGCCAACTCCCTGCGCATGCGCCTTGCCGTGCGTATCGCCGTTGCCGCGCCCGAAAAGGCCCGTGCGGAATTCCGGAAGGCGGCGCAGGCGGCCGGAGGGGTGATCGAGACCAGTATGGAGAATGCCGCCGTGAAGACCTCGGGCACCTATTCCAATCCGTTGGGCGAGATCAACCTGAACTGGAACGAGGCCGCCCTGAACGCTTCGATGGAATCCGTACTGACCGGGTACGGGGATCCGCGGCTGGAGAAGTTTTTCAAGCCCTGCGGCAGCGACGTGGTCATTGCCGGCGATGCGGGCGACGGGACGGTCGTCCTGAAGGGGCAATACCATGGAATCCGTCAGGGGACGGGTTTTTCGCATAATTATTACGCGGCATTTTCCCGCCTTACGGTGGATACGGATACCGATGCCGTCCTGATGACGGCGGCCGAGGTGTGGTTCCTGCGTGCCGAAGCGGCATTGCGCGGCTGGACGGACGAAGATGCGGAGCGCTGTTACCGCAACGGCGTTGCGGCATCGTTCGCGCAATGGCAGCTGTCCGGGGCCGAAAGCTACCTGGGGAGCGACGCCATGGCCGCCGATTACCACGATCCGGTAGATCCGGGGAACGACATTGCCGCCCGGTGCCGCGTGTCGCCCCGCTGGGATGCGACGGCGGACGACGAACTGAAGCTCGAGCGGATCATCACCCAGAAGTGGATCGCCATGTATCCCGAAGGGTGCGAGGCCTGGGCCGAACAGCGGCGGACGGGATATCCGCGCCTGTTCCCCGTACGTCTGAACCATAGCAAGGGCTATATAGATACCGAAACGATGATCCGCCGGCTGCCGTTCCCGGCTGCGCTGGCGACGTCCGATCCCGAGCAGTATGCGTCGCTCGTCGCGGAACTCGGTGGCGAAGACCACGGGGGGACGCGCCTGTGGTGGGACGCGGGGCGTAATTTCTGATCCGGAAGCCCCGGACTGTTTTGCCCGGGCGTTGCGTCGTGCGGCGGTTGTCAGAATTTCCAGCTTGCGCCCAGCAGGATATTGCGCGGGCGGATGGCATAGCGGTAGGAGCTCGAGCTTACTCCGTCGAAGGTCGTATAGGCGTATTCTTCGCGGCCGAAAAGGTTTGCGGCGGTCGCCGTAGCTTCCCATTTCCCGTTTATTTTCCAGCGCAGCGATGCGTCGGCCAGTAGCAGGTGTTTGCTCCGGTCGGCCGAAAGCTGCGAGTAATAGTGCTCCGCCGTGAATTGGATCACCCATTTCTTCGACGGTACGAGGTTTACGGTCAGCCGCTGGTTGAAATCGTGCCGCCCGTCGGGCTCCCGGCCGCGGATGGAGAGTGTCGTATAGCGGTATTCCAGCCGGTATTCGGTGTTTACCCAGGCGGCGAACCGGAAGTTGAAACGCGGCGCGACGGTCAGGGTGGAATTTTCATAGGAGGTCGGCACCTCTTCCAGCAGCAGTTCCGTGCCGCTGAGGTTGTAGCCGACGTTCAGGCCTGCCTGACCGTTGAGGGCGTCGATATTCTGGCTGACGTCGCCCGACAGGTACCATGACCGCACGCGGTTCGAGCTGTGCACGTAGTAGTTTACGATATAGTCGCCGTCGAAGCGCTGCGCAGGCAGGAACGGCAGGTCGTTCCATGAACGTACCGCGAGCAGGCTGGCGAAGAACCCGCCGATCGGGTTCTTGTAGGCGATGCCTGCCGAGAGGCTGCGTTGCAGCGCTTGCCGGTATTCGTTTACGCCGCAGAGCACCGAACGGTAGTTGCGCAGGACGGCGCCGTTGCCTATGCGGCTGTCGTCCGCCGCGTCGCGGCCGACCGTACCCGATGCCGAAAGCGAAAGGCGTCCCGTGGGGCTCCATTTCACCGCGAAGCGGGGCTTCCAGGTGAAAATGCCCGCCGGGGTTCGGCTGCCGTCGATCCTGTCGTGCAGTCCATAGCGGCGGTAACCTGCCGGCAGGTCGAGCGTCAGCCGCAGCCGCTGCGAGCGGTAGGTGATGCCCGGCTGGAGGTAGACGCCCGCGTAGCCGGCCGAAAGGTCGTTCGCGGTGCCTGTCCCGAGCCCGGTGCCCGTCAGGTCTGTTACGAGCCCCCGGAAGAGTGCCGAAACCCCGCCTTTGAATGCGAAGGCGAACCGCCCGGCCTGTGTGCCGAATGCCGCGTTGTGGTTCATGTAAAAAGCGCGGTCGGCGATCGTCTGCCGCTGGTTGCCCGTTTCGCGCACCACATCGAGGGACTGGGGGCGGGTAAGGTATTTCAGGTAGGAGGTGACGGTGAGCGAACGTGTGCCGGTGCGCCGGATATATTTCAGGTCGTTTTCGATGCCGTAGGCCGGGGCCTCGGCACGCTGGCGGTTGGGGTAGCTGCCCGAGAGCACGGCACGGAGGTCGTTCCATGCCAGCGAAGCTTCGAGTTTTTCCAGCATGTAGAACCGCTCGGTGTTGGCTTTCAGTGCGATGCGTGCCGAAAGCTGTTGCCGGCACGAAGCGGCCGACTCCTGCTCGGTGTCCACGCGCGTGCCGTCCGCCAGGTACCAGCTTTGCCGGGCGGCGCGATCCGAGGCCAGGCGGTCGTAACCCCAAGTGAGCGAGCTGCTGAGCTGGTAGTCCTCGGAGAGTTTGCGCAGGTTGTTCAGACTGGCCATGTGCGAGCGGTTGAAGCGCGTGCGTGTATCGTCGAGCGGCGCGGACGAAGTGCCGACCGAAAGGTGTGCGGCGGGATTGTAGTCGTTGGCTCCGCCGTTGAGGATGTCCTCGACCGAAAGCCGTTCGGTCTCGGCCGAGGGGTTTTGCCCCGTGTTGTCGGTTTTGAGGTTGACCATCGACTGCCCCTGGCACCGATGCGCATGGCGAAGAGTGCGCCGTTCCACAACGCCGGCGACCAGCCCGCACCGCCGCGCAGCGTCCCCGTCCATCGGGCTTTGGCATGCGGCTTCAGCCGGAGGTTGATGGCTGCGCGGTCGCTGAATACGATGTCCTTGAGCGCCTTGATCGGCTGGTGGTTCTCCATCACTTCGACGCTCGCCACGTCCTGCGGCGCGATGTTGTTGGTCGCCTGTCCGTAACGGCCGTCGAGCATGTCCAGCCCTTCGATGTAAAAGTTGTTGATCGGCTGGCCGTTGTAGCGTATCTCGCCCGATTTCGCCACCTCGATGCCCGGCATCTTGCGCAGTACGTCGGCGATCGAGCGGTCTTGCGCCTCGGTGAAGCGCGACACGTTGTAGCTTACGGTGTCGCCCCGGAAGCTCAGCCGCGGGGCGCGGATCGTCACCTCGCGGATATCGGTCGTCTCGGGCGTCAGCAGCACGAGCATCCGCCCGGCGTTGGCCGGAACCGACTGCCGGCGGTAGCCCATCGTCGAGAAGTCGAGCTGCGCGGTTGTCCCGCCCCCGCGCGGCCTGAGCACGAAATCGCCCGAGGCCGAGGTCGTCGTGTAACCCAGCGGCTTGCCCAGGGAGTCCCGCGCCGTGACGATGGCCCCGGCGACGGCCGCCCCGTCCTCCTTGTCGGCTACGTGGCCCGTATACTCCTGGGCCTGGGCGGCGATTGCGTCCAGCAACCAAAGCAGGGTCAGCAGGTACTTCATCGCGCCGCGGGGTTATTCTGTTTCCAGCGGATTGTATTCGCGGAGCAGGTCGGCACCCTCGCGCGGCGTCCCGTCCTCGTTCCTTACCGTGATCCTGATGTTCGAATTGGCCTGCATGTAGCCGATCGGGTCGGTCATGAATTTGCGCTCGGTGGCCAGGAATTTTTTGCGCGAAGTTTTCAGGTAGTTCAGGTCGGCCATCGTCACCGGGACTTCGGCGCGGCGGATCCCGGTCGCCTCGAAGCGGATGATGCCCCCGTCGTCGCCCGTGTCGTTCACGGACAGGATCAGTCCGGGCAGCCCGTGGAATTTCCAGGGGCCGGTGGCGAGCGGGAGCTCCTCGGTGTACCAGGCTTCGTAATCGCGCCCGCGGAAGCGGCAGGTCGCGCGGCGGCAACCGTAACCGATGAATTCGCGCGTCCCGTCGCGGAGCGTCCACTCGATTTCGGGCAGCGGCTCGGTGTAGAGCATGTTGTCGCGCGAGATTTTGTCGGTGCAGGTCAGTTCGCCTGCGGGGTAGTTCTGGAATACGACAGCTTCCAGGCCGCCCCTTGAAGTTGCCCACGTTGGCCAGCACCTGCTCGGTCGGGGTGATGCGCAGCAGCGAGTCCCGCTGGAGCGTCTTGTAGGAGAAGAATTTCGTAACCTTCCCTCCGGCCTGCAACAGCAGCAGGTCTTGCATCGGCTCCTTGCTGTCGGGGCGCCGCAGCCACTCCATGCGGTAGCTCACTTCGAGCGTGGCGGTGTCCAGCACGGTCTGCCGTACGCTGCCCGTTTCGAGGGCCTGTGCCCCGCCGTCGGTCGAGTAGGAGATGACGGTCTGCGCCCGTCCTGCGGTTGCGGCGGCCAGCGCAGCGGCGATGATAAGGAAGGTGAGTTTTGTTTTCATGGCTTCGGTGTGTTGGTTTACGGTGCAATATTACCCCGAAAAAACGAAGGGCGATGGTTAACGCCGCGTTAAGAAGTGTTAAATAATGTTAACGCCGGCGGCAGGAGTGTTTTTATTCGTATTTTTGTGGTATAAACCCCTCGGCCGTGGATAAGAACCGTTTCAGAAATATCTCGTTCTGCGCGATCGGCGCCCTGCTGGCGCTGGCCTTCGTGCAGGCGTGGAGCTTGTGGCGGATGTATGCCGACCGAGCGGAGGAGTTTTCGCGTAAGGTGACCCTCGCTATGAACCGCGCGGCGTACGACGACCTGCTGATGGGCAACCGGCGCCGGACGTCGCAGACCCGGACGTCGGTCGTGACGACGGGCAATATCGACTCCGTTAAGCTGGATATGATCGACACGATCTCTGTGAAAAGCCTTTGGGGCGGCCGGCAAGGTGCTTTCCATCCGGTCGAAGGTCGACACGCTGCGGACGAAGATCGCCCTGCGCCGCGGCGACAAGACCCGTTATATCTACCAGGAGGTGCGCATGCCTTCGTTCACGGCGCTCCAGTTCAACCTGTCCCGCTACGACTCCCTGCTGACGCGTTACCTGGCCGATTCCGGCATCGGCCTGCCACACAGTGTCGACGTGATCCGGGGCGGGGACGACGGGGATGTTACCGAAATCCGGCTCGACAGCCTGGCGGCGCGGCCAGCGGGTGCGGCGCGGGAGGAGGCGGTCATCGCCTCGCAGAAGGACGCTCCGCGGATACGGAACCCGAAGGTGTTCACCTCGCGCGTCACCACGGACGACAAGCTGCTTTTCCGGGTGAAGATCGAAAACCCCCACCGGGAACTGCTGCGCGAGCTGTTCGGCATCATCCTCACCTCGGTGCTCATGCTGCTCGTCGTCGCGTTCGTGGTCATCTACCTGTTGCGGACGCTGTTCCGGCAGAAGACGCTCGAGGAGATGCGGATGGATTTCACGCACAATATCACCCATGAACTGAAGACCCCGATCGCCGTGGCCTATGCGGCCAACGACGCGCTGGAGAATTTCGGGGCGGCCGACGATGGGGTGCGGCGTGCGAAATACCTGGGTGTGATCCGCAGCCAGCTGACGGCTTTGTCGGAGATGGTCGAGCGCATCCTCACCATGTCGCGCGAGGAACGTGAGGATTTCACGCTCCGCCGCGAGCGTATCCCCCTGGCCGGGATGCTCGGGGCGCTGGCCGAGAAGTTCCGGATGCAGGCAGCCAAACCCGCACGGGTCACGGTGGATGTTTCACCCGAAGGGCTGACTGCCTTCGCCGACCGCTTCCACCTCTCGCATGCCCTGGACAACCTGGTCGACAATGCCCTGAAATATTCCGGCGAGGAGGTGCATATCCGCATTTCGGCCGGGCGGGACGGCGGCCGGGTCGTCCTGCGAGTCGCCGACGACGGCATCGGCATTCCGCGTGCCGCGCAGGCGCATATCTTCGATAAGTTTTACCGCGTGCCTACGGGCGACATTCACAATGTCAAGGGCTTCGGCCTCGGGTTGTACTACGTCGGGCTAATCGCCGCCAAACACGGCGGCTCGGTCGCGGTGGAGAGCACCGAGGGGCACGGTACGACCTTCACCCTGATACTTCCGGACGATGGGCGATAAGATCAGACTGCTGCTCGTAGAGGACGAGCAAACCCTCGCGGGGATCATTGCCGATACCCTTTCCGAAAAGGGGTTCGAGGTGACGGTCGCCCATGACGGCGAGGCCGGGTTGCGGGCGTTCCGCGGGTCGCGCCCCGATGTGGTCGTGTCGGATGTCATGATGCCTTGTATGGACGGGTTCACCTTCGTCGGGCGCCTGCGCCGCGAAGCGCCCGGGGTGCCTGTGCTTTTCCTTTCGGCGCGCTCGGCGGCCGAGGACGTGGTGCAGGGATTCGAGACCGGGGGCAACGATTACCTGCGCAAGCCCTTTGCCATGAGCGAGCTGATCGTGCGGGTCAGGGCGCTTGCCGGGCGTGCGGGCGTCGGGAAAGCGCGTACGGAACGTGTGTTCGAACTGGGGCGTATGCGTTTCGACGCCGAGCGCCAGCGGCTCACGTGCGACGGCGTGGTGACGGAACTTTCGGCCCGCGAATCCGAAGTGCTGCAATACCTCTGCCGGAATGCGGGCGAGATCGTGCCGATGAAAACCCTGCTGGTGAATATCTGGGGCGACGATTCGTTTTTCAATGCCCGCAGCCTGCATGTCTTCATCACCCGCCTGCGCCACCGCCTTGCGGCCGACCCGTCGATCCAGCTGGTGAACGTGCGGGGAGTGGGGTATAAGCTGCTGATGCGCTGAGGCGGGGATTGCCGCACTGTATTGAAACCGGAATTTATTCCCTCTCCGGTTGCCTTTTCCGAAGGGATCCGGTTTACGGCAATGCAAATTCTATGACTAAATTTCCAACCTGATTGTTGGATAGTTTATTTGTGCTAAACCCTAAAGGCGTGATATTCAGCGAGCCGATCTCGTTCACGAATCTTCCGATCAGTTCGCTGCCGCCCGTAACCGTTTGCGGGTTGTTGCCTTTGTCGAAATAGACATAATAGACGAGAAGATCGGCTTTAACCTGAATGTCATCCGCACTCAACTCTTCCTTTTTGATAATTTTATCAACAACGCTTATTGCCTTCGTATATTCCAGGTCTGTCTCAACGAAAAGCAAAGACATTCGGCCAAAGGTCAGGTGGGTAATATAGGACATATCGGGCAGTTGTTCCTCGCTGATTGTTTCTCGGATTAATTTATCAGGATAGTCCATCATAATAGTAAACATTTCCCGGGAATAGTTATAGAAAAACCCCGTCCGTTTCCCCATTTCTTTTTCGGTGTAGGGTTTCCCGCTTAGCAGTTCATCGAGGTTGAGGCCCAGGTTGCCTACCCCAGCAGGTGCAGATGCCTGTGTGAGTGGTATTGCAAAGGGCCGATATAGTTGAATTGCTGACTTTGAGCTGGTAATTCGGAGGTTATTTGCTGCACCATTTCATTCATACCGTCGAACGAGGGCAGCATTTCTTTTTCATAAAGCGTCCTGTTGACATAGGCGCTTATGTTAATCGGGTTGTAAGTATATTGGTCGTAGACCGTCAATGTCCGGTTGTCAGTATGGCAGTTAATCAAATGTCCCGGATAAACCTGCGTCCTGAACGCCGGGTTTACAAATGACTGTTCGGCCGAAAGCCGATATTTGCGCGTGACATTGTCCGGCAGGAGGTCGTATTTGTTATCGTTGAATTTATTAACTGCGAACGTATGCCACTGCAAAGGGTCGTATTCCGGCTTTTTTTGCCCGGCTTGGGAAACGAACAGGTCGGCGGTTGTCTGTTTGTACCTGTCATGCAGGCAGGCAAGCGTTATTGTTGCCTCGCGCGGATTTTCCGTGTCGTTCGGCAACACCTCTATATCCAGATACTCAGCGTTATCCGCAACGGCCTTTTCGATAATGCACCATTGCGGAATATTTCGGATACTCCAGTCGCAGTTGGCCGAAACTGCTATACGTTGCTGAATCCCGGAATAATCTGCCCTGATTTCATCTTCATCGAGGGTGATGTAATACTTCTGCTCCGGTTCATCGTTGTGACAGGCTGCGCAGCAGAGCGCCAAAAAGAAAAAGACCCCAATGTTTCATCCTAAAAAGTGTTTTAGTTAAACGATTGGGGAAGAGGCAGATTGAAAATATGCGTGTCCCTGCGCGGTGTTGCCCGCATCGGTCATAAGGGTTGGTTTCAGTTTCACCCCCCCCCTCGGATTTCGATTTAAAGGTATGAAATAAACACGCATTTGCAAAATAAATCTGCAATTTCCGCCCAATACGGGGATGGAAGGCTTCTGGGGCCAGATCGGCTTGCGATTCGCATTTGTCCGGCCTGCCGCCCGAAAAAAATCTCCCAAGGAGGCGACTTCGATGTGCGGATAACGGAATACCTGCTTGTCTTTTCAGCAGCCTGAATGTCAGTCTATGCGTTATTTATCTCTTTCGGCAAATGCAGTCCGTCAGGTGATCGTCGATAAATCCTGCCGCCTGCAGGTGGGCGTAACAAATCGTGCTGCCGAAGAATTTGAATCCCCGTTTTTTCATGTCCTTGCTCATGGCATCGGACTGAGGCGACGAAGCCGGAATTTCGCTCAACGACCGGAAAGAGTTGGTAATCGGCTTACCGTCGGGAAAGAACGACAGGGTGTAGTCGTAAAAACTGCCGAACTCTTCCTGTATGGCAAAGGAATAGCCTTGCGTTTGTGATTGTGGATTTGATTTTCAACCGGTTCCTTACAATGCCGTCGAACCGCATCAGCCGTTCGACATCGCTATCGGTCATTTGTGCCACCTGCACGGCGTCGAAGTTGCAAAAGGCCTTGCGATACCCCTCCCGTTTTCGGAGTATCGTTATCCAGCTCAAGCCGGCCTGTGCGCTCTCCAGCACGAGAAACTCGAACAGCTTCCTGTCGTCGGTCACCGATCTTCCCCACTCCTCGTCGTGGTATTTCACATACAGCTCGTCGGTTCCGCACCAGCCGCACCGTCCGTTTATCATGTCCTGCATAGTCATCATGTTTGTAATATGGAGTAAAGATAGCTGATTTCCAGCTTCGTGCCAAATTTTAAGCCCGCTTCGGCCCGCTACAATTTGTCAATATAATAAACGTTGCGATGAAAGAATCCGAATCGGTAGGTGCGGAACGTGCTTTTATCGGAACCACTTTTGCTTTGGCAGAGAATTGTGCTTTCGAGTATAATATACTGACAATCAGCTTAAAATGTGCTTATTTGTAACATTGTGTCCACAAAAAAGTCTCCGAAAGGAGACTTCAATGTGCGGATAAAGGTGCTCCTGCACATTTGTAAGCCTAATGTATATCAACGGTTTGCAACGGTTTTCTATGCTTTATTCCCGCGTCGCCTACCGTCTTTTTTGCATGGTCTTGCGCCCGCCTGCCCGTTTCGCCTGCGCCGTCGCCGTATCTCCTTGCATGACAGTACAAATATAGCGATTTTCGGCGAAAAAACCAAATGCGAAGACTTTTGGAGATGCAGGCGGATTTTTTATCGTCAAATTGAGCATTATTCGTATTGTTAATATTATGCATTAATAGTTGGTTGTTTGAATGAAATTATGTGAATCGTATCAAGCTCGATTTATGTTCGATATCGATTTTATAAATGAAAAAATAATTTGCGTCATAAGATGACATAAATAAACATTATCTTTGTATTCATAATATAGTCTTAGTCATCACTTAAAACTTTACAATATGGACAGGCTGGGGTATAGTCAGATAAATTTTTTGTTCATTCTAACTTTAATACAAAGAGACGATGGACAAAAGAAACAAACTTTGGAGGAGAGAACAACAGAACCGGGTGTTTAAAGCTCGCATGGTTTATCATGCCGCTTGCGGGTGTGGAATCAAGAAAGCGGATGGTAACTGGAATAGACATCCTCATTGGTTCGAGTTGGCAAGGGTGAAATGGATGCAGATCTACAAAAAAACAGGAACGCCATGCAGTTGTTGGTTGTGCCGAGGAGAGAAGTATGATCGCAGGGGATATGTAAAGGAAACATTGCGGATTATAGCCGAAGCATAGACAGATTCGTATGCGTCACTTTGAAATTTAGTATTGTCAATATGTTGAATAATTTAATATTTAGAGCCTCATAAGTGTTTAATCGACTCGTAGAAAGTTACGGGTCAAACCTTATGAGATCATGAGCAGAAGCAGGAAACGAACACCCGTCAGCACGATCGCGTGTTGCAAGTCGCAGAAAAAGGACAAGCAGTTATGTAACCGTCTTTTTCGTAGCCGATCCAAACGATTTATCCGGGACGGTAAGGAGCTGCCGCTTCGGCTTCGGGAAGTAATGAATATTTGGGATTTTGCCGGTGACGGCAAATGCTATTGGGGCTATGATTGCAAGTATTTCGAGAAGTTGATGAGAAAGTAGCAGTACGCTCTCCTTTACTTTTGGGTAAGGGAGAGCGAATTGTATTTGGGTGGCTGTAAAATAATCGCTTCGACGGATTTTCGATATTTCAGGCTTATTCGTATCTTTGTTTCTATGGACAGAGGGGAGATTATCATTTACCAGACAGCCGACGGTGAGACCCGTCTGGACGTCCGCATGGAGAACGACAGCGTGTGGCTGACGCAGGCGCAGATTGCGCATTTGTTCGGAGTTGACAGAACGGTTATTGTCAGACATGTCAACAACATTTATAAGTCGTCCGAATTGGAGCGGGACGTAACATGTGCAAAAATTGCACATGTTCAGCATGAGGGGCAACGGCAAGTGCGACGTATGATTCCATTTTATAACCTCGATATGATTCTATCGGTGGGCTATCGCGTCAATTCCAAAAATGCCACTCAATTTCGTCTCTGGGCAAATAAGGTCTTGAAAGAGTATCTAATAAAAGGCTATGCAGTCAATAGCCAGTCCAAGGCCGAGCAGTTGGAGGAGCTGAAACAAACCGTTCATCTGCTCTCGAACGTGTTGTCGGCAAAGGATGTTACGAAATCCGAGGCAATCGGGTTGCTGCGCGTGATTACGGACTATACTTACGGTCTCGATACGCTCGACCGCTACGATTATCAGCAGTTGGAAGTGTCGGCTACTACGACCGAGGAGCCGTTTCATGCGACCTATGAAAATGCGATGGAGGCGTTACAGGTGTTACGCGACAAGTTCGGAGGCAGCGAGCTGTTCGCCCACGAGAAGGACGAGTCGTTCAAAAGCACGATGGGCGCAATTTACCAGACCTTCGGCGGGCGGGACCTCTATCCGAGCGTTGAGGAAAAGGCAGCCAATCTGCTTTACTTGACGGTCAAGAACCACTCGTTCAGTGACGGCAACAAACGCATCGCAGCGTTTCTGTTCCTTTGGTTTTTGGAAAACAATCGGATTCTTTACCGTGCTGACGGTTCGCGCCTTTTGGATAACAATACGCTGGTCGCTCTGACGCTGATGATTGCCGAGAGCCGCACGGAGGAAAAAGACGTGATGACGAAGGTTGTGGTGAATCTGATCAATAAGAACAATTGACACGATAACAGCGTGTCGGATATCGGAAAAGTGATGAAACCTATGAAGCCTAGTCATTTTATGAACCGAGTTTTATTGTTTGTATTGTTGCTAGTTGTGGTAGGCAAAGGTGCTTTGTCGCAAGAGCGGATAGATACACTCTACTATAGCCGTTCGGGGGTGACGGTGCGAAATCCGGTTTTTGCCGATTATTATCGGCTGGCGCTTTATCCTGCGGATTCGGCGGGGCTCAAAATGTTCAAGGATTTTTATATTTCGGGAGAATTACGGACAGAAGGGCATTTTCAGACAATCGATACGCTCGATGACCGCCGGACAGTGTTTGACGGAAAGATCGTTTCCTACTTCAAGAATGGTCGCATATCGGAAAAATCATATTATTCGGGAGGATTGTTGGAAGGCGAATATCGGCAATACGACGAGAATGGAACGTTGAAAACGCGTGCGTTGTATGCCGGCGGCGAATTGTCCGGGATGTACGAGACATACAACGAAGACGGCTCCTGCCGAATGGTGGAATATCGTGCAGGGCTGCCGGTTCATGATTATTATTTGCTGGCGGACGGCAGCGGGAACACGCTTAAATTCCGCATTGCGGACGACATGCCGGTATGGGAATCTCCGGTCATAACGGAGCGTTCGGTCGATTATCGGGACGGTGTGCCCTGGGAGGTCTATTTCAAAAACGGATTGACGATCGCCTTGACGGATGCCATCGTCCGGGATTACGGCAAGTGGCATCGGGTCGATCTGATTATCTCCAATTGTATATTTGTAATTAGTTAATTAAATTTGAATAGTTAAGACATCAGAGTATGGAATAAGTCCGATCTCTCATTGGTTTTCTAAACCGGGAATTATGTTCTGACCCCATACTCTTTACATCAGAATCCGGATAGTTCGTAAGGTGTCTGAGCCCGTATTCGCAATGAAGGACCAAGATGTAAGCGATGTCGTTAAAACCAAAAAATGAACGGCCATGAGGTACATTGGAATCGACGTGAGCAAGGCTACATTCGTGGTAGCTTACTCCTCCGACAAAGGCGGGGAGATCCGTACTTTTAACAACACGACCGCTGGTATCAGACAGTTTATCGGGACTCTCCCCAAAGACGGCAGTATCCACTGTGTTATGGAGGCGACAGGGAATTACAGCGCCTTGCTGCTGTATATGCTCAATGTCGCCGGAATTACTGTCAGCATGGAGAATCCGCTGAAGGTAAAGAACTTCGCCAAAGCCTTCCTCTCTACGGTCAAGACCGATAAGAGCGATGCACGACTCATTACCTTGTACGGAGAGAAGATGAACCCGCGTCCTTTCAAGGTACAGGGAGAGGCCATCCTGCGGCTCCGACAGAAAAGAACCGTCATTCGCCAACTTACTAAACAGATTACCGCCATGTCGAACCTTCGTGGCTCTCTTGCATGTCTGCCTGTCCCGGACAAAGGTGCAACTCATACCGTAGACGAAACTATCAAGTTCCTTGAAAAAAGCGTGACAGGCTCCAGGCGGAACTCACGGATCTTGTCGAAGTGGAGTTCAGCCGACAACTCGCGCTGCTGACGACCATCAAAGGGATAGGCATAACGCTTGCCACGGCGCTCATCATCACTACTGGAGGCTTTACCTACTTCCAAAATGCCAAGCAGGTGTCCCGGTATCTCGGAATTTGTCCCACTTACGAACAGTCCGGAACTTCGGTAAACATCAAAGGGCATATCAACCGAAACGGAGACGCATACACTAGAGGACTTCTCTATATCGCCGCTTGGCCTGCCAGTAGGTTCAATGCCCAATGCAAAGAGACCTATACGAGGCTCAGGCAAAACGGAAAATCGGGAAAAACTCGCTATGATCGCTGTCGCAAACAAGCTCATCAGGCAGGCTTTTGCTGTTGTCGCGCACGATAAAGAGTATATCGACGGATTCGTCTCCAACAGACCTTAGTAGGAACCATTCTCCGATATTATTACTCTTTTTCCGCATTTTTTAATATAGTTCGTAATTCGTTGACGCCGGTCGAATTCAATCCGGAGACCGATATGACGGCCTATTCCGTAGACGAACACGATGTCGCCACCGATCTGCAGGTCTGGTCTTGCGATAGCTATCTGAAGAAAGTGAACCGATCGCAGACCTGGGCCGCTGTTTTGATGGGCGTCAGCGAAGGAATGGCTTCTGCCGGCGCAGGGTATTCGACCTCCACGACGACCGGTTACAGCAGCTACGGCGGTTATTCGTCTTATACGACTACGACTTATAATCCCTCTGCAGCCTATCAGGCCAACATGGCCTCACAGCAGCGGATCGCTGATTTCGGTCAGGCCTTGCAGGACGAACAACAGGTCAAAAAGCTGGGATATTTGAAGAAAAACACGATATATCCCGGAGAATCCGTATCCGGATTTGTTCATGTAGCATGGATTAAAGGGGAGCGTGTTGTGTTCATTATCCGGATTGAAGGTGCCGAATACATTTATGAGTGGGGATTTGACAAGAAAAATGCGTTTTTATTGAATAAGAACAACTAAGCTGTATCATTTTTTCTAAAATTTAGTTGAGGAAATAATATCCGCAAGGTCCTGCAAATCGCTATGTGAGCCTTGCGGATATTGTTTTTAAGGTTTATTCCTTTGCGGGAAAGCGAAAAAATGGGAAGATTTTGTACCTTTACCTAAAATATTCTATACAATGGCAGCGATGAATACAGCCGACATCGGCTTTGAAAAGGAAATATGGAAGGCGGCGGATAAGATGCGCGGAAATATTGATGCATCGGAATATAAATCCGTTGTATTGGGACTTATTTTCCTGAAATACATCTCGGACAAATTCGAAGCTAAATATCAACAGCTTGTTGCCGAAGGAGAGGGCTTTGAGGAAGACAAGGATGAGTATTTGAGTAATAAAAATGAGAAGGGTAGTTATGATCCGGTTTTCTATGTCCCTGCGGAAGCCCGTTGGGAAGCTATTGCCATCCATGCACACTCTCCTGAAATTGGAACGATCATCGACAATGCGATGCGGGCAATTGAGAAGGAGAATAAGCGTCTGAAAGATATTCTTCCGAAAAACTTTGCGCGTCCCGAGCTCGACAAACGCCGCTTGGGTGAAGTTGTCGATTTGTTTACAAATATTCGGATGCATGAGCACGGCGATTCGAAGGATATTTTGGGTCGTGCTTACGAATATTGTCTTTCGAAGTTTGCTGAGGCCGAAGGAAAATTGGCAGGTGAATTTTATACTCCGGCTTGTATCGTTAAGACGTTGGTGAACGTATTACAACCTTATAAAGGTCGTGTTTACGATCCTTGCTGCGGTTCGGGTGGTATGTTTGTACAGTCTGCACAATTCATCGAGAACCACTCTGGAAATATCAATAATATATCAGTCTATGGTCAGGATTCCAATCCTACGACATGGAAAATGGCGCAGATGAACTTGGCGATTCGCGGTATCGAGGCCGATCTCGGGCGATATAATGCGGATACCTTTTTCAATGATTGCCATCCGACTCTGAAGGCCGATTTCGTGATGGCCAATCCTCCGTTCAATCTGAGCGATTGGGGGCGGATAAGCTGGCGGATGATGTGCGTTGGAAATACGGTACGCCGCCCAACGGCAATGCCAACTTTGCGTGGATTCAGCATATCATCCACCACCTTGCCCCGACGGGACGTGCGGGCGTTGTGCTGGCCAACGGCTCGCTGTCGAGCCAGAGTGGCGGTGAGGGCGAGATTCGGCGTAAATTGGTAGAGGCTGATTTGGTGGATTGTGTTATCGCTATGCCGCCGCAGTTGTTCTATACTACACAAATTCCCGTGTCGATTTGGTTTTTCAATAAAAACAAGCAACAAAAGGGCAAAACGCTCTTTATCGATGCTCGCAACTTAGGTACAATGGTAACGCGCAAACTGCGCGAATTGACCGATAGTGACACGGTCGATCCGATAAAGCGCGGCGATATTCAGCGCATTGCCGACACCTATAATGCCTATGTTGCTGGAAAATTGGAGAATGAAAAAGGATTTTGTGCGGTTACCTCTGTCGCAGAAATTGCCAAGCAGGATTTTATTCTCACGCCCGGTCGCTATGTGGGCATTGCTGCGCAAGAGGAGGACACCGAACCGTTTGAGGAGAAAATGACACGCTTGACGGGCGAGCTTTCTGGACTATTTGAAAAGTCGCACGAGCTGGAGGCAGAGATCAAAAAACAGTTAGGTAGTATTGGGTATAAATTGTAGCAAATATGGGCTTAATTCTTAATGACTTAAAAAATGCATGTGAATTAGAACATGTATGTGACTATGTAAATAATCGCACAACGAGTAGTATGAATTATATCTCTACGGAAAATATGTTACCCAATAAAGGTGGTATAAGTGAATCTACAATAATACCGCCTGGAACCACAACTGAATATAAAATCGGAGATATTTTGATCTCTAATATTCGGCCATATTTCCAAAAAATATGGTGTGCTGATAGGTGCGGTGGGTGCTCTGCGGATGTTTTGTGTATTCGTGCAAAAGAAAATACAGATAGCAAATATTTATACTATCTGTTGAGCCAGCAAGCGTTTTTCGATTACGTAATGTCGGGAGCAAAAGGGTGTAAAATGCCTCGAGGGACAAAAAACAGATTATGCAATGGCCTGTAAATATCCCCGCAATAGATGTGCAGAAAAAAGTTGTAGCTATATTATCTTCTCTCGATAATAAGATCAGACTCAATCGACGGATAAATGATAATTTAGCAAGCTAATCGAAGGAAACCTCCTCGACGGAGAGCTCGCCGGACATGAGTTTGGGTAGAAGGGTATCACGGAGAGTGGATAATTTTATGTTTTCTTTTTTATTAGATTCAATTTGACTAAATAAAGGATCAGCAATAGAGTTAAATTGCTTCAATTTAGTGTCAGAGGGTATTGATATTGGAGTTTTTCTGAAAATCGGAACAGTCAATTGTTGCTGAGTCGTCCCCGTTCCTGTAATATTCTGAGTTAATGCCCACAAGTATAAATATTTTGCAGACAACTCTTTTTTATTAGGGATTATTGAAATTAGCCGGACAATAGGAACATATGGTTCTAATCTCAAACAGACATAACCTATAGTTCCTCTTGCAGAAATAGTTATACTTTCCTCGTGAATTTTTGCAACATTTGTATAACCATATAATCCTTCATTATCTATTCCATTAGAATATATAGGAACATGACACTCAATAGTCTTTTTTTATTAGTATATTTTTGAAGGCCTATCACCTCCAGCAGTAATAAGTGTGATATCTCCTAATTCACAGTGAACCCATTCGTTTCGATCGAAATCCACAAACCACGACTTAAACAACGCTTTGGCCTGCTCCTCTAAATTATCATTTATACGCTTATTGGTCTCTATTTTTTCGTCAATTGAAGAAAGAATAGAGACTATTTTTGTTGAGTTTTAATATCAGGAATTGATATATCTTGTTCCTGAATAAAACTGTTGAAATCTAAATTCTTAATGCCGGTTGTGCCATTCTCATAGGGGAACATAGCATCTTTATTGTACAGATAAAGCCAGTAATTAAAAAGATATTCAGGTTGGATGCCCGTTGCTGTGATGGCTTTACAGAAGTTAGAACATATCAAAGGCTTACTATATCGGGATAATATTTTATCGGATATTAGCGCAATGCGCCCCGTTGACTGCGTTGGACTCCCGCCGGATATTTCAATTATTAAATTATTAGCAGATAAAATCTTTGATGTCGCTTTTTTATTATGGATAAAACGTTGTGGCATTTTGCCGACATTGCCTTTGCAAAGTTCGGGAATGTCAGCCCCTCTCACACATAATACTTCTGTTGTATAGTTCTCTGTGGGGGAGCCTTTGCCCCAATCACCACTTTTGACTTCTGATATTACATCCTTTATTTTGCAGGTTACTCGTGTCATACCTAATTTATATATTTCCGATGTGAGATTTTGACATTGCTTTGATTAACCATTGCATAGTGCATTGTCGTGTCGATTTTGACGTGCCCCAATAGCTTTTGTACCTGTTCGACCGACATCCCTTTATCAATGGCCATTGTAGCAAGTGTTCGGCGGAATTTATGCGGATGAACTTTGTGAATCGAAACTTTGCGGCCGAGTTGGCGGAGACGTAACTCTACTCCGCTAATTTTAAGCCGATTATGCGGCTTGGCAATGGATACGAAGAGTGCCGGATTGTCATCTGTCCGGCTTTCGAGGTATTGTTTCAGATGAATTTTTGTGCGGGCGTTGAAATAGACTTCCCGTTCTTTGTTGCCTTTACCGAAAACGACGCACTCGCGTTCGTGAAAGTCTATATCTTCTCGATTAATTTTTACCAGTTCGCCGACGCGGATACCGGTAGACGATAGCATGTCTATGATTGCCAGATCTCGTATATGGGTGCAGTTGTCACGCAAAATTTCAAGATTTTCATCGGATAGCACCTCTTTAATTAAAGAGCCGGTTTTAACTTTATGGATGCGTCTCACCGGGCTTTTAAGAATATAATCTTCGTCTTCGAGCCATGCGAAAAAGCTTGAGAAAATTCTGCGGATATTGTCTATGGTAACTTTTGACGATTGGTTATTCGATTGGTATGATGCAAGATAACATCGTAGATCGGTCGTTGTTATATCGACGATATTCTTGTCGATCTGCCGTAACATATATTCAATAGTCGAAGCATAATATTTTAATGTTTTCTCAGAGCATCCCTCGACTCGCTTGGCTGATATAAATAGCGTTTGCAGTTGAGAATTAGCCTTGACTCGCGCTTCGCTATCCGGAAGCTTTTCTGCGATGACAATATTTTGCAATGTGCGATTCAGCACGTTACATAAGATGCTCATTTGATCTGCCGTAATGACGGTACGCATCGCGGTTTTAATTTCGTCAATTAGTTTTTCTTTCATGGCTGCGTTTGTATTATTGAAATTGATAAAGTTACGCAGTCCATTGAAATACACACAAAGATAACCGATAAATGATAATTTAGCAAGCTAATCGAGGGAAACCTCCTCAACGGAGATCTCACCGGACATGAGTTTGGGTAGAAGGGTATCGCGGAGAGATGATAATTTCCTATTTTCAATTCGACAAGTAACCATTCTATTAAAGATGGGAGAAAATAACTTATCTAAATTAACCAAAGCCTGCTTACTTGGGATTTTTACTTTTGATATTTCTAAATCACATCGTTTGATATGCCCCATAGTAACCGCTTTGTCTTTCGCAATGCGAATAAATTTATTCAAATGATGCTTTGTCCAATAAAAAACAAACCATTGAGGATACTTTGCCGAAGATACCTTAAATAAATGTTGGTTGAGCCCACATTTTCCACCACACCAAATATCTACAAGTAGGGTTCCTGACCAAGAAAATATAATGGTTCCATCAGAAATTATATATTCAGGTTTTATTAAAGATGAGCAACGATCACTGTTGGTGTCACATTGTCCTTGTCCAAGTTCTTTAATCTTTAAAACTGGCAATCCTGCCTCATTAGGCATCGCTGGATATTTTTGCATAGCCAATCCATTAAGGTATTGGGCAATGTCAGTCAAAACCCCGTCTTGCCATTCTCCTAAATCCTCTGTATTTTGAATAAAGTAATGATTAAACAGCGCTTTGGCCTGCTCCTCTAAATTATCATTTATCAAAGTTACTATTGTAATTTCTATTTTTGTTATATTTGTATTAAACTGTGATTTCTAATGGAATTAGATCTTCATATTGATTCAAATGGCAATGTAATCGTCAATACATTGTCGGAATATGTTGCATATATTTCTCAGTTGCAAGCTGCCAATGAAGGTAGCAATGAGCGATTCTTTTTCAGGGGCCAATCCAATAAAAATTGGGATGTGCGCCCGTGTTTATTTAGAGAAATAACCTGACGATTGAATCCGATATTATATCCGAGGCTTGTGCTCGTGCTCCTTTTGAATTTGGCGGCCGAAGTGCATTTGAACGACTGACAAAATTACAACATTATGGACTGCCAACCAGAATGTTGGATGTAACGCTAAATCCTTTAGTCGCGTTGTATTTTGCGTGTGCGAAATGTGAAGATAAAGAAAACTACGACAAGAATTATAAAGAATCTGATACTATTGATGTCGACTCCGATCATTCATTTGATAATGAATATGATGTCGATGGGGCTGTTTATTATAGACGGGCTTATGGACATAAGCATAATTCAGATGATATTGATCTGTTGGCCCGAATCGCGGAAATGGATTTCAGCGGAGATATTGTATTGCATCAATTGGTCGAGAAATTAGGACTACGCAGTCAAATAAAACAAGCCGAGGATTTTGAGGAACTGGCAAAGGTGATGCAAAATGCTTACTTTGTTATATCGACATTCAACAATGAACGTTTGATTCGGCAGAGCGGAGCCTTTTTGCTTTCGGGTAGCATTAATATTCAACTCAATAAATCTGATTACGGCGCCAGTCGGATCGAGAAGAGCAGTTGTTCTTTAAATAGCCAGTTTGCGAGCGAAAGGATAATCATACCGGCCGGAAGCAAGGAAAGCCTTTTAGAAGAATTGAATTTCTACAATATAAACCAAGGGGCTTTATTTCCGGAGTTGGAGCATCAGATGGCATATATCAAATATAGTATGTGTAAATCTAATGTCAGAAGCGCTTCATCTTTTGAAAAGATAGATTTTGATGCAATAAAAGCTGAAGAATCTAAGGAAAGTGTTGAGATAGCTGAATCCGTAGTGAGAGAAGAGTTAGTTGATAAGGCTATTTATGATATCATATCACAATATATTTCAGATGATGCTATAAAACAGAATGTTCTTCGAATTATTACACGGCAAACCGAATATATAGATTGGGCCAATAAGGAAGCGACCATTAGTGATTTGAGGCGTAAAATCAAACGAAGCCTGTCTTTACAATCTATTAGTTCTGATGTCGCAACGCAATCTGCGCGTAATATGGTATCACAGCTTGTTAACTTGTATGTGAAAAAATAACAATTATATGCACTTCACCGAAGATGATTTTGAAAACGCTATTCTCGAGTTGTTTCGAGAGCAATTAGGCTATGATTATGTGTACGGTCCCAATGTAATGCGCGACTATGCAGAACCGCTTTACGTGGAGGTGCTGGAGGCTGTGTTGCCGCAGATCAATCGTGGACTGCCACAGGCCGCTATTGACGAAGCTATGGTGAAAATTCGGACCTATGAGGGCGGAACGTTGGTACAGAAGAATGAATTGTTCACGGATTATTTGCAAAATGGCGTAGCTGTCAATTATTTCGATGGCCGCGAGCAATGTTCCGCAAATGTCCGGCTTGTCGATTACGATTCACCGTTACATAATCGGTTTACGATCGCTAATCAATGGACGGTCGATGGGCACTCGGTAAGGCGTGCGGATATGATCGTATTTGTCAATGGATTGCCGCTGGTGGTGGTCGAACTCAAATCGCCATCGCGTGAGAATACAGACGTGTCGGAAGCTTATGCACAATTGCGTAACTATATGCAGGAGATTCCGTCTCTCTTTATTTATAACGCTTTTTGTGTGATGAGCGATCAGGGGATGACTAAGGCGGGGACGATCACGGCGGGTGAAGACCGTTTTATGCAGTGGAAAACGGTAGATGGGAGTTATGAAGATACCCATAGCGCGAATTTCGATGTGCTTTTCGCGGGAATGTTCGAAAAAACGCGGTTTGTTGAATTGTTGCGGAATTTTGTTTGTTATTCGAAAGACGGTAAACAGGATATTAAGATATTAAGTGCCTATCATCAGTTTTATGCCGTACACAAGGCTGTGCTTTCGACGGTTAAAGCAGCTGAGACAGATGGTCGGGGTGGCGTGTTTTGGCATACGCAGGGCAGCGGAAAGTCATTGTCGATGGTCTTTTTCGCCAAGCAGTTGCAGCAGGCGATGTCGTCGCCGACTATCGTCGTGCTGACAGACCGTAACGATTTGGACGGTCAGTTGTACCGGCAGTTCGCTTGTTGCAGGGATTTTTTGCGTCAGACACCCGTGCAGGCCGAAAGTCGGGCTCATCTTCGGGAATTATTGGCGGGACGCGAAGCGAACGGTATCTTTTTCTCGACGATGCAGAAATTCGAAGAGAGCGAAGAACCTCTTTCGACGCGACGAAATATAGTTGTTATGGCCGACGAGGCGCATCGCAGTCAATACGGATTGGAGGAGAGGGTCAGGATGGTTACGGATGCTGACGGGGTAACGCAAGCCAAAGTTGTAATCGGCGCGGCGCGTCTGGTGCGTAATGCGTTGCCGAATGCTACCTATATCGGGTTTACCGGAACGCCTATTTCGCAAAAAGATCGGTCGACACGCGAAGTATTCGGCGATTACATCGACGTGTACGATATGACGCAGTCGGTGGATGACGGTGCGACACGGCCGGTATTTTACGAGAGCCGTGTAATCAATCTGAAACTCGACGAGCAGTCCTTGCGACGTATTGATGCGGAGTATGATGCGATGGCTGAGGAGGCGGAAGAGTATGTCATTGAGAAAAGCAAGCGTGAATTGGGGCGGCTCGACTCGATCCTTGGAGCTGACGCGACGGTGGCATCATTGTGCGAGGACATCGTAAAACACTATGAGGAATTCCGGCAATACGAGCAGACGGGTAAGGCGATGATAGTAGCCTATTCGCGGCCAATAGCGATCAAGATTTACCGTCGGATTCTCGAAATGCGTCCGGTGTGGAGTGACAAGCTGGCTGTTGTGATGACTTCCGGTAATAAAGATCCGGAAGACTGGCGGGCGATTATTGGAAATGATTCCCACAAGAAAGAGTTGGAGAAGCGGTTCAAAGACAACGATAGCTCGTTGAAAATCGTCATCGTAGTTGATATGTGGCTTACGGGTTTCGACGTACCTTCGCTTTCGACGATGTATGTTTATAAACCGATGTCCGGACACAATCTAATGCAGGCTATTGCTCGTGTGAATCGTGTGTTCGGGGATAAACAAGGCGGTTTGGTTGTGGATTATGTGGGTATCGCTTCGGCGTTGAAGACGGCGATGAACGATTATACATACCGTGACCGCAAAATTATGGTGATACGGATGTGGCTAAAACCGCCTATCCGGAGTTTCAGAAGAAACTGGACGTTTGCCGTGATCTGATGTATGGATTCGATTATGGTGCTTTCTTCGGTAAGTCTGATTTGGAGCGGGCGAAAGCCATCAGCGGAGGTGTCGATTTCATGCAGTCCCCGAGCGGATGGAAACGAAAAAAACTCTATATCAAAGAGGCGCTGCTGCTGCGGCAGGCATTGTCGCTTTGTCAGAGTTTACTGAATTATGAGCAACGTATCGAAGCTGCCTATTTTGAGGCGGTTCGCACATTACTGACGCGCGTGGAAGCCAAGGGCAAGATTTCGTTCCGTGAGATTAACGGGCGTATTAATGAATTGCTCAAGCAGAGTATCAAGAGCGAAGGGGTAATTAATCTTTTCTCCGATATCAAGGAGGAGTTCTCTTTGTTCGATTCGAAATTCCTGGAAGAGGTTGCCCGGATGAAGGAACGGAACTTCGCCGTAGAATTATTGCGTAGGTTGATTGCAGAGCAGGTACAACTATATCAGCGAACGAATACGGTACGAGCCGAGAAGTTTTCGGAAATTCTGGCCGATGCCATGAGCCGCTATTTGAAAGGGATGCTGACGAACGAAGAGGTTATCGAAGAACTGCTGAAAATAGCCCGTGAGATCGTTCACGGCGAAAAGGCCGGCAAGTCGCTTAATCTGAACAGCGAAGAACTTGCCTTTTATGATGCGTTGACCAAGCCTGAGGCTGTAAAAGATTTCTATTCCAACGATCAGTTGGTCGCTATTACGCGAGAGTTGACAGATGCGCTTCGGCGAAACAAGACGATTGACTGGAATATGAAGGAGAGTGCTCGTGCCGGAATGCGGCGTATTGTCAAACGGTTGTTGAAAAAGTATGATTATCCGCCTGCAGGGCAGGAAGATGCTTTGAATACGATTATGGAGCAGTGTAAGAAGTGGAACGAAAATAATTGAATGAGATAGCTATGGGTAAGTTGGAAGAGTCAGTCGTATAATGATTTTGCAAGATATAGTAATAGGCAGTGTCCATAATTTTGTGTAAATGGGAGAATAGGATTCAGTTTGAGTTACGCTCCCCTCGATCCCGGAATATCGTCATCTCTTTCCGCCGGCAGGGAATTAAATGCCGGAGATGAAAATCCGCAAGGCCATGCGAATCGCCCGAGGGGCGAGCCTTGCGTATTTCCATCCCCGGCGTTTTGCTGGTCGCATGTAGATTTGCAGCGTGATGTAATCACAGGTAATTTCGATATGGAGTCGCAGTGAACCGGGGCTTGTCGTAAGCTTTGAGGCTTGGCGGTAGATTTGGACTGCGACTCCATTAACCAGAGAGAATGGCTGTTTAGAATTGTAGGTTTGAAGACCTGGTACATGTGATAGCATACGACTCTCACAAAACTAACAAGTTATGCACTATTTGTATTATGTGGGTCTGGATGTGTCGAAAGAGACTTTCGATGCGTCTTTGGTCGCCTTCGAGGATGCAAACGAGATGGCTCACCGCAAATTCGCCAACTCCCGAAAAGGGATCTGCTCGTGTCTGCACTGGGTTGAGAAGCGGCATGGTATTCGGCTCGACGGTGTGATTTTCTGCGCCGAGGATATGGGGAGCTACATATCCGAGATGGCGGTTTGTGCTTCCGACAGGACGCTGAATTTCAATTTTTCACTGATCTCGCCGTTGGTAATCAAGTATTCGATGGGTATTGCCCGTGGCAAAACAGACAGAGTGGATGCCCGGCGTATCGCCGAGTATGCGATCACTCACTATCGGAAGATAGCCCTTTATCTGCCGGCAGAGAAGGAACTGTGTCAGTTGCGCACATGGCTGATCTTAAGGGCTCATCTGGCAAAACAACGTGTAGCGAAACTGGTGTTGCTCGAAAAATTAGACTACAAAGAGAAATTCGCGGATGTATCTATTCAACGTTCCATGCTCCAGGAGGAGATCGCGTATGCAGAAACTCATATGAAAACCATCGAACGGGAAATGAAGGAACTGATAGCCGCCGACAGCAACATTTGCCGGAACTACAAGCTGCTGACCAGCATCAAAGGTGTAGGGCCGATCACGGCCATTGTGATGCTCTGTTCGACGCTTAATTTCACCAAAATCACAGACCACCGCAAGTTTGCCTGCTATTGCGGGCTGGCTCCGTTCGAACATAGCTCCGGCACAAGCGTTCGCGGGGATGCCACACATCGAGCATGGCGAATCGAGACATTAAAGTACAACTGAACCGCAGTGCACTGATTGCCATCAGGTGTGATCCGCAACTAAAGGCATATTACGAACGCAAAGTGGCTGAAGGTAAACATAAATTCAGCGTCCTGAATGCTGTGAGGGCCAAAATCGCCGCCAGATGCTTTGCCGTCGTAAGGCGTGGAACACCATATGTAGCGTTGCAGATATAATCCGGCATACATATCTGCCATTCGATAAGATTTTGAGATCATTCAAAATCTCAAAATCTTATTGTCGGAACAGTCCGTCTAATTGGGAGCCGAACCTACTCATAATTAATGTATTGTCATTTCCGTACTCCGCAAATTAACGATTCTGACTATGGGATGCAAGGCTATACAAGCGCTTCGCGGCCTTGCATCCCATAGCCAGAATCATTTTGCTAAACGCTACGACAAAAATGACAATTTCCGGGCATGAAACTTTTTGCAGCTTTTATTTGGTTTTATCTTAGAATTCTACCGTCGGAAAAGACGATATTCTGCGGCTCCTAACGATCCGGTTCCGATGTTCAGCCGCGAGCGGCCTGCTCGTTCGACGGCCCCCCGTCCTGCTATCTGCCGTCGAAATACCTCCGCTTTTTCAAAACGGTCTTCTGCTATTCTTCTCGTGGAGATAATTCAGTTCGTCGCTGTAAATGTTCATGACAAAGCGCAACATACTGTCGACCAGCGCCGTAAGCCTAGTCGAGTCGTCTCCCAGCAGGTGGAGGATTGCCGACACTTTGCCCTTGGTTGGGGCGCTGACGTAGATCGCCGAGCGGTTACGGCAATCCGTTGGTGCGAAGAACGTGCGTTCAAAATCCGGTAGCGTGAGCTTTTTACGACGAAACCCGGATGCATCTTTCCCCGCAGCCACAGCGGTAGGGACGACCGACGGAAACGATTCGTCGATCTCGGATTTTGGCACAGGCTCCTGAATCGTTTCTTCTGCGCCTTCTTTCGGCTCGGGAATCCTGCGGACGACTTTCGAATCCAAAGGGGCTTGTCCGGCGATCATCTGTCGCATCAGCTCCTCATCGACTTCGATACGGAGATGCTTCGAAGGATTGGGTGCGGGTTTGTCTGTTTCTTTCAATGAATCCATGGTGCAACGTTTTTGAGATTGATTGTCAGCTATACTGTCGTAAAGCGTGTATGTTTGGTTTTATGTTTTAAACCATTCAAAATACCGTTTTCCGTTTCATGCGGTTTGTATCGGAATAATGAACGGAATAAGAAAACTTGCCTTTCATGCTGCAAGATACAACCGACAGAAATACCTCGATTCCGATGTCCGCTCACGACCGCTCCAGTCCGTTCGGCGGGCTTTTTTTCATCTCCAGACGGTTGTAATATTGCACCGGGAAAGACCCGCCCTCGGAGGCTTTTCAAAGTTTTCACAAAAAATTTTCCGCCGCGGATTTTGTTATCGCCAGATAACAGCGAGCTGTACCTTTGTATGCCGAAAAACTTTTCGGCATACGAAAGGTGCTCGCTCTGCGAGGCTGGGTGGCGTTCCCGAGTCACGCCACTTAAACTACCAGACTGATGACAACCACGAAAAAGAGGATCGGACGCCCGACAACGACAGATCCCAGAGTCCACAGGTATAATTTCAAACTCACCACCGAAGAGAATATCCGCTTTAAGCAGATGCTTTGTGAGGCAGGATTGGAGCATAACCGTAGCCGGTTTATCGTCAAAAGGCTCTTTGCCGAGGAGTTTGTCGTCATCAAACGCGATCCGTCGAAGACGCAATTCGTCGCCCGGCTGAATGATTTTTATTTCCAATTCCAGAAACTTGCGAACAACTACAACCAGATTGTAAAGGCCGTCAATGCGCACTTTTCCAACGTTGCTATCCCGCATCAGATCGCTATGCTGGAGCAGCGGACGCGCGAACTGAAAGCCCTCAGTATCGAGATTCTGAACCCCGCAAAACAGGCTAAGGAGTGGTTGCGAATATAAGATCGGGTTCCTCGCCCGGCGGAGCGTTGTATTACAACAAGGAGAAAGTGGATAAGGATGAAGCCGAAGTGCTCCTCTGGCAGAAGATGCTCGAACCCTTCAATAAACACGGGCGAATGGATGTCGATGCCTGCATGGAGAGCTTCCGGCCCTACCTCGAAGCTAACAGAAGGACGACCAATACGGTCTTCCATGTCTCGCTGAATCCTTCGCCGGAAGACAGACTGACAGACGAACGGCTCCGGGACATTGCCCGCGAGTACATGGAGCGCATGGGTTACGGCGAACAGCCCTATATCGTTTTCAAGCACAAGGACATTTCCAGAGAGCATCTCCATATCGTGTCACTGCGTGTCGATGAGCAGGGCCGCAAACTCCCGCACGATTTCGAGGCCCGGCGCTCGATGGAAATTCTGCGTGATTTGGAGCGGAAATACGGTCTGCATCCGAGTATCAAAGGCGAGGAACAAGCAGACAGGCTCGGCTTGCGCAAAGTAAACTATAAAGAGGGCAATGTCAAACAGCAGATATCGTCCGTCGTGCGGTCGTGCTTGTGCAATTACAAATGTTCGTCCTACGGAGAGTTTCGCACCCTGCTGGAACGTTTCAATGTCTCAGTTGAAGAACGTACGGGAACCGTCGACGGACGGGACTATGCCGGAGTGATTTACGGGCCATGACCGACGATGGCTACGGTATCGGCACGCCGTTCAAATCGAGCCGTATCGGCCGGGATGTCGGCTATAAGGCCCTTCAAAAGTATTATGAGCGGTCGAAGAGTGCGCTGAAGCAGGACGGAACGCTCGACCGACTTCGGCAAACAGTCAAAGACGCCATGAGCCCACACAATACACGGGACGAGTTCCGGCGACTGCTCAAAGCGGAGAATATCGACACGATTTTCCGCATTAACCCGGTCGGCAGAATCTATGGTGTGACTTTCATTGACCATAACGACGGCATCGTTGCCCGCAGGTCGGTACTGGGAAAAGAGTTTTCGGCAAATGTTTTCAATGAACTCTATCCGGCACCGAAAAACGACAAGCAGGTTCCAGAACAACACACAGCACCGTAACACGAAATACAAAACCATATCGCCAATCCTATTTCTGGCATTGTCGATACGCTATTGGACCTGACCGACACGCAGGCCTATGAAGAACAGCAGCGGCAGATGCAACGATTTCGAAAGAGGAGGTGACATTTTTTTGATATGAAGACTGATACTTACTGTACGAAGGATCTTTCGCGGGTGGGAAGATGTTTGATTCATAGGACATTATGTTGCTTTTCAGATAAGAAGTATATCGCTTATAGAGTAAAAAACGTAATTGTAAACGAGGTTTCGGTGTCCAAAGCGTTACCTCGTTGACTTTTGCTTAGAAATTGTGTATTGTGTTGAATTAGATCATGTTAATGCGTTGTTCGTCTTGGCGGCCGACTCTGCCGAAATTATTTTTGTAACCCTCAAGAGGCGTGTGCAGTATGTTGACGCTGTGGCATGTTGTCAGACAAGACGAACTGTTTATAGAGTGATTCTCTGGCCGACTATAATATTTATAACAAAAGTCCTATGTTCGTATATAGGACTTTTGTCATTTTGTACATTCAAGCGTATAGATGTCATCCGGAAATGTCGCAATTCGGTTTCCGTTCAGGTATTCAGCCGTGCATGGTCTGCGAGGAACTTCTCCAGCCCGCTGTCCGTCAGCGGATGTCTGAGCAACCCTTCGATTGCCGCAAGGGGGCATGTCGCCACATCGGCTCCCGCATCGAGGCACTGGATAATATGCTGCGTATGACGGATCGAAGCGGCCAGCACCTGCGTTTTGTAACCATAGGTGCGGTAGACCTTCACGATGTGGGCTACCAATGCCACGCCGTCTTCGGAGATGTCGTCGAGACGTCCCACGAACGGAGACACGTAGGTCGCTCCGGCCTTTGCGGCGAGCAACGCCTGTCCCACGGAGAATACCAGCGTGCAGTTCGTCCGGATATCCTTGGCGGCAAAATATTTTACGGCCCGGATTCCTGCGGCCGTGCAGGGCAGTTTCACGACGATGCGGGGATGCAGCGCCGCCAGCGCCTCACCCTCTCGCACCATTCCTTCGAAGTCTGTGGCTATGACCTCGGCGCTCACGTCTGCAGATTTCAACATAATGACGGTTGCAGTTTTCCGTACCCCGGATGTTCTCTTTGGCCATCAGCGATGGGTTGGTCGTTACGCCGTCCAGGACGCCCAGTTCATGCGCCTTGCGGATTTGTTCCAGATTGGCCGTGTCGATAAAGAATTTCATGGCTCAAATAGTTTTTACGGTTTCTTAAAGATACGAAGAAAATTCCAGACTACAGAAATCGTAGAGCGAATAACGTTAGAGTGTTGTCAGTTATGATCTATCAGCTTTGCTCGGTTGTGGGATTCGTAAAGGAGGCCGTCAAAAAAAAATCATGTTGTTCTGCCAAGTATAGGTGTCGGTGCAACTGCCTCGGTATGCGTTGGCAGAGTAGCCTTTTAATTGACGCTAAAAGAGGTATTTTACAGAATACTTGACTTTAAAGCATATTAAAATTTTTGGTTTTGATATGCTTTGATGAGTTTTTGTGCTATCTTTGGATATTCATTTAATATAGAATTTGCCTCTTCTTTGAAAAAAAGAAAGGTAGATAAGCATTGTAAATACCCGGGCTAAATTTTTACTCGCAGATGATAAAAAAACTGTTTTTTACATTGCTTTGCACTGCTGTCTGCCGAACGATATCGGCACAGGTGGTTGATCCTTATGTCCCGGCGCCCGAAAACCTTCGGGCTCGGACGGCGTTTCAGGATGCCAAATTCGGCATTTTCCTCCACTGGGGGCTTTACTCCATGCTCGGCTCGGGCGAATGGACGATGACCAACCGGGACATCAACTACCGGGAGTACGCCAAGCTGGCCAATGCGTTTTATCCACATGATTTCGATGCCGCGGAGTGGGTCTCGGCCATCAAATCCTCGGGTGCGGGGTACGTCTGCTTCACGACGCGCCACCACGACGGCTTCTCGATGTGGGACACCGCGCAGACGGACTACGACATCGTGGACGCCACGCCGTATAAACAGGATGTCGTGAAAGCGCTCTCCGACGAGTGCTCCCGTCAGGGCATCCGCCTGCACCTCTATTATTCGCTGATCGACTGGTACCGCGACGACTGCCCGCGCGGGCGGACGGGGCTTGGGACGGGGCGTCCCGGAACGGGGATCGACTATGCGCACTATTACGACTTCATGAAACGCCAGCTCACGGAACTGCTGACGGGTTACGGTTCGGTGGGCGCCGTGTGGTTCGACGGGGTGTGGGACCAGGACCAGAACCTGGATTTCGACTGGAAACTCCGCGGGCTGTACGACTATATCCATGCCATCAGGCCGGCCTGTCTGGTGGGTAACAACCACCACCTGGTCCCGTTCGAAGGCGAGGATATCCAGATTTTCGAGCGCGACCTTCCGGGCGAGAACACCGCCGGACTTTCGGGGCAGGAGATCGGCCGCCTGCCGCTCGAAACGTGCCAGACGATGAACGGCATGTGGGGCTACAAGATCACCGACCTCGACTACAAATCGTCGAAGACGCTGATCCACTACCTCGTGCGGGCTGCGGGCCGCAACGGAAACTTGCTGCTCAACATCGGTCCTCAACCCGACGGAAAACTGCCTGCGACGGCCGTCGAACGGCTGCGGGAGATGGGCGAATGGCTCGCCCGGTACGGCGAAAGCATCTACGGAACCCGCGGCGGCGACATCCCGCCCCACGACTGGGGCGTAACGACGCGCAAGGGCGACAAACTCTATGTGCATGTGCTCGATTTGCAGGACGATGCGCTGTACCTGCAGCTCGCGCAACGGGTGAAAAGCGCCCGGTGCCTGAACAACGGCGAGCGGGTGAAGTTCGACACGCTCCGGGGAAAAGGGATCGTCCTGAATCTGGAGCATGTTCCCGAGGATACCGACCGAATCATAGAACTCACTTTACGATGAAAAAAAACGACACAGCTATTCGCCGGCCTGCTTATGCTCACGGGCGTGTTGTCGGCGTGCTCCCCGGCCGGCAACGAGGGTTTCATGCGGCGCGTGGAGACCGATTTCCGTCACAAACAGGAGCTGCTCCCCCGGGGCGATCTGTTCGGGATATTCGACGAACCGATGACGCCGCAGGAACGCGATGCAATGACGTTTCTCTATGCCTATATGCCCGTGGGGGACATGACCGACTACCCGGGCGATTTTTATCTGGAAAACGTGCGCTGTGCGCTGTCTGTCCGGCAGGAGATGCCTTGGGGCAGGAGCGTCTCCGACGAGTTGTTCCGGCATTTCGTGCTGCCCGTGCGGGTCAACAACGAGTGTCTCGACGATTCGCGCCGGGTATTTCACGATGAACTCAAACCCCGCGTCGAGGGGCTGTCGATGTATGACGCCATCCTCGAAGTGAACCACTGGTGTCACGAGAAGGCCAACTACCAGCCGTCGGATGCGCGAACTAGTTCGCCGCTGGCCACCGTGCGCACGGCTTACGGCCGCTGCGGCGAGGAGTCCACGCTGCTCGTTGCGGCCCTGCGGTCGGTGGGCATTCCGGCCCGGCAGGTCTACACGCCCCGCTGGGCGCACACCGACGACAACCACGCCTGGGTCGAGGCCTGGGCCGACGGACGGTGGCATTTCCTCGGGGCCTGCGAGCCGGAACCGGTGCTCGACCTGGGGTGGTTCAACGCCCCGGCCAGCCGCGGGATGCTGATGCATACCAAGGTCTTCGGCTATTACGACGGTTCGGAGGAGGTGATGAAAACCACGGCCAACTACACCGAGATCAATGTGATCTCGAACTATGCCGCGTGCGCCCCGCTCACCGTGACGGTCACCGACACGGCGGGCAGTCCCGTGGAGGGTGCGACCGTGGAGTTCAAACTTTACAATTACGCCGAGTTCTTCACCGTGTCGCGCAAAACGACCGACGGCCGGGGGCGGGCGTCGCTGTCGGCGGGTCTGGGCGATATGCTTGTCACGGCTGTCTGTGATGGCCGGTTTGGGGTTCGGAAGGTTTCTTTCGGGAGGGAGACGGAGGCGACGGTGGTGCTGGAGCATGCGATCGGCGACGAATTCTCCTTTCCCATCGACATCGTTCCTCCGACCGAGAGCGCGAATTTGCCGGAGGTGACGGCCGCCCAGCGTGCGGAGAACGACCGTCGCTTCAACCGCGAAGACTCCATCCGCAACGCCTATATCGCCACGTGCCCGGCGAAACCCGCCGTTGCGGAGTTTGCACGTTCTGTCGGCATGAAGCCGGACGATGTGGCCGGATTTATCGCCGCTTCGAGAGGCAATCACGCCGAAATTATGGATTTCCTGCGCGAAGCGAGCCGGAAAGGATGCACCGGGCGGGCGCTGCAACTGCTCGCCACGCTGTCGGAAAAAGACCTGCGCGACACGCCGTCGGCGGTGCTCGCAGACCATCTTTATAATACGGACAAGGATGCCGACGCCGCGACCGTGCTGGCTCCGCGTGCGGCCAACGAGATGCTCACCGCCTACCGGTCGTTTCTCCAGCGTGAAATCCCGGCGGCCGATGCCGCGGCATTCCGCCGTGACCCGCAGCGTCTGGCGGCGTGGTGCCGCGACAGCCTGACCCTGCGTCCGGAACTCTGCACCGTCTCCACGACCATCTCGCCCGAAGGCGTGTGGCGTAGCCGGACGGCCGACAAACTCTCGCGGGCTATCTTCTTCGTTGCCGCGGCTCGTTCGTTCGGCATCCCGGCGTGGATCGACCGCGTGACGGGCAACCTCTTCTACCGCCATGCCGGGAAGGATGTGCCCGTCGATTTCGACGCGGCCGGGAACCGGGAACTGGAGACCGGGCGGCTGCAATTGAACTATGCGCCGATTCCGCGTCTCGACGATCCGGAGTATTTCCGGCACTTCTCCCTTTCGCGCTTCGACGGGCAGTCGTTCTCCCTGCTGAACTATCCTGATTTCGAGCGGTGGAGCGAGCTGTTCCGGGCTCCCGCCGATCTGGAAACCGGTTATTATATGCTTGTGACGGGCAGCCGGCTCGCCAGCGGCAGCGTGCTGGGGAACGTGTCGTTCTTCAACGTCCGTCCGGACAGTACGACCGAAACGAACCTGACGATGCGCGACAATTCGGAGGCGGTTCGCGTGATCGGGAGTTTCGATTCGGAGTCGAAATTCACTGACGCCGCGACGGGAGCCGAAACGTCGGTCCTCACGACTGCGGGACGTGGTTATTTCGTGATCGGATTGCTGTGCGTCGGACAGGAGCCTACAGATCATGCGCTGAAGGATATCGCGGCCAAAGCCGCGGAGCTTGAAGCGTGGGGACGCTCGCTGATCCTGCTCTTCCCCGACGAGGGGGCGTACCGGAAATACACGGCGTCGCCCGCGGCCCCGCTGCCGGCGACCGTCACCTTCGGCATCGACCGCGACGGCTCGGTTCGCAGGCGGATTCTCGAAGCGATGCAGCTGCCGGGGAACGTTTCGCTTCCGGTCTTTCTGATCGGCGATACGTTCAACCGTGTCGTGTTCGAATCCCACGGCTATACGATTGGCCTCGGCGACCGTCTTTTGCACACCATACACCAATTATGACCGGAATTTATGACGACTGAACTTTGCGCCTATACCTGCGATGCGTGCGATATAGCCCGGCGGACAGGCGTCACGCGCATCGAGCTTTGTGCCGCGCCCTTCGAAGGGGGTACGACCCCTTCCGCCGGGCTGATCCGCTACGCCCGGAGTCTACCGGGCCTGCGGCTGAGCGTGATGATACGCCCTCGGGGCGGGGATTTTTGCTATACGGATGCCGAAACGGCGCTGATGGCCGAAGAGATTCGCTTCGCCCGTGCCTGCGGAGCCGACGGGGTGGTCCTCGGCGTGCTGACCCCCGACGGAGAGGTGGACGAGACGCGCACGGCGCAGCTTGTCCGCGAGGCTGAGGGGATGGAGGTGACGTTCCACCGCGCGTTCGACATGACGCGCGATCCCCGGCAGGCGCTCGAAGCGGTCATTCGCACCGGATGCCGCCGGGTGCTCACCTCCGGAGGCCGCAATACGGCGCAGGAGGGTGTCGGAACGCTGCGTGCGTTGGCGGCGCAGGCGGCCGGCCGCATCGAAATCATGGCGGGGAGCGGCGTCGGTCCGTCGAACGCCCGCCTGCTGGCCGCCACAGGGGTCGATGCCCTGCACTTCAGCGCCCGCCGGGAACGTGAGGGCGCGATGCGCTTCCGCAATCCGCAGGTTTCGATGGGCGGGTGTGCCGGTGTTCCGGAATACTCCGTGACCGATGCCGACGAAACTCTCGTCCGGAAACTGTTGGCCAAGCTGGAATAACAACGATTGATTTCAGCTCGGAGGGTGTGGTGCTCGGATGTGGCAGCCAGACGGTTGTCACTGTGTATATTTCACCCCGACTATCGGGATAAGGTAATGTGAGGTTTGCAGGACGCGGGCGTGGTATATCCACTCATCTGGAAAGAGATCATATTTATATATAGTATATTTTATTCCATCCTTGTTTTTGGTTTGGCGGAGCAGTTTCGAAGCGGTCGATCTGCCCGATTTCGCCGTCGGTCTGAAGTGCGAATCTGTTCTTAAAATGCGCATTTTGCAAGACTTTTTTATGCATTTGGAGCGTAATTGCTGATGATTTTTTTGCGAAAAATTAATTAGGATAAAATCTTTTTATTATTTTTGCGACAAAGAGAATCCTCTTTCCTCGTCAAATTGCGAGGGGGGGGGGATTTTTCCTTGGCGCCGTTCTCGTGTCAAGTCGATAAAATCCCGAAAACTCGATAAGTAATTTTTCTGGAATCCGTCCAGGGTTTCATTTTGTAGATTGTATCGACTGTTTTAAGTATGGCATTTCATTATGCTTATCACATCCGAAAGCCAAACCGGGAAGCCGGTTCATTAAATCTCATCCTATGAAAAAGTTGTACCTATCCTTTCTGGCCATGCTTTGCATGGCAGGAGCGTCCGTACTGAATTCATGTTCGGACGACGATTCCACTTCATCCGGCAACCCCGACATGCCAGAAAGCGGGAATGCCCTGATCTGCAACGGTGTCGTACGGGAAATCAAATCCGCCGTCTACTCGGTCGAGACACCCGGAAACGGCGAAAAGGCAGATGCTTCGGAAGCTGCCTCCGTCTATACGATCTATCTCTCGCCGACGGCAGGGCTTGTGGATGTGGACGGCATGCTGATCGCCGACGATGCCGTCAAAATTACCGTCAAACAACCTTCCGGAGCCGTCGATTTTGCGGTTGCCGGCAACGGAATCGCCTATGGGGAGATCGACGTAAACTCCTCGAACGTCGGAGAAGCCTCGAAAGCGGATCTCTCGGTCGAGTTCCTCTCGGCCCGCGTCGCTCGTATTTCCGCCGAAATCGAAACCGGCGGAAAAACGCTGACGGTTGCCTATTACGGACTGTGCAAGAATTCCGACGCTTCGGAGGTGGGAGATGACGCAGACAAGGTGTTGCTGGATAAAGTTCCGCTGTCGTGGTACCTCGGCCCGGTCAAGGGCGTGGAGTCGCACAACTATTATATGGCCTTCACGGATGCCGAGCATACCGTATCCAAAGGGCGGGTGACGCTCAAAGAGGCGGGTTACCTTTTCGTGGCCGACCTCTATGCGGTTCCGGGCGAAGATGCCTACACGCTTCCCGAGGGTGAATATATGGCCAGCCAGCTCAACGAGGATCACACGTTCACGTCCCAATATACCGGTGTTCAGTATATCGACGCCGAAGGCAATAAGACCCAGTTGTCGCTGGTTTCGGGAGAGCCGTTGAAAGTCTCCCACGAGGGTGACGTCTGGAGCGTTTCGCTTCGTTTCGTCGATACGGACGGTTCCGAAAAGAGCATCGTCTACGAGGGACAGCTCCAGATCGTCGATCAGCCGGAGGACGGCGGCTTCTACCTGCCGCAGATCGGACGCGACGTGGAAGTGGTCGGATTCAGCGCCACCGCGACCTATTACGGCAACATGCTCGAAGCAGGTACCGGCATGATGCAGATCAACATTTACGACGAAACCTACGACACGGAGGAGGGGCAGGGCGGTCTCGCCGCTGCGCTCGTCGTATTCAACGACCTGTTCGGCAATCCGAAGGAAGCCGTGATCAAGCCCCACGAATATCTGGCCAACACCTCGTTCCAATGGGGGTCGTGGATGCCCGCCGTGGAAATTCCGATGGAGGGGCTGGTATTCCCGCTCGGCACTTATGTCCAGTTGGACGACGGAACCTCTTTCGGACAATTTTCCTACGGAAAGGAGGGCATCATCAAGATCGAGGCCGCCGGTACGGCCCAAGGCGAAGACGGCAAAATAGAACCGGTATACAAGATCGAGTTCAACCTTACCTCGAAGGACGGCTTTACCCTCAAGGGCTCGTACACCGGAGTCATTCCGATCACCGACGCATCCGACGACAAGTCCGATGACGACGGCACCTCGACGCTCGAGCGTGACTACGACATGGATCTGTCGAAGATCAAAAAGGCGCATTACTATACTTCGGATCAGGTCTATATCCAAGGCATCGGCTACAAACCGATCAGTTCCTACGGATGCGGTCTGCAATTCATCAATATCGGTATCGAATGGGTAGGAGACCATCTCGAAGACTTCGTGGATCGCGAGCCGGGCGGTGACATCGTCCGTGTGGAACTTACCACCGAGCCGGGCAAGGAGAACGAAATCACTCCGGGAACCTACGAGGTGACCGAACAGCGCTGGCCGGCATACATCAAACCCGGCGTCATGATGCGCGGCATTATGCTGGACGGCGGTCTGCATGGCAGCCGGTGGATGCACCAGACTTATTCGATGTGGGGAGATGACAACAAGATCTTCGAATACATGGACGGACACGCCCTGCTCTACGACGGTCAGGTTACGATCACCAAGGTCGAGGGCGAAGGCAAGGAGAACTGGTACCGGTTCGAGGTCGACGGCATCTGCGTGCGCAAGCATCATGTGCGCGGAACGTGGGAAGGCCCTGTCGTAAGCCAAACGGGGCGTGCTGCGGCAGAAAAGGATCATCTCGAACCGCCCAGACTGCTTCGCCGCCTGCCGGCTCCGTCGGTTCCGATGAGCCGTCTGGCCGAAGAACTGCCGGGCATCATGTTCCGCAAGGCCGGAATGACCGAATGACAACAGAAAAACCGGATAGCGCGGGGTTTTCCCGAACCCCGCGCTATTAAAAACAATCGTTATGAAAAACTCGACCCATTACAGACTGCGCGCGCTGGCGTGCGCGTTGCTCGCATCGGCAGCCATGCTGGGTGCATGCGATGACGACGATCCCAACGACGACCCCGACCCCGGGAAGAAGCCTCCTGTAACTCTGACCGATCAAATCCAGTACGACGGAGGCGATCTCGTCGGCATCAAGTCGGCAATCTATGTCGCTGAAGAAGACGGCAGCCACACCTTTTATCTCTCGCCGACCGAGGGGCTGATCAATGCCGAGCAGATGAAACAGGCCGACGATTATCTGCGCGTGATGGTGGAGAGCCCCAAGGGCACCGTGAACACGGCCTCCGATCCGTTCGAAATCGAATACAAGGATATTTCGGTGAAAAAGACGACGATGAACGACGTCGCGAGCGTAGAACTCTCCGCCGATCTGGTGACGGAAACCCGGCTCAATCTCTATACCTACGTCGAATTGAAGAGCGGCAAGACGCTGATCGCCCGTTACCAGAATACCTGTACGGAGGAGCGTGACGTCGAACTGACGAACCAATACGAGATCGACAATCGGATCGCCGCCCTCGGAAGCGTCGTCGAGTGGCGCAATGTCCGCGAAGGCAACCGCCGCTTCTGCCTCTACGAGCAAGAGGGCCTGACCGCTCCCGAGGAGGGGGCTGCGGGCGTGGAGATTCTGCTTGCCGAGGAGCTGTTCGGAACGGAGGAAATCGACCTTGCGACAGCTGATCCCGCGAAGGTGCAGATTCGCTGCGGTGAATTCGCAACGGGCGCCGGGACGACCGGAACGCTGACGGCGAAGTACCTGACGGATAAATTCGGCACGATCGAGGGGCTCATCGTCGCGCTTGACGCTTCGAAAGACGGGAAGCGCCTGCGTGCCGCCTACGAAGGCACGTTCGCCGGAGGCTATGCGGCCACCAATACGATCAAGGTGACGGAGCCGGCAGCCGGAGGCGAGGCTGCGGCCGCAGCCGAGGCCCCGATCGCCGCGCTCTTCTCGCAGGAGCCGCAGGTCGGCAGCTACGTATTCGCTTTGGGCGATGCCGAAACGGCCGCAGCCCCGGCTGATCTTGCCAAAGGTCATTGGGCTGCGTATGTGCGGGTGCTGGCGGCCAAGTTCGACGGCGTGATCGACGTTGCGGCGCAGACCTCCGATTACTGGTTCCGGCTCTACGACCACAAGACCTATCAGACCTACTACGGCGAGGATGCGGGACTGACCGGTACGATCGAGACCCATCCCAATCCCGCTGGCGGCAAGGAGATTTATCTGCGGGTAAATCTGACGCTGAAAAACGGCATCGGGGTCGAAGCCGAATACTACGGTGTGCCGACGGCTGCGACGGCCGACGCAATGGATGAAGAAACATTGAAGCCCGTCAAACCGTTCGAGCCCTATATCAAATTCCTGGACAAGGATAACAAGGACATGCTGTATTGGCCCGTTACGGCGATGGAGGTGCGGCACGACCCGGCTTATCGGGATAGTTATACCGGCGATCTGCTATCGGGATATTGCTTCTATTTCCGGAATGCTTTCACCGAGAGTATCGATGCGGATAATACTACTCCGATGTTTTTCCTGCCGGACAGCTACCTCGACCATGAAGGAGAGATCGACCTGCCTGCGGAAGGCACGAATTGCAAATGGAACCTCAGGTTCCAGTATATGTATCTGTCCTCATATAACGGGTACGGATATTCCGACAAGGCTAAGTACTGCATGCGGTGTCCCGAGAAGGCGGCAGTAACCGTCAAGCAGGAGAATAAGGAGTGGATCTTCAAATTCTCGATGGTCGATTGGGGAGTATTCAGTACACGGAACCCTGATCCGACCGGAACCGGAAACACCTTGATCATCGAATTCCGGGGCAAGGCTGCCAAGTATTCGGGCTCGAAGCCGAACGACCTTGCAGACGATTTCTACGAATAGGCTGCGATCCGGCCGGTTCGGTGACCGGACAGGCGGATGACAGCCTCCCCCCCCCTCCGGGCTTCCGGAAGGGGAGGAGGAATGTTTCGGCTCCGCGCCGGGACACGAAGACGGCAAATTTTCTACAATCATTTTTTTACCAGCGTTAAAATGGCGCATTTATGACCAAAAAAATCTTTCTATCATTGATGGCTGTTCTCGGCCTGTTCTTGTCCGCCCATGCGCAGGAACGGGAAATTACGGGTTCGGTCAAAGATCATGCGGGGGCCGGCATCGTCGGCGCCACCATTCTGGTCGAAGGCACTACGAAGGGTACGACCTCCGGTGCGGACGGCAGCTTTTCGATCAAAGCCGCACCGGACAATGTGCTGGTCGTATCGTTCATGGGTTATCAGTCCCACACGATCAAGGTGGGGACGCAAACCCGGATCGACGTCGTGCTGAAAGAGAACACACAGGCTATCGACGACGTGATCGTCGTAGCGTTCGGTACGGCAAAAAAGGAGGCTTTCACCGGTTCGGCGACCGTCATCAAATCGGACGACATCGCCAAGTCGCAGCAGTCGAACGTAGCGCAGGCTCTGGCCGGAAAGGTCGCGGGCGTGCAGCTGACCAACACCTCAGGACAGCCGGGAGAGAGTCCGACGATCCGCATCCGCGGTTTCAGTTCGCTCAACGCCGGCAACGATCCGCTCTGGATCGTGGACGGCATGCCTTACTCGGGAGACCTGAACAACCTCAACCCGAGTGACATCGAATCGATGACTGTGTTGAAGGACGCCGCCTCGAACTCGCTGTACGGCGCCCGCGGCGCCAACGGCGTAGTGATGATCACCACCAAAAAGGCCAAGTCGCAGGAGGCTCACGTGACAATCGACGCCAAGTGGGGCGTCAATTCGCGCGCCGTCCAGGATTATGCGTACATTACCAACCCGGCGCAATTCTACGAACTGCATTACAGTGCGCTGAAAAACTACTATGTCAATTCGGGAATGAGTGTCGGCGAGGCCCATCTGCGCGCCAATACGAATTTGACGGCCAATGCGAATGACGGAGGTCTGGGCTATATGGTCTATACGGTTCCTTCCGGGCAGGAGTTCATCGGCATCAACGGCAAGGTCAATCCCGCTGCGACTCTCGGCCGCCGTCTCGTCTATGAGGGCAAGGAGTACTACGTCCGTCCCGACGACTGGACCGATGCGGCTTTCCGCTCGTCCCTGCGTCAGGAGTACAACGCTTCGATCTCCGGCCAGACCGGGAACGCCTCGATCTACGGATCGTTCGGCTATTTGAACAACGAAGGTATCGCCTGCAACTCGGACATGGATCGTTATACGGCCCGTCTGCGCGTGGACTATCAGGCCAAGAAGTGGCTCAAGTTCAGCGCCAATGCCAACTACACGCATTTCCGCTACAACCAGATCGACGACAGCGGCGCCGGTAACTCGTCGGGCAACGTTTTCGCTTATACGACGGCCGTCGGTCCGATCTATCCGCTCTACATCCGCGACGGCGAGGGTAATGTCATGTACAACGAGGACGGCATCAAGCTCTACGACTACGGCAACGGCGACAATGCCGGTATGGAGCGTTCGCTCTTCCCCAACAGCAACGCCCTCTCGGATTCGCGTCTCAACAAACAGGAAGCCGAAGGCAATGCTTTCAACGGTACGGGATATATCGACGTCACCTTCCTCAAGGATTTCAAATTCACGTTCAACGCCGGCGTTTCGCTCGACGAAACCCGCTCCACCTCGGTTACGAATCCCTGGTTCGGACAGTTCGCCAGCGAAAAAGGCATGGTCTCGAAGGGCCATCAACGGAATTTCGACCTCAACCTGCAGCAGATTCTCAACTACACCAAGCAGATCGGCCACCATAACCTCAATGTGATGCTGGGTCACGAGTCCTACCAGAACCGCATTTACTTGTTGTCGGCTTCGAAAAGCAATATGCTGACGCAGGAAAACGACGAACTTGCCGGGGCGATCATCGACAAACAGGGAGCCGGCTCCTACCGGAGGGAGTACAACAACGAGGGCTATTTCGCCCGCGTCATGTACGATTACGCAGGCAAATATTTCGCCTCGGCCTCCTACCGCCGCGACGCTTCTTCGCGCTTCCACCCCGACCACCGCTGGGGCAACTTCTGGTCGCTGGGCGGCGCATGGATCATTTCGAAAGAAAATTTCATGGAGAGCACCTACGAATGGCTCGACAACCTCAAGCTGAAGGCCTCGATCGGCTCGCAGGGTAACGACAATATCGGTAACTTCCGCTACACGAACACCTACACGATCGAAAACGCCAACGGAAAGGTCTCGACCGTCTTCAACGCCAAAGGATCCGAGAACATCACCTGGGAGACCAACTCCAACTTCAACGCCGGTGTGGAGTTCAGCTTCCTGCGCGGTACGGTTTCCGGAGGCGTCGAATATTTCCTCCGCAAGACGACCGACATGCTGCTGTCGTTCCCGGTAGCTCCGTCGCTGGGCTATTCGTCCTACTACGCCAACGTGGGCGACATGCGCAACAGCGGCGTCGAAATCGAGCTGAACTTTACGCCGATCCGACGGGAGCATGTCCAGTGGGACATCAACCTCAACATGACGCACCTGCGCAACAAGATCACCATGCTACCTTCTGAACGACGAACCAAACAGGTCGATGGCTACTCCGGTTACGTGAGCGGCTCCACTTTCTTCGGAGAAGGGCTTCCGATGTACACTTTCTACATGAGGAAATATGCCGGTGTTTCGGACGAGGGCCTTTCGATGTGGTACATGAACGAAACCGACGACAAGGGCAACCCGACGGGCAAGCGCGTTACGACGACTGAATATGCCAAGGCGTCGGACTATCTCTGCGGCGACCCGATTCCCGATCTCTACGGTGGTTTCGGCACGAGTGTCAATTTCCGGGGCTTCGACCTGAGCGTGGCCTTCACCTACCAGATCGGCGGTCTGGCTTACGACTCGGGATACTCCGCGGCGATGTACTCGCCGGCCAACAAGACGACGGGTATGAACTGGCACAAGGACATCCTCAATGCATGGTCGGCGGACAATGCGTCGTCGAACATCCCGCGCCTGCAGTATGAAGACAAGGATCAGAACGGTATGTCTGATCGTTTCCTTACGGACGCCAGCTACCTGAACCTACAGAACATCAACTTCGGCTACACGCTGCCGTCGAATTTCACCAAGAAGGTCGGAATCGAGAAGGTGCGCGTCTACCTTGCCTGCGAGAATGTCTGGTACTGGTCCAAACGTCAGGGATTCGATCCCCGCTACTCTTATTCGGGATCGACGAGCCAGGCCACCTATTCGCCTGTAAGGACGATTTCGGGCGGCATCAACATTCAATTCTAATCGGCCTCAAACACTTTACGACAAACGACATGCATATGAAAAAAGCGACAAACATAACGCTCGCGACGCTGGCGGCAGCTTTGCTGGCAAGCAGCTGCATCAAAGAAGCCGACCCCTATGAAATAGCCACCGAGGATCAGGTTACCCTCGAAACGCTGATAGAAGGCATTCCGGCCTCGCTCGTACAGGCCGGTTCCGCAGGCTATGCAAGCGAAGGCCAAGCCTGGGATTTTGCCCTGCCGGCCATCCATATCGCCACGGAATCCATGACGGGCGACGTCGCCATCGGCGGCAATATCGGTTACGACTGGTTCGCACAGTGGGGAACCAACGAAGCGCTCGGCGCCGACTATGCCGTGGGTGCACTCACGTGGGACAACTACTATGCGTGGATCATGGCGACCAACAACGTCATCAAACAGATCGACGCCTCGGATTTCGCAACGCTCGACGCCACGCAGAAGTCCTATCTGGGCTTCGCCTACGCCTATCGGGCCATGTTCTACCTCGATCTGGTGCGTCTGTACGAGTTCAAGGAGAACAATTACACTGAAGCGCCCGGGGTTCTCGGGCTGGGCGTGCCCATCGTACTGCCCGAGACTACCGAGGCCGAGGCCAAGAACAACCCCCGTGCCAAGGTCGACGACATCTACGATCAAGTGATCTTCCCCGACCTGGACAAGGCCGAAGAACTATTGAGCGGCTTTACTGCTCCCGACAAGTATACGATCAGTCCGGCGCTGGTCTACGGCCTGAAAGCTCGGGCCTGGCTTGAGCGCGGTACGGCCAAGAACGACGCCGAAGCCTATGTTTCCGCCGCCGAGTACGCCCGCTTGGCCATTAACGCCAGCGGCTGTACGCCCCTGACGCAGGAGCAGTGGGAAGACCCCTCGAACGGCTTCAACAGCGCCACGGCGAACAATGCCTGGATCTGGGGCCTCGCCCTGCCGAGCGAAAGCGTTGCCAACCTGTTCTGCTTCACGGCGCACATGAGCACGGAGAATGCGTGGAGCGCCTACGGAAACGACGCCTGCCGCTGCATCAACAGCAACCTTTACAACAGTATCGACCTGCGCGACTTCCGCCGCCATTCGTGGCTCGATCCCGACCGCAAAGACCCGGAGAAGGAGTCCTACGACTACAAAAGCTGCCGCAAAGAGGGCAAGGAATACTTCAATGAACTGCCCGATTACGCGAACATCAAGTTCCGTCCGGCGCAGGGCGCTTATGAGGATTTCAAGGTCGGCGGAGCCGCAGACCATCCCTACATGCGCGTCGAGGAGATGTACTTCATCGAGGCCGAGGCCAAGGCGCATGAAAATCTTGGCGAAGGAATTCGGCTGCTCAATGAGTTCATGAACAACTACCGCATTGTGGGCGGAGGTTACGACTGTACGAACATGTCGTCGTCGGTTGAAAATTTCACCAACGAGCTGATGCTTCAGAAGCGCATCGAGTTCTGGGGCGAAGGCATCGTCATGTTCGACATGAAGCGGCTCGACATGTCCACCCGACGGGGCTATGTGGGAACCAACTCTCCTGCCTCGTACCGGCTGAATACGGAAGGCCGTGCACCCTACTGGAACTTCGTGATCTCGCGCGGTGAGACGCAGAACAACCCCGTCATCGCCACGCAGAACAATCCCGATCCTTCGCAAACGGTCAAGCCGTGGAACGGTGATGACCATCTGCGATCAAGCTGTCAAATCTAAAAGCAAATTACCGTGAAGACATTCAAGCATATATTACCGTTCCTGCTGGCACTTCTTGTCCTTGCCGGCTGCGAGGACGACGTGAACTATACGCAGGGAACCGCGGAGAATCCCGATTGCTACGGTGTCTACTTCCCGAAGAAGCAGGCTACCCGGACCGATCTGGAGTTCGAACCGGGAACCCAGACCGAAGCGAACTATACGGTCAAACGGCGCAACACCGTGGATCCGATCGTCGTTCCGGTCGTCGTGAAGTCCAACGTCGAGGATATTTTCGTCGTCGAGCCGATCGCATTCGATGCCGGAGAGGACGAGACGACCTTTACGATCAGTTTCCCCAAGGCCCAAATGGGCACGACCTACACTTGCGATATCAACATCGAAGATCCGCGCTACGCTTCGATCTACGGTGCCGATAAGGTGAACTTTCGATATCGCTCGTGCTGGCCAAATGGGAATTGGTCACCGACGAAAAGACCGGTGAGACCAAAGGCCGCTACCGCGACGACATTCTGGGCAACTTCGCGTCGATAGACAACCCCAATGCTAATCCGAACCCCGAAATCGAACTCGAAATCTACGAGCGTTCGGACAAGAAGGGCTATTACCGCATGAAAGCCTACACTCCGGAGCTGATGAACATCTTCGCCGGAGGACAGGTAAACCACGAGAACCGCAACGTCTGGACCTATGTCGATGCCTCGGATCCGAACAAGGTCTATTATCCCTACCAATCGACCGGTCTGACCCTCTTTTCCGATATGGGTGAGTGGTACATCGCATCGCAGACACCGGAAAATTTCGCCATGGACGAATCAGCCGGACAATATGGCACGCTCAATAACGGCGTGATTACCTTCCCGGCGCAGGGTATCGTGCTCGAACCGAGCGAAGGTGAATATGCCGGAAAATTCTTCTATGCCAACGCAAACGGTCTGCAGCGGATCATGCTTCCCGGAGCCAGGGTCTACGATTACTCGGTGGCCCTCACCAAAAGCGAACCCGCAGACGGTGTCGTCGAAATCGGCGCCACCCTCTCCGAGGACACCCGAGAGTTCCGCTATGCGATCTTCACGGGCAATTTGAGCGACGGCGAGGCGAGCCTCAAGGCACAGGAGATGGCCGATGGCAAGATCGCCGCGGAACTCATCAAGACGATCACTGTTTCGGGGACGATTTCCGTTCAGGATCTGGAAGGCGGCACCGGCAAGTACACGCTTGTAGGCTGCATCTACGGTTCGGACGAAGAGGCGAATCCGGAGGGCGGCGAAACGGCGTCGCAGAATCTGAAAATGCAGGGCTACGCCTCCATTTCGTTCGGATATATCGCCAAGGGCGACGAGGACAAGGTTTCCGTCATTCTCAACATCGGGCTCGAAGCCACGAACGAATTCGCGGGACAAGGCATTACGACGGACAATGCGGCGAAATTCTGGGCCTATGGCGAGGGGATTGAATCTATCAAACACGGAGTCTTCAAGACAAAAGACATCCAAGGATTGGACATGACGGCTTTCCTCAAAGAGGAGGGCAAGGATTTCACCAAAGAGCAGCTCGACGCCATCAACGGCGGACATTACAGCGTCATGCTCACGGGGCTGAACGGCGACACGGAGTACACGTTCGCCGGACTGGCTTACAACGGATATGCCAGCAAACTCTTCACGGCATCCATCAAGACCACCGGTGTATACAACCCGGGATTGGAGAGCGAGTTCCTCTACTCGGACTTCCTGCCGCAGAAAGAGCAGCCCTCGAAGGAGTACCTGATTTCGACCGAATGGAACTATTATGCCGTCAACGTCATGGATGAGAAGCCGATGCGACGGAAGATCGGCACGGTGACCATCGAAGACGACCCGGCAGAAAGCAGTTCGGCCGATCTGCTGACCATCACGGGACTCCCCGGGGTCGAGTTCGACGAAGGCGGTCGGATTCCGGCGGTCTACGTTCCCTCCACTGCTCCGCTCGCAGGCATAACCGGCGCTATCTCCCCGCTTCTTTCGCAAACGCCGATCGGTGTCATCAACGGAGAGGACATCCTCGCCGGCTGCGTCTCGGAGGAGAATCCCGAAGCCCTCTATGCGGTCAATTATCCGTTCATCGGAGGCGCCGTGGCCGACGGTTACATCTATTTCGTGCCCACCCCGAACTATGTCGAGCAGGGGGCCACGTTCCGTTATCTGTATACGTTGAGTACGACGACCCCCTATTCGATCCTTACGGATATGTTGCTCGTCGATCCCGCCAAGGATATGGGCGGCATTCCCGAACTGGCCGCAGAGCGGATCGCAGAATTGCGCCGGATGGCCGCAGAGCTCCGGCAGCCGCGGAATTACGTCGAACGGCTCGAATTCTCCGTTTCTACAGAACGCAGTTCCGTCAAAACCGTACCGACCGATTATGCGAAAAGATTCCTGCCCGCATCGGCTCCTGAAGCGAAAGCCGTAAGGGCTACGGTCGGATTCAGCGACGCTGTGCAGCGTGCGAACGGTTCGGGATCGGAACTCCGGTTCCGGAAAACGGCCGCTGCCGAAATCACGCTCAAGTAATATCGGATCGGGAGAGGCCGGTCGTCCGGCAAGTGTCGGCCTCTCCCTTTTTTTCAAGCCAAAAACAACCTGCCGGACTCAAAAATCAGCATGATATATGCATAACAAAACGAAACTCCTGATTTTCGCCTCCCTGCTGCTGGCCGCCTGCTCGACGGATCCCATGCAGGAAATACCGAACCGCGGGGATTCCGCTCCCGAAATCGAGACTTCGGGCAAAATCTGCAATACGTCGGACGACGCCGTGGCCGGTTCGCTCATCGTAAAATTTGGCGAAGAAGCCATTCCCAGTCTCGAACAGAATGCGTTGAATGCGGCCAAGACCCGTTCGGCGCTGACCCGTTCGGGCATCGAATCCGTCGATGACATCCTGAACGACCTGCATGTCACCTCGCTGGAGCGCGTCTTCCCCGAAGCCGGCGAACACGAGGCCCGCACCCGTGCGGCAGGGCTTCACAGATGGTATGTGCTCGGGTTCGCATCGGAAGAGGATCTCGACAAGGCGGCCGAGAGACTCGCAGGTGTCGCCGAAATCTCGAAAGTACAGTTCCGCACCCGTCTCTACCGGGCTTCCGACTGCAAAACCTATCCGTTTCAAGCAACGGCGAACGGCCAGACCCGCGCTTTGGTTACAGCGGATTTCAACGACCCGAATCTTTTCTGGCAGTGGCATTACATCAACAATGCCGACCAGGCCGTTGCCACTACATCGGTGGCCGGAGCCGACATCAATGTGGCCGACGCATGGAAGCTCACGGCAGGTAATCCCGAAGTCATCGTCGCCATCGTGGACGAAGGGGTGAAATACACTCATCCGGATCTGGCGGCCAACATGTGGATCAATCCGAACCCTTCGCCCGAATACAAGAACCAGGACATTCACGGATGGAACTTCGCTGCCGACGGTCCCCATTTCATGGGGTCAGAAGGGCGATTCGGGACACGGAACGCACGTTGCGGGCACGGTAGCCGCCGTCAATAACAACGGCATCGGCGTCTGCGGCGTGGCCGGAGGTACGGGCAAGGGAGACGGTGTGCGTCTCATGTCGTGTCAGATCTTCTCGGGAGACCTGACGGGTGACGCCCTCGTGTCGAGCCGTGCCGTAAAATACGCCGCGGATCACGGTGCCTCCATCCTCCAGTGCTCGTGGGGCATCAAGGCGGGAATATACACGTCGGACAACATGTTCATCAAACAATCGCCGATGGATTACGAGGCGCTTCAGTACTTCGCCGCCCAGAAGAACTGCGAGGCCCTCGACGGCGGACTGATCATTTTTTCCGCCGGCAACGAATCGACAGCCATGTCCGGCTATCCGGCAGGCTATCGTGATTATATCTCCGTCACCTCGTTCTCGCCCGACTACCTGCCGGCCAATTATACCAACTACGGTTCCGGCTGTAATATCGCGGCTCCCGGCGGCGAAACGAGCGGTTTGAGCGGTGGGGAGAAAGCCGGCGTCCTTTCGACGCTCTGCTCCGAAACGAGCAACGGAGCGGATTACGGTTACATGCAGGGAACTTCGATGGCCTGTCCGCACGTCTCGGGCGTAGCCGCACTCGGCCTCTCCTATGCCCTGGAGAAAGGGAAGAGATACTCGCTCGACGAATTCAAGACCATGCTGCTCACCTCGGTCAATGAAATCGACTCCCGGCTGGGCGAAGGCTCGAAAGCTACGATCGCCGACGTGTCGATTTACCGCGGCAAAATGGGCACCGGCATTACGGACGCTTATCAGTTGCTCATGCAGATTGAAGGGACGCCCTGTCTGCAGGTCGCATTGGGCGAGGTGCAGCTCATTCCGCTGACGCAGCATTTCGGACAGGGTGCCGAAGACCTTACCTATACCGATATCCAGATGTCGGCCAAGGATATGGAAAAGCTTGGCATCAAGGCGGCTCCCAAAATGTATAATGGAAAACTGATGATCAAATGCACGAAACCCGGATCGGCCAAAATCAAGGTTTCGGCGATAGCCGGCGGTACGAAACCTGGAACGGGCGTCGTGATGGGCGGCATGGTCATCACCAAGGAATTCGCCGTCATCGCCCGTTCGGCCGGCGCAGCAAACGGAGGTTGGTTATAAAAACAGTGCTTGCAATGAAAAAACATCTTTATCATCTGCTCGTTTTCTCCCTGCTCGGCATTTTCGCCGCAAGCTGTTCGGATGACGACGATGCCCCCAACATTCAGTCGGAAATCGTAGGCGAATGGCGCCTTACTTCTTGGTCAGAGAATGCTCCCGAAGGATTTGAGGTATACGTAGAATTCACTTCGGCAGCGACATTCGGACTTTATCAGAAGGTCGAAACATCGAACTACACCAAATACACCGGGCGTTATTCGATCGACGGATCCCGGCTGACCGGAGTGTACGACGACGGCGAGCTGGGGCAACGGCTACGATTTCGAGTTGACGAATGGCGGGAACACCCTGACGATGACCACCCGAACCGAGCCGGCCGAAACCAGCGTATATTCCCGGACGATCATTCCGGATGACGTGCGCAATGCCCGAACGTCCCGTGCCGAATCTTCTCTGGAAATGAGGCGAATGCTATAATCTGTAATATTCGCGCCGCTCCGCCATTAAGTGTAAGGTAAGGACAAGAAGATGCGGTTGAAACGCTAATAACGGTCAGACCAGTAACGCTTCAATGTGTGGAAGGCATTTGTCAACCGACAAATAATTTCGAGTGAAAATCTCTTATCTATAATGTGTTAAAACATTAAAATAAAAAGTTCAAAATTACGAGATTGCTCACTGGGATAGGATGGCTAAAACCATCCTATCTTTTTTTAGAATATTTCTACGAGAACTGCAATATAAGCATTCAGACAATTGCATGTTTTAGCAAGATTTATTGAAATTTAATGTTTTAAATGTATCAATCTGAAATAAAAAATCTTTGATATTTGAGTGATGATTTACGTTTTCTGCCGACTGGCATATTTGCCCCGTGGACATTTGTCTGTTGTCCCTGAACGCAATTCCTGTCATGTAATCCCGTAATAATGCACGATCCGCGTCCGGCGGCGCTTGTCGCGCTTTGGGAAGGAGCCGTCTCACATCTGGAATTTGAGATGCGGATGGTCCATCTGCGTATCGAGCATTCTGCGGTCATGAACCGGTTGCGGGAACCCGAAAAACCCCGCTCGGCGCTCTATCTGGCCGAGCCGTTCACGCCGACGGATCTCATGGAGCTGATTACGGCGTTGCATACTGCCGGCGTGGGACGGCGTATCGACGGTACCCGTGCCAATGTGGAACAGTTGGTCGAGCTGTTCTCGTGGATGTTCAATGTCCGTATCAACAATCCCATCCAGTGCCGCCGTGGGGTCATCAACCGCAAGTTGCGGCTGACACGGTTTCTGGATCTGCTGCGCAACTCTCTGATTGAAGAGAGCCAGCGATAGGCGTCGGCGCCCCTCATCCGAGGGGCGCTTTTGGCCGAATCCTTTCAGGTATCAAGTAGCCGACGCCAGCCGCTCGCCGAACGCTTCCATCTCGCGGCCGATGACCGTCTCGGAGAATTTGGCGTAGTGGCGCGTCATGTTGGTGTTCGAGTGGCCGAGAATCTTGGCCAGCACATCGATCGGCATGCCGTACTCGACGGCCATGCAGGCGAAGGTGTGGCGTGCGCAGTGGGTGGTCAGCACCTTGTCGATGCCGCACACGGCCGCGATCTCTTTCATGTAGGCGTTCATCTTCTGGTTGCTCGGCGTAGGGAGCACCCGTGAGCGTGCGACGCATACTTCGTCGTGCTCGTAGCGGCGCAGGATTTCGAGCGTGGCCGGAAGCAGCGGGATGCGGCTCATCACGGAGGTCTTCTCGCGGGGTTTGTGAATCCACCAGCGCCCCTCGTCGTCCTGCGAGAGGTGCTCGCGCCGCAGGTGGTCGGCGTCGGCGAATGCCAGCCCCGTCAGGCAGCAGAAGACGAAGACGTCGCGGATGCGGGCCAACCGGCGGTCGAGCTCCTTGCGGGTCAGCAGTTCCAGTTCATGCGCCGTGAGGTGCTCTTTGGCCTGCACCTCGTCCTCTTTGAGTTTGTAGTAGCGGAACGGGTTTTTCGTAATCCACTCGTTGCGCAGGCAGTAGAGGACAAAGTTGCGCAGACAGTCCATCACGGCGACCGCTCCGTTGTGGCGGCAGCGGTGGGCGGTTTGCAGGAAGAGGTTGAAGCCGTCCAGAAACTCGTAGTTCATCCGTTCAACGGGAATATCCTCGGCTTTGCCGCGTTGGGCGAGATACTGTTTGAGATAGCGCAGCAGCCGCTCGTACTTGTCTGCCGTGCGCTGCGTGATGCGCACGCCCACTTCGGCCTGCCGCCGCTTCACATAGTCGGTAAGGCCCGCAATGAGCATCATCGTGTTGCACGTCGGGTTCAGGTAGCGCTGTTTGATCTGCGCGGCATTGGCCGCATAGCCCTCGGCCAGCAGTTTGGAGCGGATGTCCAAAATCTGCACACGGAACTCGTCGAGCATTTCATTGACTTTTTGCGCAAGTCGGCTCGTGCCCATCATGCGTTCCTTTTTCTGGTTCCACAATTCGGGCTTGCCCTCGCAATGGAAATAGAATTCCTGCCGCAGACTGCCCGTGGTGACGCGGGCGTAAACCGACGCCAAGCCGTTCTTTTTCGGTCGTCCTTTTCGCATTAGGAAAAGGATGGTAAAAGTTTCCTGTCTCATAACTCGTGACATTTTAAGGATTGACAAAACGTCTGCAAGGAAACTTTATTGCGGTGTAAAGTGTAGCAAAACAATGCATTGCGGGCTAAAAAGGTGGCAATCCCGTTTTCGGAAGCCCAAATCGGCTCTGCCCACTTTTTTGCCACCCAACGGTTTTCTTCGGCTTGCTTTCCGCTTCCGGTTCGGGGAATCGGTCAAAGCCTTTGCAAAATGATGATATACAGTCGGTTTTCCTCTTTTTGCGCCGGACAGGCAACAAAAAAGGAGCCTCGGAAAAAGGCTCCTTTGTGCGGATAAAGGGACTCGAACCCCCACGCCGGTAAGGCATCAGATCCTAAGTCTGACGTGGCTACCAATTACACCATATCCGCTTGCTATATGCAAAGGTATATAAAAATTCACAATTCACAATCCGGAGCGGGTGATTATAAGCCTTTTTTATTTACTTTTGTAGGCAATTTATCCGCTTATGCCGCAGAATGTCGCACTCGTTTTAACGCCCCGCCAGGCTGCCGACGCGAAGTATTACACTTCGCTTGCCGCGCGGCGTCTGGGGGTGCCGGAGCACGATATTGCCTTGGTGAGGGTCGTCAAACGCTCGATCGATGCCCGGCAGCGGCAACCGAAGGTCAACCTGACGCTGGAGGTCTATGTCGACCGGGAGCCGCAGCCCGCACCCGTGCATTTCGATTATCCCGATGTCTCGGGACATACCGAGGTCGTAGTCGTGGGATCGGGCCCGGCTGGGCTTTTCGCGGCGCTGCGGCTGATCGAGTTGGGGCTGAAGCCCGTTATCCTGGAGCGGGGCCGCGACGTTTCAGCGCGCAAGGTCGACATTGCGCGGATCAACCGCAACGGGGCGGTCGATCCCGATTCGAACTACGCCTTCGGCGAGGGCGGTGCGGGGACTTTCTCGGACGGCAAACTCTTCACACGCAGCAAGAAGCGCGGCGATTATAACAAGGCGTTGCAGACGCTGGTGTTCCATGGCGCCACGCCCGAAATCCTCTACGAAGCCCATCCGCATATCGGAACCGACAAGTTACCGCGCATCATGCAGAATATCCGGCAGACGATCCTTGGCTCGGGCGGCCAGTTCGTGTTCGGCAGCCGCGTTACGGATCTTGAAATCCGCAACGGCCGTATCCGGGGTGTGCGGTGCGGCGACACGTTTGTCGAAGGGGCGGCCGTGGTTTTGGCCACGGGGCATTCGGCACGCGATATTTACGAGCTGCTTTACCGCAGGGGCGTGCGCGTCGAGGCGAAGGCCTTTGCCATGGGCGTGCGTATCGAGCATCCGCAGGCGTTGATCGACTCGATCCAGTACCACTGCCAGACGCGGGGCGAATACCTTCCGGCGGCGGCTTATTCGCTGGTGAGTCAGGAGGCCGGCCGCGGGGTCTACTCGTTCTGCATGTGCCCGGGCGGGTTCATCGTTCCGGCCATGACCGATGCCGCGGAGTCGGTCGTCAACGGCATGTCGCCCAGCGGCCGTACGTCACCCTATGCCAATTCGGGCATGGTGACCGAAGTGCGGCCCGCGGATTTCGAGCACCTGCGTGCGGAATGGGGCGAGCTGGCCGGGTTGAAGTTCCAGCAGCAGTTCGAAGAGCTGGCCCGGCAGCACGGCGGCGAGCATCAGGTCGCCCCGGCGCAGCGCGTCGCCGATTTCGTGGCGGGGCGCCCCAGTGCGGCCTTGCCGAAAACCTCCTATATCCCCGGTATTATTCCTTCGCGGCTCGATGAGTGGATGCCCCCGTTTATCGGCGAGGGGCTGCGCCGGGGGATCGCCACCTTCGGACGGCGGATGCGGGGGTTCGTGACGAACGAAGCCGTCGTGGTGGGCGTCGAGTCGCGCACCTCGTCGCCCGTCCGGGTTCCGCGCGACCCCGTGACGCTCATGCATCCCCAAACCGCGGGGCTCTTCCCCGCGGGTGAAGGCGCCGGCTATGCCGGAGGGCATCATCTCGGCGGCCCTCGACGGCGAACGTATCGCAGAAGCAGTAACAAACTACATAAAATAAATGAACGAATCTCAAAGCAAGTTACCCTCTCCCCGAGGTTTCTGTAATCATCCCCGCTTACAATCTGGAAGGGTATCTCGATACGTGCCTGCAATCGGTTTTGACGCAGACGCTCGGGAATTTCGAGGCTATCGTCGTGGACGACGGTTCCACGGACGGTACGCCCGGGCTCCTGTGTCGCTATGCGGAGCGCGATCCGCGGATCATCGTGGTGAGCACCCCGAACCGGGGCGTTGCGCGGGCACGCGAAACGGGTATTGCCCGGGCCCGGGGAAAATACATCGCTTTCCTCGACGGCGACGATTTCTGGGAACCGCGCATGTTGGAGGAGATGACCGCCTCGATCGGGCAGAATGGCGGGTACGATATCGTATGCTGTAATTTCAAACGGGTCTGCAAGACCTATCAGGCGATCTACCGTGAATCCCGGACGGAGGATATGGAAGGGCTCGAGTTCCTCGAGGCGACGCTTCGCCATTCGATCTGGGTGACACTCTGGGGCAAACTCTATCGGCGGGAACTTTTCAATAACGGGCTCAACCACTATCCGTTACGACTGGGTCAGGATACGATGATCAACATCCAGATCGCCTGCCGCCTTCCCCGCGTCCATTTCATCGACTACGTGGGATATGATTACGTGCAGCGGCCGTCGTCGTCCAATCACCGAAACTTCGATTTTGAATACTGCTGCTTATTTTGTAGTATTGTGGAACGGGAGTTACAACGGCACGGCGAATCGCTTCGGGGACATGCCGAATTCTATGCATTGCTGAATAAGGTGCGCTGGTATTCGGTCTATGTCTGCAAAAGCCGCAGCCCGTGGGTCGGGAACCGGCCGTTTGTCTGCGACCTGCGCGAATCGGCCGGCCGTTACCGAGACGAGCTCAGGGCGCGCTATTCGCGGGCACGGATGCTTTTGCTGGATCTCGACCGTTACCGGGTCATGCGCCCGGTCGTCGTCATGCTGACGACAGGATTGCGCTGGCGTACCAGTTTGCGGCGGCGTCTGGCACGATAAAGGAATATTATACAGAAACATGGATTTTTACGACGGAGCCGGCAGCCGGATCGTGAAAGCGATAAATTGGATTGCATAGATGGAGGAAAGGGAAAAATCAAAGCCCGCGGTATCGGTCATTATTCCGGTTTACAACCTGGAAAACTATCTCGATACCTGCCTCGATTCGGTCGGACGGCAAACGTACGGGGATTTCGAGGCTATTGTCGTCGATGACGGTTCGACGGATGGTTCGCAGGCCGTGGCGCTCAGCCACGCGGAGCGCGATGCGCGCATCGTCGTCATAAGTACTGTAAACCAGGGGGCTGCCAGGGCCCGTGAGACGGGTATCAGGCATGCGCAGGGCGACTACATCTGTTTTCTCGACGGCGACGACGTCTGGGATTCCCGCATGCTGGAGAAACTGGTGGCGGCCATCGGGGAAAACGGCGGGTACGATATCGTATGCTGCGATTACAAACGTATTTGCAAGACCTACGAAGCGCCCAAGCGCGAAATGCGCACGTCGGACATGCAGGGGCTGGATTTCCTTGTTGCATCGCTCTACCACGCTATTTCCGTGACCGTGTGGGGACGGCTCTATCGCCGGGCGTTGTTCGAAAAGGAACTGCGTCATTATCCGCTGCGGCTGGGGGAAGACAGCCTGCTCAATATCCAGATCGGCTGTCAGCAGCCGCGTGTCCGGTTCGTCGATTATGTGGGTTACGGATATGTGCAGCGCGGCGGGTCGGCCAACCGTTCGCCGCTCGATATCGGCTACTGCGTTAAATTCAGCGAGGCGGTGCATGCCGAGCTGGTGAGGCACAGGGATGTTGTTGGCGACCGGCTGGAGTTCTACCTGCTGCTCAATAAAATGCGCTGGTACCTGGTTTACCTGCGCAAAAGCCATAACCCATGGGCCGGCGACACGGAGTTTGCCCGCGGGATCAATGCGGAGGCGGAACGCTACCGCGCCGAGCTGGAAGGGTTTTTCAGCCGTTGCGACTGGTTGCTGCTGCGGATGGACAGGCGGCGGTGGATGCGCCCCGGGGTGCTCGCCGTCTCGACCCTGATGCGCTGGGGAAAGAGCCTGAAGCGGCGGCTGACACGCTGAACCGCTGAATGTTGTAACCTAAACCTGGAACGATGAAAAGATACCTGTTGTACGTTACTTTGCCTTATGCCTATTCAATCCTGAGGCCTTTGGAACATGAAATCCGCCGCCGCGGAGGCGAGGCGGCCTGGTTTGTCGAAGAGGGGTGTCCCGTCGTGCTCGAAGAGGGCGAGGTGCGGTTGGGGACAATCCGGGAGGCGGTCGCTTATAACCCGGTCGCGGTTTTTGCACCGGGCAATTATATCCCCGATTTTATCCCGGGCGTGAAGGTGGCGCTTTTCCACGGCTATGCGATCCAAAAGCGGATCGAGGCCGTCGACGACCACTTCACGGTGCGCGGATGGTTCGACATTTATTGTACGCAGGGGCCGAGCAGTACGCCTTATTTCAAGGAACTGGAAAAGAAATACGGCTTCTTCCGGGTCTACGAGACCGGCTGGCCCAAAGCCGACACCTATTTCTCGCCCGAAGTGCAGCGCAAACCGCAGAATTACCATCCGGTGATTCTTTACCCCCCGACCTTCACGCGCAATGTCTGTTCGGCGCCCCATCTGATGGCGGAGATCGACCGTCTGGCCAAAACCCATCCGTGGGACTGGGTCATCACGTTCCATCCCAAGCTGACCGACCCCGGGATCATAGCCGGCTATAAACGTATTGCGGAGGAGAACGAGAACGTCATATTCTATGAGGGTTCCGACAAGATGCCGCTTCTGCAGCAGGCCGACGTGATGTTGTGCGACAGTTCGTCGATCATTCTGGAGTTCATGTTCCTGGACAAACCGGTCGTGACGTTCCGCAATTCGCATCCCGGGCCGCACCTGATCGACGTCGATACGCCGGAGGCCGTCGGCCCGGCCATCGAGCGTGCGCTGGCGCGGCCGGAGGGGTTGATGGAGGAGATCCGCAGCTACACCATGCACCACGAGCCGCACCGCGACTGCCGCTGTTCGGCGCGCGTGCTGGATGCCGTCGACGACTATATCGCCCGCGGCCATGCGGGACTGAAGCGCAAGCCCCTGAACCTGGTGCGCAAATGGAAACTGCGTCGGCAGTTGCATTATTATCCCCTGCTGGAAAAATTCCGCCGCCGATAGAAAACGTCAGTGCCGTCCCGGTCGGGGCGGCACTCACGTTTATGGATGCCGTTTCCTGGGCCGGATGTTTCCGGCCGGGGCTCAATGGCCCGTGCCGGCGGGAACGGGGATTTTTACCTCGGGTTCGGGGGCGCGGGTCTGATCCGTTTCTCCCAAGTGGCGAGTAAGCCCGATTTCGCAGCGGGTGCGGTGTTCTCGGATGGTTTGCTGGTAACGTTCCTCGTTGGCCGAAAGGCTGTTGCGCTCGCATTTGCCGTGGTGGAGGTGGAAGACCACGCCGCGGAACTTCATGCACCGCTGGCGCACGCCGCTGTTGTCGAGGCGGATCGCCAGTTCGGAATCTTCGCGGCCCCAGCCGCAGAACGATTCGTCGTAACCGTTGACGCGGATCAGGTCGTTGCGCCAGAAGGCCATGTTGCAGCCTTTGACGAAGCGGGTGGGACCCAGCGTCCGGTAGAGGAATGCCATGAGCGGGATGCGGATGGCGTTGTTGCTGTTGCGCACGCCCCGCATCAGTGGTGTGAGCGAGGTGATCTCCCCGCTGAGTACCTTGCGGGTGAGCATTTCGGTGATGATGCCGCGCGACCCGGTGACGTAGCAGCCCCGTTGTGCGAAGATCATGTGATCCTGGATGAAGTTGCGTTGCAGGATCAGGTCGCCGTCGATCTGGATGAGGTATTCGCAGCGGCTCGCCGCGATGGCTTTGTTGCGGATCATGGCAAGGCGGAACCCCTTGTCCTCGTGCCAGATATGCCGGATGGGGACGGGCGACACCGCCTCGAAATGGCGGACGACATCGCGGGTGCTGATACCCGAGCCGTCGTCGGCGATCAGGATTTCCGTGGGCATGGCCGTTTGTTGCATTACGCTGTCCAGGCACAGGTAGAGGGCCCGCGGCCAGTTGTAGGTGGAGATGATCAGTGATACCGTCATTGGTAAATTAGGGTTTTAGACGTCGTTGTCGCTGCGGCCGTACGCAACTGGCCGCAAAATTCCTGCCGCGGCATCCCGCTGCCGGGATGCTGTATTCTCACGTTCAGGGTAACGCGTAGCTTCTTGTCCATCGTACAAAGGTAGTGATTTATCCCCGCTCAGGGTATGTGCACTCCATTTTTATCGTGTTCCGTTTTATATAAATGTGCGCCGGAGGGGAATACTGCGCAGAATATGAAAAAATATTTTCGATCACCCGGGATAGGCGGTACCCGGCTATCTTGCATGTTTACATGTTATTAGATGACTGAATACATGTGATTTATTAAAAAATATCAAAAAATTCGAAAATTTTTTTAATAAAAACTTGCGCGGCATGTTTTTTCACCTTATCTTTGCAGCGAAGTTTTAAGGTTCATTTAGGTTAGTAGTTTTAGGTTGGTGAGGAAACTGTGGTATTCCATCGGAATACCGGGTTTCCTTTTTTTGTGCCTTTCCGGAATTTTTGTCACGGATGGTTGGTACGGACTTTAGAATTTTGTCATGTGTGCCCGGCGTATTTTTCTGCCTGAATATGCTTTTTATCCCCTGTTTTTTTACCCCGAAATTTTGTCTCCGAAGATATGCTGTTTCTCTTTTGACATTTAGCCCGAATGTTCTTCAAAGGCATCTTGAAGCCTTTTTGACGGCCTAATGTTACCAAATTGTTAAATATATTTAATATATTCGTAAAATATTTGCATAATTGAAAAATGGCACTTATCTTTGCAGTGAAGTTTTAAGGTTCATTTAGGTTAGTAGTTTTAGGTTGGTTGAGGAAATCGGCAGGTTGTAGCGGCAATCCGTTACTAAGACTCGAAGGGCGGTGCTCGTCCGAAAGTCGAATACCTCCGATTGTACCTCATTTTTGAAGGGGGTGGTTCCCCGACAAAAGAAAAAGGTCTGAGTCGTGAGACTCCGGCCTTTTTTCTTTTTACGGCCCTGCGGCCGTCTCTTTTCGGGCAATGTTACAGATTCTCCAGCTCTTCGCGGGTCATCGTCACTTCGACGGCCCCCAGTGCATAGCATCCGAGATCATAAGGGTTGTAATAGAACGTGATCCCTTCGGGCGTAACCTGGAAATTCTCCGTAAGGGAGATGTATTCCGGGAAGAATCCCTGAGCGGCCAGCTCTTCGTCGCTGTCGGCTCCGTATTGTTCGTACAGTTTCTTGCGCAGCAGGGTTTCCATGCCGTGCAGCTGCTGTTCCGGAAAACAGGTCTGCCGAGGATAGTTCGTCTCCTCCGGCCAGCGAATAGGTATGACATTCCATGCCGTACATGCCGTGCGCCCCTCCCGTGAAACTCCACCGGCTGATAATATAGGTGACGAGCGAGTCCGTGACCGTAACTTCGGCTTCGGCCGAGATCTCGTAGGTTCCCATCGTCTGTTCGACGCTGTCCGGGAGCATCTCCGCGGCGATCTGGCGGATGGCGGAGTCGACCGCCTGGCGCGCCGTGCCGCCAAAATCTTCCAGTTCGAAGAAATACTCGGCATTGGCCGCTTCGATGGAGCGCAGGGCCGGGGATTTCGCTGCGTTGGCGATCGTGGCGAAACGGAATTCGATCTTGCATCCGTTGGCCGGAGTGCCGATGAGGGTGTCGATCGAGAGCATGCTGAATTCGGGAACGACGGGTTTCCGCGTACAGGCTGCGGTCGCCGCAGCCATGCCTGCGATCAGTATGGCGGTTTTGATGTATTTCATAGGCGAAGCGTACTTTGTATTTATCGTAAAGATAACGAAAATACAGGTATATGCGAAACGGGCCAAAAAAAATCATAGAATTTGCAGGAAAATTTTGCAGTTTTGAAAGAAGGCGTTATCTTTGCACCACAAAACCGATACGGTGGATTCATCTAAGGGTTAGGATACGTGCCTCTCACGCACGACATAGGGGTTCGAATCCCCTATCCACTACAAGGCTTCCGAACGGCCGCACGCAGGTGCGGTCGTTTTCCGTTTCCAGCTGCCGGTGCCGTCCGTCTGCAGTCTTTGGGGGTGGGTAGGAGCGAAACGGAATTGCGTTGCAGAACCGCCCGCCGAGCGATGGGTAAGGAGCCGGGGCGGAAATTGCCGGCAGGATGTTGCCGGGCGGGAATCGTCAGCAGGAACCCGTCAGCCGGAGTGCGCCCGCCACAAACCGCCGGGTGGAAAATTACCGCAGCCGCCTCATGAGGGGCGGCTGCGGCTTCGTTTTAGGTTATCGGTTGGTTGGTGGGTTACTTTTCCAGTTTGCCTTTGAATTTGTCCAGCTGGCGCTTGATGGCGTCGATCGCCTCGTCCACCGATTCCTCGAACGATCTGGACTGGTGGCATGCCACCAGGTCTTCGCCCGGCATATGGAGTGTGACCGTTGCTATCTTGTTTCCCTTTTCAAAGTCTTTATCGAGTCTGAGAATGACCTCGGCACCCGTCGAACGCTCTGCGAAGCGGTCGAGCTTTTCCATTTTGTGCTCTACGAATTCGACCAGCCGTTTGTCGGCGTCGAATTTCACGGATTGAATCTGTACGTTCATAGCCTTACAGTTTATAAAAGTTAATCACTTCCCTCCCTTTTCCCGGGGATGGGCCTTTGCGTATATTTCCCGAAGCCGGGCGATGCTGTTGTGCGTGTAGACCTGCGTGGCCTGCAGCGAGGCGTGGCCCAAAAGCTCCTGAATCTCGCGCATGTCGGCTCCGCCGTTCAGCAGGTGCGTGGCGAACGTGTGCCGCAGCACGTGGGGGCTTTTCTTGCCCTGTACGCCCGCACGGGTCAGTTCCGCCCGTACCATGCGGTAAACGACGCTCCGCGATATGCGCTTTCCTTTGTGTGTTAAAAATAGTGCTTTTTCCGATGAAATGCAAATATTTTGCCTCTCAATTAACCCGATGTAATGTAAAATCTTTTCGCGCACGAATTCGAGCATCGGTACCATCCGTTGCTTGTCTCCCTTGCCCCGTACCCGCAGCGAGGCGTAGTCGGCCGAGAAGTCGTCGCGGTCGATGCCGACCAGCTCGGCAAGGCGCAGGCCGCAGGCGTAGAACATCAGGATGACGAGCGAGTTGCGTGTGGTTTCGAAATCCCCGTCCGCCTCTTCGCATTCGCTGACGATGGCCGTCATGCGGCTCTCGGGGATGAAAGCCGGCAGGCGGCGCGAGGTCTTGAGCGAGGGGATCGTCCGGCAGATGTCTTTTTCGATGGCCCCCGTGCGGAGCAGCCACCGGAAGAGGGTGCGGATCGAGGCGATTTCGCGGTTCATCGACGCCGCGCCGATCTTGCCTTCCTCCGTGCGGTGGATGATCCATTCGCGCACCTGGTCTGCGGTGATGCTGCGCGGGTCGGAGCGCGCCTCGTCGAAATCCAGCCATGCCAGGAACTGCCCGACGTCGTGTTTGTAATTGCGGACGGTGAGCGGGGAGTAACGCCGTTCGGCGCTGAGGTATCGGATGAATTCCGTTAGCATATGGCAAAGATACGTTTTTTTCGTATTTTTGCCTTCACTAAACCCATATACCATGAAACGGATTTTTATTTTTACTTTTTTGCTGTTGCTGGCGGTGCAGGCCGTTTCTGCGGCTACGGTCGATACGCTTGCCGTGCACAGTCCCTCGATGGATCGTGACGTACCCGTCGTGGCGATCGTGCCCGAGGGCGTATCCGCCGCTGAGCCCTGTCCGGTGGTCTACCTGCTGCACGGCTACTCGGGCGATGAGACGGCATGGCTGAAGATCAAGCCTTCGCTGCCCGCAATCGCCGACCGCGAGGGGATCGCCTTCATCTGTCCCGGCGTGGGGAACAGTTGGTACCTCGACAGCAAGGTGCGCGAGAAGAGCCTCTACGAAACCTTCATGACACGCGAGTTGCTGCCCGCCGTCGAAGCGCGTTATCCCGTAGTCCGCGACCGCTCGGGACGCGCGATCACGGGCCTGAGCATGGGCGGTTTCGGGGCCATGTCGCTCGCCATAAAGCACAAGGGGCTGTTCGGGGCCGCAGGCAGCACGAGCGGCGGGCTCGACATACGTCCTTTCCCGCAGAACTGGGAGATCCCGCAGTTGCTGGGCGAGATCACGGAGCATCCCGAAGCCTGGGAAGAGGCTACGCCCATCAACCTCATCCCGCAGCTCGGGAACGGCGACCTGGCGATCGTCTTCGACTGCGGCTACGACGATTTCTTCTTCGAGGTAAACAACGATTTCCACGACGAGTTGCTGCGCCGGGGCATCATGCACGATTTCTATGTACGCCCCGGCGGGCATACCGGTGCCTATTGGGGCAATGCCATCGACTTTCAGATCGTATTCTTCCGCAATTTCTTTGCGAAGGCTAACTGACGCCGCCGATGAAGGAGAGCTGGAAACCCGGGACGCTGATCTATCCGCTGCCGGCCGTGCTGGTGAGCTGCGGTGCGACGCCCGAAGAGTATAACCTGCTGACCGTGGCGTGGACGGGCACGGTATGCACCAACCCGCCGATGTGCTACATTTCGGTACGCCCCGAACGCCACTCCTACGAAATAATCCGCCGCACGGGCGGAGTTCGTCATCAACCTCACGACCCGCGACCTGGCCCGCGCCGCGGACTGGTGCGGGGTGCGCTCGGGCCGCGATTACGACAAATTCCGCGAAATGGGGCTTACGCCCGGGAAGGCCTTGCAGGTCGCGGCGCCGATCGTCGAAGAGGCGCCCGTAAGCATCGAGTGCCGCGTGCGGCAGGTGATGCCCCTCGGTTCGCACGACATGTTCCTGGCCGAGGTGGTCGCCGTGCAGGTCGATGCCGCCTATATCGACCCTGTTACGGGGCGTTTCTGCCTCGAACGTGCCTGCCCGATCGTTTACTCCCACGGCGAATATTTCGCCCTGGGCGAGGCCATCGGCCACTTCGGCTGGTCGGTGCGCAAGAAGCCGCGCCGGACGGCGGGCGCTGCCCCCGCAGTCCCCGCACCTGCCGCAGGGAATATCCCGGCTGCGGAAGTTTCCGAAGCACCCGGGGCAGACCCCGGGGACGGGAAGCCCGCCGTAAAACGTGTCCCTGCGCGAAAACCCGTAGCACCTGCCGCCCGCCGCTCCCGCCGCAAACCCGACGCGAAGAAGCCGCGGCGCTGATGCCGGGCGCGGGGCTGTCCGGCCACTCAGGGCGCAAGAGATCGCTCCGGTCACAGGTATCTGTGGTCGGGGCGATGCCGTTTATGAATTCCGATCCGATAAAGGAAGGCCCCTGCTTCGGCAGGGGCCTTACCGGGTTCAGTCGGTTTCGGGTCGGTGGGTGTCGTGTGTCAGGTCGGTGTTGTGCACGCCCAGCACGGCGCGCCCCGACGGTTCGTTCATGTCGCGGAACGCCTTGTCCCAGGCCAGCGCTTCGGCCGTGCTGCACGCCACCGACGGCACCGAAGGTACGCACGCCGCTGCGGTCTGCGACGGGAAGTGCTCCTCGAAGATCGAACGGTAGTAGTACTCCTCCTTGTTGCGGGGCGGGTTGATCGGGAAACGCTCCGCAGCGTGTTCCATCTCGCGGTCGGAGACCGCCTCTGCGGTCAGCTGCTTGAGCGTGTCGATCCAGTTGTAGCCTACGCCGTCGGAGAACTGCTCTTTCTGACGCCATACGATCTCGGAGGGGAGCATGTCCTCGAACGCCTTGCGCAGGATCCATTTTTCGATATGCCCGTCCTTGGCCATTTTCGCCGCCGGGTTGATGCGCATCGCCACGTCGAGGAACTCTTTGTCGAGGAACGGCACGCGCCCCTCGACACCCCATGCGGAGAGCGACTTGTTGGCCCGCAGGCAGTCGTAGAGGTGCAGCCGGCCGATCTTGCGCACGGTCTCCTCGTGGAAGGCCTGTGCGTTCGGGGCCTTGTGGAAGTAGAGGTATCCGCCGAAGATCTCGTCGGCGCCCTCGCCCGAGAGCACCATCTTGATGCCCATGGATTTGATGACACGTGCCAGCAGGTACATCGGCGTCGAGGCCCGCACGGTTGTCACGTCGTACGTCTCGATGAAGTAGATCACGTCGCGCAAGGCGTCCAGCCCCTCCTGTACGGTGTAGTTGATTTCGTGGTGTACGGTGCCGATATGGTCGGCGACCTTGCGTGCCGCCGCCAGGTCGGGCGCCCCTTTCAGTCCGATGGCGAACGAGTGGAGCTGCGGCCACCAGGCCCGGTCGCGGTCGTTCGATTCGACGCGCCGGTCGGCGTATTTCTTGGCCACGGCCGAGATGATCGACGAGTCGAGGCCGCCCGACAGCAGTACGCCGTAGGGTACGTCCGACATGAGCTGCCGCTTGACGGCCGATTCCAGCGCCTCGCGCAGCGCCTGTATGTCGGCGCCGTTGTCCTTCACGGCGTCGTACTCGAACCAGTCGCGCTTGTACCAGCGCACCATTTTCCCCTCGCGGCTCGACCAGTAGTGCCCGGGCAGGAACGGCCGGATGGTGCTGCATATCCCTTCGAGGGCTTTCTGTTCCGATGCGACGTAGAATTGCTCGTCGCTGTCCCAGCCGATGTAGAGCGGGATGACGCCGACCGGGTCGCGGGCGATCAGGTATTCGTCCTTTTCGATGTCGTACAGCGCGAAGGCGAAGATGCCGCTGATTTTTTCCAGCAGCCCGACGCCCAGTTTGCGGTAGAGCGGCAGGATCACCTCGCAGTCCGAGCCTGTCTGGAAATCGTATTCGCCGGCCAGCTCGGCGCGGATCTCCTGATGGTTGTATATCTCGCCGTTCACGGCCAGCACCTGTTTCCCGTCGCAGCTGAACAGGGGTTGACCGCCCGACTGGGGGTCGACGATCGAAAGCCGCTCGTGCGAAAGGATCGCCCGCTCGCCGCAGTAGACACCCGACCAGTCGGGGCCCCGGTGCCGTATCTGCTTCGACATTTTCAGTACCTGCCCACGCAGCGCATCCGATTTCCGGCGGATGTCAAATAGTCCTACGAAACCACACATAGATTGATTGTTGTTGTATATTACGTTACAAAACTGTTAATTGCCGGCCGCCTGTGTCCCGCTGCGGGAATCCCGCCGCGTCGCCGCCTCTCAAGTCCCCGCCGGGGCGGGGGCTCGGGGAAGGCCGGATTTACAAGCGGTGCCGGAGGCGGCGGACACGACCCGCCGGAGCGCGAAACAATCTGAAAAATTGCAAGGCCTCCCGGGGAATCAGTTGTTCTCCGGGCGGAGTTTGCGCACCACGGCGCCTGTCTGCCACATCTCGCTTTCGCGCATCTCGCGCAGCTCTTCGTTGAGTTTCTCGCGGTAGTCGGGTTTGCTGTTCAGGTCGATCGAGCGCTGCGCCTCGTTGCCGGCGGCCACTTCGCCGTAAAGCTCTTCGAAGACGGGTTTCGTGGCGTCGCGGAAGCGCTTCCACCAGTCGAGCGCGCCGCGCTGGGCCGTGGTCGAGCAGTTGGCGTACATCCAGTCCATGCCGTTCTCGGCGACCAGCGGCATGAGCGACTGGGTCAGCTCCTCGACCGTTTCGTTGAAGGCCTCCGAGGGGGTGTGGCCGTGGGCGCGCAGCGTGTCGTACTGGGCGGCGAAGATGCCCTGGATGGCGCCCATCAGCGTGCCGCGCTCGCCCGTCAGGTCGGAGTAGACCTCGCGCTTGAAGTCGGTTTCGAACAGGTAGCCCGAACCGACGCCGATGCCCAGCGCCACCACGCGTTCGAATGCGCGCCCCGTGGCGTCCTGGAATACGGCGTAGCTCGAATTCAGGCCGCGGCCCTCGATGAACATGCGGCGCAGCGAAGTCCCCGAGCCTTTCGGGGCGACCAGGATCACGTCTACATCGGCCGGCGGCACGATGCCCGTGCGCTCCTTGTAGGTGATGCCGAAGCCGTGCGAGAAGTAGAGGGCCTTGCCCGGCGCGAGGTGTTTCTCGATCGTCGGCCATACGGCGATCTGCCCGGCGTCGGAGAGCAGGTACTGGATGATCGTTGCGCGCCCGGCGGCCTCTTCGATCCCGAAGAGCGTCTCGCCCGGCACCCAACCGTCCTCGACGGCCTTGTCCCAGCTCTTCGAGCCCTTGCGCTGTCCGACGATGACGCTGAACCCGTTGTCCCGCAGGTTGAGCGACTGCCCCGGCCCCTGTACGCCGTAGCCGATTACGGCGATGGTTTCGTCCCTGAGGACTTCGCGTGCTTTTTCCAGGGGAAACTCTTCGCGGGTAACGACCTTCTCTTCGACTCCGCCGAAATTGATCTGTGCCATAGTTGTATGAATTTTAAAAGTTAAAATGAATCCGTTCTTTGTCTGTTCCTCTCGAGTTCTTCGAGGTACTCGTTGAGCAGCTCGCGCCGCGACTTGATGATGGCCACCGTGCCGCTGCGCACGAACTGCTGTACGCCGTAGGGCTGCAGCAGGCGGAACAACGCCTGCGTGTCGGCTTTGTGGCCGGTCTTCTCGACGACGATGTAGTCGTCGTCGATCTCCAGGATGCGGACGTTGTGCTCGCGTACGAGTTTCTCGACGTTGCGGCTGCGCGTGACTTTATAAAGGGCGATCTCCTGCTGCACGACTTCGTCCGAGGTGTAGACGAAGGCCTTCAGCACGTCGATCTTCTTCTCGACCTGCCGCGCGAGCTTCTCGACCCGGTCGGGGCCGGTGCGGACGACGATCGTGAATTTATGGATGCCCGCGAGCGCCGACTCGGAAGTCGTCAGGCTTTCGATGTTGACGTTGCGGCACGTGAAGACCGTCGTGATCTGGCTCAGCAGACCGACCTTGTTTTCCGAAAATACGGTGATGATGTATTCCTGTTCCATACCATGATCGGTTTATTCGAGACGGATCGCCGAGACGGGGGCTCCGGCCGGAACCATCGGGAATACGTTTTCTTCGCTTTCGACGCGCACCTCCAACAGGTAGGCGCCTTTGCAGGCTTTCATCCCGGCCACCGCCCCGGCCAGCTCCTCGCGCCGCTCCACGCAGCGGTAGGCGATGCCGTTGCCGCGGGCGATCAGCCCGAAATCGGGGTTCGCCAGCTCGGTGAAGGAGTAGCGGCGGTCGTAGAAAAGCTCCTGCCACTGGCGTACCATGCCCAGAAAGGAGTTGTTCAGCAGGACGATCTTCACGGCCACCTGCGACTGGAAGATCGTGCCCAGCTCCTGAATGGTCATCTGCAGGCCGCCGTCGCCGGCGAAGAGGCAGACTTCGCGGTCGGGGGCGCCCAGTTTGGCGCCGATGGCGGCCGGAAGCCCGAAGCCCATCGTGCCCAGACCGCCCGAAGTTACCAGGCTGCGGCTGCGGCGGAACCCGAAATAGCGCGCCGCGAACATCTGCTGCTGCCCGACGTCGGTCACCAGCACCGCGTCGTTGTCGTAGGCATGCGCTACGGTATCTACGACCTCGCCCATGCGGATGCGGCCGCCTTCCGGGCGGATCGCCTTGCGGACGACCGCCTCGTATTCGACTTTGTCGCAGGCGCGGAACCCTTCGATCCAGGCCTTGTGCGCGGCGGAGCGGATCCTTTGGGTGAGCAGCGGGAGCGTCTGTTTCACGTCGCCGATGACGGCCACGTCGGCGTGTACGATCTTGTCGATCTCGGCGGGGTCGATCTCCAGGTGGATTACCTTGGCATTCGCCCCGAAACATTTGGGGTTGCCCGTCACGCGGTCGTCGAAACGCATCCCCACGGCGATGAGCAGGTCGCACTCCTGGTTGCGGATGTTGGGGCCGTAGTTGCCGTGCATGCCCAGCATGCCGACATACTGCGGCGAGGAGGTCGGCACGGCCGACAGCCCCAGCAGGGTCGAGGCGACCGGTATGCCGCTCTTTGCGAGGAAGGCCTGCAATTCTTCTTCGGCATTTCCGAGGATCACGCCCTGTCCCGCCATCAGCAGCGGCCGTTGTGCGGCGTCGATCAGCCGTACCGCCTCGGCGATGCACTCCTCGGCGGGCGCGGGTGCGGGGACGTAGCTGCGGATGGACGTCAGCCTCTCGTAGCGGAACGGGGCCGTCCCGCACTGGGCGTCCTTGGTGATGTCCACCACGACGGGGCCCGGGCGGCCCGAACGGGCGATGTAGAACGCCTTGGCGATGGCCCCGGGAATGTCTTCGGTACGCTTGACCTGGCAGTTCCATTTGGTGACGGCCTGCGTGATGCCCACGAAATTGGTCTCCTGGAAGGCGTCGGTGCCCAGCAACGACGAACCCACCTGTCCGGTCACGAGCACCAGCGGCGTGGAGTCCATCAGCGCGTCGGCCAGTCCCGTCACGGTGTTCGTGGCGCCGGGGCCCGAGGTCACCAGACAGACCCCGACGCGGCCGCTGACGCGGGCATAGCCCTGTGCGGCGTGCACGGCGCCCTGCTCGTGACGTACGAGGATGTGGCGCAGGCGGTCGCGGTAGTCGTAAAGCGCGTCGTAGACGGGGATGATGGCTCCTCCGGGATACCCGAAAAGCGTGTCCACACCCTCGCGCAGGAACGATTCGAGCAGGGCCTGCGACCCTGTGATACAAGGGCCGGGCTGTTGTCCTTCGGTTCTGGTTGTCGTGTTCGTATTCATGGTGTTGTCCGGTTTTATTCTTCTTCGACGATGCGTACGGCCCCTTTGTCGGCCGAGCTGACCAGCTTGGCATAGGCCCTTAGCGACGCGGGTATGCGGCGGTCGCGTGCCGCGGGGCGGAAATGCTGCTGTGCGGCCATGCGCGCGGCGATTTCGTCGTCGCCGGCCATGAGGCGGATCGAGCGCCGCGGGATGTCGATCTCGATCTCGTCGCCCGTGCGGATGACGGCGATCTCCCCGCCCGAAGCCGCTTCGGGCGAGACGTGACCGATCGACAACCCCGACGTTCCGCCCGAGAAGCGGCCGTCGGTAATCAGCGCGCAGGCTTTGTCGAGGTGTTTCGACTTGAGGTACGACGTGGGGTAGAGCATCTCCTGCATGCCGGGGCCGCCCTTGGGGCCTTCGTAGCGGATGACAACGACCTCGCCGGCCTGCACCTCGCCGCCGAGGATGCCGCCGATGGCCTGCTCCTGCGATTCGTAGACGCGGGCGCGCCCGCGGAAGACGAACAGCGACTTGTCGACGCCGGCCGTCTTGACGATGCAGCCCTGGCGGGCGATGTTGCCCGTCAGCACGGCCAGGCCGCCGTCGCGGAAATAGGCGTGTTCCAGATCGCGGATGCAGCCTGCCGTGCGGTCGGTGTCCGGTGTGTCGTAATAAGTCCGTTGTGTGCCCAGTTCCCGGCTGTAAAGGCCGGCCGGGGCGCTCAGGTAGCGCTGTTTGGCTTCGCTGCTCGCTGTTTCGCTCCGCAGGTCGAAGGCCGCGATGGCCTGGCCGAGCGTGCGCCCGTCGACCCTCCCGGCCGAGGTGTCGAGCAATCCGCCGCGGGCGAGTTCGCCCAGGATCGAGAGGATGCCGCCCGCACGGTTGACGTCCTGAATGTGGTAGTGCGAGTTGGGGGCGACCTTGCAGAGCACCGGCACCCGGCGCGAAAGGCGGTCGATATCCTGCATCGTGAAATCCACGCCGGCCTCGTGGGCCACGGCCAGCAGGTGCAGCACCGTGTTGGTCGAGCCGCCCATGGCGATGTCGAGCGACATGGCGTTTTCGAAGGCGGCCTTCGTGGCCACCGAACGCGGGAGCACCGATTCGTCGCCCTCGAAGTAGTAGCGTTCGGCATTGCGGACGATCAGCGCCGCGGCGTCCTCGAACAGCCGGCGGCGATTGACGTGCGTGGCGACGATCGTGCCGTTGCCCGGCAGCGAGAGTCCCAGCGCTTCGGTCAGGCAGTTCATCGAGTTGGCCGTGAACATGCCCGAACACGAGCCGCAGCCGGGGCAGGCGCCGCGTTCGACGCGCGCGATCTGCTCGTCGCTGCAGTCTTCGTCGGCAGCCATGACCATGGCGTCGATCAGGTCGAGCGCCCGCTCGCCGAGATGCCCCGCCTCCATCGGCCCGCCCGATACGAAGACGGTCGGGATGTCGAGCCGCATGGCGGCCATCAGCATGCCCGGGGTGATCTTGTCGCAGTTCGAGATGCAGACCAGGGCGTCGACCTTGTGGGCATTGGCCATATATTCGACGCTGTCGGCGATGATCTCGCGCGAGGGCAGCGAGTAGAGCATCCCGTCGTGTCCCATGGCGATGCCGTCGTCGATGGCGATGGTGTTGAACTCCGCGGCGAAACAGCCGAGCGCTTCGATCCGCTGCTTGACGTATTGTCCGATCTCGTGCAGGTGCACGTGTCCCGGAACCAGCTGGGTGAACGAGTTGGCGATGCCGATGACCGGACGGCCGAACTGTTCTTCGCGCATGCCGTTGGCGCGCCAGAGGCTTCTGGCTCCCGCCATCCGGCGGCCCGTCGTGGTGACGGCGCTTCTGAGTGGGTGTTTCATCTTCTTCTTGTTTTCTGCATATTGTGCCTTTGCCATCTGCCCGGATAATAAAAAACCTTTCTCCATCGGGAGAAAGGCCTTTTATCATCTTTCGGATATACACATCACCTTTCTCCCGTTATCTTGCCAAAGACGACGAGCAGCAGATTAATGACGT